>Ga0207711_10002023_pt1 | contig 18347 bp, 19 predicted proteins | sample KBSS34metaG_FD_184401 | JGI IMG/M metagenome (GOLD analysis project Ga0207711, IMG submission 184401) | Switchgrass rhizosphere microbial communities from Kellogg Biological Station, Michigan, USA - KBS S3-4 metaG (SPAdes) (version 2) | ecosystem: Host-associated > Plants > Roots > Rhizosphere...
ATACCGCTCGACCGGTCATGAACGAATACCAGGCGATGTTGATCGACCGGCGCGACCCCGATGTGCTCGGGATCTTTATCGATGAAACGATCCGGCAAAATCCCGGCATGACGCGCGATTCGGCTGAAGCAATGGTCCAGGCACGCGCGGCGTCATTGCTCGCATACACCGCCAGCTTAACTAAAAACTCGCTTTTCGGTCTCAAATCATTGGTCAAAAGCGCGCGCAGCCTGCCGGGTCGCAAAGTTGTATTTCTACTCTCCGGAGGATTTCAGATACACAACCAGCGCGGCGATCTCACTGGCGAATTGCGCGATATCACCTACGACGCCGCCAAAAGCGGTGTCGTGATCTACTCGATGGACACGCGTGGACTCGTAGCATCTCTAACCGACGCCAGCACTGAGGGCCTCTTCGATCCAACCGGACGACTTGACAGAGCTACGCACGGTGAGCTTTTTGAGTCGCAAAACGGAATGAACGCACTCGCGGTCGATACCGGCGGCAAAGCAATCTTTAACACTAACGATCTGCGAACGGGATTGGCGCCCGCGCTCAAAGAGACTTCGAACTACTACTTGATCGCGTGGAAGCCCAACGCCGAATCGCAGAAACAAACCAGATTCAGAAACGTCGAGGTCAAGTTGATCGGCCATCCCGGCTATACGGTCAGAGTTCGCAAGGGTTACTTCGATCTCGATCCACCTCAACCGACAGTTGCTAAAAAGAAGGATGAGCCACCGCGTCCGCTAAGCGCTCCGGCCAAAATACGTGAGACGCTCAAAGCGCCATATCCCGAGAGAGCGTTGCCGATATTGATGAGTGCTGACTACTACGACGTAGCCGGTAAAGGACCTGTGGTCAACACTGCGATCCAGGTGCCGGGTGAGTTTCTCGTATTTGGCGAACAGCCGGATGGGAAGATTCAGGCGGTTCTTGATCTCAGTGGTCTGTTTCTCGACGATAAAGGCGCTGTCAAGGCGAGTTTCATGGAGCGGATCGTGACGACCGCGCCGAATCTTGAATCGACCAAAGGCTTTAAAACCGACATCTTGTTTACTTATCCGGCAAAGCTGACGCCCGGACTCTACCAGGTCAGAGTCGCAGCTCGCGATGATAAAGGAGACAAAGCAGGTAGCGCGAACACGTGGATCGAGGTACCCGATCTCACGCAGAAGAAGCTCGCGATGAGTAGTCTGCTGCTCGGCGAACGCACGCAGGCAACGATCACTAACGTCTCGGACCAGCAGGGCTCGAATCCGGTTGCACTCAGCGCCAGCCACCTCTTCAAACGCGAATCCACCCTGCGCTTTCTGATCTTCGCTTACAACGCGCCTCGATCTACGACCGATCAAAAGCCGGACATCGCCGTGCAGGTGCAGGTGATACGCGACGATCAACCCGTGCTCACAACTGCTTTGCGAAAAGTGACCGTCGAGGGTGTGACGGATCTCGAGCGACTTCCATACGCCGCGGAGATTCCGTTGGCTGAGTTAACTCCGGGACGTTACGTACTTCAAGTCACTTTGATCGATCGTGTCTCCAAACAGAGTACTTCACAAAAAACTCATTTCGACGTTTATTGATCCTCATTCGTGCCGAAGCCCTGGAAACCAACCAAACAACAACTCCTCGCGGCGACTGAAAAAACGGTTCGCGACGTAATCGCTCCGGATCTGCACGTTCTCTTTTGCGGTATCAATCCGGGGCTATACACCGCAGCGGTGGGCCACCACTTTGCGCGTCCCGGCAATCGCTTCTGGCCCACGCTCTACGCCGCCGGATTCACGGATCGTTTGTTGTCGCCGTTTGATGAACGTGAGTTGTTGAAGAGTGGTTACGGCATCACGAATGTCGTGCCGCGGACGACTGCGTCGGCAGATCTGCTGACGAAGGAAGAGATCATCGCAGGCGGTGAGCGTTTACGAGCCAAGGTATTTCGCTACCGGCCGCGTGTGTTGGCGGTGCTTGGACTGGGCGCTTATCGCACCGCGTTCAATAAGCCGAAGGCTGTGGTGGGCCGGCAGGAAGACGTAATGGGCAACACCGTGCTCTGGGTGTTGCCGAATCCGAGCGGCTTGAATGCGAATTATCAAGCCGCTGACCTGGCACGGTTATTCCGTGAATTAAGAAAGTCTTATCCGCGTTTGTCCGTGTGATCCGCGGCTCAGATTTTTACTATTTGTTTGCCGAGGTTCTCGCCGGAGAATAGTCCGATGAACGCCTGGGGAGTATTATCGAAGCCTTCAACGATCGTCTCCGCGTGTTTGAGTTGACCTGACGTAAACCACTGGGCCAATTGCGCAATACCTTCGCCGAATCGATTCATGTACTGCGTGACGATGAAACCTTTCATCGTCGCGCTGTTCACGAGCAGGTACGGTTGCGGTTGCAGTCCGATGGGAGGCTTGTCGGAGTTGTAGATCGAGATCTGGCCACAGATGACGAGCCGAGCCCCTTTCGTGATTAACGGCAACACGGCCTCTGAAACCTCGCCGCCCACATTGTCGAAGTAAACGTCGATGCCACCTGGGCACGCTTCTTTGAGTGCGTCAACCATGTTTCCGGCTGTCTTGTAGTTGATGGCGACATCAACGCCGAGCTCACGATGCAGGTAGTCGCACTTCTCATCGCTGCCCGCTGTGCCGACAACACGACAAACCTTGAGCTTCGCGATCTGGCAGACGACGATACCGACAGCGCCGGCCGCGCCGGATACAACTACAGTTTCACCTTCTTTTGGTTGGCCGATGTCGAGCAAGCCGAAGTAAGCAGTCAAACCGGTTGGACCAAGAACACCGAGCGCTGTAGTCGGTGAAACTCCCGGCACCACCTTCATCAAAGCATCCGCGTTGGCAACGTCGTACAAGCGCCAACCAAAGTTGCCGCTTACAACGTCACCAGGCTGGAATTTCGGTGACGCAGACTCGACCACTTCGCCGACAGCCGAGCTCTTGATTACCTGTCCCACTTCGAACGGCGCGATATACGATTTTCTGTCACGCATCCTGCCACGCAGGTACGGATCGACGGAGATATAAAGCATCCGCACTAACACCTCATTGCCTTGGGGCTTCGGCACTTCAGTGTCTGCGAACTGAAAAGTTTCGAGTGTGGGCACACCAGCCGGTCGGCTGGCCAGACGGATTTCCTTGTTTTGCATGAGAGGATTCTAAAGATATTTCACGCAAAGGCGCAAAGGAAGCCGCCAAGGCGCTTCCGGATTTTCTTTGCGTCTTTGCGTAACCTTTGCGCCTTTGCGTGAAACCAGCCTCACAAATATGACAACCACCAGTCTCCTGGATTACAGTTCGATCGGCTGCGCGGAAATCACTTGTTCGAGTGAACGTAACGACTGCAACGTCTCTTTACTCAGCGGCGCGTCCACTTCAATCACGGCCATCGCTTCACCACCCCGCTCGCGGCGTCCGAGATGAAAGCGACTGATGTTCACGCCACCTTGCCCCAGGATCGTTCCAATGCCACCGATAACACCCGGCACGTCATGATTGCGCGTCACGAGCATGTGGCCGTGCGGCGTCGCCTCGAGATGGAAACCGTCGATCTCGGTGATGCGACCTTCGCGTCTCTGACCGCCATAGCCAAAGAGAGTTCCGGCCAGACTCTGCGTGGACTGGCCCGCACTGATCTCAGTGCGAATCGCGGGCGACATGTCTCCGGTCGTGCGAATGTAAGTAGTCGTAACTTTAATGCCGCGCTCATCGGCGATCAGAAATGCGTTGACCGCATTTACACGCGCGCTCACATCACGCAATAGCCCGGCGAGAAACGCGCGCGTGACCGGCGCCGCATCAACATCGACAACCTCACCCGCGTATTGGATTCTGACTTCGCTGACCGCTTTATCGACGAGTTGCGCCTGAAAACGACCCAAGCTCTCGGCGAGTACGACGTAAGGCTGAATAAGGTTGAACTCTTTCACGCTGATGGCAGGAACATTCACTGCGCCACGCAAAGCCCCAGTCAAGAGAAAGTCGCGCATCTGCTCGGCCACCGTGAACGCAACGCCCTCCTGCGCTTCTTTGGTTGACGCGCCGAGGTGCGGCGTTACGATCACCTGGTCGAGATGCAGCAACTTGTGATCGGCAGGTGGTGGCTCTTCGCTAAAGACATCCAACGCAGCGCCGGCAATCGAGCCGTTCGTGATCGCTTCGTAGAGCGCGTCTTCGTCGATGAGACCACCGCGCGCACAGTTGATGATCCGCGCGCCTTGCTTCATCTTGCGGAGCGCGTCGCGATCGATGAGACCACGTGTCTCCGAGGTCAATGGCGTATGGACCGTGAGAAAGTCAGCACGCGAGTACACTTCATCGAGCGGCGCGAGCTCGATCTCGAGATCGCGCGCCTGTTCGGGTGCGATAAACGGATCGTACGCGACGATCAGCATACCCATCGCGCGCGCACGCGAAGCAACAACACGACCGATGCGACCCAGCCCGACTATGCCGAGCGTCTTGCCTTGCAACTCAACGCCGATGAACTTCTTGCGATCCCAGCTTCCGGATTTCAGGCTGCTACTCGCCTGCGGGATCGAGCGTGCGAGTGAGACGAGCATCGCGACCGTGTGTTCGGCGGTCGTGATCGTGTTACCGTCAGGCGCGTTCATCACGACTACGCCGCGAATGGTCGCCGCGGAAACGTCGATGTTATCAACGCCGACTCCGGCACGTCCGATTACGCGCAACGTGTTGGCGGCGTCGAGAATATCAGCGGTTACTTTTGTTTCGCTGCGAACGATCAGGCCTTCACAGTCTTTGAGCGCTTCGAGTAACTGGGGCGGCTTCAGTCCTGGTTGTTTTTCAACAACGAAACCCGCCGAGCGCAATGGTCCAAGGCCACTCTCGCTAACGTCATCCGCCACGAAAATTTTTGTCGTCATGGTTGCTTGCCAGTAAAAGCTCGGTATGTTAACAGTTAGCCACAAAAAGGCACAGAAAAATTGAGCCACAAAAAGGCACGAAAGACACACCACAAACCTGTTAAGGCTTTCATTTCTGTTTTCAGCCTTTTGTGCCTTTTTGTGGCCAATCTTAGGAGACTTGCATGGAGATTCTCGTCTATCGCAAAGGCATTCCAAAGATTCAAGAAAACTTTACCGCGGCAGATCTTCCCGAGTTACTAAAGGATGAGTCTGCGGTGATCTGGGTTGATATGGATAAGCCGACCGAAGCGGATGAACGAGTGTTGCTCGATGTCTTTCAGTTTCATCCTTTGACGGTCGAAGATTGTCGCGAGAATCGACACTATCCGAAGGTCGAGGAGTTTGAGGATTATATTTACTTCATCGTACACGGCGTAACCGCCGACATCAGCCCGGAAAAATTCAACACCATCGAGCTCGATGGATTTCTCGGGCGCAATTACGTCATCACTTATCACCACGAGATGTTCCGCAGCATCAACAACGTCAAGCAACAACTCCGCACCACGCCCATCGCCTGCCAGCGCGGCACTGCGTTTTTGCTGCACCAGATCCTGGACCAGGTAGTTGATTACTATTCGCCGGTACTCGACAGCTTCGACGATCGCATCGACCATCTTGAAGACGATATCTTCACTCTAAGACGGCCCAATAACGAGATTCTTTCCCAGATCATGGATCTGAAGCGCAGTGTGTTGCGCCTGCGCCGCATCTCCGGCAAACAGATGGACATTCTGCATCGCATGAGTCGCGGCGAGTTTTCGTTGATACCCGAAGACATGCGCCCGTTCTATCGCGACGTTTACGATCATCTCGTGCGCGTCGTTGATCTGGCGGAGAGTTATCGCGATCTGATCAGCGGCTCGCTCGAAGCTTACTTGTCGGTAGTGTCAAACCGGCTCAACGAAATCATGAAGGTGTTGACGATCTTCTCCGCGGTCATGCTGCCGCTGACGTTTATCGCCGGGGTGTACGGCATGAACTTCGAGAACATGCCGGAGCTTCATTCGCGTTACGGGTATTACGCGGTCTGGGCAATCATGGCCGTTGTGGCAGTGGGAATGTTGTTGTTCTTCAAACGGCGCGGATGGATCGGTCGATCTAGTGAGGAGGAAACTCCGAAAGCCTGAGTTACAGTGGATCGGCGTCCTCCAACTCATCTGATTCATCAAGCTCACCATCGGGACTCGGCAGGTTAGTATCATCCGCCTCATCATTCAGCGAAGCTTCATTCTCATCCAAGTCTTCGAGCGTCTCTTTGCTGGTTGCGTCTTTACCAATTGACTCTTTGCGTTCCATAAACTAGCACCCCCACGATTATCGCGGCATACGCGCCCGCGACAAGATCGTCACACATAACGCCGGCGCCGCCTTTCAGCTCTTGAAGTCTGTTTGCAGGATAAGGCTTAACGATGTCAAAAAAGCGGAAAAGAATAAACGAAACCATGACCGTGATCATGGACCACTTTACAAACACGAGGGGAACCAACGCGATCAACTGCCCTGCCACTTCATCCACGACGATCTTACCCGGATCTTTCCGCTTGGCCAACTCTTCGGTGCGCGTACCAGCCCAGATTCCTGCAAACGTGAAGAACAAAATTGCAACCACGATGCTTAGGGTTGCGACTCTCGTGAGCGCCAAAAAAATCGCGACACCCACCAGAGACCCAAACGTCCCCGGAGCTATTGGCATATACCCAACGCCGCAGGTCGCAATCACCAGCGCGAGATAGTCAGTCGATTTATAGCCACGGATAGACACAGATAAACGCGGATTAGAACTTTTATTGTAATCCGCGTTCATTTGCGTTCATCCGCGGCAAATATTCGTCCGATGAGATCGTACTCGTGTCCCTCAGTGATCTCGACATTCACCAGATCTCCGGCATTTGGTATTACCCCATCCGGAACATCATTGATCAGCACGCAACCATCGATGTCAGGCGCCTGCGTCTCCATTCGTCCCTGCCACAACAGTTCGCTCTCTTTCGATTCACCTTCGAACAGCACCTGGACCACATCACCTACACGAGCCTTGTTCTTACGGCGCGAGATCTTTGCCTGCGCTTTCATCAACGCATTGCGCCGCCGCACGGCGGTGCGATGCTGAACTTTGTCGGATAGTTCGAACGCAGGCGTCCCTTCTTCGTCTGAGTAAGTGAAAACACCGACGCGATCGAATTCAACGTTCTTGATAAAACTCATCAACTCCTCGAAGTCATTCTCAGTTTCACCCGGAAATCCCGAAATGAAAGTCGTACGCACCGCGATGCCCGGAACGCGTCGTCTGACACGCTCGATCAGTCGCTCAAGACTCTGGCGATTGCCGCCGCGTTTCATCAGTTTCAAGACATTTTGCGACGCGTGCTGCAAAGGCATGTCGAGATACTTCACTGCCTTCGGCTCTTCGGCAAGCACGTCGAGAAACGCGTCGCTGATGTGCGTCGGATACGTGTACATCACGCGCACCCATTCGATGCCGTCGACATGGCTGAGCTCACGAAGCAGACGCGCGAGTGCGTCCTGCTTGCCGAGATCTTCACCGTAGCGAGACGAGTCCTGGGCCACGAGAATGAGTTCTTTAATACCTTCTTCGGCCAGTTGATGAGCTTCAGCAATGATCGAACCGAAGCGACGACTACGGAAGTGACCGCGCATCTGCGGAATGAAACAGAAAGCACACGGACGATCACAACCTTCAGCGATCTTCACGAACGCGTAGTGTGACGGCGTCGCTAGGACGCGCGGTGTGGATTCGTCGTAGAGATAAGTCGCGCTCTGATTGCCAAGCGGCACGACCGGCAGCGAACGCGTATTAACTTTTGGATCGCAAACGGCGAGGATGTCGTTGATCTGATTAGTACCAATGAAAGCATCGACCTCTGGAATTGCCGCTTTCAACTCGTCGCGATAACGTTCGACGAGGCAGCCGGCGACGATGAGTCGTTTAGCCTGTCCGTTGGTTTTGAGTTGTGCGGCTTCGAGGATCGTGTCGATCGATTCCTGCTTGGCTGAGTCGATAAAACCACACGTATTCACCACCACCGTCTCCGCATCGGCGGCATCGGCAGTTATCTGATAACCATTTTGCTTGAGCTGGCCCATCATCACTTCGCTATCCACGAGGTTCTTTGGGCATCCCAGACTGATAAATCCAACCTTTTTCATAATCCGCGTTTACCTGCGTGCATCCGCGGCTTCCAACACCGAGAGTGCTTTTTCGATTTCCTTTCTTTCTTTTGGCGAGAGGCGTTCGCTGCCATACCGCACACGGTTGTAAGCACGCGTGATTAGCATCGCTTCGCTCGAATTCAGTGTGTTCGCAAACTCCAGTGGCGTTAGATGTTTGTCGCGCTCGAGGCCGCGCTGCTCCAGCAACGAAACCAATCGCTCGTAAAACTGGACGCGCGAATAACTTCGTCCTTCTATTTCTGAATGAACGCGCCCGGTGCGTGTCCAACGCAAGATTCGTTTACCAAAAATGACCAGTACCGCTAACAGCGCGACGCCAAGCACTGCAAACCCGCCTACGGCCACCTTGCTCGTCAAATATCTTTGCAAAGTCGCCAGCACGTTTGAAATCGTGCGCGTGTAGTCAAAAACCTGGTTGTGCAATGACGTCGCCAGCGAGCGTTGCTCCTGCTTGTCGTAACCAACCACGTACTGAAACCACAGCAGCTCCAACGCTTCCGCGTATTTTTGCAACTGCGCCGTGATGCCTGTGTGCACCGGCTCGACGCGTCCCGCCGAAGGTGTCGGATCAAACGTCACCCACGAACGCGTTTCCGGAAAGTAAACTTCGACCCACGAATGCGCGTCGCTTTGCCTGACGGTGTACGCGCCCGCTGCTTCGTTGTACTCACCCGGCAGAAACCCATTCACAACTCGCGCCGCAACGCCGTGAGTGCGCAACAAGACCGTCATCGCGGTCGAGAAATACTCGCAATGACCTGTGCGCACGTTGAAAAGAAAATCCGCGAGCGGATCCGGACCACTCGCTTTCATTTCGAGTGAATAGCCGTACTGGCGTTGCAGGTATGACTCGATGGCCTTCGCGGCGTCGTAACGATTGCTCGCGTTGGCTTCGAGGATGATCTGAGTCGCAAGCCGATCGATGCGCGGATCGAGATTCTCGGGCAGTTGCAGGTAACGATAATACGAGATCGATAACGGACGATTGTCGTTGCGCAACACGTCCATGCGCGGCTCGCTCGTGTCGGAGATTACTTTGTAGATAAGCCGTTCAAAATCGTGACGGCGCGATTGCACGGAGCCTTCCGCGTCAACGCGCACAAACGGCAGATCACCCTGGAGTGCAACTATACGCGGCGCGGCAAACAACACCGGCGACTCGAGCGGTTCGAGAAAAAACGTTTGGGTAGTGAGACGATGAAGTGCTTCGGTGGTGCCAAACTGAAAGAGACCGCCCCGCTCGTTTACCGGCTCTATTTGTCGCGCCTGAGCCGACTTCTTCCAACCAACGCCCGTGAACTCATCGAGTGCGACGCCGCGCCAGCGTGGATCGCGTGGCGGTTGATTGTCTTCAATACGCACGTGCATCACGACGCCATCGTCGCGCTTGAGTGTTCCGATCTGGCCGAGCGTAACGTTTTCAGAGAAGCCGATGAAGTTTGACAGACCGCCGCCGCTGCGCGTGAGTGCGGCAGCGCCTGACCTGGGCGCGATCAGAAACAGCGGCAACGCCAGTACAAAGATCAGTAACAACAATCCGACCGCGACGAACGGAAGTCGCGCGGCTTCAGTGCTCCACCACGACCACCGTCCTGACTTCCTGAAGACTCTTGAGTCGGGAGGCACGAGCAGACGCGTCTCAGCGTAAGGGGTCGAACGTCGCGCCTTCTGAATCTCAAAAGCAGTGACCGCTGACAGACCACACAACAGGTAAAGCGTGAGCGTGCCGAGAAACACCGGGCTAAAACTGAGGCCCGCAGCGAGCAGCATTTCGAAGAACGAGATCAGGTAGAGAAAAACCCAATCGCGATCTTTCTTCACTTGCAGGAGTTTTACTGCCGATAGAAAAACGATTAGGTGGGCCAACGCGGTGACGCCGAGTCGTTCGGCCGGTTCACCCATCGCTTTCTGATAATGCCAGTCGATATAGAAGAGGGGGATTGAGAGCAGAACGATTCCGAGTCCGTAACGTTCGGGCAATTGCCACTTTGTGTTTTCAAGAAGCCAGCTTCCGATCATCACGCCGAGAAACACGATGGCCAGCAGCGGACTCAGTCCTCCAGCGAGGACGAGCGCCAGCATAGCCACCGCAATCATGGCGTAAGAAAATGCTCGGAAGTAGGTTAAGAAGTTCATCGTTCTTCTCTGCGGCCCTCTGCGTACCTCAGCGTCCTCTGCGTCGAACTATTCTCAACGCAGAGATCGCAGAGGTACGCAGAGGGCCGCAGAGTTATTTCTTCACTCTAATCTCAAACAGTCGCGGCCAGAGTTTGCCAGTCACGAAGAGCTTATTGTTCGCCTGATCGTAAGCGATGCCATTCAGCACTGCTTCCTGATCCTGAAGTTCCTCTGGCGGCATCAGACCGCTCAAGTCGATCCACGAATTGACGTGACCGTTCTGCGGATCGATAGCCGCGATCCGGTTGTCGTGCCAGACGTTCGCGTAAATCTCGCCGTTCACGTATTCGAGCTCGTTCAACTGATCGATCTCATGTGTGCCGTCACGCACCGTAATCGTCTTCGTCACTTTAAAATCAGCCGGGTTTAGAAACCTGATGCGGCTCGAACCGTCGCTCAGGATCAACGACTGCCCATCAGTCGCCAGTCCCCAACCTTCACCGTCGTAGTTAAACTGCCCCGTGCGTTCGAACGTCTGCGCATCGTAGATAAACCCGATGTGATGCTGCCAGGTAAGTTGGTAGACTTTCCCGTTCAGCATAGCGATGCCTTCCGCGAAGTACGGCACAGGCACGTCGACTTTTTTAAGGACTTTGCCCGTCTCGAGCTCGACCCGGCGCAGGCTGGATCTGCCTTCTTCCCCCGTGCTTTCCAGCAGTTTGCCATCCATTAGGATTAGTCCCTGCGTGAAAGCGTTGCTGTCATGCGGCCAGATATTGACGATTTGATAGCCATACTTTGCCGGCGGGGCGTTTGCGTTTGCCGGGGCTTTCGGGGGCAGATCGCCATTACCACACTGAAAACACGACAGGGCAAGGGCGAGCACCAGAATGAGGTGGTTTGTAGATTTGGGTGACATGAGGGCATTTTGCGTGAGCGGCGCGGAAAAAACAAAGCGGGCCACTCTGCGGCCCTCTGCGTAGCTCTGCGATCTCTGCGTTTAACCTTATTCCAAAATCGCGATGGGCTCGCCGGCGCCGCGTTTCTCCAGATAGGATGAAAGCCGCTCTCGATCCGGATCGGACATTTGGTGAATCTTGACGCCCAGTTGCCATTTCCTTTTCGCCCCCTCGCCCGTCCGATCGTAGTCCACTATGGTCACCACGGCGTCAATCGGTCCCTCCGGCAAGTCTATCTTCACAAACAGCATGCGCCCGATCTGCGACAACTCCGCTTCCGGGAAACGCGTGCCGGCCAGCGAAAGGCTCATGCCAAACTTGCCGATCGTTTCACAGTGACCACGAGATGGCGCCGAATATGAAGCTTTGCCGACCTGCACGTTGCTATCAATCAGTGAAATGGCAGTCGGGAGATGCGCATGGAAACGTGGCGCGCGACGACGATTCCGCGCGGGTTTATTCTGGTCAGTAGGCCTACGCCGGTGCGTTCCCTTCGGATCGAATGCTTTGAAAACGAGTCCGCAGTTGTTGCAGAGCAGTTTGTGCATCCCAACCACTCTCAGGAAAAAGACGGCATCATCGTAATCGCGCTGAATCCGTTCACTCTTGCATCGTGGACACTGCATACGGTCCATTCTAACAGGGTTCGCGAACTGACGTGCGTGGTATACTAATCGGGCCATGCGCCGCGAAATCGAAGATTATTTCCTCAATCCTCCACCAGGCTCGGCAGCCGCACGCGCGGCAGAGTTTGGTATAGACCTGACGCTCACACTGGAAAACCTCCGACTCACGGCTGAGGAACGAATCCGCAAACTCGATAACTTTATTAAGAGTGTAGAAAAGCTCAGAAAGTCTGTCCGCATAATCGATCCTAGCAATGCCACTCCCAGACCAGATCATTGAAGCACCGCTGAGGCTGCTGGGCGAATACGAGGTAGATTGTGTAATCGTGGGAGGAGTAGCGGCCGCGATTCATGGTTCTTCGCTTTTGACGAATGATCTCGATGTTTGTTATTCCAGAGATCCTCCAAACCTGAAGCGATTAGCGCAAGCGTTACAATCAGTCAATGCTCGATTGCGGAATGCTCCGGAAGGACTACCTTTCATTCTCGATGATGAAACGTTAAAGCGAGGCCTAAACTTCACTTTCACCACAGATATAGGAGATCTGGATCTTCTCGGCGAAGTACGCGGACTCGGACAATATGATGAGGTGGTTGCCGGTTCCCTAACCTTTGAGTTGTTTGGTTATCGCTTTCCTGTGATCGATATTGGCAAGTTAATTGTCGCAAAGCGCGCGGCCGGTCGGCAAAAGGATTTGCTAGCACTACCCGAACTCGAAGCAATCCAGGAAGCTCAAGCAATGCAGCTAGGGCAACCTAAATCATGAGCTGGCACGCCTTGGGACTCACAAATTAATTAAAGGAAGAGGATCGCTCGCTGCGGCTTTGCCGACCGCTGTGAGGCGGGGCTTTGCCCCGCCGGTAGGTCCCGTATGTAGCTTGGGCTTTGCCCAAACCGGGGGCAAGCCCCCATTTTTAAGGATGCTGACGGCGGGGCTGAGCCCCGCCTCACATCGGACGGCAGAGCCGCAGCGCTGATTATCGAAAGATGAAACCGGTGCGCAAGGGGTCGTTGGGGTCGAAGTAGAATTCGTTGCGGCCGGTGATTGAGGCGGTGCCGCTGACTTCGGGGATGATGGCGTCGTATGGACCAAAGGTTGTGACGCCGGCTACCTGAACTGACATTGTGGTGCCGAGGATGCTTTCCACCGTGATCGGCACATTCAAGCCCAGCTCGCCGGCGGCGAAGTGCAGTGCGGCGCGGGCGCTCACGCCGCTGCCGGTTGCAGAACGATCGAGTTCGCCGTCAGCGAAGATGCAGACGTTGCGACTGTGATGCGCCGGATTGCTTGCGGGGCCGATGAAGATCGTCCCATAAAGAAAACTCAAGTCGTTTTCGAACGGATGGTTGATCGGAAACTTCGCCATTACCGCCTGTTTGATCAACCGGCCGTGTTCGATGAGCCGATTGGAATTCGCGGGCTCGAGTTTCAATCCGGTATTGACGAACGCGTAGAACGCGCCGCCGTAAGCAACGTCAAACTCTACTAAACCAATTCCTACGACCTCAACCTGTTGCTTCCAGAGGTAGACAAACGAAGGCACGTTCTGAAACGACGTCTCAACCACTTCGCCGTTCACTACCGTAGCCCTGGCTAAAATCCTGCCCGCCGGAACATTGATCGTGATTTCGTTTTTACTAACGAGCTTAGTTTCGACGGCAAGTTTCGTCAGTGCGATGATCGCATGGCCACACATCGTGCTGTAGCCTTCGTTGTGAATGAAGAACACGTCGAAGTCAGCATCAACGGAAGGCGTGACGACAGCGCCATACATATCCGCGTGACCGCGCGGCTCCCACATGAGCCCGGTGCGCAGATGATCGTAGTGCTCGCGAAAGTAGCGTCGCTTCTCGAGCACGTTGCGCCCCTCGATCGGCGGTAGACCAGCAACGACGACACGCAGCGGCTCACCGCCAGTGTGCATATCGATGGTGGTGATGCGCATCCAGTGTTCAGGCGGACGCCAGTCAGCAAGAATTTGTGTCATCCGTGCCTGCAATCCGTTCAAGTAAGAGATTTCACGCAAAGCCGCAAGTCAGGAGGCAAAAGCACAAAGAGTTAACTTTTGCGCCTTTGTGTCTTCCTTTGCGCCTTTGCGTGAAAAACTTGCTCGTACACGTCCAACGTGAGACGCGCGGTTTGGCGCCAATCGAACAAACTCGACTGCACGAAACCGCGACTGCGTAGTTGTTCGCGAAGCGCCGCATCGGAGATCATGCGCCACAAACCGGCGGCGATTGACTCCTCGTCGAATGGATCGATTATCAAACTTGCGTCGCCGACTACTTCAGGAAAACACGTGCGGTCCGAAGTTATAGTAGGCGTGCCGCAACGCATCGCTTCGAGGAGTGGAATTCCGAAGCCCTCGAAATACGACGGGTACGCGAAGCAAAGAGCGCCCGTGTACAACGCCGCCAGATCACTCTCCGGCACATAACCGGTGAATAGAATTTTGTCATTCGCAGGGCTGACCGCGGCAGCCCTGATCGTGTCTTCAAAGAGCCAGGCACGTTTTCCGACTATCACCAGGCGGGGTGCGTTGTCACTGTGTTGCAACAACATTCGCGAATAGCCACGAATCAAACGCGCAATGTTCTTGCGCGGCTGGATCGACCCCACCGCCAGAATGTAATCGCCGGAAATTCCATACTTGGCCAACACTTGAGGGTCATTCACCGGCTTGAACCGCGAAGATGCAGCGAGCGGCGTCGTAGTAACTCGCTCGGGCGGCAGACGATACGTGCGCAGAATATCCTGCCGGGAATACTCCGAGTCAGTCAGGATATGAGAAGCAGAGCGAGCCGTGCGACGTACCGTGAGTCGCATTTGCATCCAACTACGGCGCTTGAACGTCTCGGGAATATGCTCGAATGAGAGATCGTGAATCATCACCACCGTATCGCAAGGCGCCAGCGGCGGTGCGGTGTATTGAACGTGGAGGATATCAATCGGCCGGCGACGCAGCTCGGCCGCGAGCGTGAGGGGGATTCTTATGAGCGGCGTGTGCGGCAGTGTTTTCCTGACTATCACATTGGGCCAGCGATGAGCGTAGCGATCGATTGCCTCCTGTCGAGTTACATAAAGGGTGTAGCGATTTTGAGTATCAACTTCCGCCAGAGCTTCGATCAGATTACTGGCGTACGTCTCATTCCCGCCCAATCCGGTCCCGATCGAGTGTGCGTCAAACCCGATGTGCAACGTTACCTTGCCTCCTCAGCTTAACAATAGTAAACACTATCCGACGTACCTCAAAAGAGAGGATTGGACCGCTGATGAAAAAGACGCTAGTCGCCGCAGTTGTTTTGACGCTTCTGATCGCGAGTTCCCCGCTGAGTTTGCAAGCCGCGGCGCCCGCGGCGGTGCTGTTCGACGACTTCAGCTACACGGACAAACAGCAGATGAAACGGAATGGCTGGATCGTTCGCACTGAAGCAGGTTGGCCGGGCGTACCGGGCGCGACGTGGCCGGACCAGAGTGTATCAACTCTAAAAGATGGCGCCAGCAACTGGATCGTGCGCATGACTGCCACGACTGACGGCACCGCCGCGAATACGACCCAGGCTCAGCTTTGTCATCAACGCAAATATCTCGAAGGCACGTACGCCGCGCGAGTTCGTTTCAATGATGCGCCGGCTTCCGGCCCCGATGGAGATCAGGTCGTGCAAAGCTTTTACACGATCAGCCCGTTGAAGGCGCCGATGGATCTGGATTACAGCGAGTTGGATTGGGAATACTTACCGAACGGCGGCTGGGGCATCGATGGTCCAACGCTGTATTCAACGACATGGGAGACGTTCAGCCCGGAACCAAATTGGAAGAAAGACAACGTCTTCCAGACGACGAACGGCAGTGAGGCCGGCTGGCACACGTTGGTCACTCAGGTGTTCGATCAGAAGGTGAAGTATTTCCGCGATGGCAAACTATTCGCGGAGCACGGTGGGAATTATTATCCCGAAGACACGATGTCGATTAACTTCAATCTCTGGTTCATCCGCGACGGCATGTTGAAGGCAAACGAGCGGCGCCATTATGAGGAAGACATCGACTGGGTCTTCTTCCAGGCCAACACGGCCCTGACGCCGGAACAAGTCGAAGCAGCCGTGGCTGTGATGCGAAAAAAATCAGTTAAATTTCGCGACACAGTGCCGTCGAAAAACCTGAACAGCCCCTGCAACTTTTAATCAGACTTGGAGAAAGTCAGTACCACCTGCGGTAGCGGGTGGGTCGTTGCTCAATTCTGGATCTGGAATCGTGTGAACCCACCCGCTATCGCAGGTGGTACTGACCTCTTCCAAGCTAGTTACTGAGTTGCGTCTTTCTTTGTGTGGCCCGCTGCCTTCTTCTGTCGCAACCATTCATCAATGCTTTCACGAACAAACTCGCCAATATCCTCAAACTCGCGTGCTGACTTCTCCCAGAAATCTTTAAACTTACTCGAGTCAAAGGCAAAGCCGTACCCGCGTCCAAAACCTCTTGTCGGCCCAAGCTCGTCTTCGTAATACGCTGCGAGTTGGCGCGAAGCCATCGCCACGACAGTTAACGAACTCCCCGCGGGGAGTGATTCGAAGATCGTGCCGACACCAGAATCGAGCTCCTTCAGACGCGTCAACACACGATTGTACTGGTCAGTGCAAAACGCAGCCGCGTCTTCTTTACTGCCGGTCCACTCCGCCTGCAACGCCATGCGCGACGTGCGTCGCAGCACATTGATCAACTTAACTAACTCTTTCTCTCGCTCCATAGTTACTCCCTGCTATTCACAACCAACTGTTAACGGTACACACCGGCCGCGCCATCTGCGTGGACGACGCCCGCGAAAATAAAACTCACGCGCAAACGGAAACTCCGGCTCGTCAGCTTCAAAGTACGCGAGCAACTCGCGCGCCGCCATGCGTGTTATCTCCGGCGAAGTAGATTCAGTCAACGGCGTGAACAACGGTTTGACTGCCGGCTCGAGTTCACTGAGCCGGGCGAGTACGCGGTTGTATTGCGCGACGCAAAACTGTGTCGCATCCGGTCCTGCCTTGGTCCAACCAGCGTAACCGGCCGCGCGCGCTATTCGTCGCAGCACGTTAAGCAGTTTCACTGTTTCTTGTTCCATCTTGTTCTCCTCTTTAGTTCGTTGCTTCAACTTTCGCTCGCAACAGTTTCTTCCCATGATGAATACGCCACTTCACTGTGGATAATGGCACTCCCATAAACGCAGCGATGCGGTCCAGTGGCATCTCGTCAAGAAAACGCAGACGCAACGGCATCGCGTAATCAGCCGGCAAACTGTCGAGCGCTTTGATCATCGACTCATCACGCTCCTTATCCGCGAGTGGCTTTGCGAGTGCTTCGATCTTTTCGAGCAGCACCTCGTCCAGCGCCACACGCTTGCTCGACTGCTTACTGAATCGCAGTGCTCGATGGCGCGTTATCGCCGACAACCACGCCGGAAACTTGCGCGGCTCCTCGATGCCGGGCAGCGCCTTGAAAGCCAGCAGCAGGGAGTCTTGCGCGACATCTTCCGCGTCGTCGGGACCGACAATCGTCCTTGCCAGACGTACTACGGCGGACCTGTATCGCACCACCAACTCCTCAAACGCGTCCAGATTGCCCAGAATCGCCTCGATTACCAGCAGTTCGTCAGGCGACTCAGACCGTGTCATCATTGTTATAGAGACATTTTACGAGTGAAAAGTTAGGTGGGTTTGGAGATTTATTTTTGGGTTATGATATAGCCGGAGGGTGAATGCCCATGGGAGCGAATGGAGAAGTCGATTATTACGAAGTGCTTCAGGTAAGTGACACCGCTGAACCGGAGACTATTAATCGAGTCTATCGAATCTTCGCGCAGCGTTATCACCCTGACAATCGTGAGACGGGCAACGAGGCTCGTTTTCGGGAAATAACCGAGGCTTACCACGTGCTCTCCAATCCGGAGAAGCGCGCACAATACGACGCCACGAACGAAAAACGACGGCGCGATCGCTGGCGCGTTGTATCTGAGGGCGCGACATCGGAGAACAACTTCGAACTCGAGCAAGCCGTGCGTCTTACGGTGCTTGAAGCTTTGTACACGCAGCGCCGCATCGAGCCGCAGAATCCGGGTATTTACTTACGCGAGCTCGAGCGAATGGTCGGCCGCCCGCGCGAGCATCTGGAGTTCACGATTTGGTTTCTCAATCAGAAAAAATTGATCAGCAGTGACGACTCGCGTATGTATCTCACGGCCGACGGCGCGGAGTATCTCGAAGATAGCTATCGCAGCAACCTCCAGCGCAAACGTCTCCAACCCGGAACCAATTAGCAGGGCGCCATAAGCTGGAACAAGTCATCTTAGCTAGAACAAGTCAGGAAGAGGGGCTTGCCCCCGCTGCTTAGTGAATTAGTCCAGCAGCGGGGGCAAGCCCCTCTTCCTGACTTGTTCTCTGTTTTAGTTTAAAACCCCCTGGAACTGCACATCGCACAGTGATCGCAAGGCTTGCCGCCTGGCTCCAGGCTGCAAGCCTTTTCATTCTGA
>Ga0207711_10002028_pt1 | contig 18315 bp, 17 predicted proteins | sample KBSS34metaG_FD_184401 | JGI IMG/M metagenome (GOLD analysis project Ga0207711, IMG submission 184401) | Switchgrass rhizosphere microbial communities from Kellogg Biological Station, Michigan, USA - KBS S3-4 metaG (SPAdes) (version 2) | ecosystem: Host-associated > Plants > Roots > Rhizosphere...
GTGCCGGCCATACTGCCGAGAAAGACTGTGGCAGTAGAGCAAAATTCGCTCGTGTGCAACAAAGGCCTGTGCAGCAGGCCTTCGAAGTTGCTTTCGGGGCTGTCCGATGTGCTCATAGGGCGCTGCCTCTAAACAATTTGAACCCGGCCTTCTATACGAGCATACCGCACAGAGGGACAGTACGGATAGGGACAGGCAAAAGATTAAAGACGGGTCGGATTAACTTCAAGTAGAGCCTGAACCAGGCCATCTAGTGGCTGATAGGCGACAGGATTTTTGCCAAATCGAGGCAGGTACTCGAGAAGTATCTGCCTTAACTTCTCGGCTTCGGATTGACGTGTCCAAACCAGCCGCAGCTGGCCAGGGTATCGAAATGGACGCAGCCTAAATCGACGCTCGACCACAACTGTAACGACCCTACCGTCGAGACTGTAAAAATCAGAGTTTTGCGCACTCTCTCGCCGAGGGTAACCGGGCAAGAATGGATTATCAACAAAAACGTCAATCTCGCTGGCATCGCGGGAGACTCTTAATACCAACAGTCGATAATTGAAACCAAGAATTATTCGCTCCAGCATAGGATCGGACAGTCGCTTGAGCATCGGCGAGTTCAGGTCAAGCAAATTCGCTATAAAAGCCACTACAAGAAGTTGGCTCACAGCTGGCAAAGGAACCGACACCGCGATAAGCGATTCCCAGTTAACGGTGTGCAACGCCAGATTAACTGTTGCCAAAAACATAAGAGCCGATAAAAATACACAGAGAAAATGTCCAACAGGAAATTTCTGATTAATAGCCCAAAAATACCATTTCTTATATGGCGGGAAAATGAAAATCCCCATGGCCGCTGTCGCTAAAAAAGGCCTCCAATTCTGACTGAATGCAGCAAACATCAGCGCTAATACCAGCCCAGTAACCAATGAAATTTCGTAGGTGCGCAGAAAAGCCTTCGGATGGCGCGACATATAGCGCAGCACGGGATCGTCATAATCTATGAGAAACCCTAGGATCACCAGAATGCCCAGTGCTAAGAATTTTACGCCAACATAAAACGGCTCTACATCTGTCCAATACTCCATCGTGGAGTGATTCCAGCATGCGAAATAACTCGTGGGTAAATTGCCATACATTCTGCTACAAGGCAACGCGCTCACATAACACATGCAGACCACCTCGGCCAAGCATAGAAGCGCAATAACGACTGTTTTTCCATTTATTGCCATACTTCCATGATGCCATAGAAGCCGAGCGTTCGGAATCCCACCTTTCGGAATCCCTACAGGTGGAACATCAACAAACAGCACCGCGCCCGCAGCATGCATGCCAGTCCCAAGGGAGTGCAAAACTCCCACCTGTAGATCTCCCGATGTTACGAAGCGAATTTATCGCTTCATAAGAGCTTCTGCGCCATTGTCTTTGAAGTAATTCCAACTATGTACGTTAGCGAAACGCGTGTCGATTTCTCGGTCCATTGCCGCCTTGTTGGAATGCAAAAGATTATTTGTCGCGGCAGCGGCAAGGCCGGCGGTAAAAGCACCAATCGGATAAGCAGCGGGTGGGACAAGATCAGCAGCTAAAGCGGTGAGGAGGCCAACTACTGGAACACAAACGCCTTCTGTCACGCCCAATTGGATCTCCAGACTTCTCGCATTTTTTACTGTTTCGGCTAGATTCTTCCGTACCATCAAGTTGTCGATCACTTGAATATCCGAATCAGTAATCTCGTTAGTCGGCTTGGAGGTGTCCTTGAACGCCATATCCCAAGCTCCCATAGTACCGCCGGATTTTCCAAAGGCACCAATTTCAGCCGGTCGGTTTTGCGAAGCCAGATTGACTGCCTTGTCGTAATTTTGTAGTAAGACGCGAGAAATCTCGCGCTCTACAGGAGATTTCGAATGTTGCTCGGAATCGTAAAGCTCGATGCGACTGAGGCCTCCAGAGCCATTCTTGTCCATGTTGTCAAAATGCTCGTGCGCCAGTTGCACAAAAAGTGCAGGGTCTCTTAGAGCATCTGAAGCCAAATTATTCTCTGCCTGCAATTTTTCCAGTGGCGACTTATCCCGACCTGCATACGTATCCATAGATAATTTCCCCTTGCTTAATAGCTTGTGGTTGAACTTTGCTCGGGGTGTGACTTTAGAATATGGTGGCGTTGTGGCACGGACCTCGCCGAGTTGTGGCAGGCAGGTGACGGTAGCGCAGAAGGGTATCTGATAGTCTAAAGATATGAAGTTGCATGTAAATCTAGGAACCTCGGAGTGGCCCGTCACTATGGAGTCATCGGAGCAGACCATTGGCGATCTGATCGCCGAGATCAGTCACCAATTGCCGCATGCCATTGGGCCAGTGCTCAAGTTCTCACAACGTTGCGGTTCAACAGTATTTCTTTCACTTCATGCAGCAGGTCCTGAGCGCCTGACCGAGGCACGATGTTTGAAGGACTATCAAATAAGTGAAGGCTCAATGGTTTATGTGCTGTGCTCCCACGTACCTGAAGATCCGTATGACTGACGAACTAGTCAAGGAATCGTCTGAAAGAACTGTGCTCCGGCCATTTGTCCGGCCACTATTGTTATGCGCGGGGGCTGGAATGCTGGTGGCAGCTATGACGACGATGCCGCCGGGCGATACACATGACTTCGAAGTCTATAGTTGCCTGCTTGGGATATGCTTGTTACTTGTTCTGGCAACAGTTTCGGTGGCAAAAACAGTTTTTTATCACCCATCAATTCGAGACTGGATGCTCAACAGCTCGTTCTTTCCTCTTTTGTCAGTATTATCGGTGATTGGAGTGGGCGTAGTATCAATCGTTGTGTGCATTTGTTTTATGTCTACAAGTCAGAATTTTACTTGGATACATCTAATTGTGAGCTGCATCATAATCTCGTCCATACCCGCTGTCATAGGAACTATTGGGGCGGCTGTGGTGTTCAATGCAAGAACTATATGGGCAGCAGAAAAGCGACTTCAGCTGAGCAACTTTGAGGAGCCTGAAATGCCAGAGGAGCCATTGGAGTAGGCAAAACAGTAAGCCATGTTTTCTGCTAACCTGGAAGAATGAAGGCAGCAACAAAGGCAAAAATACTCAAACTCCGGCCTTTTATTCGTCCGGTGCTTTTGTGTGCAACGCCGATTGTTCTCGGGACAACGACTCTGTCGGAAACCGCTCTCGGTAACTATTCATTCTTGTGTGGTTCAATCTGCGTGTTTCTCTTTACTGTCTTCGGCTCTATGTCCGTTGGTAGAACCGTCTATTACGAATCTTCAAAGCATCCTTGGATGCAATCCATTTCTTACTGTAAGTTGCTGGCGATCCTTTTCGTACTTGCGTTAGCGTTATTGATTGGGTCCGCCATGCTGCCATCTTTCACAGGCTGGCAATGGCTTCATATGGCACTGATATGGGCCGTTGTAATACCCACGCCTGTTGCGATTGGATTTCTTGGAGCCATTGCACTTCTTGAAGAAACCGACAGTTGGAAAACCGCCAAACGCTTGAAGGCAAGCAATTTGCCCAAGCGCCCGAGCAGCAGGTAATTATAGGCCCAGCCAAACCATGCGCTATGATGGATCCATGAATCAACTGAGATTGGTCCCGGCCAGACAGGTGGCTTATAAATTTGCGATTCGGCCCATTGCCAGAATCGCCATTCTGTTTATGGTAGCAATGACGCTGGATCAGGTCATGATCTTTTTCCACGCGACTACTCCTGGCGCTTTTGCTGCATGCGGTCTACAGTGGGCGATCGCGTTTCTCTTTTTGTCAGACTTGTTGGCCATAAAACCAGACCGCGAGGTCAATCGATAAATGAACAAGGCACCAAATTTGCCCGCCAGAATAACAATCAACCGCAGAGCAGTGCGTCCATTCATACGACCACTTTTCCTCTATGCAGGAACCATGGTTATGCTCTCGATAGTACAAGCATCCAATCCTCAGCTAGGAACGGCGCAGATCTTTCAATTCATCTGGTCCGCTGCAGGCGTCACATTGTTGGGAATCATGGCAGCATTCGCGACTTACAAGGCAGTCTATTACAATCCAACTATTAGAAAATTCATGACGGACAGACCCAAGTATCCTACGGTCTTCCTGTTGAATTTTGGAACCTTTCTGATTGTGGCATTTGCGATCGCGATGAACATGGCTCGGCTTACTTTATTTCCAGCAGTGTTTGTGCCGGCGCTTGTTGCGCTGATCCCCATCGGTTTAGGTTGCGTGGCCGCCTTTTTGTTGGGCAGTGTTCGCAATGTATTGGAGCTGGAAACAACAAGCCGAGACGATGCTCCGCTGTTAGAAGCGGATAAGACAGTCACGTGACGGGTAAACCTGTACTACCCAGCAAAGCTTCAGGGGTAAGGCACTACGACGGGTTGGCGCAGCGGCTACGTGAGCCAAAGTCGGAGTAGACGCATCGAATCCTCAAAGAACCGTCTGGTTTGCTTCGAGAAAACTATCCACCAAAGTCTCTAGAGGGGCGTCAGGATCGGGAGTCTTTCCGAATCGAGGAAGACAATCCAACACTCTTTGCCGAAGCTTATCAACACATAATTCTGTGGTCGGAACCAAACGTACTTTGCCCGGATAACTGAACGGACGCAAGGCAAAGTTTTTCTCTAGCAACACATCAATACGGGCACCATCCAACGCATAAACATCCCATTTGTTAGCAGTCTCCGACTCGATGTACAAGGGCGCGCCTGGAAAACTCAGGAATACAACCACGTCATTTGTTTCACGATCTATGCCAAGAACAAAAAACCGCCTCATGCTTTGTATCCAACTAGATCTCTCTTCCTCAAAAGACAATAAGGGCAAAATTGCAAACAACAAGCGCATACAGGGAGCCGTCAAAACAAAGACCGGAACCATCGTCTCCCAGAAATTATTGTGCATAGCCCAATTCGTTGCACCCATCATTGCTTCCACAGGCAAGATCAATCCAACCACGCATAGAAACGCGTATTTTTGATGTACAGCCCAGGACAAAAGACGCTTGTAAAAGGGCAAAAGGAAGAGAAGAAGCGGCAAACATGAAAGGAGCACCCCCCAGTGCTGGCTAACTAATGCATAAGAAATCGAGCCCACCAGCCCCACAGTCAGCGACACTTTCAATGGCGTCAACGCGGCCTTCGGATGCGTCAAAAAATAGCGCATCACAGGATCGTCAGGCTTCACACTGGCAAAGACAATAAGCAAGGTTCCGGCAGGCAGTAGCAAATCTGTCCATTTGTAATCTGTGTATGTCGTGGATGAATTTAATCTGCGCAGGAGCTTCACAGGAAAATCTGGAACATAATTAGCAGACAGGTCCCAAAAGACATAATAGCCACCCACAGCGACTAAGACGCCGCCCATGACCATTGCTGCTATTGCTATTGGACTCTTTGGCATAATTACATAATCGCATAGACAGTGTCAGGTAAGATAGAACCATGACAGAACAACCACACCTGCTAGCAACGCCGTTATTATTGCCACAATCACTGCGCGCACTTAAAAAACCAGTGCTTTTTTATGCAGCAACCCTCGTATCATTTACTTCTCTAGCGACGCTTACCCGGCCAGGGGATATGACGAACTGGACAGGCATGTGCCTTATCGTGACCAGTTTGATTCTAGCCGTGCTGACTACGATTGCCACGGTCAAGGCAATTTACTATAGTCCCCCCATTAGGCGCTTCTCCGCGTTCTATTTATTAGGAGCATTTATAAGTCTATTAGTAGCTTCTTTATTGGTAATACCAGTGTTAGGCAATATTGGAGATATTCGATTGCAATTGGTTATCTCGTCTTTGGCAATAACCATTTTCCCAGGACTGGCAGGAGCCCTAGCTATATACGCAGTACTCATTTTCAGTCTAAAAACCCCAGGAAAACCAATAGAAAGTAATCAGGAAGAGAACCAAGACAAGGAACCTCTGGCAACGGATGAGGCGACGATCGACTCCATCTGTTAAAACCAATCATGACCTCAACCAAACAACAAACAAATCTCGACAAAACCAATTGGACGAAGTGCCAGGCAGATTTAAACGCCGGGGGCCACACCGTCATCAAAAGCTTACTGCAACCTGATCAGTGCAGCGAAGTCGTAAATCTGTATTTGCACGAAGATAAATTTCGCAAGCGCATAGTCATGCAAAACCACGGATACGGTAGTGGCGAATACAAATATTTCAGCTATCCTCTACCAGAAGTAATTGCACAATTGCGCACCGCCGCATATTCAAAACTCGCACCTATAGCCAATGCGTGGAACGAGGCAATGAAGATTGACGTGCAGTTTCCCGCGACCCACGCAGAATTTCTCGATCGCTGTCATAAGGCAGGGCAGATAAAACCAACTCCTCTGATCTTGAAATATCAGGCAAACGACTTCAATTGCTTGCACCAGGATTTGTACGGTGAGCACGTATTCCCGCTCCAACTGGCAATCTTGCTATCCGCACCGGGCAAGGATTTCGAAGGTGGCGAATTCGTTTTGACCGAGCAGCGTCCGCGCATGCAATCACGTGTGAATGTCGTGCCACTTGAACAAGGCGACGCTGTAATATTTGCCGTCAACAATCGCCCAGTCCAAGGGACTAAGGGGTTCTACAGAGTGACGATGAAACACGGCGTAAGCGCACTTAGAAGCGGCGAACGCTACACGACGGGAATAATCTTCCACGATGCCGGATAGACTTACAACCGCACAAACTGATCACAAGATCTACAAACTGGTTATCAAACCGGCGGCCAGAGTGGCACTGATTATTTTGGGTCCGATTGCAATTGCCAAAATGCTCGTACTTACCCACCTTGTCAGCAGTCGATTGATGGATGCTTCAATCGGAATGTGCCTGACGTTTGGATTTATGATGCTAACGACTATGTGGCTCATTGCGTTCATAATGCCAAAAGACGAGTTGCGGAAAGTCTGGATCTATGAGAGATGGCTTATCGGGCTGCCGATGGCGGCCCTGATAATCTGCACCTTGATAGCGAAATATCTATTTTACATAAAGTAATTTTACTTATGCCGCGCTCTCTTATGCCTTGAGCTGGACACCTGGCGGATGCCGATACCGCCGAGCGATTTGCCGGTCGCTACATCCCAGCGCCGGACAATACAATCATAGCCACCACTGAAGAGGATCTTTCCGTCCGGACTAAACGAGACTGATAGCACTTGCGTTGTATGGCCGTTTAGAGTGCGCTCTTCTTTTCCGGTGGAAACATTCCACAGCTTTACCAATTCATCCAAACCACCCGTGGCAAGAGTCTTGCCATCAGGGCTAAATGCAACATCATTCACAACACGCTCATGGCCTTTCAGATCGCGCAGCTGTTTTCCGGTCGCCACATCCCACAGTTGGACACGACCAAAGTTTTCATCACCGCCGCCGGAGGCAAGCATCTTGCCGTCAGGACTGAAGGCCACCGAAGACGTAGGAAAGTCTCGGTCCGGGCTCGATAGTGTTCTGACCATAGCGCCGCTATCGGCATTCCAAAAGGTGATGTCGTCATCTCCACCACAAGCGAGTATTTTCCCGTCCGGACTGAATGCCAATGATGCTATTGTCTGGTGCCCATCGGGGCTGATTGCGTGCAACTCCTTGCCGCTGGCAACGTCCCACAACCTTACACTGTCCGCGTTGCTGGTATCGTGAGTCCATGAACCTGTGCCGCTAGCAAGCGTCTTGCCGTCGGGACTAAAAGCCAATGAGCGAACGACCAGGGAGTACCCATTCGCATCTTTATGAGCCGGAATGGTGCGCAGAAGTTTGCGCGTCGCAACATCCCAGATTTTGATAACAAAATCGTTGCCACCGCTAGCCGCAGTCTTACAGTCTTTTGAAAAGGCGACTGTGTCAACCGGCTCAGTATGCCCTTTTAACAGTGCCAGGCCCTTGCCGGACTGTGCGTCCCAAAATCTTACGCCGTTATCCAGGCTGACACTGGCAAGGATTTTACCGTCTGGGCTCAGGCCGCGCCGATGAACGGTATCAGAAGGAGTCGGTTGAATAGTCGAGGTCGGCGTCGCGGCATCAACGGCTGCCGGCACGACAGCCGCAATTGCGAGCATCATCAAAGGAAGGCTACTTTTCCACATACTTTTTCCAATCGCTAAAACACACGATTATCTCACACCGTGAAAACTGTATTTAGGAAGGCCGAGGTATGACACAACAGCTTACTTATCGAGAAAACTTTCCATAATCGCCTGCCATTGTTTCAAACGGCCAGCTCGCTCTTCTGGCGACGCCCACCGGGATGTCTGTGCATCCGCTTGTTGAAACTTTATCGCTGCAATCGCGCAGTCGGCTACAGCAGGATCCACATTGCCAAACAATACAAGCTGGGCAAACGCCAGTGCAATTACGGCGTTATCGCGCATTTTTGCCTGCAAGTTGCCCGTATTTAGCTCGGCGGCAAGGGTTTTCATCACTGCGGGGTTCATCCCCATACCCGAACCCTGAAGCATTGCTGCAATAGCTTCTAGATCGACAGCTCCTGGCAGCACGCCGGGAAATCCGGTCGGCACGCTGAAGTCACTTTGGGGCGAAGGTTCAGCGGAACCAGCGACTGATGATTCAGGTGCTGCAAGCTCATCGAGAATGGACGCATCAAGTCCCCATCCTTCAAACGTGTTGGCCAAAAAGACGATTCCATCTGGCTCATTCACTGACTTGGCGGCTTTGGCATAGCTCGCAAAAAAATCAGCACCGTCATCGTTGCCGAAGGGAGAGTTTTCATCACAGATGTCCCAGAAGTAATCATCGGTGAGTAGCTGCACAGCCAGCGGAGCTGCAGTGTCTTTCGATGGCGAACGGTATGTACTGGAACCCTCGGACATCTGTAAAGTCCTAGGCTTTCAAATACGACAGCAAGAACTGAGTAACTTTCGCTGGTGACAGTCCCACTTCATCGAGAAGTATAGCTCTGGCGCCGTGCTCGATAAACTTATCGGCGATGCCCAGGTTGACGACGTCAGCATATTTGGCGCCCGGGTTGGCAGACTTGAGACTGCTCTGATACTCAAGCACGGCGGCACCGAAGCCGCCTCTGAGTTGGCCTTCTTCCAGGGTGACGACCTTGTTGGAGGCATCGCCGAGGACATCCTTTAATAGCTTTTCGTCCAGCGGCTTAGCGCTTCGCGCTGCCACCACCACTGGTTCCAGACCACCGTGGCTGAGGGCCGGCAGAACCTGCATAACAGTCTCAACCATATTGCCGTAAGCCAGCAGCACACCGTGCCCAGGTAGACCTTCTCTCAAAACTTGCCACTTGGTCAAGTCGATCAGTTCAAAATCTTCCTTGCCTTTGATTTCGGCAGGGTTCACAGCTTTTTCTCTGGGGAAGCGAATAGCCACTGGACCTTTGCTTTCCTTGAGTGCCGTATAAAGCATGTTGCGCAGTTCTTTAGCGTCTTTCGGCGCCAGCACTGTGAAGTTGGGCACAGCGCGAAGGAAGGCAATATCAAAGACACCCTGGTGGGTTTCGCCGTCCTCCACAAGGCCGCCGCGATCAATACCGAATACCACGGGCAGATTCATGATCGCCACGTCGTGGATGATCTGGTCCATCGCTCTCTGCAAAAATGTCGAGTAGATAGATACAACCGGCTTGACGCCTAGTTTGGCCATACCGGCCGCCATGGTCACAGCGTGCTGTTCGCAGATGGCGACGTCAAAAAATCTATCGGGATAAGCATTGCCAAATTTCACCAGTCCGCTGCCTTCAGCGGTAGCTGGAGTGATTGCCACCATATTTGGTTCAATCTCAGCGATATCAATTAATGCCTGTGTGAAAATATCCGAATAAGTCTTGGGCTTGGGAGCAACCGAAACAGCAGGCGGTTCGGCCTTTTCGGTCAGCGCAGGTTCAAGGGCAAATGCCGGTACGCCGTGGTACTTGATTGAATCTTCTTCGGCCGGTGTATAGCCTTTACCCTTGCGGGTAATGACGTGAATTATCTGCGGCGTAGACTTATCTTTTACAGCGTTGAGCGCTTTGACCACCGCACCGAGGTCGTGACCATCGATGGGGCCGGAATAGTTGATGCCCAGCTTTTCAAAAACAATGCCGGGAGTGTCGAAGCGATCTTTGGCTTCTTTTTTGACAATCTGAATCAGGTCTTTGACCGCGGGATTGAGATTGGCCTGGTCAAGCTTGTCTTCGATGAAGTCAATTTTGCGTTTGATGTCTTTATAGAAGAACGTCTCACGGATGCGCTTCATGTACTGCGAGAAGCCGCCGACGTTTTCCGAGATAGACATCTCGTTGTCGTTGAGGATAATAATTACGTCTTTTTGAATATGTCCCAGGTGATTGATGGCTTCCAGAGCCATTCCACCGGTCAGGCCACCATCACCAATCACGGCAATGACTTTACGGTCCTGTTTGAGATGGTCGCGGGCGAGCACCATGCCCACAGCCAGTGATATGGAGGTCGAGCTGTGACCGGCGATAAAGGCATCGTGTTCGCTTTCAAAAGGACTGATGAAACCGGAGAGGCCTTTGAACTGACGCAAACTATTGAACTTGTGGCGACGGCCGGTGAGCATCTTGTGCACATAGGCCTGATGCCCGACGTCCCAGAGAATAAGGTCGTTGGGCGACGTAAATACTTTATGCAGGGCGATCGTGATTTCTACGACGCCGAGATTGGAAGCAAGATGACCACCGGTCTTTGCCAGATTCATGACGATTTCCTGGCGGATTTCCTGGCCCAGGCTATTAAGCTCTTCAAGCGACAGCTTTTTGAGTTCTGCCGGCGTTATAACTGCGTCTAAGAATGAGGTGGTCGGTTTCGCTAGCGTATGCATGGATTCCCGTAATTCCCCGTGCATTGGGCCCTTACGGCTAAATCATATCAACGTATATAGAAGAAAGCTCATAATATTTTTGACTGGTTTGGCCGATTGGCTGCCGGATATCCCTCTATTGAGGGCTAGACTGTAGTCTTGGACACCCACGAGGCCGCCAAGGTCTGACATAACGGTTCATAAATGCGCGAAACATACACTGAAAGCCGGAAGTTCACGACCGGCTCGACAAGAACCATGACAATAAGGTCCAGTTTGCGGCTACTAATGCCGTTATCGGTCATTTCCAGCATTAGTTTTGGCCTGCTGTCAGCACCCGCCTCCGAAGCGACAGAGAAAGCCAAAAGTGCCACTGGCGGCACGATAACGAACAAGCCGAAGAAATACCCCATTAGGATCTGGGTGAAGAATCCCAACTGCTTCGATTGCCTTAAAACTCTCAAAACTTACCTCTTGGCAATACCGGGAGTAAAAGCTGTCTGGTTGCATCCGGTCATGCCGAAAGACCCTACGGCATTGATTGTTGTGGTCGTCGAGGACAAATCGCTCGAGCAACGCGTGGTAGACAGGGCAAAAGCCCATGACCTCCTGATAGTCTCGGTTAACGGCAAAAAGCCTTAGCCCCGGAAAAAACCCTGTTCCGATATCGGAATGAGGTTTTAAACCGGGGCAGGCCACTTTGCCTCAGGGCAAAACTGCGTTGTCTTTTTTAAGTTCGATTTATTTAAAGGTCACCTTATAAGCGTGATTTTCGAAGACGAATATCACCTGGCGGCCGACCGCCAAATAAGAGCCGATTTTTGGTGAACTCTTAGCCAGTTCAAAATAACGAGCGGATGCGAAGGCAATATCCTCAGTCTTTTCGCCCTTGTACTGGCTATCGACCCAGGTCTTGCCGTCAGCGGAGAGGTAGAAGGTTTTGCCTTCGGCCTGCTTCATTTCGCTCTTCAGCTGCTGGCGCTCGTCCTTATCAGCCATACCGAAACCGCCGTCGTTCCCTTCTTTGAGCATGGCCAACGTCTTGGCTTTCTCCACTGCTTTCTTACCGCTAAGAGGGGAGTCGTCAGCTATTTGCATTTGCATCGGAGACTTGTACCAGCTCGCAGACTGCAATTGGCCGCGCACAGCCGACTCTGTACTGGCTCTATCCTGAGCGTGGCGCGAAGCAGGAGAGGCGGCAAAGGAGTTTGCTTGGAACTCAAAGCGACTTCCACCACCACCTGCCATGGGAAAGCCCTGGCCACCGATCGAACGCTCACGCCGTGCATTGGAGGCCATGTTCATGTTCATCACCTGGGGCATGGGTGAGGCTACCGGCCGCGGCCGACCATTGAAGTTGTTGGCCAGGCGATGGTCTTCGCTCGGATCCGTTACGAGGAAGGACGTATAGGCTGAGATGATGCCGTACTTTTGCGAGAGGGCGACGATTTCGTCGACGACTTCGCGATTGTCGCCGTTTTCTTGCGCTACTTCAGAGAGATGTCCGATGCGGCGCATGGCCCAGAGGCGCGGCAGATAACCGTGAGAGGCTTCGGCTTCGGAAAAGTCGACGGGGAAGACATAGTTTTTGGGTTGACCGTTGACGTTACCTGTGACTGTGACGTTGACCTTACCGTGGCCTTTGTAGCGGCCGAGCAAGAGCACCTGTGTGCCGGCAAAAATATCCTTAACGGCGCGAGGATAGACGTCTTTGACAGTGATGCCGTCGTACTTGATCTGACAGTCAGCCAGTACGGGAGATTTGATCTTGTTGTAGAACGATGAAAGCGCGTTTTCCAGATTTTCACCGGGCTCCAGAAACTGACTGGTGCCATGGTGCTCATCGGCCAGGCGAGAGAGCAGGCGCGTGTTCACGTCGTAGCCGACGCCAAAGTCGAAGAGGCGCAAATCGCGTTTGCTCTTTACGGACTTAAGCAAATTAGGTACGGATGTTTCACCGACGGTAGGCTCACCGTCCGTCATCAACACCAGATAGCCGGGACGCGGATCGGTGCTGTTCAAGAGGGAAACGCCGGTGTTGAGAGCGTCCGAAATATTTGTGCCGCCACGAGGCTGGAGATCGTCGATGTATTCGTCGGCAGCCTTTTTGTTTTCGGGTGTTGCCGTGACGAGCGTACTCTTAAAAGAATCGGCATCGGTATTGAATTGTACGATGCCAAATCTGTCGGTTGCACCAAGAGCATTGACTACATATTTAAGCGCCTTTTTTGTCTGGGCGATTTTGTCGCCCTGCATCGAACCGCTTGTATCGGCCACCAGTACTATGTCTTTTGACTGCACCGTGGCGTTCTTCAGAGGCGGCGCCAGGGTGAGCATGAAGTACCCGTCTTCACTGGCAGTCTTATGCGTCATCAAATTGGCCTGCATTTCTTTATCGGAAACGCTGTAATAGAGCATGAAGTCCTTATCTGTACCGTTGACACCACTGCCGGTGAAGGCCACTTTAGCGCGGTTGTTCTCTTCGCGTTTGATGTCCACGGTGTGACTGGGCGACCAGATTGTACGCAACCCTTGCTTGCCCGAAAGCTTGACTGAGACTTTGGTCTCCTCAACGTCACCTTGAGATTCACTATCACCTTTTAAAGGGAAGCGATATTTGACCAGACCATTGTCGGCCTTCAGAAGTTGTGTGTATTCCAACTCCACTTTCTTTGTGCCATGAGCCGGGATCGGGAAGATGCGCGCCCTGACAGTCTTGTAGTCGGCATATTCAAGCAAACCCGGGTCGATCATTTTGCGCACGATCTCTTCATATGTAGCGCGCGCTTCTTTCGCTTCCAAAATTTTCCCTTCAATAGGCTTACCGTCTATATGCAGGGAAAAGCTGGAAAAGGTCGTGTCCTCGGGCAAAGGAAAGAGGTAAGTACCGGCAAGATTTTGATCGCCGTCGTTGACAAAAGTCTGCACTATATAGGTGCGAGCGACTTGATCGCAGATCTCAACCTTTATATCCTGCGATTGCAGCCTCAAACCGAAACTGACCCCGCCGCGCAGGACTGGGGTGGTCGGGGTATGTGGATTGGGAACCGTGGGCCTGCCGATACCGATACCGATGTTTGGCCGCCCTATATGTATGTTGGGCATGGGCCGGGGCACCGCGGCAAAACCTGGATCGACCATGATTAGACCGGCAGCGTGGGCCTGGGAGGCCAGGGTCAGTCCAAGGCCCGCCGCCAGAGCTAGACTGCTAGTGATAATTGATTTCATACTTGACCTACATGTGTGGTAGTTTGGCAAAAAGATATACGCCGATGCACTAAGTCCACTGTAGAACCCATGGCAGCGCGTTACTGCCCCATTTAGCCCCAGCCTGACCTGGGGTATAGCTCAAGCCATATCCAGTAATTTCACTAGACATATAGTCGGAGGGCCTGCTGACGGCTATTTTCCAGGCTTTTCCCCAGACATTTGCCTTTGACAGCAAGCTAGACTAATCTTGGAGCAGTCAATTGCTTCGAGGAAAGCCATGAGGCTCACCCTGGCGTCATTTAAACGCCAATCCCCTACAATCAAACAGGCGGGTCAAAGCGCTCTCAAACGGGACGGATTGCTGTTTCAGCGACTGTTCTGGGGGGCGGCTGCCGGCGGTTTGGCCACCATTCTTCTGGCGGAATCACCAGTGCTGGACACGATGGAAATGAATCTACTGGAGTGGCGCTATAAGGTCGCCCATGAAATCGAGAAAGCACTGCCCATGCTTGCACCCGGCAGCGGTCACATGCGCGCCGACGACATCAATATAATCACCTACGATGATGAAGACCAGTTTGACTTAGAAGAAGACGCACAGGAAGACGGCCCCCATCCTATACAGGGCGTTCTGGCTAGGCTTATTCCTATTATTGAAAGCGGCGATCCGCTGCTCATCGTGCTCGACATCGACCTCTCCGGGCGTGCCAACGCCGATCTGGTCAAAACCTTGAAGCGCTATAAAGGCAACATCGTCCTGGCGCTCTCGGGCAACCTCGACAATCCCGAAGACTTCCCCGCCGCCGAACTGCGGCAGAGCGTGCTCACCTGCGCTTATGACCATGTGATCAAGGAGTCCAGCGGCCTGGTCTGTCGCATGCCCATCTCGGCCAATATATTTTTAGGTGGTGACGGTACCACAAAGGCCGGCGCTTCGCAGTCCGTGGGCTCGGCCGGAGCGACCATCGGCAGCGGTCTGAGCGATGGGCTGGGGCCGGCCAGGCTGTCATTTCCGGGTGAAGCCTTTGAATCTTTGCCCGAGGTCGTGGCACCTTTGATGTCGTCACGCGTAGGGGTTGGCCCATCCAAGTCTCAATTGTCGTCCTTCAACGATCAAGACCAATTGCCTATCTATATAAAGTTTGGCGACGGCAAGTACCCAACCCTGAGGGCCAGTCAGCTGCTGGTGCCGGAGACTGGTTTTGACCCGGCAAGATTTCGCGGCAAAGTGGTTATGATCGGCACAAACTTTTCCCAAAAAGCCGACAACACGCCGAGAGTGCGTACACCGCTGTCCTCTAAAGTGCCGAATGTGCTGATCCAGGCGGAGGCCATCTCCACCCTGCACAACAACGAGGCGATCAAATCTTTCCCCCACAGCATTTTGCACCACTTGCTCCTTTTGTTAGGAGGCGCACTGGGGGCGGTATCATCGGTTTTGCCGCTGGCAAGACGCACGACCGCTTTTTTAAGTACGGCTATGGTACTGGTATTTGCCACCCAGATTGGTTTTATGTGGCTCAATGTGCATTTCCCAATTTTGCCTATTCTAGCTGTTCTGATGCTCACTTACGTTTTTGGAACGCTGATTTACCTTGACACCGACTTGCGCCTGCGCAACAAAGAACTGGCTCTAGCACGTGAAGCCATGCAGGTGCGCGCTGAAGAAGAACGCCAGCGCATTGCCGAAGATCTACATGACGAAACTCTACCGGCACTATCCTCGGTGGCACGCATGGCCGACCGCCTGGCGGCCGATCTCTCCGACAACCCTGTGCCCAAAGAAATGCGCGAGAAGCTGGACGGAGCGATTTCGGAAATGCGCCGGGTCATTAACGACCTACACCCCTCAGTGCTGGAGACCATGGGCTTCAAGCCGGCTCTGGATAATTTGCTTTCTATCTTGTCGCGCGAAGCAAAAGTAAGGGTCGAACTAATTGATCTGGACCAAAAAGACGACAGCGAGTACGGTCTTAACAACCTGGTCAAACTGCAGCTCTATCGCATCGTGCAAGAATCGCTCAATAATGTGCAAAAGCACGCCCAGGCATCGGAAGTGCGCCTGGAGATTGGCCTCAAGGGCGAAGAGTTGCATATCATTATTAAGGACAACGGGCGGGGCATAAATCCCAAGTCGATAAAACCCGAATCGCACGGCCTGGTAAACATCAGGCAGCGCGCACAGCTGATTGGCGCCACCGTCAACTGGCGCAAACCGGTAGAATTTGAAAGCGGCACTGAAGTGGCGCTGTCTATAATTGTTCCAGGGGACTCAAATCCAACTCAGGGATCTCAAATCTCACTCCACGTATAGAATCTCCACGTATAAAAACAGGAAAAAAATGAGCATACTTATTGTCGACGACGAAGAAAGAGACCGCACATGGTTGAAAAATTTGCTCTTGAACAATCTGGGCAAGGACCTTTCAATTGTTGAGGGCGTGGACGGCGCCCAGGCCGTCGAACTGAGTCAGAAGCATAAGCCCAGTCTGGCTTTCCTCGATATTAAAATGCCCAATCTCTCCGGCATCAAAGCGGCAGAGCAGATACTGAAACAACTGCCTGAAACCGGCGTGATCATGCTCTCCAATTTTGCCGATGAAGTCTATGTGCGCCAACTGTGGAAAGTTGTCCCGCCCAATGGAGTATTCGGCTACGTGCTCAAGAGCGCCTCCGACGAACAAGTAGTGGAAGCGGCTCGGGCTGTTATGTCCGGCGACTGCTGGATCCACCCCGGTATCGCCCGCGTCATACAACGCACACAGAACCGCGCCACCTCTCTGACCGCCGCCGAATATGAAGCACTGGTCTGTATCGCCCTCGGTATGACTGACCATGCCATCGCCAAAAAACTCTATCTCACCGAAAAAGCGATTCAATCGAGGCTCAAATCGCTCTACGCCAAACTCGGCATCCCGGGCCGTTCAGAAGCCCACGAAAGTGAATTCAATCAACGCTGCCGTGCGGTTTATCTCTCCAATCGCCGAGGCCTTATTAATCAGTCCGAACTGGACGATTGGGAATCAAAAATGTCCGACGTCAAAGCGTCAACATAAGGAATAAATTCGCGGAGCGTATGTCTGTATGTCTGCATCGTTTTTAAAAAGATCACTGCTGGAACGCAATTCGGACTGCAACCGAAGGCGCATCTGGCGCAGCTGTTTCCTTCTGGCCGGATCTTTTTTGCTTGCGACAACGGCCTACAGCACAGTCACTTATCTGGCCGCACAGCCGGCACTCTCACACGATCGGGAAATGTCCTCTCCGCCGCCGCCCGTAAAAGGTCGGATGACCAAGGGGCTCAGGATTGCGCCCATGTCGAATGCGGTTGCGGAATCGGCCCAAGTGTCCGGTTCCGGTTCGGGATCCGGATCGGCTTCGGCTTCTCTGACTAACACATCCTCTCTAAACGAGCCCGAGAACGGCGTCAAATTGCTGTTGTCCATATTCTCCAGACTGGGAGGCAGTGGTACGCAGGTGGCATTTAACGGAGCTGAAGACAAAAAAGTGCTCGCTTCCAACGCTTTTGCCGGCTCGAAATCTCCGCTGGGTGAGTCAATGCGCTTCCGCGATGCCGAACAAAGCACAGCCGATCAAATTGTGTCGCAGTCACGGGCCCAGGCACAAACACAGATTGGTCAAAACTCGCAACTCAACGCCGCCGACCCCGCTCTCTCGATCCGTCCGCAACTAAACAAGCGCTCCAGCGATGAAAGTCAGTCCAATCAAATTGCCGGCCTGCAGGCCGGTGCAGGTGGTGCCGCGGGCGCCGGTGCAACTTATGGCGGCATGCCGGGCTCCCCTGCCTCTCAAGCAGTGCAACAATATGCCGCCAGTAATGCTGGTGTGGGCAGCAGAGTGGTCAGTGAAAATCCTTATATAAGAGAATTCATGCCGCAAACGAAAGCGGCTGAGATGGACACGCGCAGTAGCATCAGTAACAATAAGACTGCCCGCCGTCAGGTCAATATCATGGAAGAGCCGCTTGGCCGGGCGCGCGTGGAGAAAGAACGCTTAGACGTAAACGACCGCAGAAACGAAAAACTTGTTGACCGCCTTGCCGACCGCCCACAGGAAAAATCAAGCCTCGTCGAACACGCCAAAGATGCAGCCGGCGCTGATGGCGTAACCGGCATAATAAGGCCATCGGAGCAACCGGGACTATTTAAATACGTAAGAGAATATTTAAAAGAACCGGCGAAAAACTTGCCCATACCGGCGCCTGCGCCAGCAGCTAGTGCACCAGTGGCGGTACCAGCTCAAGCGGAAGGGTATATGGTCACGGTCACCTCGGCGGGCAAAGCCAAAGAA
>Ga0207711_10002029_pt1 | contig 18313 bp, 17 predicted proteins | sample KBSS34metaG_FD_184401 | JGI IMG/M metagenome (GOLD analysis project Ga0207711, IMG submission 184401) | Switchgrass rhizosphere microbial communities from Kellogg Biological Station, Michigan, USA - KBS S3-4 metaG (SPAdes) (version 2) | ecosystem: Host-associated > Plants > Roots > Rhizosphere...
ATGCCATGCTCGTGCGATTCCACCGGATACAGTCCCGCGAATACCATCGCTTTCAGCGGCTCGAATCCCGGCAGCGGCTCAGACGCGGGATTGGCGTGATCGATAATCGTGTCGCCGATCTGCGCGTCCGAAACCGTCTTGATGTTCGCGAACAGGAAGCCGACTTCGCCCGCGCTTAGCTCGTCGCACGGAGTTGGTTTAGGCGATTGGTATCCGACGCCGTCCACCTCGAACACCTTAGCGCTAGACCACAGGCGGATTTTCTGGCCCTTATACAACTTGCCTTCCAGTACACGCGTCAGAATGATGACGCCGCGGTACGGATCGAACCAGGAATCGAAAATCAGCGCGCGTAATGGCGCGTCCGGTGAGCCTTTAGGCGGTGGAATGAGATGCACCACTGCTTCGAGCGTTTCGTCGATGCCGATACCTTGCTTGGCGCTCACCAGGATCGCGTCCTTGGCGTCCAGACCGATCAACTGTTCGATCTGCTCGCGAATCCGCTCGGGTTCAGCCGACGGCAGATCGATCTTGTTGATCACCGGAATGATTTCGAGATTGTGGTGCAGGGCCAAATACGTATTGGCGAGCGTCTGTGCTTCCACGCCTTGGGAGGCATCCACCACCAGCAGCGCGCCTTCGCAGGCTTGCAGGCTACGCGACACTTCGTAGGAAAAATCGACGTGGCCCGGAGTGTCAATCAGGTTGAGCTGATAATCCAAGCCGTCTTTCGCGCGGTAATTCAGCCGTACTGCGTGCGCTTTGATGGTGATGCCGCGCTCGCGCTCCAGGTCCATCGAGTCGAGCACCTGCGCCATCATTTCGCGCTGGCTCAGCGCGCCCGTTACTTCGAGCAGACGGTCGGCCAGTGTGGACTTGCCGTGATCGATATGTGCGATGATGCTGAAATTCCGGATTCTCTGGGGATCCATGCTTACTTGCTGTTGTATGAGCGCGGTATGATTGAAGCCGAACCGGTATCCTGATTATCCCACGATGTCCCGTGAAACCCCACATTTTACTGGCGACGCCCGCGGCCTGAAGTTCGCCGTGGTCGTGTCGCGTTTCAATTCCGGAATCACCGAGAAGCTGCTGCAAGGAGCCCAGGAAGCGCTCAGCAAAGCCGGTGCAGCCAGCGTCTCGGTGTTCTATGTCCCCGGGGCGTTCGAGCTCCCGCTCGCCGCGCGCAAGTTGGCAGAAGCGTATGACGGAATTATTGCCCTGGGCGCCGTAATCCGCGGGGAAACGCCGCATTTCGACTACGTTTGTGACGCCGCGGCTCACGGCCTCTTACAGGTCTCTCTCGAAACCGGAACACCCGTAGCCTTCGGAGTGCTGACCACCGACACTCTGGCACAGGCCGAAGCCCGCGCCGGAGGCGAGCACGGCAACAAAGGGTATGACGCGGCCATGACCGCTATCGAGATGGCGCACTTCGGTAAGGCGCCCAGTAAGGCCATCGGAAAGTAACATGCCCGCACGCCACCGTTCCCGCCAGCGCGCTCTCCAGGTTCTATTCTCTTGCGACCTTCGCAAGCAACCCGTGGATGAAGCCATCGCTGCCTTCTACAAAACACTGGACTCGGAAGACGAGGATCCAAATCCCGAGCAGCCTGACGAATTTATGGAAGCGCTGGTCCACGGCGCGACCACCCAGGCCGAGGCGATCGATCAGCGCATCACTGCTAAGTCCGAGCACTGGCGTCTGGATCGTATGGCCGCCGTGGACCGCAATATCCTGCGCCTGGCCGTGTACGAAATGACAGATGTTGGCACGCCTGCGCCCGTCGTCATCGACGAAGCGCTGGAGCTCGCGCGAAAATTCTCGACCGACGAGTCGGTCGCGTTCATCAACGGAGTGCTTGACGCCGTGCGCCGCGATGCCGCCTGAACATCCCTTGCGCGTGGTTTTAGTGTCACCGCGCAATCCTCTGAACATCGGCGCCGCCGCCCGGGCCATGAGCAACTTCGGCTGCACTGAGCTTCGGCTGGTGAATCCGTACGAGGTTGCCTTCCGGGAAGCCCGCTCCGCGGTTAAGGCTCACAAGGTGCTCGAAAAAGCCAAAGAATACCCGACGCTGGGTGAAGCCGTGGCCGATTGTGGATTGGTGGTCGGGACCACTTCGATCGGTCATCGCGCACTGGAACATCCGCTGAAGCGGCTGGAGGCGGGCGGGAAGCTCATCGCCCGGAAGCTAGCGAGCGCTCCCGTAGCCTTGCTGTTTGGATCGGAAAAATTCGGGTTGTCGAATGCCGATATGAGCCACTGCCACTGGCTGATGCGGATTCCGACGCGCGAGGAACACGGGTCGATGAATCTGGGGCAAGCCGTGGCCGTGTGTCTATACGAGATCGTCCGCAGTCCTGCTGCCGCGAGGATTGAACCCGAAGCGAAACGCGCCGCCAAGGCTGGCGACCTGGAGCGAATCACGGCGTTGCTCGAAGAGATCCTGGAACAATCCGGCTACGTGCACGAACGCGTCGAAGGATCGACGGAACTCAAGCTTCGCCGGCTTATTCGCCGCATGCAGCTCAACGCGCATGACGCCGAAGTGTGGCTGGGAATCCTGCGGCAGATTCGCTGGAAGCTGTTATCCTGAAATTCTTCACAAACATGACCAAGGTCACGCTCCACTACGATCTCGAGCACAAGCTCACCGAGGAAGAAGACTACACTAACATCGCGGCGATACATAGCGTGTATGGAATGGTGCGCGTCCAGTTGGCCCCGACGCTCGACAAGATCACCGTGGATTACGACGCCTCGCGGCTGATGAAGAAGGACGTAGAAGCCGCGCTGGGTCGATACGGCATTCCCCTCGCCAGCGCGACTCTTGTTTAGTCCAACCTAACGGATCGGTCGAAGACCACGTCCACGGCCGCGCCTTGACGAAGTTCCACTTCCGAGTGATGTCCGGCGATGGCGGATACCAGGATCACGGCTGCGCCTACGCCTAAGCCAACACGCGCACCAATTTGTCCACCTGCGATCGCTCCAGCCACGGTCAACGCGAGCGGTGTGAGGCCCGAGTGCCTCCCGAATTCTCGCCTCGCCGCCACCTCTCCGTTGAGCTCGGCAGACGATGTCTTGGGCGAGACTTCCAGGACTTCGCCGTTGGGCACCATCAGCGTCATCAATTGAATCTGCAGTTCGGCTTTGCCGCGCTTCCCGTGTTGGACCCCTGTGATCACGCCCTGCGCGTAGCTGCCGATGGGAACCACGATTCTGCCGCCGGCGCTCAAAGGTACGCTGGTGCGCAGATGAACACCGTCTCCCACCTTTGCCGTTCGAGTGCTAACGGAATGCTCCATCCGAAGCAGCAGATGAGTCCCGGCCGGGATCTCGGCCGCGGAGGCGGTCGATACAACCGCCGTTAGAGCTAATACAAGTGAAGACTTCATGGGCACAGAATAAGGTCTTCTGAGTCCGATGATTGGGGAGCTTAGGACACTTTCTGATCTGTCACAAGGGCCAGGAAACGCTGCAGTTCCGCGATAGAGGCGTCCGAAAGAACGCGGAACACGCGAGCCGTGCACTTTGCCGGAAGCCGCCGCGCGGTTACGACGTCGGTAATCACGAACTGGCACGCGTTCAGGCCGCGCCGCCACCCGGTCTCTCGTGCATCGCGAAATGCTAAACCGTCGGCGTCCAGACCAGCGGCCGCCAGGATCGTGCGAATTCTCTTCAGGATCTCGGGTGACGACGACGCCACGCCGATCAGTGCATCCGGCGCCGGTCTGGTTTGGCCCTGCAAATATTCAGGTACCGAGCGCATCCGCAAAAAGTGATGCGGAACGCCCGGCGGCAGCAAGTGGGCGCGGCTCATCAGCGCAGCGGCGGCCCCTCCCTCTAGAACCCCTGCCGTGACCGGCAGGGTTATATGTTCCCGCAGCTCTGCGGCCAGGATCTCAGCGAGTTCCGGCTCGGGCTCGATCAATATAACCCGGCGAACGGGCGCGGCGCCCAGCACTCGAGCAAAGCCCATACGAACCTCGGCCGCCGAGAATCCTCGACGGCGCGTTTCCTCCAGAAATCCCTCGATCAGTTCATCGAGCGATGATTTCTCCGTCGTCTGCCGCACGTTTTGCACATAAACACCGCTGCCCTTGCGTACCTCTAGCCATCCACGAGCCTCGACGTCTCGATAAGCCGCGCTCACCGTGTTTGAATGGATTTTGTAACGCCGGGCCAGCTCGCGTACGCTGGGCAATTTCTCGCCCGGTTGGAGATCGCCGCTGATTACGCCTAGCGTGAGCTGCGTCCCGAGCTGTTCGCGCAAACTTGCCGCCGAATTCTTCGACAGCCACAGGCGCATCATTTCAAACCAGGGATTCCCCCCAGCGTTCGCGCCTCACGCACCGCACGCAGAATCGCTTCCGCCGTCGCTTCCGCCGCCGCCACGCCCAGCGCGTCCACTGGTGCAGTCGCGTTGCCGATCGACAGCGCGATGGTCACGTCGCCGTCCGACATCGTATTCACCGGATCGATCGCGCGCGCGACGCCCAGCTGCGCCAGCTGCGAAAGCTTGGTGGCTTCTACTTTGTTCAAGCGCGCGTTGGTCGCCACCACCACTAATGTCGTGTTCGCGCGAGAGAATCCCGATTGCAAGCCATTCTTCATCGCCCGGGCGCTATCCGCGAATTCCGTCGAGTTGCGAGCGATGCGCGCCCCCGCGATAATCTTGCGCGTGGCCGGATCGCGTACGTCGCCTACCGCATTAACAGCCGCCAGCGCGGCCACCTTCACACCGGCATACGACCCCGTCAGCTCCACTGTCCACGAACCGACGCCCGATTTCATCGCCCGATCCAGGCCGAACAATTTTCCGACCGTCGCGCCCGTACCCGCTCCTACACAGCCTTCGGCCACAGCCTCATCCGTGGCTGCCGATGCCGCGGCTTCACCCATTTCGCGCGTGGGCCTGGCACTGGACTTGCCAACATTCAGATCGTAGAGAATCGCACTGGGAACCAGGGGAACACGCGCCGCACCGGTCTCGAAACCCACGCCCTTGTGCTCCAGATAACGGCGAACGCCGCTGGCGGCTTCCAGGCCAAAGGCACTCCCGCCCGCGAGAATTACCCCGTGAATCCGCTCGGTCACGTGGTGCGGATGGAGCAGGTCCCACTCTTCGGTACCGGTAGCCGAGCCGCGGATGTCGCCCCCGGCCGCCGCGCCGGCTTCGCACAAAATAGCCGTGCAGCCCGTCAATCCGTCATAATCGGAAGCGTGGCCGACCAGGATGCCGGGAATGTCGGTCAAACCCTTCATCGCGCGCACCTAATGTTAGCATCTACTTTATCGGGGGATCTGGATTGCTCGACCTCCTAAAACCGCCCATCGAGGCGTTTCAGGAATTTGTTTTGCTGAGTATCCGGGCGGTCCGGAATATCTTCCGGAGCCCCCACTACGCCGACGATATCTTTATTCAGATGGACGTGATCGGCGTCGGCTCGCTGTTCATCGTCTCGCTGATCGGTCTGTTCAGCGGCATCGTCATGGCCTTGCAGATGGCGCGCGCCCTAACGCAGTACGGCGCCCAAGGCCAGGTCGGATCGATTGTTGCCATTACCCTGGTTCGTGAACTGGGTCCGGTGCTGACGGCGATTCTCGTCGCCGGCCGCAACGCCAGCGGGATCGCCAGCGAGCTGGGATCCATGAAAGTTACCGAGCAGATCGATGCCATGCGCGCTTTGGGCACCGATCCCATTCAGAAGCTGGTCACGCCGCGCCTGATCGCCATCGCCGTAGTGCTGCCGCTGTTGACCATCATCTCGGACTTCATCGGCTTGATCGGCGGATATTTTATCGCCAGCGGCATGCTGGGCCTGACGTTTTCCGAGTACTGGACTACGGCTTGGCAGGCTCTCGAATACAACGATCTGTTTCAGGGTTTGCTCAAACCGTTTGTGTTCGCCGTGATCATCGCCCTGGTGGGATGCTTCTACGGAATGCGCACCACCGGCGGCACTCAGGGCGTGGGACGAGCCACCACCAGCGCCGTGGTCAGCTCGTCGGTGTGGATCTTTGTGCTCACGGCTTTCATCACCTACGTTTGGAACCGTGCTTTCGCCAGACAGTGACACCACATTTGTGACCCCTGCCGATTCCATCATCCTGCGCTTCGAGGACGTCAGCCTGCATTTCGATGGCACGGTGGCGCTGGATCATGTATCGCTCGAAGTTCATCCCGGCCAGACCTACGTGGTCTTCGGGGCCGCTGGAAGCGGAAAGACCGTGCTGCTCAAGGTGGCCGTTGGTCTGGCGAGGCCCGATTCGGGGCGTGTCTCGCTCTTCGGCCAGGAGATCACCCGTCTCCGCGAGCAGGACCTGTTCGACATTCGCGCGCGGGTCGGAATCCTGTTTCAGGAGGGTGGATTGTTCGATTCCCTCACGGTTGCCGAAAACGTCGCTTACCCGCTGACGAACCAACGGACCCTTCGGGAGGCTGCTGTAGCGTCGGGAAGCTCCGCCGGCAACGGCGCTGTCAGAAGCGTGGATGATCGCGTGCGCGAATCTCTCCGCTTTGTCGAGCTGGAGCAAACTTTGGACAAATTTCCGGCCGAGTTGTCCGGAGGAATGCGGCGTCGCGTGGGAATCGCCCGCGCCGTGGTCTCCGAACCCGCCCTCCTGCTCTACGATTCACCCACAGCCGGCCTGGATCCCATTACGGCCAACACCATCATCGCCCTTATCCTCAAAGAGCGCGATTTGCGCAACACCGCCACCATCATGGTCACGCATCGGTATCAGGACGGACATCTCATGGCGAACTTTCGCTACAATCCCAACAGTGGGCAGATTGAGCGGGCACGCGGCGGAGGGGATGTCAGCCAGGTGAGCACCAAGTTCCTGGTCATGAACGCCGGACGCCTTGTCTTCGAGGGAACCGAGCCTGAGTTGCAGGCGAGCCAGGACTCGTACGTCCGCAAGTTCCTTCGCGTGGGAGGCGCTTAAGCCCGATGCCTACAACCAGCAAATCGAAATGGGCTCAGCTGAAAGTCGGCCTCCTGGCCATATTCGCGCTGCTCATCCTGGCATTCCTGATCATCCTTATGACGGGCGTGAACCCGTTGTTCCGCAGAACCACGGAGGTCTATACCTATCTGGGTGATTCGGTCGCCATGACCGAGGGAGCCACGCCTGTCCGTCTGAACGGCATCCCGATCGGCAAAGTCAAAAAGATTGAGCTTTCGGGTTCCACCGAGCCCGGCCGGATTGTGAAACTCACCCTGAGCATCTATGACGAGGCCATGCCCTTAGTGCCGGTAGATTCCTCGGCCAAGCTCGCGCAGCAAAATCTTCTGGGCAGCCGCTACGTGAATATCAAGAAGGGGATGAGTAAGCAGACTATTCAGCCCGGAGCGGAAATCCCCAGCGCCGATACTCCCGAGATCGAGGATCTGTTCCAGCAGGGCTCGTCCACCTTAGCGGCACTCCAGAAGATTATGGACCGGGTCAATGGGATCATCAACGACATCCAGGGCGGCAAAGGCACCATCGGGGCGCTCTTGGTCGACCGTACGCTTTATGACCGAGCTGTCGAAATCGTGGGCGACGTGAAAAACCTGACGGCGGCTCTCAACGCCCCGGACAGCACCATCGGGCACCTGATCCACGATGACGTCCTGTATCAGGATGTCCGAGGCACCGTAGCCAAGATCGACACCATGCTGGATAACCTGAACGCGGGCCAGGGAACTGCCGGCAAGCTCCTCAAGGACGATGCCCTCTACGACGAACTGCGCGGCACCATTGGCGATGTGCGTAAAACCATCTCTCTGATCAATACCGGGGATGGCACGGTCAGCAAGCTGCTCAATAGCAGCCAGCTCCACGACCAGCTGATTGTCTCGATGGGTAAACTGGATGGCGTCCTGGATAAGGTCAACAACGGCGACGGGACCATCGGTCGGTTGATGAACGATCCCTCGCTGTTCGAGAACCTGGACGGAACCACCCGCGACCTGCAGGGCTTCCTCAAGGAGTTCCGCGCCAATCCCAAGAAGTTCCTGACCATCACGGTCAAGTTCTGGTAGTTGCGATAACGCGTGAAATTACTGGTCGTCAACGCCGACGATTTCGGCTTCACCCGCGACGTCAATGCCGGAATCGTCGAAGCGCATCGCAGCGGCATCCTGACCGCAACCACGCTGATGGCCACGGGCGACGCGTTCGACGACGCCGTACGGCTGGCCCGCGAAACCCCTTCGCTCGATATCGGTTGTCATCTGGTTCTGGTTGGGTCGCCCGGTTTCCCCCTTACGATCCCGGAGCTGGTACAAGCTGTCGCGCTTCGCCGCATTCCCATCTATGACGAGCTGGTTAAACAAGTCCGGCGAATCGTCGACGCCGGATTACGCCCGACGCACTTGGACACCCACAAGCACACCCACCTGCTTCCTCCCGTGCTCGAAGCCGTCGCCCGTATTTCCGAGGAGTTTCAGATCCCCTGGGTGCGGCGGCCGTTCGATTTTCCGCTACAGCCGGGCGGCGTGGGATGGAAAAGCAAGCTCATGCGGCTGATGAGTGGACGATTTCGCAACGCCCTTGCGCGGCATCATTGCCGCTCGACCGATTGGTTCGCGGGTTTCCGAATTACTGGCGACTATCGCAGCGGCGATCTCGCGGAACTAATCCGCGCCCTTCCGGAAGGCGTGACGGAGTTCATGTGCCACCCCGGCCGTTGCGGCGCCGATCTGCGTGCAGCCCGCACCCGCCTCAAGGAAAGCCGCGAAGAGGAGTTGCGCGCGCTCACCGCCCCTGAAGTTCGCGTTGCGCTGACCGAGGCGGGAGTAAAACTCGCCAGTTACCGCGACCTCCTGTAGCCACTCGCTATCGCTCATGGTTCTGTGCTCGGGCTGTCTGCACCGAACCGTGAACGCCAGTGAGCGGCCAGACTTTACCTTGACTGGATCAGGTATCCCACGAAGAACGTGAGGTTGTAACCGCCGTGCAGCAGCGCGGCCGCCGCGGTGGACCCGGTCTTGTAGCGTGCGTATCCGAACGCCGCACCCGCCAATCCCACTACCAGCAGCTGCTGCCAGAACCACTGGTATTCCTGGCCGTGAAGAAGCGCAAATCCGGTGGCCGCCAGCAAGATCGCGGGCCAGGGGCCCAGCGCGCGTTCCAGCAGCGGCTGCAAGAATCCTCGAAAAAGCAGCTCCTCGAACACCGGACCCAGGACAACCGCGAAGATCGCCACCAGCAACAAAGAGCCGCGCCCGGAAATCAGGCTTTCCACCGGCGTGGGGATTGCCGGCGTGCGCAAAACCACGCCCAGCACGGAAAGCCCTATGGCCAAGGCAGGTCCGCCGAAAATGCACCACCACTTACCGCGTTCCGGGGCCACCCAGCCCATGGATTGCCAGAACGGCTGCCTGTATCGGGAGGTGATCACCAAGTACAGTGCGCCCACCAGAAGCGCATAAATCGCACTTTGGAACGCCAGCGCCCGGACTGCGTTGTTCGAAAACGCACCCGGCGCCATCGCCCGCCCGAAGCGGATCAACAGCGCGCCCACGAGCCAAGCCGGAAGAACCGCGCCCAAAAACAGAGCCAGATCCTCGAAGCCCCAAAAAGCGCGGCTGTCGCGGGAAGGTGTCATCTTCAACTGATCAGCTTAATTCTACTAGCGCCGCCGCCAGCAGCGGGATCATCAGCTCGTGATGTCCGGTAATGGCGAACCCATGTCCGCCCGATCGGGCGTGCGGCCGTTCCACTACATTTAACTTAGGCCGGTAGTGCTGGATGAAATCGAAGTTCACGGTCGTAAAATCGGCCAGAGGATGTCCCAGGTTGCGCACGACCGAAACAGCCTTTAGGAACACCTCGGGCAGCACCACCGCGGAACCGAGATTAAGATAAACGCCGCCCTTGTCGAGTCCCCGCACCAGCGAACACAGCAGGCGGAAATCGTGGTGCGTCGTTTCCCCGATGGCTCCGGCATCGGCGCGCGGATGCGTATGCGGCGTGTCCGTACCGACGGCCACGTGAACCGTCACCGGTAGGGCCGCCTTGTAGGCGGCCAGCAGCACGCTGTGCGGGGCGAACTCGGGCTTTGCGAGTTTCTCCAGATGCCGGCCGAGCGCCTCGCCCATTCCAAGCTCTTGGCGTTTCCCTTCGGCGATCGCCAGATTCATCTCGCGACCCGTCTCCTCAGCCGCGCCAAAGCGCCCATCCGGCAGAACCGCCTCGACGTCTTCGCTGGTTTGGCCCGCAATGGCGATCTCGAAATCGTGAATCGATGCCGCCCCGTTCATCACGAAACCGGTCATCCAGCCGCGCCGCATCAGGTCCAGCAGCACGTCGGCCAGTCCGCATTTGATGACGTGACCGCCCATGCCCCACAGGATCGCGCGCGATTCGGCCCGGGCTTTCTTCAGCGCGTCCACCACTCCGCGGAACGCCTGGCCGGCGAGAATATCCGGAAAAGAATCCACCAGCTGCTGGACGCCGCCGCCCTTCTGGAACGGCCGCGCGAACTTGCTCACGTCGACCTTGCCGCCCCGCTCAGCGATCGGGACGGTCTTCAGCCCTTCGAACGAAAGCGGCTTTTCGGAGTACCTACTCGTCATCTTGAATTGAATGCACTACGCGGCGCGTCCTTTGGCGAGCATCTTTCGCAACGCTTGAGCCGTGTAGCTCTTATTATTCCGAACGATCTGTTCCGGCGTTCCGAACGCCACGACGGTTCCGCCCCTCTCGCCGCCCTCGGGTCCCAAATCGATGATCCAGTCGGCTGCCTTAATTACGTCCAGTTGATGCTCGATCACCACGACAGTATTCCCCAGGTCCACCAGCGTCTGCAGCACCTGCAGCAGTTTGTTGATGTCCTCGAAGTGCAGACCGGTGGTTGGCTCATCCAGAATATAGAGGGTCTTGCCGGTCTGGCGCTTGCTAAGCTCCTTCGCCAGCTTGATCCGCTGGGCTTCTCCACCCGAAAGCGTGGTTGAAGACTGGCCCAGATGCAGATATCCCAAGCCGACGCGCACCAGCGTTTCCAGTTTCGCTTTGATCTGTGGAATATTCTCCAGAATCGTCAGCGCATCTTCCACCGGCATTTCGAGCAAATCCGCGATGGAATGGCCCTTGTATTTCACCTGCAGCGTCTCGTGATTGTAGCGCCGGCCGCGGCAGACATCGCAGGTCACGTACACGTCCGGCAGGAAATTCATCTCGATGCGCTTCAGCCCGTCTCCCTGGCACGCCTCGCAGCGCCCGCCCTTGACGTTGAAACTGAACCGGCCCGGCTTGTAGCCGCGTTCGCGCGATTCCGGAAGCCGCGCGAATAAATCGCGGATCAGCGTGAACACCTGCGTATACGTCGCTGGATTCGAGCGCGGTGTCCGGCCGATCGGCGCTTGATCGATCTCGATCACTTTGTCGATCAAATCCAGGCCGCTGATCGAAGCATGCGCGCCCGGCTCGGCGCGGGATCCGTAGACAACTTTCGCCGCGGCGCGATACAAGATGTCATTGATCAGCGTCGACTTCCCGCTTCCCGAGACGCCCGTCACCAGAATGAACAGGCCTAGCGGAAACTCCACGTCGATATTGCGCAGATTGTGTTCCGTCGCGCCCTTGATGATCACGCTTCCGGCGCTGCTCTTGCGGCGCTTGTCGGGTGTGCTGATGACGCGCGTTCCCGTAAGGTACTGGCCGGTGAGTGAATTCGGGTTCCTGGCGATCTCGGCCGGCGTACCTTGCGCCACCAGCTCGCCGCCCAGTCGTCCCGCGCCCGGTCCCAGATCGATCACGTAATCGGCGCGCTCGATGGTGTCGGCGTCGTGCTCCACCACCAGAACCGTATTCCCCAGGTCGCGCAATTTGCTTAGCGAATTCAGCAGCCGATCGTTGTCGCGCGGATGCAGGCCTATCGACGGTTCGTCCAGGACATACAGCACGCCGCGCAATCGTGAGCCGATCTGCGTGGCCAGGCGGATGCGCTGCGCTTCCCCGCCGGAGAGTGTTGCCGCGGAACGCTCCAGGCTCAGGTATTCCAGACCCACTTCCATCAGGAACTCCAGCCGGTCGCGGATCTCATCCGCTGGCCTGCCGCCGATGAGCTTCTCGCGCCCGGTGAAACTCCAGCCTTTCACCGCATCGAGCGCCTGACGGATGGACATCCGGGTCAGCTCGCCAATGGTTCGATCCTTCACCTTGACCGCAAGGCTGGACGGTTTCAGGCGGTGGCCGCCGCAGTCCGCGCAGGTGTGCGGCGACATGTAGCCCATGAACCAATCGTGATAGGCTTCGCTCGCGATTTCTTTCTTATAGAACTTGTCCAGAATACTGAGGACGCCGGGCTTTCCGGGAATTCCTTCCAGTAGGGCTGTCTGCTGCTTGTGCGTAAGATCTTCGAACGGTTTCTGGATCGGGATCTTCAGCTGTGTGGCCAGCGCATTGATGGCATGGAGCACGTAGCTATGCCCGCCGCCGGGGCCAAGCCCGCCGTCCATTAAAGGTCGCGAAGGATCCACGATCACCTTCACCGGATCGAAGGTCCAGCGATTTCCCAGTCCGTTACAGGTTTCACACGCCCCAAACGGGCTGTTGAACGAAAACGATCGGGGCTCCAGTTGCGGCACGCTCGATCCGCAATCCGGGCACGCGAGCTTACTGGAATACAGCCGCTCTGGACCGTTGACCACCGCGACCAGCACCAAGCCGCCGGCCAGCTTGGTCGCGGTCACGATGGATGCTTCCAGGCGCTTCTCGATTTCCGGCTTGATCAGCAACCGGTCCACCACCACTTCGATGGTGTGATTCTTGCGCCGGTCCAGCGTTATCTCTTCGTCAAGCTGGCGCAACACCCCGTCGATCCGCGCGCGCACGAACCCTTGCCGCGCGAGCTTATCCAGTTCCTTCTTGTACTCGCCTTTGCGGCCGCGGACGATCGGTGCCAGGATCATCACACGCTCTTGAGACCCCAGCGCTAGCACCTGCTCCAGGATCTGATCGGTGGACTGACGCGATATTTCGATGCCGCAGTTAGGGCAATGCGGTATTCCGATAGCGGCATATAAGACGCGAAGGTAGTCGTATATCTCTGTAATAGTTCCCACCGTCGAACGAGGACTGCGGCTGGTGGTTTTTTGCTCGATCGAGATGGCCGGGCTTAGACCGTCGATGGAGTCTACTTCCGGGCGTTCCATCTGGTCCAGAAACTGGCGCGCGTAGGGCGACAGCGTCTCCACATAGCGCCGCTGGCCTTCCGCATAGATGGTGTCGAACGCCAGGGAAGACTTGCCTGAGCCGCTCAAGCCCGTGATCACCGTGAAGGTATTACGCGGGATTTCGACGTCGATGTTCTTAAGATTGTGCTGCCGTGCCCCGTGCACGGTGATGCTTTTTAACAAGGGATCTTCATTTTCCCACACTCCCTTTTGAACAGCGGTTTGCCAAAACCTCTGGACCTAAACCGCAGAAGTACTAATACAGAAAGCCCTTAGCCGAGCCGATCGGCTATTGACCTTAGAGACTCTTAGCCGTAAAGTCGATGAAGATCATGATCGAACAGAGAAAGCACCAGCGCTTCGAACTCCACTTACCGTTCGAAGTGGTCCGCAACGGATCACCGATTTCCGTGCGCGGAGAGACCAAGAACCTCAGTTCGGCCGGCGTGTTCTTTACTGCGGAAGGTAAGCTTCCCCTGGGCGAATCGATCGAATACCTGATTACGCTGCCGCGCGCCCCTGGGGCTCGCAAAGACGTTCGTTTGCGTTGCGTCGGCAAGCTACTCCGCGGAGACGCCGAGTCGTCGTTTGCGGCCACCTTGGAGCGCTACGAGTTTCTGCGCGACAGCGCCTAGTTTTTCGGTTCGCCCTGCGCTAGACTAGCGAAGAAAGGGCGAAGAATGAACCTCACGCTCGGTTTCCCCGAACCGGCCCAAGAAAGAATCCTCGCGCGGCAAAGCGGACTCTCCGGAGCGATTGAGCGCTTCCAGCAATGGATGGCCGATCCGGATTCTCCGGTTCGGGCCGTTCGCCGCCAGGTTGCCCGACCGGGCGAATTCGCCGAGTTTCCCGAGATCTTGGCGCCGGCTCTGCGGAAAGCCTTGGTCACCCGAGGAATCGACCGTCTTTACACGCACCAAGCCGAGGCTTTCTCGCACGCGGCATCTGGCCGCAACACCGTGATCGTCACGCCCACGGCCAGCGGCAAGACTCTGTGCTACAACCTTCCGGTGCTGAACGGGCTGTTGGCCGATCCCAATGCCCGCGCGATGTACCTGTTCCCCACCAAGGCTCTGGCCGGCGATCAGTTGGTGGAGTTTCAGAAGGCCGTCGACGCCATGGGCAGCGATCTTCGCGCTTTCACTTATGACGGCGATACGCCTCAAGATGCACGCCGGGCCATCCGCGAGCGCGCCAACGTCGTCTTTACCAATCCGGATATGCTTCACTCCGGCGTCCTTCCGCACCACACCAAATGGGCCAAGGCGTTCGAGAACCTCCGCTATGTCGTGATCGATGAGTTGCACTACTATCGCGGGGTCTACGGCAGCCATCTGGCGAACCTTCTGCGCCGCTTGAAACGGGTGTGCGAATTCTATGGATCGTCGCCGCAATTCATCTGCTGCTCGGCGACCATCGCCAATCCCAAGGAACTCGCGGAAGCACTCACCGGTCTCCCGTTCGAATTGGTGGAGCGTAATGGAGCTCCTTCCGGCGATAAATACGTCGTGTTCTACAATCCGCCGGTGGTGAATCGCGCCCTGGGGATTCGCCGCAGCTATCTGAACGAGACCCGCCGTATGGCGAAAGAGCTGCTCGACCGCGGCCAGCAGACCCTGGTATTCGCCAATAGCCGCCTCGCCACGGAAATTCTGCTCACATATCTCAAAGACGACTATTCAGGTGTCCGCGGCTACCGCGGCGGATATCTCCCCAAGGAACGGCGCGAGATCGAAGGCCAGTTGCGCGATGGCGACATTCGCGCCGTAGTGGCTACCAACGCACTGGAGCTCGGCATCGACATTGGCTCGCTGGATGCCGTGGTGATGGCTGGATATCCGGGGACCATCGCATCCACCTGGCAGCGCGCGGGCCGGGCAGGCCGCCGCCAGACCGCATCGCTGGCCGTGCTGGTGGCCTCCAGCGCCCCGCTCGATCAGTACATCATCGAACATCCCGAGTATTTCTTCGACCGGCCGCCGGAGCACGCCTACATTAATCCGGATAATCTGGAAATCCTGCTGTCTCACCTGAAATGCGCGGCCTTCGAGCTACCCATCCGCGACGGCGAACGATTTGGTCAGCACGATACTGGGGATCTGTGCCGCTTCCTGAGCGATCTCAAGCTCCTGCACCATTCAGGATCCACTTGGAATTGGACCTCTGACACGTATCCCGCCGACGCCGTGAGTCTGCGCTCGGTTTCGAGCGATAACTTCGTGGTGGTGGACGTGACCGGGGATCACCAAGTGATCGCCGAAGTATCGTTTACCGCAGCTTTGACGACGTTGTATGAAAAAGCCATTTACCTGCACGACGCTCGGCAGTACCAGGTCGAGCGCTTCGATTACGAAGGCCACAAGGCCTACGTGCGCCGTGTGGATTCCGACTATTTCACCGATGCCATCGATTACACCCAAGTCAAGGAACTCGAAGAGGTCGACTCGTCGCCCGCGGGCGGCATTAAAGTGGCCCATGGCGATGTGCGCCTGAACCGTCAGATCGTGGGCTTCAAGAAGATCAAGTTCTACACCATGGAAAACGTGGGTGCGGGGAATCTCTCGATGCCCGAGCAGGAGATGCATACCACCGCGTTCTGGCTGCATTTCCCCGCCGAATTTCTGGCGCGCTTCACCGACCTCTCACCCACCGATCGCCAGGGCGGACTCACGGCCCTTGCTGCGCTCCTACGTACAGTAGGAGCTTTATGTGTCATGTGCGATCCACGTGACTTAGGCGTGTCGATTACGGAAGACGTCGCCGGCAGCCTCAGCGCCTTCGAGCCGAATCTGTATCTCTACGACAACTATCCGGGCGGCATCGGCCAAAGCGCCGCACTCTACAAGCTGGCCCCCCGGCTACTGGACGGCGCCGCGAAGCTCCTGGCGGCCTGCCCCTGCGAAGCCGGCTGCCCCAGTTGCGTCGGCCCCATCGGTGAAGTCGGCGAGCGGGGTAAAGAGGTCGCCGGGCGGATCCTTAAAGAACTTTTATAATTCTTGTTTTTAATAACCATCGCCACGTGTTAGAAACAGGCGGCACTTGACGCTCTGAGGCCCTCTCATTACGGGATTTTAACGGCCTTACCGGTTCGAAATCCACAGGGGCAATGCCAAAATATAGGCACAGGGTGTACCGCTTGGTAAATGGATTTTCGCGTAAACGCTCGTGGAGCGCTCCGACGGTCTTCCTCACGGGAGTAACCGGTTTTCTCGGGGGCGCTTTCTTATCCGATCTCCTCCAGTCCCCGTTTGACGGAGAAGTGGTTTGTCTGGTGCGGGCCGATGACGACGATAGCGCTGAAGAGCGGGTTCGCCGCTCCCTATCTCGATTCAAGACGAGCCGCTTCACGACGTCCTACTCGCTCCCTAGGAACGTAAAAGTACTGCGCGGCGATCTTCTTTCCGACGAGTGGCATGATTCGCGCCACCTAGATAACGTCACTCACGTTCTTCACCTGGCGGCCAGCACCTCCTTCGGGAATAGCCGGGCCATTCGCACTACCACCGTCGGGGGCGCCCTCTCGGTGGCCAAGGCCATGCGCGGGCGCGGCCTGGAGCGGTTTGTATATACAGGTACCGCCGCGATTTGTGGCGCCTCTCCTAACCCCGTGGTTCACGAAGACGACTTCCCCAGCGAGCGCGCCACTCATCTGGTCGCCTACACCCGAAGTAAAGCGGAAGCCGAGCGTCAGTTGGCTGAACAATTCGCCGACCTTCCTCTGGTGATCGCGCGGCCGTCGATTGTGGTCGGCCATACCGAGCTGGGCTGTAAGCCATCCGGCAGTATCTTCTGGGTTCTGCGCGCCGTGGAAGCTCTGCGCTTCATCACCTGGGATCTGGAAAATCGCATTGACGTGGTTCCCGTCGATTGGGCGGCTTCGGCGCTGCGCCACCTGCTCTTCGCGCCTCGCCTCAAACACCAGCGCTATCACGTTTCCGCCGGGAAGGGCGGTTCTGTGCGTTGGAGCGAGCTGGCGGCTGAATATGCCCGTTTACGCGGCGGCACGTCGGAAGACCGGTATGAAATCGGCGGTATGCGCCAGCTTACTGCCAAACGCGTCATGGAAGCGGCCGGCGACGGCCACCCGCGCCACCTGCTGCATGCGTTGGAGCTGTATTACCGGTTCTGCTCCTTGGATCTGGTGTTCGACAATTGCCGGCTTTTGAAAGAAGGCGTCGCGGCACCCCCGAAGTTTACCGAGTACATGCGGGTTTGCGAGGAATCCTCCACCGCCAGCATCTATGACCAGATGCGCACGGATCTTGAGCCTTCGCTAACGCTGGCATGATCTGCACTTAAAACCAGTGAGCTGGGTCACCTTGTTCTCCGCGATGGTGTTTGAGTTGCTGGGAATCATGACTGCCGGCGGCGCCTCGGATTGTAAAATGAAAGTTTGGTCTCAGGTATAGGACCGGGTTGAACTATGGCGCGTACACCCTTACTCGGTCTTGTTCAGTCGTTAGCGCGAGATTTTGCACGAGCGGATGCCTCGGGGCAAACCGTGCGAGAGGTTCAGACCGCTCGCCTCAGCCGCCGTTCCAGCCGTCGCGAATTCCTTCGATCGAGCGGTATCGCCGTAGCGGGGGCATCCCTGCCCGCATGGGCCGGACAGATTGCCACTAAGGTTCCTCCCCGAATCGCCATTGTTGGTGGAGGCATCGCCGGTTTGACCGCGGCGCTTACCCTGCGGGATGCGGGCTACGCCGCAACGATCTATGAAGCCTCCTCGCGCTCCGGTGGCCGCATGCATTCCGACGCGGCCACTTGGCAGAATGGGCAGGTAACCGAACGCTGCGGGGAGCTGATCGATCCCGAGCATGACACGATTCTCGATCTGGCCAAGCGCTTCAACATTCGCGTCACGGACGTGAGCCGGGCGGAACCTCCCGACTCCACCGACGCCTACTATTTCTTCGGGCAGCGCTACTCGCGCGATCAGGCTATTGAGGATTTCAAGCCCGTCTACCAGGCCGTGAAACAGGATTTGAACGCGGCCGGGTACCCCACCCTCTATTCCAATGCCACTCGTGCCGCTCAGATGCTGGATCAAATGAGTCTCTTCGAGTGGATCGACCAGCGCATTCGCGGCGGACACAATTCTCCAATGGGCCGGCTGATCGACATTGCTTATAGC
>Ga0207711_10002032_pt1 | contig 18299 bp, 19 predicted proteins | sample KBSS34metaG_FD_184401 | JGI IMG/M metagenome (GOLD analysis project Ga0207711, IMG submission 184401) | Switchgrass rhizosphere microbial communities from Kellogg Biological Station, Michigan, USA - KBS S3-4 metaG (SPAdes) (version 2) | ecosystem: Host-associated > Plants > Roots > Rhizosphere...
TGGACGCAGGCGGCGCAGCGGCGGGCGCGCTCGTACCAGCCGCGGGCGCAGGCGCAGCAGCGGCGCCACCCTTGGCGCCCTCCACATCGGCGCGGATGATGCGGCCATTCGGGCCGGTGCCGGTCAGCGCGGCAAGGTCGATGCTCTTCTCGGCCGCGATGCGCCGCGCCAGTGGACTGGCTTTCACGCGTTCGCCGCCCGACGATGCGGGGGGCGCTGCGGACGTGGCGAGAGCGGGCTTCGCGTCGGCGGGCGCGGCCTTGGGCGCCGCCGCCGGCGCGGCTTCGGCCTTGGGCGTTTCCGCCTTCGGCGCCGCCTTGGGCGCCGGCGCGGCCTCGTCGTCGCCATTGATCGTCGCGATCACCGTGCCGACCTTCACATTGTCGGTCCCCTCGGCGATCAGGATCTGGCCGATCGTGCCTTCGTCGACCGCCTCGAATTCCATCGTCGCCTTGTCGGTTTCGATCTCGGCGAGCAGATCGCCCGACTTCACCGTATCGCCTTCCTTCACGAGCCATTTGGCCAGCGTGCCCTCCTCCATCGTCGGAGAAAGCGCAGGCATCTTGATCTCGATCGGCATCAACGGTGTCCTTGTCTCTTGCGCGAGTCCGTAGCGGCATACCCCTTCGCGCCCGAGATGGTTTCGGTCAAGCCTTGCGCCGCGCGGCGCGGCGCGCCACCTTCACCACCAGACAGGGAGGGGCAGGCATGCGCATCTATCTCGTCGTCGTCGACGACAGCCCGGAATCGCAGATCGCGCTGCGCTTCGCGGCGCGGCGCGCGGTCAAGACCGGCGGCGGGGTCGAGATCCTCGCGCTGATCCCGCCCTCCGAATTCGTCGCCTTTGGCGGCGTGCAGGCGACGATCGAGGAGGAAGCGCGGCTCCATGCCGAAGCGCTGGTCGCCGGCGCGGCGGGCACGCTGCTGGAGGAATCCGGCCTGCGCCCGTCGATTACCGTGCGGCAGGGCGACGGACCGAAGATCATCCGCGAGATGATCGAGGCCAATCCGGGCATCGCCGCACTGGTGCTCGGTGCGGCGGCCAGCGGCGCGCCGGGCCCCCTGGTCAGCCATTTCGCCGGCACCGACGCCGGCGCGCTGCCGATCCCATTGATGATCATCCCCGGCAGCCTCGATCGCGACGCGATCGATCGGCTGAGCTGACGGAAAAGGGGCCGGGCGGCGCCGCCCGGCCCCTCGCCGGCGATGTTGCGGCCGGAGCGTCCGAATCGTTGCCGTTCAGCTGGATGTTCTTCACTCTGTCGGCAAAGCCCGTCGGGTTGAAGCGCAGCGTGCGTTCTGCAGGTTGGTCTTGACGCCGGCCGCTCCCAGGGCGGCGTGGGGTTGAACCGCCCGGCCACTCCCGGCACGATGCCACGATGCGCGCCCTGCTTTCGTTCGCCCTGATCCTCCTCCTCACCGCAGCGGCCACCGCCACGGCACAACCCGCTGCGCCCGCGCCCGATCCGGCGCGCCTCAAGGCCACCGTCGAGAGGCTGGTCCGCTTCGGCACGCGCCACACGCTGTCCTCGCCCGACGATCCGGTACGCGGCATCGGCGCGGCGCGGCGCTGGGTGGCCGGCGAGCTGACCCGCCTCGCCGATGCGTGCAACGGCTGCATCACCGTCGCCAACATCGCCAACACCTTCACCGGGCCGCGCGCGCCGAACGGGGTCGAGATCGTCGACCTGCTCGGCTTCCAGCAGGGGCTCGAGCCGAAACGCGTGATCATCGTCGGCGCGCATATCGACAGCCGCGTCAGCGACGTGATGAACGCGACCTCGGACGCGCCCGGCGCCAATGACGACGGCTCGGGCGTGGCGCTGGTGCTCGAGGCGGCGCGCATCCTGTCGAAAGAGAAATTCCGCGCCACCATCGTCTATGCGATCTTCTCGGGCGAGGAGCAGGGCCTGTACGGCGGGCAGCTGCTCGCCGAAACCGCCCGGCAGAAGAACTGGGTCGTCTCGGCGATGCTCAACAACGACATCGTCGGCAACAGCATGGGCCAGAATGGGGTGCGCGTCGCCGACCGCGTACGCGTCTTTTCCGAAGGCATTCGCGCGTCCGAAGATCTGCCCGCGCAGCTCGCCCGGCGCGGTAATGGCGGCGAGGATGACGGCCCGTCGCGCGCGCTGGCCAGGGTAGCCGACGATGTCGCGCGCCAGATCCCGGGCGGCCTCGCGGTGTTCGTCGATCGTCGTCCGGATCGCTACGGCCGCGGCGGCGACCATGAGCCGTTCCTCAAGCTCGGCTATCCCGCGATCCGCTTTTCGGTCGGCGCGGAGAACTGGACGCAGCAGCACCAGGACCTGCGTGTCGAGAATGGCATCGCCTATGGCGACACCGTCGACAAGATGGACTTCCCCTATCTCGCCCGCGTGACCGCGATCAACGTGGCGATGATCCGCCGCCTCGCCGCGGCGCCGGCCGCGCCGCCAGCGGTCACGATCGCCGGCGCGCTGAGCTTCGACACGACGGTCAAATGGCAGCCGGTCGCCGGCGCGGCTAGTTACCGCGTGCACTGGCGCCGTACCGATGCGCGCGACTGGCAGAGGTCGGTCGACCTGCCCGCCTCCGCGACCGGCACCGTGCTCAAGGACACGCCCGTCAACGACAATTTCGTCGGCGTCGCGGCGGTGGCGGCAGACGGCGCGGAAAGCCTGATCAGCTTTGCCGGCCCGGAACCTCGCCAGCCCTGAAACGCCAAGACGGGATGCTGATCCATGACCGAAGCTCTGACCATCTGGACCTATGACTGGGTACCCGAGGGGCCGCGCGGATTCGTCCGTGACCTGCGTTTGCGCTGGGCCGCGGAAGAAGCCGGGCTCGGCTATGACGTCGGCACGGTGCCCTTCGGGGATCAGCCAAGGAGCCACCTCGACCGGCAGCCATTCGGGCAAGTCCCCTTTCTGACCGATGGCGAGATCACGCTGTTCGAGAGTGGCGCGTGCTTGCTGTACCTGGCCCGCAAGAGCGACATCCTGATGCCGCGTACCGCGCGCGGCGAGGCTGAAACGTTGCAATGGGTCGTCGCCGCGCTCAATTCGATCGAGATGGTCTCGGTGCCCTGGTGGTTCCTCGGGCTGTCGGGGGATCGTGAAAATGGCCTGTCCGGCTGGCTCGACAGCCGGCTTGCCCACATCGAGGCCATATTGCGCGAACGCGCATGGCTCGTGGATGACCGCTTCACCGCGGCAGATCTGCTCATGGCGGATGTGCTGCGCGTCCCCGCGATCCGCGCGCGTGGCGACCGTCCCGCGACCGAGGCCTATATCCAGCGTCTCGTTGCCCGACCCGCCTTCAAAAAAGCGCATGCCGATCAATTGGCACGTTTCGCGGCGGCGGATGAAAGCCGGGCAAGGCGCTGACCGCGCGGGTTGCGGTCGCCGGCGATGCTACAAGCGGGCCGCTTCGCGGCTCAGCGGCACCCGCACGAACAGGTGCAGCTGCGCCGCACCGCGCGATGGCGGACGGGACGATAGACCCGGCGCGGCGCGCGATAGGTCGTCTCGTAATATTCCGTCGTCGTGGTCGTGACCACCGGCGCCGATTCGATCGTCACCGTGGTGGTCGTCGCCGGCGGGTAATAATATCCGCCGGCGACGTAACCCGAACTGCTCGAATAGCTGGTGCTGTAGGAACCCTGCTGGCCCCCGCCATAGACGACGCGCGGCGGCGGTGGCGCATAGCCACCCGCGCCGCCCTCGGCATAGCCATAGTCCGCCGCGGCATAGCCGCCCGCACCGCCCTGCGCATAGCCATAGCCGTCCCAGTCGACGCCGTTCACCGCGTCGAACACCCGGCCCTGCCCGTCGATCAGCACCGCGTCGTCATAATAACGCGACCAGCCGAAGCCGGCCGGCGGAGTCGCCAGGCCATAGCTGCCATAATCGCTGATATAGAAGGTCGGCGCGACCCAATAACGCGGCAGCGTCCAGCCGCGCGCGGGTCGGTGATAGGCATTCCAGCCGCCCGGCGCGCTCGTGCCGCCCGACCAGTGCCCGCCACCCGACCAGTGTCCGCCGCCGCTGCCACCCGACCAGTGTCCACCGCCATTGTTCGACCAGTGGCCGCCATTGGGTGGTGGCATCATCGGCGGCTGCTGCGGCTGCGGCGACGGGTAATTCGCGCCCGGGTGGCGCGGCGGCATCATCTGGCCGCCGCCCATCACCTGGCCGCCCCCCGACCATTGCCCGCCGCCCGCCACCTGGCCGCCGCCCATGACGACCTGCCCGCCACTCATTGGCGCGGGCATGAGTCGCTGTGATTCGGCGGGCGCGGCGGCGAAGGCGGTAACCATCGCAAGGCCAGCAATCATCAGGGTTCGCATGGTAAACACTCCTCGCGCGGCCCGGAGACGCCGTGGGCGTCAACCGGATACTTAAGGTTTTGCTTACCATTTCCGGTCGTTAGCGGCCACCTTTGCCGTTGTCCCGAAACGGATCAGCCGAGGCGCGGCGCGAGCAGACCGACGAGCCCTTCGCACCCCGCGGCATCCACGGCATCGAACCGTCCCGCCGTCGGGCTGTCGAGATCGAGCACGCCGATCAACCGTTCGCCAACGACAATCGGCACGACCAGTTCAGACCGGCTCGCCGCGTCGCAGGCGATGTGGCCGGGAAAGGCGTGTACGTCCGCCACGACCTGCGTCTCGCGCGTCGCGGCGGCCGTGCCGCATACCCCGCTGCCCAGCGCGATGCGGATACAGGCCGGTTTGCCCTGGAACGGACCCAGCACCAGTTCGCCCGCGACCAGCCGGTAGAAACCGGCCCAGTTCAGATCGGGCAGGTACTGCCACAGCAGCGCCGCGACATTGGCCATGTTGGCGATCGCATCGGGCTCGCCCGCGGTCAGCGCCTCGGCCGCGCCCCGCAGATCGCGATAGAGTTCATCCTTCGAATCCGCCGACACCGCGAAATCATGCATCATTCGATCCTTACCTTGCCGCGCCCGGCCTTGACCACCGCGCGACCCTTCTTGCTGTCGACCCGCCGCGCCTTGGCCGCCTTGCTCGGCTTGGTCGGCCGGCGCTTCTTCGGCACGATCGTCGCCTCGCGGATCAGCGCGATCAGGCGATCGCGCACTTCCTGGCGATTGAATAATTGGGACCGCGCACCCTCACTGCGCAAGACCAACACGCCCTCGCGCGTCATGCGTGATCCGGCCAGCACTTCGAGCCGTCTTTTCACCGCTTCCGGCAAACCCGGCGAATTCGCCACGTCGAAACGCAGCAACACCGCGCTGTCGGTCGTATTGACGTGCTGCCCACCCGGCCCGCTCGACCGCGTGAAGCTTTCGACGATTTCATCACTGTCGATCGAGATCGAGCGTGAAATGGGGATCGAAACCATGCGCGCTGGTCCAGCGATCGGTCAGGCCACGCCGAATCCGGCGGCGATGAAATGCGCCGGGACCGGTGCCTCGGCGGTGATCGGTTCCTTGCCGGCACGCGGCACGGTCAGCGCGGCGGCGTGCAGCAGCATCGGCGTACCACCCGTGCCGTAGACGGGATCGCCAACCACCGCGACGCCCAGCGCCTCGGCGGCGTGGACACGGATCTGGTGGGTACGCCCGGTCTCCGGGCGGAATTCGACCAGCGCGCGGCCGTCCTTCACGCTCAGCACGCGCCACGCCGTCCGCGCCGCCTTGCCGGCCGGGTCGCCGCGCATCCGCCAACCTTCTTCGCGGCTGCTGATCTTGGCCAAGGCGAGGTCGATCATGCCCTCCTCGCCCGCCGGCACGCCCTCCAGCACCGCGAGATAGCGCTTCTCGACCAGCCCCTGCTCGAATGCCTGTTGCAACCGCGCATGCGCCTTGGGGTTGCGCGACAGCAACAGGCACCCCGAGGTGTCGCGGTCGAGCCGGTGCACCGCCTGCGGCCAGCGCTTGAACCCGAAGGTCAGCCCCTCGAGATGATTTTCCAGGCTGAGTGCGCCGTCGCGCGGCGGGTCGACCGGGAGGCCGGCCGGCTTGTCGAGGACGAGCGCCTCGCCGTCGATGAAGAGAACGTGATTGGCGAGCATGCGGCGCTCTTGCCACCCCGCGGGCGCTCATGCCAGAGTTTCGGCATATGAAAGCGGGATCGAGCGGCATCATCCGGGTCGCGATCGCGGCATGCGGCCTGCTGCCCTCGCTGGCGCTCGCCGCCTACCCGGTCGCCTTATGCTCCGGCGAGGCGGTGTTTCCCGGGCTCGATGCACGGGTGTTGGGGCATATACCCTATGCCGAGGCGCCGGCGAGCGACCTCGTGCCCGCCCCGCCCGGCTTCGGCATCGGCGTGGCCTGCACCGTGCAGCGCGATGTGCTGCCCGATCTCACCCGCCTTCTCGCCGCCGCCGCGGCGACGCCCGGGGTCGGCCAGCGCCTGCGCGCCGTATCGTGCTTTCGCTCCATCGCGCATCAGCGCGCGGTATTCTGCAGCCAGATCGGCCCGAACAGAAAGTGCCGCGATGCCGCCGAACGGGCGCGGAGCGTCGGGCCGCCAGGCTATAGCGAACACGCCACCGGTTATGCGATCGACTTCGGCGTCCGCCCTTCGCCGGCCTGCCCCGACGTCGATACCTGCATCGCATCGACCGTGCCCGGGCTGTGGCTGCTGCAACATGCGCGTGATTATGGCTTCGAATTGTCCTTCCCCGCCGGCAACGGCCAGGGCGTGACATGGGAGCCATGGCACTGGCGCTGGGTGGGCAGCACGGTCGCCACGCCCGGCGCGGTAAAGGCGCGGCTGACCTTCGGCCGTGCGCGCGGCGACTTCCCGGCCCGCCCCGGAATCTATGACGTATCGGATTACTGGCTGATCCCGCCGCGCGGCATCATCGCCCCGCCCGTCACGCCGCCGGCGACAGCGCCGTACATCACGCTGCCACCGACGCCTTAGGGAAACGTGAGGCTGCCTCCCCACCCCGTTCGCCCCGAGCCTGTCGAAGGGCCGTTCTTCTTTGCAACGTCAACAAGAAGAACAGTGCTTCGACGAACTCAGCACGAACGGAGGAGAGGACAGTCAACCAAACTTACGCCGTCAGCTTCGCCGCGACCTCGGCGATACGGCGGCCCTGATAGCGCGCGCCGTTGAGATCGGTCTCGCTCGGCTGACGGCTGCCGTCGCCCGCGGCGACCGTCGTCGCGCCATAAGGCGCACCGCCGACCACCTCCTCGACGCCCATCTGGCCCTGATGGCCGTAATCGAGCCCGACGATGGTCAGGCCGAAGTGGAGCAAATTGGTGATCACCGAGAACAACGTCGTTTCCTGCCCGCCATGCTGCGTCGCGGTCGAGACGAAGGCGCCGCCGACCTTGCCGTGCAACGCGCCGCTCATCCACAGCCCGCCCGCCGTATCCCAGAAGGACGCCATCTGGCTCGACATGCGACCGAAACGGGTCGGCGTGCCGACGATGATCGCGTCATAGCTTTTCAAGGCGTCTGGGCCGTCGATCACGGGATGCGCGGTGTCCGTCTTGAAATGCGCGGCTTCGACCACCGCCTGCGGCGCGGTCTCCGGCACGCGGCGGATATCCACCTCGGCACCAACCGAGCGCGCGCCCTCGGCGACCGCGTCGGCCATCTGCTCGATATGGCCGTAGGACGAATAATAGAGAACGAGAACCTTGGTCATGAGGGAATCCTTCTTCGCTCCCCCTCCCGCAAGCGGGAGGGGTTGGGGGGTTGGCGCCCGGTCAATCATGGGCGAAATCGGTGAAGGTGAGCGCGAGCCCACCCCTGCCCCTCCCGCAAGCGGGAGGGGTCAAATGAAATTACTCCGCGTCGACCAGCACGATCTCGGCATCTTCCAGCGCGGTGATCGTCACCGTCTGGCCACCCGAAATCGCCGCGCCGTCGCGGGCGTCGAAGCGCACGCCATCGATCTCGATCGCGCCGGTCGCCGGGACGAGATAGGCGTGGCGCCCCTCGCCGACGCTGTGGGTCAGCGTCTCGCCGGCCTCGACCGTCGCCGCCAGTACCCGCGCGTCGGCGCGGATCGGCAACGCGCCTTCATCGCCCTCGAAACCCGAAGCCAGCGTCACGAACTTGCCGCTCCGCTCGCCCCTGGGGAACGGCTTGGCGCCCCAGCTCGGCGAGCCGCCCGTCCGCTTCGGCTCGATCCAGATCTGGAAGAGCGTCGTCTTTTCCGGCTCGAGATTATATTCGGCGTGGCGCACGCCGGTGCCGGCACTCATCACCTGCACGTCGCCCGCCGCGGTGCGGCCCTCATTGCCCATCGAATCCTTGTGGGTGATGGCGCCCGTGCGGACATAGGTGATGATCTCCATGTCGCGGTGCGGGTGCGGGGGAAAACCCGAATTGGGGTCGATCTCGTCGTCGTTCCATACGCGAATGGTGCCCCAGCTCATCCGTGCCGGGTCGTAATAATCGGCAAAGCTGAAATGATGCCGGGCATTGAGCCAGCCGAGATCGGCATGGGCCAGGCTGGCGAAACTGCGTTTCTCGATCATGAGAACCTCCTTGGTTGTCCCCAAGATAGGGACTGGCTGCATCGCGTAAATGGAAACGGTGGAAACGGATTGTTTCATGATCTATCGTGCCGGCATGATGCGTTTGCCCGATCTCGAGGCGTGGGCGATCTTCGCCAGTGTCGCCGAATACCGCTCCTTTTCCGGCGCCGCCGAGGCGATCGGCCTGTCCAAGGCCACGGTGTCGAAGGCGATCACCCGGCTCGAGGCGCATCTCGGCCAGTCGCTGTTCCACCGCACCTCGCGGCGGCTGACGCTCACCGAGAGTGGCAAGGGCCTGGCCGAGCACGCGGCGCGCATGCTGGCCGAGGCCCAGGCGGCCGAGGAGGCGGCGCACAATGCGGCAAGCGCGCCGGCCGGCATGATCCGCGTCGCCGCGCCGATGTCGCTTGGCCTGCTCGCGGTGGCGCCGGTGATCGCCGACTTTCTCGCGCTGCATCCCGGGATCGAGATCGACCTGCACCTGTCGGATGCCCGGGTCGACATCGTCGCCGAAGGATATGACGTGGCGTTGCGCGTCGCCGCGCTGCCCGACAGTTCGCTGCGCGCGCGCAAGCTGGCCGACATGCGGACGCACCTCGTCGCCGCGCCTGCCTATTTCGCGGCGCATGGGCGGCCGACCCATCCGGCCCAACTCGGCGAGCACCGCTGTCTCGCCTATACCAACGTGCCCGGGCCGTGGCGCTTCTTCGGTCCGGAGGGCGCCGAGGTCTCGGTGCGGCCGCGCGGCCCGCTCTCGACCAATAGCGGCGACGCGATGTTGCCTGCGCTGCGCGCCGGACTGGCCATTGCGCTGCTGCCCGATTTTCTCGTCGACGCCGACCTCGCCGCCGGAACACTCGAAGCGCTCCTGCCCGACTGGTCGCCGCCCGCCGGCGCGCTGCATCTGATGACGCCGCCCGGCACCCTGCGCCCGGCGCGCGTCGAGGCGCTGATCGAGTTCCTCGCGGCGCGATTGCACAACCTTTGCGCGGCGCGCCGGTAAGCCGCCCGGACGGCGCGCGTTCTCGCGATCTTTACCCTGCTTCGTAGCCACCATCGCCGCGAAAGACCCGGTAGCCTAGTAGAATCCCGGAGCCGGAATCGCCGCGACTCGTGGATTCAGGCCGGTTAGCGGAAAATTAACCTTTTGCGTTCATCCCTCATCAGGTTAATAGATTGTGCTTGGTGCTGAGGCCGTGGGGGCATTCAGGCGCCGCGAAACGACAGGGGATACTGCCAGATGCGCGTGCTGCTGATCGAGGACGAGCCGACGACCGCCAAGGCGATCGAGCTCATGCTGACCACAGAGGGTTTCAACGTCTACACGACGGATCTGGGCGAGGAAGGCCTCGATCTGGGCAAGCTGTATGACTATGACATCATCCTGCTCGACCTGAACCTGCCCGACATGCACGGCTATGACGTGCTCAAGAAACTGCGCGTCGCCCGGGTGCAGACCCCGGTGCTGATCCTGTCCGGCATCAACGAAATGGACTCCAAGGTGCGCAGCTTCGGCTTCGGCGCCGACGACTATGTCACCAAGCCGTTCCACCGCGAAGAGCTCACCGCCCGCATCCACGCCGTGGTGCGCCGCTCCAAGGGCCATAGCCAGTCGGTCATCCGCACCGGCAAGCTGGCCGTCAATCTCGATGCCAAGACCGTCGAAGTCGACGGCAGCCGCGTCCATCTGACCGGCAAGGAATATGCGATGCTCGAGCTGCTTTCGCTGCGCAAGGGCACCACGCTGACCAAGGAAATGTTCCTCAACCACCTTTATGGCGGCATGGACGAACCCGAACTCAAGATCATCGACGTGTTCATCTGCAAGCTCCGCAAGAAGCTCAGCCTGGCCTGCGACGGCGAGAATTATATCGAGACCGTCTGGGGCCGCGGCTATGTGCTGCGCGAGCCCGACGACGTGATGGTCACCGAAGTCGCCTGATCTTCCCCGATCCCGGACGACTGAACGGCCGCGGCACCGGGGGGCGCCGCGGCCGCCTTGTTTTTTTTGGAGGGTGGCATGCGCGCCCTTCCCTCTTCGTCATGCTGAACTTGTTTCAGCATCCATGCGCAGTCATTTCGGCTTGGAGAGCGGTTCGAGGCCATAATCCAGCGCCAGATCCCGCCACCCTGGATTACCCTCCTCGATCAGGTTGATCTTCCACTGTCGGTGCCAACGCTTCAGCTGCTTCTCCCGCAGGATCGCATTCTCCATGTCGCCGAAAAACTCGATGTGGACGAGCCGCTTAACGCCATATTTCGAGGTGAAGCCCTCGATCAGTTCGTCCCGATGCTGGATCATACGACCGACCGGCTGCGACGTAACGCCCGTATACAAAGTGCCGCGCTTCTGGCTGGCAAGGACGTAAACTGCGGGCGTCCGCTCCATCGGCGTTACTCTCGTTTCAAATGGTCGCGCATGGATGCTGAAACAAGTTCAGCATGACGGTTGAGGCGAGACCGCCCATCCCTCACCGCGCCTCCCACACCTTCTCCCCGCCAATCCATGTCTGCTCCACCTTCGTCGCCCGCAAGTCGCTCGGGCTGGCCAGCATCGGGTCGCGGTCGACGATGATGAAATCCGCGCGCTGGCCCGGCGCCAGCCGCCCGAACTTGTCCTCGGCGAAGCCGGCATAGGCGGCGTCCATCGTATAGGCGCGCCATGCCTGTTCACGCGTCACGCGTTCCTCCGGGCGCCAGCCGCCATAGGGCTCGCCCGACGCGTCCTGGCGGGTGAAGGCCGCCGCCCAGCCGGCGAACGGATCGGGGCTCTCGACCGGGTAATCGGTGCCGAACGCCAGCACCGCGCCGTTCTTGAGCATCGACGCCCAGGCATAGGCTCCGCCGAGCCGCGCAGGCCCGAGCCGCGCCTCGGCCATGTGCATGTCGCTGGTCTGGTGGACCGGCTGCATCGAGGCGATCGTGCCGTGCTGGCCGAAGCGCGGCAGGTCGGCCGGGTCGACGATCTGGGCATGCTCGATGCGCCAGCGCCGGTCGCCGGAATAGGTGTGCGCCATCTGGTCGATCGCGTCGAGCACCTCGGCATTGGCGCGGTCGCCGATCGCATGCACCGCGACCTGGAAATGATCCATCGCCGCGCGGCTCATCAAATTCTGCAGCACCGTGTCGGTCAGGAAGCCGGCGCCCGACTGGCCCGGCGCATCGCTGTACGGCGCCTTGAGCCACGCCCCGCGCGAGCCCAGCGCGCCATCGGCGAACAGCTTGACCCCGCCGAGGCGCAGCCGGTCATTATACAGCCAGGGCGTCGGCTCGTTGCCGCCGATCTGGATCGCGGTATCGACACCCCGCGCATAGCTCATGATGCGCACCCGCAACGCGCCGCGATCACCGGCGCGGCGATAACTGAGCCAGTCGTCGAGCGTCGTGCCCATGTCCGACGTCGCGGTGATGCCGAACTTCAGCAGGATTTCCTGCGCCTTGAGGAAGGCGATGTCGCGTTCCTTGGGCAGCGGCTGCGGGACGACGCGATCGACCAGTTGCTGCGCTGAATCGACGAACACGCCATTGGGATTGATGCCGGTCTTCTCGATCCGCCCGCCCGGCGGCGACACACTCTTCACATTCACGCCCGCCGCGGTCATCGCGGCGCTGTTGGCCCAGCTGGCATGGCCGTCGGCGCGGCTCAGCCAGACCGGCCGGTCACTGACCACGCTGTCGAGATCGGTGGCGGTCGGGAAACGGCCCAGGCCCCATTTCTCCTGGTTCCACCCGCCGCCGACGATCCATTTGCGATCGGGATTGGCCGCGGCATAGGCCGCGATCCGCGTCTTGGCCTCATCCAGCGAGTTGGTGTCGTGCAGGTCGAGTTCGAGTGCGCGAAAGCCCAGGTCGATGACATGGCCATGCGCGTCGACGAAACCGGGCATCAGCACCTTGCCATGCATGTCGGCGCGCCAGTCGAGCTTGTCGGGACGCTTGTCGCCCGAGGAAAGCAGCCGCGACACATGCCCGTCGAGGGTCAGCAACAGCCCGGTGAAGCGGATGACGCGGCCGTCCTTGTCGAGCGTCATGCCGTTGACGTTGTCGATCAGGCCGTCGGCAAAAGCGGGTGTGGCGAGGAAGGCGAGGGCCGCAACCAACGCGCTCGTGCTCCTGCGAAAGCAGGAGCCCAGGGTGCCAAGCGACGCGCCCGTGACCCTGGGTTCCTGCTTTCGCAGGAACACGGCAACCCAATGCGAGGGATTGATCATTTCGGCAGTCTCCGCACCAGCGCGCTGGTGTCCTGGCGTGAGCCGCCCAACTTCTGGACCTCGGCATAGAATTGATCGACCAGCGCCGCGACCGGCAGCACCGCGCCGTTCTGCTTGGCCTCGTCGAGCGCCAGGCCGAGATCCTTGCGCATCCAGTCGACCGCGAAACCGAAGTCGAAGCGGTCCTCGCTCATCGACTGCCAGCGATTGACCATCTGCCAGCTCTGCGCGGCGCCGCCCGAGATCGCCTCGAACACCTTGTCGAGATCGAGTTCGCTCGCCTGGGCGAAGCGCAGCGCCTCGCTCAGGCCCTGCAACACGCCGGCGATGGCGATCTGGTTGACCATCTTGGTCTGTTGCCCGGCACCGGGGCCGCCGACATGGACGGTGCGCGCGGCATAGGGCTTCACCACCTCTTCGGCCCGGGCGAACGCCGCCGGCGAGCGCGCGCCGCACATGATCGACAGCGCCCCCTTCTCGGCACCCGCCTGCCCGCCCGATACCGGCGCATCGACGAACTCGACGTCATATTGCCCCGCCGCCTCGGCCAGGCTGCGTGAAATTCGCGCCGATACCGTGGTATGGTCGATGATCATGCCACCGCTCCCCAGCGCGCGGATCATCTCGTCGCTGCGCAGCAGCAGCGCATCGAGATCGGCATCGTTGCCGACACAGGTGATCAGCACATTGGCGCCCCGCACCGCGTCGAGCGGGCTCGACGCGGCCTGCCCGCCATATTGTTTCGCCCAGGCGGCCGCCTTGGCCGGGCTGCGATTATAGACGGTGACCTGGTGGCCGGCGGCGGCGAGATGGCCGGCCATGGGTGCACCCATGACGCCGGTGCCGATAAATGCGATGTTGCTCATGGGGATTCGCGATAAGCGTTGTTCCTTCACCGCGCCAGATAGTCTAGTGGCCCGCCATCATGGCTACCGACCCCCTTCCCGCCACGGCACCCCTGCCCGTATCCATCGACGATGTCCGCACCGCCCATGCGCGCATTCGCGATGCCATCGTGCGGACGCCGACGCTGATCAGCCGCACCCTGTCGGAGCTGACCGGCGCGACGGTCTATCTCAAGTTCGAGAACCTGCAGTTCACCGCCGCCTACAAGGAGCGCGGCGCGCTCAACACGCTGCTCCAGCTTCCGGCCGGCACCGCCGGCGTTATCGCCGCCTCGGCCGGCAACCATGCGCAGGGGCTTGCCTATCACGCCAACCGGCTCGGCATCCCGGTGACGATCGTCATGCCGACCAACACCCCGACGGTGAAGGTGACGCAGACCGAGGGGCATGGCGCGACCGTGGTGCTGGAAGGCGATACGTTCGATGCCGCCTATGCCCATGCCCGGCTGCTCGAAAAGCAGCGCGGCCTGACCTTCATCCACCCGTTCGACGACATCCGCGTCATCGCCGGCCAGGGCACGGTGGCGATCGAGATGCTCGAGGACGTGCCGGAGATCGACACCTTCATCACCCCGATCGGCGGTGGCGGGCTGATCTCGGGCATGGCGACCGTGGCGCGTGCCTGGGACAGGCCGATCGAGGTGATCGGCGTCGAGGCCGAGCTGTTCCCGTCGATGTACAACCGCATCAACGGCACCAGCATGCCATGCGCCGGCGACACGCTGGCCGAAGGCATCGCGGTCAAGGAGCCGGGCACGATCACCGCGGACATGGTGCGCGTGCTGGTCGACGATATCGTACTGGTCAGCGAGCGCCGGCTGGAAGAGGCGGTCAGCCTGTTGCTCCAGATCGAGAAGACGGTGGTCGAGGGCGCCGGCGCGGCCGGTCTCGCCGCACTGCTCGCCTATCCCGAGCGTTTCAAGGGCAAGACCGTCGGCGTGGCGCTGTGCGGCGGCAATATCGACACGCGGCTGCTCGCCAACGTGCTGCTGCGCGATCTCGCGCGCTCGGGCCGCCTCGCCCGGCTGCGCATCCGGCTGCAGGATCAGCCCGGCGCGCTGTTCAACGTGGCGCGAATCTTCGACCAGGAACGCGTCAACATCATCGAGGTGTATCACCAGCGCGTCTTCACCACGCTGCCGGCCAAGGGCCTGATCACCGATATCGAGTGCGAAACCCGCGACCGCGCGCACCTCGACCGATTGATGTCCGCACTGCGCAAGGCGGGTTACGAAGCGAGCCCGGTCGAGCTGGCGTGACGAAGCGAATCTGGCGCGCGACGAACCGAGTCGTACGCCCTTCGTTCTCGATTCATGTTGCTGTATGATGACTGCGGCCGCGGTGCCGTCCCCTTTCGGGTATCTAAAACACCGCGTTAACCCTCATTCATGGTAAAGCCGCTTTTCATCACGCTCGCGCCGATTCATAACGGCATCGAGGCCGATGGTCGGCGCTGACGGTAGAGGGGGTTCACGGGCAGTGACGGCGCCATTTCGCTTCCCACGCTTTTTCGTCACCAGCCCCGCCCCGTGCCCCTATTTGCCGGGCCGGCAGGAGCGCAAGGTGTTCACCGAATTGCGCGGGCCGCACGCCTCGGAACTCAACGACGCGCTCGGCCGGATCGGCTTCCGCCGCAGCCAGTCGGTCGCCTATCGCCCAAGCTGCGCGGGCTGCACCGCCTGTGTCTCGGTGCGGGTCGTCGCCTCGGACTTCGTCGCCAACGCCACCCAGCGCAAGCAGCTGCGCCGCAACGCCGATATCGAGGTCAATGCCTGCCGCCCCTGGGCGACCGACGAGCAGTTCCAGCTGCTCCGCCGCTACCTCGCCGCGCGCCACCCCGGTGGCGGGATGACCGGGATGGACGAGGGCGACTATGCCGACATGGTCGAGCATTCGCCGGTCAATTCCTTCATCGTCGAATATCGCGAGCCCTCCCGGCACGGCGAGCTCGGCAGGCTGATCGGCGCGTGCCTGACCGACCAGCAGGCCGATGGCCTGTCGCTGATCTACAGCTTCTTCGATGCCGACCATGCCGCGCGCCCGGGGCTCGGCAACATGATCATCATGGACCACATCCTGCGCGCCCGCACCGCCGGCCTGCCCTATGTCTATCTCGGCTATTGGGTGAAGGGCTCGGAGCGCATGGCCTACAAGACGCGCTACAAACCGATCGAGGTGCTCGGGCCGTCGGGCTGGTCGCTGCTGGTCGACGAGGACGCGGAATATCATCCGCCGGCCGAGAAATACGCGGTGATGGCCGCCGAGGCCTGAACGCACGCTACTGACAGAATTATCCAACCGTAGGGCGCGCCAACAGCAGCGGCCGGGGCCTTGCGCGCGCCATAATAATGTCAGGGGTCGTCAGTCCTGCGCCGCGCCCTGCATCGGATCGGCGGTCGATGCGACCGGCTCGCCCCATCCGGGGCCGGCGAGCGGCGCGGCACCCGCAGCATCAAGGGCGGCGGCGACGCGGATATAGGCCTTGTCGGCCGACAGGCCGGTGGTCGGGTCGAAGGTCACCCAGCCCAGCCCGGCGACGAATGATTCAGCCCAGGCATGGGGTGTGGCAAGATCGCCGGACGCGGCGCGGTACCCCGACACATAGCGCGCCGGCAACCCGAGCGAGCGGGCCGCGACCATGAAGATGTGGGCGAGGTCTGCGGCGGCACCGGCCTGCTGTTCGAAGGCCCGCGACGCGCCGCGCGGACCGCCTTCGGTCTGCCAGGCGCAGTGGCGGTGGAGCGCGCCGTTGAGTTGGTGAAGCCGCTCGACCGCGTCCGGGGTGCCGCCGCAGACATCGGCGGCGAAGGCGGCGAGCGGCGGAATGGCGGGGGTGAGGTCGGTGCCGCGCAGGTAGAGCGCGGGCGGCAGCGGCTCGACCGCACCGTGCACCACGCCGTCGGTGAGGCTGGTCAGCACCTCGCCGGTCACGGTGAGCTCGATCGTCTCGACCGGGCCCTCGACATAGAGCATCACGGTGCGGTTGCCGAAGCCATCGCGCCCGGTGCGCAGTCGGGCGTCGTGGTCGACATGCACGTCCCAATGGGTGACGGTCTGATCGTCATCGTCGTCGGGCGTGAGACGGAGCAGCTGAACGAGGCGGCTACGCGGGAAGGCGAAGCGATAGCGGGTGCGGTGATCGACCGACAGCCGCATCAGGTGAACTTGAACTGCCGGCCGATCGCGAAATGCAACTCGGCATTCTCGTCGATGAAACGCCGCAGATACTGATGCAGCCCGCCGGCGATCACTTCGCCCGCGCGCGTCTTGAGCATGCGCGCCTGGCGCATCCGCGCCATGCGGTCGGCCTCGCCGTGCAGGCCGGTACGCTTGGCGAGCAGGCCAAGGATCTCGACCGTCTCTTCGGCCGAGGCGGCGAGGCTGCGCGGCATCTCCGCGCGGGTGATCAGCAGGTCGATGACGTTCGCTGGCCTGAGCCCTTCCGAATACAGCCAACGATAGGCGGTCACCGCCGACACGGTCTGGAGGATGGTGGTCCATTGGTCGCGGTCGACCACGCCGCCGACCTGCTCCCCTTCGGGCAGCAGGATATGATATTTGACGTCGAGCAGGCGCGCGGTGTTGTCCGCCCGCTCGACCGCCTGGCCGAGCTTGATGAACCAGGTCGTCTGGTTGCGCAGCATACGGTGGACCGCGCCCTCAAAGCCGCGCGTCTCGGTCTTGACCGCTTCGAGCAGGTTGAGCGTCGCGGTCGCGCCGCCCGGGCTCGACCGGCTCTGGAACAGCAGCCAGGCGCGATTGATGCCGGTCCAGGCGTCGCGGGTCAGCGCGGTGCGCACCGCGCGGGCATTGTCGCGGGCACGATCGAGGCAGCGCACGATCGAGCCGGGATGGCCAGCCTCGAGGGTCAGGAAGCGCGCGACATGCTGCTGGGTGATGGTCTCGCCGGTCTTGGCAAAATCCTCATCGGTCTCGGTGACGGTGAGCGCACTCGACCAGGCGACCTCGCCGGCCGGGCGGCCTGACAGCGCATCGAGCCGGACGGTCGCCTCGACCAGCCGGGCGACGAAATCGGCGCGCTCGACATAGCGGCCGAGCCAGTAGAGCGACGAGGCGGTGCGCGAGAGCATCAGCCGTCCAGCAGCACGAAGCTGTCCTTGGTGCCGCCGCCCTGCGACGAGTTGACCACCAGCGAGCCGGGCTTGAGCGCGACGCGCGTGAGCCCGCCAGGCACGACCTGCACGCCATCGCTGCCGGTCAGCACGAAAGGCCGGAAATCGACATGGCGCGGGGCGAGGCCCTTGTCGGCCAGCGTCGGCACGGTCGACAGCGCCAGGGTCGGCTGGGCGATATAGCGGTGCGGCTCCGCGACCAGCGCGGCGCGGAAGGCCTCGATCTCCTTCTTCGACGCGGTCGGGCCGACCAGCATGCCATAGCCGCCCGAACCGTCGACCAGCTTCACGACCAGTTCGGGCAGATGATCGAGGACATATTTGAGCGCCTCGGGCTCGCGGCAGCGGAAGGTTTCGACATTGGGCAGTTTCGGCTCGCCGCCGGAATAGAAGCGCACGATCTCGGGCATGTAGCTGTAGATCGCCTTGTCGTCGGCGATGCCATTGCCCGGCGCATTGATCAGCGCGACGTTGCCAGCGGCATAAGCGGCGATCAGCCCCGGCACGCCGAGCATCGATTCCGGCTTGAACACCATCGGATCGAGATAGTCGTCGTCGATGCGACGATAGATCACGTCGACTTTCACCAGACCGGA
>Ga0207711_10002035_pt1 | contig 18284 bp, 15 predicted proteins | sample KBSS34metaG_FD_184401 | JGI IMG/M metagenome (GOLD analysis project Ga0207711, IMG submission 184401) | Switchgrass rhizosphere microbial communities from Kellogg Biological Station, Michigan, USA - KBS S3-4 metaG (SPAdes) (version 2) | ecosystem: Host-associated > Plants > Roots > Rhizosphere...
CGGCGTGCTGCGCGACTCGTACTGCCGCACCACCGGGGTCGAGTACATGCACATCCAAGATCCCGAGCAGCGGCTCTGGTTCCAGCAACGGCTCGAGCAGAAGTACGAGAAGCCCTCGCACGACACCCAGCTGCGCATCCTGAGCAAGCTGAACGAGGCCGAGGCCTTCGAGACCTTCCTGCAGACGAAGTACGTCGGCCAGAAGCGCTTCAGCCTCGAGGGCGGCGAGTCGACCATCCCGCTGCTGGATGAGATCCTCCAGGGTGCGACCGAGGCCGGCCTCGACGAGGTCGCGATCGGCATGGCGCACCGTGGGCGCCTGAACGTGCTCACCAACATCGCCGGCAAGACCTACGGCCAGATCTTCCGCGAGTTCGAGGGCACGCAAGACCCGAAGACCGTGCAGGGATCGGGCGACGTCAAGTACCACCTCGGCACCGAGGGCACCTTCGTCGCCGCGTCCGGCAAAGAGATGCCGGTCTACTTGGCCGCGAATCCCAGTCATCTCGAGGCCGTGAACGGCGTGCTCGAAGGCGTCGTGCGGGCCAAACAGGACCGCAAGGGCGACGGGCAGTACTCGACCCTGCCGATCCTGCTTCACGGCGACGCATCGATGGCCGGCCAGGGCGTCGTCGTCGAGGGACTGCAGATGGCCATGCTGCGCGCGTACCGCACGGGCGGCACCATCCACGTGGTCATCAACAACCAGGTCGGGTTCACGACCCCGCCCAGCGAGGGCCGCAGCTCGATCTACGCAACGGATGTCGCCAAGACCATCCAGGCCCCGATCTTCCATGTGAACGGCGACGACCCCGAAGCCGTGGTGCGCGTGGCGGAGCACGCCTTCGCCTACCGCCAGCAGTTCAAGCGCGACGTGGTCATCGACCTGATCTGCTACCGCAGGCGCGGGCACAACGAGGGCGACGATCCCTCGATGACCCAGCCGCTGATGTACAACCTGATCGAGGCGAAGCGCTCGGTGCGCACCCTCTACACCGAGGCGCTCGTCGGCCGCGGCGACATCACCGAAGAGGAGTACGAGGCCGCCCACCGCGACTTCCAGGAGCGGCTCGAGCGGGCGTTCGCCGAGACGCACGCCGCACAGACCGGCACGATTCCGGTGATCACCACGGATGCTCACGCCACCAACGACATCGAGCGACCGGTCGCCCAGCAGGACGACCGGGTGGTCGAGCCGGAGTCGACGGCCATCGACCAGAGCGTCGTCGAACTGATCGGAGACGCACACGACAACCCGCCCGCCGGGTTCACGGTGCACCCGAAGCTGCAGCAGCTGCTGAAGAAGCGCTTCGAGATGAGCCGCCAGGGCTCGATCGACTGGGGCTTCGGCGAACTGATCGGCCTGGGATCCCTGCTGCTCGAGGGCACCCCGGTGCGCCTCGCAGGTCAGGATGCTCGGCGCGGCACCTTCGTCTCACGGCACTCCGTCTTCCACGACCGCGAGAACGGCCAGGAGTGGCTGCCGCTGGCGAACCTGTCGGACACGCAGGCGCGCTTCGCCATCTACGACTCGCTGCTGAGCGAGTACGCGGCCATGGCGTTCGAATACGGCTACTCGGTCGAGCGTCCGGAATCCCTGGTGATCTGGGAGGCGCAGTTCGGCGACTTCGCCAACGGCGCCCAGATCGTGATCGACCAGTTCATCTCGAGCGCCGAGCAGAAGTGGGGCCAGCGCTCCGGCCTGGTGCTGCTGCTGCCGCACGGCTACGAGGGGCAGGGGCCCGACCACTCCTCGGCGCGTATCGAGCGCTACCTGCAGCTCGCCGCGCAGAACAACATGACTCTCGCCCGCCCGTCGACGCCCGCGTCGTACTTCCACCTGCTGCGCCGTCAGGCCTACGCGCGTCCGCGGCGCCCGCTGGTGGTCTTCACGCCGAAGTCGATGCTGCGGCTGCGGGGTGCGACCAGCGAGGTCGCCGACTTCACGCACGGCCGCTTCGAGCCGGTGGTCGACGACGCGCGCCACAACGGTGCCGACACCTCGGGCGTGCGCCGCGTGCTGCTGCACTCGGGCAAGATCCACTACGACCTGCTGGCCGAACTCGAGAAACGTCAGGATGTCGCGGGGCAGGTCGCGCTCGTCAGGCTCGAGCAGTACTACCCGCTGCCCGACGCCGAACTGCGGCCGATCCTCGACCGCTACCCGAACGCCGAGGTCGTGTGGGTGCAGGACGAGCCCGAGAACCAGGGCGCGTGGCCGTTCATCGACGTGGAACTGGTGAAGCACCTGAACGGCCGCACCATCCGCGTGGTGTCGCGCCCGGCATCCGCCTCGCCGGCCACCGGCTCGTCGAAGCGCAGTGCGGCTCAGCAGACCGAGTTGATCGAGCGGGCGCTCACTCTGTAGCCGGGCGGCGGGCCCGACCGAGCAGTCCCCCGACCACGTAGCCCGCGGTCGCGGCGACGGCGGCGACCGCGCCGACCAGGAACACCAGGTCGTGGGTGAACGCGCTGACGAGGAAGAATCCAGCGCCCACTAGCACGAACGAGCCGGATGCTGCATACGAAGCGACCTGATGAGGAATCGCGCCGCCGAGCCGTCCCCCCGCGTAGTAGCAGGCGACTGAGAGCCCGAGCGCGACCACTCCGAGCACCGTCGCGACGGGAACTCCCGATAACGGCCCCGCGATGACGCCAACCAGTCCGGCGCCGAGCAGAAGACCAGCCACCGCTCCGAACCAGCCCATGACGGCAATGCCTCCCGCGATGCCCGCGACCGCGACCGCCCCGGCGGCCCCGCCGATCAGGGTCGCCACCAAGGGTCGGGACCAGTCATCCGGACCGACGCCGGTCGCCGCGAGCACTGCGATCTGCGCCGCAAGAGCCGCGACCGTCAGCGGCAGGAGGAGCCCTGAGAGGAGACCGCCCAGCTTCACCACCCAGTCCGCGGCGCTCACCGGAGGCCTGAACAGGGCCGTCTTCGGGTCGAACCAGGGAAGGATCCCGATCTGGTTGAGAAGGGCGAGCAGCACGGCCACGACCAGTGACGTGGCCATGATCGGCAGAAGGACGTCGAGAACCACCCCGCCGATCGGAGTGTCGGCGATACTCCGGCCGTTGCCGGCCCCCGCGACGATCATCAGCACGACGATCGCGAGGAACGCCACGACGCCAGCACCGGCGAGCCCTGCCGCAGTGCGCCCGACGATCTTCGCGATCAACGGGATCAGCGGGCGGCGATTACGGCCACTCGGGGTCGCGGACGCGCGACCGCGTCCCCTGCCCGGTCCCGCCACGCGACCTCAGACCTCGGTCAGCTGCGCCAGGATCGCCGAACGCAGCTCGTCTGGCGCCTTCTCTTGGCATGCCTTCTGCATCTTGATGGTCATCGTGATGCCCACCAGCTCCTCGCCGGTGCAGTCGGCGCAGTTCTCGAGGTGCTCGGCCACATCGCGGTAGTCCTCATCACTGAGTTCGCGGTGCAGGTATTCCTCGAGTTCCGCCTTGGCCTTGTCGCAGCCGCAATCGGTCATGTCGTGCTCCTGGGGGATGCGGGCTCCGCAGCGGCGAAGCCGCGCTCGCGGGCGTAATCGGCGAGCAGGCCGCGCAAGAGGCGGCGCCCGCGGTGAAGTCGGCTCATCACGGTGCCGACGGGTGTCTTCATGATGTCGGCGATCTCCTGGTAAGCGAAGCCTTCGACATCGGCGAGGTACACAGCGAGCCGGAAGTCTTCCGGAATCGACTGCAGGGCTTCCTTGACGTCACTGTCAGGAAGATGGTCGATCGCCTCGGCCTCCGCGGAACGCGTCGAGCGCCCCTGCGTGAGCGACTCGGCCGAGCCGAGCTGCCAGTCTTCGAGGTCGTCGATCGTGTTCTGATACGGGTTGCGCTGATTCTTGCGGTACCCGTTGATGAAGGTGTTGGTCAGGATGCGGTACAGCCAGGCCTTCAGGTTCGTGCCCTGCTGGAACTGGGCGAAGGCCGCGTAGGCCTTGGCGTAGCTCTCTTGCACCAGGTCGCCGGCATCCGCCGGGTTGCGCGTCATGCGCATGGCCGCCGCGTACAACTGGTCCATGAACGGGATGGCCTGCTCTTCGAACAGGCGGCGCAGCTCTGCCGGCGGCAGCGACGACCGCGTGGCGCCGCGCCGGATGTCTTCCGAGTCGATCGCGTCGAGCTCGACCTCGATCTCGCTGTGGTCCTGCTCCGGCTCGGTGAGCTTGTCGTCATCCATCGCCGACGAGTCTAGTTCGGGGTGCGTGGAGAGGACCGCGTCGCGCGGTCGCTCAAGGACGGACGTCGTCATCCGCCACCCCTTCTGTCGTCCATGCTGCCGTCTCATGCCCCGCGATCCGGGGGCCGGTACTCTTGACAACCGATGGCACTGCAGAGGTATTCCAGCCGCGACGAGTTCGGCAATCTGCTCGCGACCGAGCAGGCTGAGCCATTCTGGAGCGCGCCGACGGCCGATCGCCCGCTCGCGGCCCGCCTGATGCTCCCCGGTTCGAAAAGCCTGACCAACCGTGAACTCGTGCTCTCGGCGCTCGCCGACGGCCCCTCGCTGCTGCGCCGTCCCCTGCACTCGCGCGACTCGGCGCTGATGATCGAGGCGCTCAAGCAACTGGGCGTCGTCATCGACGAGGTGCCGGGTGACGGGGCATTCGGACCCGATCTGCGGGTGTCTCCCGCTGCAGAACTCCACGGCGGCGTCTCGATCGATACCGGGCTCGCGGGCACCGTGATGCGCTTCTTGCCGCCCGTGGCCGCGCTCGCGTTCGGTCCGGTCGCCATCGACGGCGATGCCGCGGCCCGCGTCCGCCCGATGCGCACCACCATCCAGGCGCTGCGCGACCTCGGCATCGAGGTGGATGACGACGGCTCGGGCACCATGCCGTTCACGATCCACGGCACCGGCGCGGTCGAGGGCGGCGAGCTCGCCATCGACGCCTCCGCGTCGAGCCAGTTCGTGTCCGGGCTGCTGCTTGCGGCGCCGCGCTTCACGCGCGGACTCGAGCTGCGCCACACCGGCGAGCGCCTGCCGAGCTTGCCCCACATCGAGATGACGATCGCCACCCTCGCAGCGCGCGGCGTTGTGGTCGAGACCCCCGAGCCGGGCGTCTGGCGGGTGCCCGCCGCGCCGATCGGAGCCCGCGACATCACGATCGAGAGCGATCTGTCGAACGCCGCCCCGTTCCTCGCCGCCGCGCTCGTCGCAGGCGGCACGGTGACGATCGACGGCTGGCCGGATGCCACCACCCAGGTCGGCGCGCAGCTCGAGCAGCTGCTCCCCCGCTACGGGGCGGTCGTGCGGCGCGACGGACACGCCCTCACGGTGGACGGCGGACCCGGGGTCCGCGGGGGCGCCGCCCTCCCGGCAGTCGACCTCGATCTCTCGGAGGCGGGCGAGCTGGCGCCGACGTTCGCGATCCTGGCGGCTCTGGCATCCGGGCCCAGTCGGATCACCGGCATCGGACACCTGCGAGGCCACGAGACCGACCGCCTGGCCGCGCTGCGCGCCGACCTCGAACGGCTCGGCGGCTCGGTCACCGAGCTGGACGACGGGCTCGCGTTCGAGCCGGCTCCCCTGCACGGTGGGCCGTGGCTGGCGCACGAGGATCACCGGATGGCCACCAGCGGAGCCCTGCTCGGCCTGGTCGTTGACGGCATCGAGGTGGATGACATCGGCAGCACCGCCAAGACGCTGCCCGAGTTCCCCGAACTGTGGGAGCAGCTGCTGCACGGCCCGGCGGCGGCGCGCGTCGAACCGATCAACTGGCTCGCGCTGTGACGAGCGCCGCGTGAGCTGGACGGCATGAGCTGGCTCAACGACGACGAACCCGACGAGGAGTTCGGCGAGTGGGATGAGTCGGATGCGCGGGTCCGGCCGAACCCGAAGGGCAATCGCCCACGGACCAAGACCCGGCCGGATCACGGCGACTCGATCATCGGCCGGGTGCTGGCCGTCGACCGCGGCCGCTACACCGTGCTCGTCGATGAAGACGCACCCGACGAGCGCGTGCTCACCACCACCCGCGCGCGCGAGTTGCGCGACCAGGCCATCGTCACCGGAGACCGGGTCGACCTGGTCGGCGACACCAGCGGCGACGAGGGCTCGCTGGCTCGGATCGTGCGAATCCGCGAGCGCACGACGCTGCTGCGCCGCAGCGCCGACGACACCGACGAGGTCGAGCGGATCATCGTCGCCAACGCCGACCAGCTGATGATCGTGGTGGCCGCGGCAGACCCCGAACCTCGACCGCGGCTCGTCGACCGCTACCTGGTCGCGGCCTACGACGCCGGCATCACGCCGCTGATGGTCATCACGAAGACCGACCTGCGCGACCCCGACGAGTTCTTGGCGAACTTCGCCGGCCTCGACATCCCGGTGTTCCGCAGCGGCCAGGGCGAACACGGTGTCGAGGGCCGAGTGCTCGAGGAGCTCGCGCCGGCCCTCGCCGGGCACACCACGGTGGCGGTCGGTCACTCGGGAGTCGGCAAGTCGACCCTGGTGAACGCGCTCGTTCCGGGAACGGATCGCGCGGTCGGCATCGTCAACGCCGTCACCGGCCGCGGGCGGCACACCTCCTCGTCGACGGTGTCGCTTCGGGTTCCGAGCGGCGGATGGATCATCGACACCCCCGGTGTGCGCTCGTTCGGCCTCGGGCACGTGAATCCCGACAACATCCTGAAGTCGTTCTCGGATCTGCTCGCCGTCTCGCAGGACTGCCCGCGCGGCTGCACCCATCTGCCCGACGCCCCGGACTGCGCGCTCAACGAGGCGGTCGCCGAAGGCCGCCTGTCGGCCGAGCGGGTCGATTCGCTGCAGCGGCTGCTGCTGTCGTTGAAGAGCTAGCTGGTCGAGTAGCGGCGAAGCCGCGTATCGAGACCCCTTCTCGTTCACCATGCCTCGATACCCTGATCAGGTGACCGACACCCCCTCCGCCACCCCCTTGCTCGCCGACGATCTCGCCGTCGCCCTCACGCTGGCCGGCGAGGCCGATCTGATCGCCATGGAGCGCTATCGCGCCCAGGACCTCGACGTCCAGCTCAAGCCGGACCGCACCCAGGTCACCGACGCCGACAAGCGCGTCGAGAAGATGATTCGCGACCACCTGGCGTCGGCCCGCCCCCAGGACTCGGTGTTCGGCGAGGAGTTCGGCGCCAGCGGCAACTCGAGCAGGCAGTGGATCGTCGATCCGATCGACGGCACCTCGAACTTCGTCCGCGGGGTGCCGATCTGGGGACTCCTGCTCGCCCTGGTCGTCGACGGCGTCCCGGTGCTGGGCGTGGTGAGCGCTCCCGCGCTCGGTCGGCGCTGGTGGGGGGCGACCGGCCACGGCGCCTGGATGCAGCAGAACGGAGGCGAACCGCGCCGCCTCGCCGTCAGCGGCATCGATGACCTGGCCGAGGCATCCCTCAGCTACAACAGCCTGAAGGGCTGGGATCAGGCGGGACACCTCGACTCCCTGCTGTCGTTGAGCCGGGCGGTCGGCCGCACGCGCGCCTACGGCGACCTCTGGGCATACATGCTGGTGGCAGAGGGCGCCGTCGATCTCGCCGGCGAGTACGACCTCAAACCGTGGGATATCGCGGCGCTCGTGCCGGTGGTGCGCGAGGCCGGCGGGCGCGTCACGACCGTGACGGGCGGCGAGCCGCTCGGCGATGACAGCATCCTGGTCAGCAACGGACTGCTGCACGATCGGGCCCTCGCAGTTCTTGCCGAACACTGACAAGGTAGATGCGCGCACAGCACTTTCACAGCTTGAACCGAAAGAGAGGTCACCATGCCGACGACCACCACCTCGACCCGGTGGGTCCGCCTGATCGCGGTGACCACCATCGCCGCCGCGGGCCTGCTGCTGTCCGGCTGCAGCCTGATCAACCAGGTGACCCACGCCACGCAGCGCGACGCCAGCGGCACCCCGACCGCCGAGAACGACAACGCCGACGTGTTCAGCATCAAGGTCGGAGACTGCCTCAATGACGCGACGGCAAGCGGCACGGTGACCACGGCCCCGATCGTTCCCTGCAGCAAGCCGCACGACTCGGAGGCCTACAAGAGCATCCTGATGAAGGACGGCGCCTTCCCGGGTGAGGACGCCGTCAAGAGCCAGGCCGACCAGGGCTGCGGCGACGCGTTCGCCGACTTCGTAGGGATCTCGTTCAACGACTCCAAGCTGAGCATCTCGTACTACTTCCCCACGTCTGACAGCTGGGCGAACGGCGACCGTGAGATCCTCTGCACCATCTATGACGACGGCGTCAAGACAACCGGCACGCTCAAGGATGCCAAGCGCTGAGTTGGCCGTGCTAGCTAGCCCAGCGAATGCGGCGGCGTGTACGTCGCATTCGCGGCGTGCGCCGCAGAAGCGGCGGCGCACTAACTAGCAGAGTGAGTCTCCAGGAACTCGTACAGCTCGCGATCGTCGACCCCCGGGAAGGTTCCCGACGGCAGCGGCGAGAAGATGTGCGCGTGCACCTTGGCGCTCGTCCAGGCGCGGCCGGCCCAGTGACCGGCGAGCTCGGCGGGCGGACGACGGCAGCACGAGGCGTCCGGGCACCGTGAGGTCTCGCGGCGGGTGGTCTCGCGACCGCGAAACCATTTGGAGTGCGCGAACGGCACCCCGATCGTGATCGAGAACTCGTCGTTGGCGCCCGTGCCGATCTGGGTCGACTCGAAGAAGGTGCCAACCGGGGTGTCGGTGTACTGGTAGAACTCGGTCGTTCGGTTGGTGCGCGCGAAGGCTTGGCGCGCGCTCCAGTTGCGGCAGACGATCTCGCCCTCTATCGACCCGGTGATGTCGACGGGCAGAGGCAGTCCGTCGTTCTCGTAGGCCTTGCTGATGCTGCCCGCGCCATCCACTCGCAAGAAGTGCGTCGAGATGCCGAGGTGGGCCGTTGCGAGGTTGGTGAAACGCAGGGCCGCCGCCTCGTGCGTGACGCCGAACGCGTCGCGGAAGTCTTCGACGGCGATGTTGCGCTCCTCCTTCGCGGCCGCCAGGAACTCGACCGACTGCCTGCGCGGCATCAGCACCGCTGCGGCGAAGTAGTTGATCTCGAGCCGCTGCTGCAAGAAGTCTGCGTAGCTCTCGGGGGCGGTGTGCTCGAGCAGCCGGTGCGCGATCGCCTGCAGCGCCATCGACCGCAATCCATGGCCGCCCGGGATGGATGCCGGCGGCAGATAGATCCGCCCGTTCGCGAAGTCGGTCACCGAGCGGGCCGAGTGCGGCAGGTCGGAGACGTAGACCAGCTCGAATCCGAGGCGCTCGGCCATGCGGCCCACGCTGCGATGGGTGAGGGCGCCCGAGACGTGGCCGACGGCATCCACCTCGCGTTGCGCCAGGTCCTCGATCTCGGGCAGGTGGTTGTCGAGGGTGCGCATGTGGGCGCGCAGCTCGGTGTTGGCGCGGCGCGCCTCTTCGGGGGTGGCGATCGCCTCGCGGGCTCGGCGCGCGAGCTCGCGGTGCAGCCCGACGATGGTGCGCAAGGTGTCATCGGTCATGCTCTTGCCCGGCCGCAGCACGGGCAGCCCGAGTTCGGCGTAGACCGGACTGGACTGAACTCGGTCGAGCTCGATCTCGAGACCCGCGCGTTCGCTCGGCGCCGCGGTGTCGAGCAGTTCGGAGACCGGGATTCCGAGATGGTCGGCGATCGCGCCCAGCAGCGAGAGCCGCGGTTCGCGCTTTCCGTTCTCCATCAGCGAGAGCTGGCTCGACGCGATCCCTACCTCCGCGCCGAGTTGATCGAGGGTGAGACCGGCCGTCACCCGGAAGTGACGCATCCTCTGGCCCAACGTCGCAAGATCGTTCACAACTGCAGCATACGGAAAGAACCCACCTTCTTTCCAGCGATATTCCGAAAACTCAGTCAAGAACTGGGCGCAGACTTGAACTCATCCAAGTTCTTACCGAGCCGCTCACCGGAAAGAGGGCATCATGACCCTGACCGCGCATCCCCGCACGCAGGCCGACGCGACCGCCCAGGCCAACACTTCGCCGATCGAGTTGCCGAGTTACCTCCATCACGCCGCCCCGAAGAACGCGAACCCGCGGATCGTCGCCTGGGTCGACCAGATGGCCGCCCTCACGACCCCCGACGCCGTGGTCTGGATCGACGGATCCCGCGCCGAGCAGGACGAGTTGCTGCACCGCATGGTCGAGAGCGGCACGCTCGTCCAACTCAACCCGGAACACCGCCCGTACAGCTTCCTCGCACGCAGTAACCCCGACGACGTCGCCCGGGTCGAATCGCGCACCTTCATCTGCAGCGAGAACGAGTCTGACGCCGGCCCGAGCAACAACTGGGCAGAGCCGTCCGAGATGCGGGCCACCCTGAACGGCCTGTTCGCCGGTGCCATGCGCGGCCGCACGATGTACGTGGTCCCGTTCTCGATGGGCCCGCTCGGCAGCCCGCTGTCGCGCTACGGCGTGCAGATCACCGACTCGCCATACGTGGTGGTCAGCATGGGAATCATGACCCGGATGGGCTCGGCCGTGCTCGACTGGATCACTCCCGACGTGGAGTGGGTGCCCGCCGCCCACACCGTCGGCGCGCCGCTCGCCGAGGGCGAGGTGGATGTCGCGTGGCCGTGCAATGAGACGAAGTACATCTCGCACTTCCCCGAGACCCGTGAGATCTGGTCGTACGGTTCCGCATACGGCGGCAACGCCATCCTGGCCAAGAAGGCCTTCGCCCTGCGTATCGCCAGCGTGATCGCCCGCGACGAGGGCTGGCTGGCCGAGCACATGCTGCTGCTGAAGGTGACCAACCCCCGCGGCCGGGTGTTCCACGTCGCGGCGGCGTTCCCGAGCGCCTGCGGAAAGACCAACTTCGCGATGCTGCGATCGACTCTGCCCGGCTGGAACGTGGAGACCATCGGAGACGACATCGCTTGGCTCGCACCGGGTGCCGATGGCAAGCTGCGCGCCATCAATCCCGAGGCCGGGTTCTTCGGCGTCGCCCCGGGAACCAGCTCCGCGACGAACGCCACCGCCGTCGAGACGATGTGGGGCAACACGATCTTCACCAACGTCGCGCTCCGCGACGACGGCGACGTGTGGTGGGAGGGTCTCACCCAGAGCCCGCCCGATCACCTCGTCGACTGGACGGGCCAGGACTGGACGCCGGCATCCGGCACGCCGGCCGCCCATCCCAACTCGCGCTTCACCGTGTCGGCCGCCCAGTGCCCGTCCATCTCGGACGACTGGGACGACCCGCGGGGCGTCGTCATCGACGCGATCATCTTCGGCGGCCGGCGTGCCACCAACGTGCCTCTGGTGGCGGAGGCACGGGATTGGGAACATGGCGTCTTCTTGGGAGCCACGGTCTCATCCGAGCGCACGGCGGCCGCCGAAGGCACTGTCGGAGAGCTGCGTCGCGACCCCTTCGCGATGCTGCCCTTCTGCGGCTACAACATGGCCGACCACTGGGCTCACTGGCTGTCGGTCGGCGGGGAGCTTCGCAAGACCGGCGGGCTGCCGCGGATCTTCATGGTCAACTGGTTCCGCAAGGGCGACGACGGCTCGTACCTGTGGCCGGGCTTCGGCGACAACGGCCGTGTGCTCGCCTGGATCCTGGATCGCGTCGAAGGTCGGGCCGCCGCAGTGGCAAGCCCCCTCGGCTGGCTGCCCGCGTCGGGAGCCGTCGAGCTCGAGGGTGCGAACGTGAGCGAGTCCGACTGGGAGCAGCTGTTCGCTATCGATCCGGCTGCGCACCTGGCAGAGGCCGACGACGCCGAGAAGTTCTTCGACCGGTTCGGCGATCGGGTGCCGGCGGCCGTTCGAGCGCAGCTGGCCGAGTTGCGCGCCGGAATGGGCGCCCTCTAGTCGCGACGCGCGCTACCTCAACGCCTGGCTGGCGGCCCGCACGCTGGCCGGCACCCGAGCCGCGCCACGACCGCGCAGCCGGTCAGCGACTTCGCGCAACCCCCACACCGTGACCCGCAGCATCGCCTCGCGCGCGATCCCGCCGGTCATCTTCGACACGCCATGCACCCGCTCGACGAAGGTGATCGGCACCTCGACGACGCGCAGTCCTACGCGTTCGGCACGCCAGAGCATCTCGATCTGAAAGCAGTAGCCGAGGCTGTCGACCCGCCCGAGTCCGATGGCCCGCAACGCGTCGGCGCGGAACACCCGGTACCCACCGGTCACGTCCCGTTCGCGCAACCGCAGCAGGGTGCGCGCATACAGGCTGCCGCCACGCGAGAGCGCCCGCCGCGACAGCGGCCAGTTGACGATGCGGCCGCCGCGCACCCAGCGCGAACCCACGACGAGGTCATGATCCGGCAGCGCCGCCAGCAGTCTCGGCAACTCCTCGGGTTGGTGCGAGCCGTCGGCATCGCACTCGACCACCACCTCCGCACCGTGCTCGAGCGCCCAGTCGAAGCCGGCCAGGTAAGCCGCTCCGAGCCCCTCTTTGGCGGTCCGTTGCAGCACATGGATCCGCGGGTCGGATGCGGCCAGCTCGCGCCCCAACGCGCCCGTCCCGTCGGGCGATCCGTCGTCGACGATCAGAAGCCCGGCATCCGGCACGCTGCGCCGCAGTCGTTGGACCATGCCCTCGAGGTTCTCGCGCTCGTTGTACGTCGGCAGCACCACGACGATCGACTCGCTCACACCGTCTCCTTCTGCAGCTGGAAGACCTCGAGCCGGTTGATGAGCTGGGTGCTCACGATCCGGTACCCATGAGCCGTGAGGTCCTGGATGTCCCCCGGGATGTCCGATCCCTTCGGCAGTTCGACCGCCCACACCGACGGAGCGGATGCCAGCTCGGAGCGGATCGATGCGATCGGCTCCATCCGGTCCCAGATGCTGTCGCGCCGGTAATACGGCGTCAACAGCTCGGGTACGGTGACCGCGGCGAACTGCTGCGGATACAACCGGTAAGCCATTTCGGGCCGACGCGACGGCTTCGGGCTCTGGTCGAACACCACGGCGTCGCCGGGCTGAGCGTGCGTCGCGATGTAATCGGCGGTCTGCCGCATGTCGCTGCCGCCGTCTTTGGCGAAGGGTCCGCGATCGCGAAGGTAGTCGGGCGTCGCCAGAGCCGCGAGGGCGACGACCACGACGCCGAGCACGGCGACCGCCGACATCCGGATCCTGCGGTCGGCCGCGGCCTTCACCGCGATCCGAGTGACCGTCATCGCCCCGAACGCGATGAGCAGAGCAGCAGCCGGCGCTGAGTACGACAGGTACCGCGTGTTGTACATCGGCGAGATCGCGTTGCCGAGCACCAGCAGTGCCGTGGGCAGCACGAGCCAGGCCGCGCCCACCAGAAGCACCTCGCGATCGGAGCGTCGCCGGTCCAGCACTGCCACCGTGCTACCTGCGCGCCAGCCCATGACGAACACGCCGAGCCCGAGCAGGATGAGCCCCCAGCACGCGACCGTGATACCCGGCATCCCGAACCACTGGTTGACCAGCACGTTCTGCGCTGTCACGTAGTGGCGCTTCGCGAGGAAGGCCACCTGGTGCCGCTCGGCGTAGGCAATCAACCCGATGGGCGCGGCCCCGGCCGCCGTCACGGCCAGCGACTGCACCCAGCGACGCAGCAGGGCTCGGCCCCGTTCCGAGGCGAGGAGAACCGCCCCCTGCACGACGGCCAGCAGCACCAGGTAGAGGAACAGATAGCTCGCGGACGCGATCAGTGCACCGAGCACCAGCCACGGCCAGCGCCGCAGTTCGCGGCGGCGCCACAGGCCGACGAAGAACACCATGATCCACACCGCGATCGCCGTGCCGATGGCGTACGAGCGGGTTTCTGTGGCCAGGAACGACGTGCGCGGAAGCACCGCGCACGCCACGCCGGCGAGGATGCCGAACCGCACCTCGGCGAGCCGAGTACCCAGCATCACTGTTCCGGCGACCAGCGCGCCGACGGCGAGCGCGCTCGGAAGGCGTGTCGAGAGCTCGGAAGCGCCGAAGAGTTGGATCCAGAAATGCATGCCGAGGTAATACAGACCGTGCACCGCGTCGACGTGGCTCAACTCGGCGAACAAGGCGGGAATCGACCGCTCGGCCGACAGCACGGTCGCCGCCTCGTCGCCCCAGTACGAAGGATTCCACGAGCCGAGCCAGGTGACGAAAGCGGCCAGTGCGCCGAGTACGGCCGCCGTCGGGCCGACCGGCAGGTGCCGAGCGCGTGCGGCCAGCCGCGCGATCGCCCCGGCGCGCAGTGGCTTCGGGGCGAGAACTGTCGTCGAAGGCGGTGCAAGGGTGGCCACTCCCTCATGCTGGCGGCGCCGGTTCAACGCCCGCCCGAAAATCGGGCGCTGCGGGGTGAGAAGCCTCTCAAGGAGCGTCAAGCTGTCTCGGATCGAAGCGGGGCCCGCGATCCGTCGAACTAGGATCGACCGCACCACCGCCGATCCGCGGTGCCCGCCACAGCGAAAGGCGCCGACGCATGCGAGTGCTCGTGGTCGACGACGAGGTGGAGATGGCCGCGCTGCTGGCGCGTGGCCTGATCGGGGAGGGCTACGACGTCGATGTCGCCTCCGACGGCATTCAGGCGATCAGCCTGGCCGGCGAGCAGCGGTACGACCTCGCCGTGCTCGATGTCACCATGCCGGGCATGTCGGGATTCGAGTTGTGCAGGCGGCTGCGCGATCAGGTGCGCGGCATCGGCATCATCCTGCTGACCGCGCGCGACGCCGTCGACGATCGGGTTCGCGGCCTGGATGCCGGCGCCGACGACTATCTGACCAAGCCGTTCGCGTTCGCCGAACTCGCGGCGCGGCTCCGGGCTCTGCGACGCCGCGAGGCGCACGCCCCGATCGAGATCGAGATCGGCGGGTTGGCGATCGACCTGGCGAGTCAGCGGATCTCGGTCGGCGACCGCGAGGCCCGCCTCAGCCGCACCGAGTTCGATCTGCTGCGCCTGCTGGCGGAGCATCCCGAGGAGGTTCTGCCCCGTGCCGAGATCCTCGAGACCATCTGGGGCTCCGGCAGCTTCATCGACTCGAACATCGTCGATCAGTACGTGAGCTATCTGCGCAAGAAGCTCGACGCCATCGAAGCACCGGTGAAGATCATCACAGTGCGCGGCGTCGGGTTCCGGTTGTCAAAGGAGCCCGCGTGAGGGTCAGGCCGTGGCGCCTGAACCGGCTCGGCATCCGGGCTCGGATCACGGGTGGAAGCCTGCTGATCGCCGTCCTGATCTCGGTGGTGGCCGGCTTCATCATCCACAGCCAGGTCGCGCGAATCGACTACGACGGCGAGGTGTCGGTGCTGGCCAGCATCACGGCGCCGTACAAGGCCGCGATCAAGGCAGAGCCGACCGCCGAGCTCGATCCCCCGGGCGGCGACCAGGAAGCCGCCGTCGTCAACCCCGACGGAGTCGTGGTCATCGACACCCTGCAACGGCCCCTGCGCCCTCAGCTGAAGGAGCTGGTCTCGCACGACACCGACACTCGAACGGTCGTCGCTGGCGGAGTCCACTATCTGGTGCGCGTGACCACCGTCGCGACGCCGCAGGGAACCTGGTCGATCGTTGCCGCACGCAACAGCGACGTCCAGGGCGCGTTGTTGAACTCGGTCACAGTCCTGTTGATCGTCGCTTTGGCCATTCTCAATCTCGGCTACGGAGCAGCCTCCTGGTTCGTCGGAACGGCGGCGCTCGCCCCGGTGAACCGCCTGCGCCGCAGCGCTAGCGAACTGGCGGCACGACCGGATGGCGAGTTGCTGCCGGTCGGCCCCGCCGACGACGAGATCTCGCAGCTGGCCCGCACGCTGAACGAGCTGATCACCGACTTGAGGGCGTCGGCCGACCGCGAGCGGCAGATCGTCTCGGATGCCAGCCACGAGCTGCGCACACCCCTCGCGATCCTGCAGACCAAGCTCGAGCTCGCGCAGTCGCAGGCCAGGACCCTCGCCCAGATGCGCACCGAGGTGGCTTCGGCGCAGCAGACCCTGCAGCGCCTGTCGGCCCTGGCCACCTCGTTGCTCGAGCTGTCGCGCATCGACGCCCAGTCGGCCCGCGGATCGGCCACCCTCGACGAACTGTCGACCGAGCTGGCCGACGCCGCCGACCGGGGGCGGCTGCGGGTCGGCCCGGGAGACGCCGTGATCGACTTCACGGTCGACCTGCCCCCGAGCACTCGCTCGGTCTCCATCTCGCCGCACGACTTCGGCCGCATCTGCGACAACCTGGTGAACAACTCGCTCGCCGCGCGGCCCGACTCGGGCCACATCGAGCTGGCGCTGCGCGGACGTCCAGACGGGGTGCTGCTGACCGTCGACGATGAGGCAGGCGGCATGGATGAGGCGTTCGTCCCGCACGCCTTCGATCGCTTCGCCCGCGACGCCGCGCGTTCTGCCGAATCCACGGGGGCCGGACTCGGTCTCGCGATCGTCTCGGCGATCGTCTCGGTGGCGGGCGGGCGAGTCGCCCTGGTGAATACGCCGGGCACCGGACTGCGGGTCGAGGTCGCGCTCCCCTACGTGCCGAGCTGAGGCAGACTCTTCGCATGAGTTCGCCCCCAAGGATCCCGGCCGACGCTCCCCTGCCCACAGCCGCGTTGGCCGACGCCTGCGTGCGCCTCGGAGTGCCGCTGCGGCTCGCGCCGGCCGGCGTGGTCCCGCTGCTCCCGGGTCGGCCGTTCAGCGGTCCGGCGCGCGCCATCACTCATCTGGGCAGCGTAGACGTGCTGCTTGCGAGCATCGAGGGGGCGGCATCCGGAAGCGTCCTCGTGGTCGACAACGGCGGTCGCGACGACGAGGCCTGCCTCGGCGACCTGATGGTGCTCGAGGCGCGCGAGGCCGGATTCGCCGGCATCGTCGTGTGGGGCAGGCACCGCGACACCGCCCAACTGCGTGAGATCGGGCTGCCGCTGCACAGTACCGGCGCCTACTCGGCCGGGCCGCGGCGCGTGCCGCCCGCTGGCGCTCCTATGCGCAGCGCCTTTCTGGACGGCGTCGCGGTCGTCGACGGCGATCTCGTGGCCGGCGACGACGACGGCGTGATCTTCGTGGCAGCCGACCGGGTCGACGAGGTTCTGGCTGCTGCCGCGACGATCGTGGCTACCGAGACCGCCCAAGCCGATCGGATGCGGGCGGGCGAGAGCCTGCGCGCCCAGCTCGACTTCGGCGGCTTTCTCGTCAAGCAGGCGGTCGATCCGTCGATGACCCTGCGCCGTCACCTCAGCGAGCACGGCGGCGCGATCGAGGTCTGATCAGGAGCGCGCCGCGTCCCACCAGTCGAGCACCCGAGTGCCGGAGAAGGTGAGCCAGGGCGAGGGCTCACCCTCTTTCACATCGATCTCGAACCAGACCGCGCCCGGCAGCGTGCGACCCTGCAGCCAGGTGCCGTCCGGCTGGCGGGCGGCGCGCACGAGGTCGATCGCCTCGGTCAGCCGCGCGTCGGGAGCGACCCCGTCGCGCAGGGCCGCCGCACGGAAGTAGTCCGTCGCGTTCAACGCGCTGTACAGCCAGCGAACCGGATAGGTGAACCGTGTGATCCAGTCGTCGACTTGGTCGCCCGTCGAAAGGCGGTTGATCAGGTGCCGTTCGAGCAGGTACTCCTCGCCGGCGTGGCGGGCCATCTCGAGCTTCTCGCTGCCGCCCGTCGCGATCTCGTACGCCAGGATGCCTTTCAACGAGTTGAGCGTCGAGTGGAACGACGAGCGCGTCGAGCCCTCGACCCACTCGCAATTCCACCCGCCGTCGTCCAGACGGTGCTCGACGAACCAGTCGGCCAACGCGGTCACATCGGCGCCCAGCCAGACCCCGTTCGCCAGCGTGAAGGCGTTGATGCAGCAGTCCACCTCGCCGCCCCAGTAGGGCAGGTCGTTGTATTCCCAGCGGCTGTTCGCCGCGAGCTTGTCGGCGGTGCCGGCGAGAGCCGCGGCATCCAGACCCCACTCGCGCAGCGCGTTGAGGCTCCAGGTGGTGGCCGTGTAGGGCTGGCCGGGCTCCTTGCTCTCGAAATCCCAGCCGCCGGGAAAGTATGCGCCGCCGGCCCACTGGCCGTCGGAGTCCTGGTGCGAAAGCAACTCGGCGCCGAAGCCCTCGGTCGCGACGCGGGCTCGCGTGGCCTGCCAGACCTCCTCGGGCGCACCGACCAGGTCGCGCTCGACCTGCCAGCGCAGCGCCGGATCGGTGTCGAGCAGCCAGGTCTGGAGCCTCGCGTCGAGAGCCATGCGGGCCACGATAGTCAGCAACTCCGACAACGCGCGAACCCTCACAACGCGCGACAACGGCCGATGGTGGAGATGGGGGGAATTGAACCCCCGTCCATCGCTGTGAGCCTGCGCCTTCTCCGGGCGCAGCTCGTGAATGCGTTCTACTCGGCTCCGACCTTTGCCACGAGCATCTAGGTCGACGAGC
>Ga0207711_10002042_pt1 | contig 18259 bp, 13 predicted proteins | sample KBSS34metaG_FD_184401 | JGI IMG/M metagenome (GOLD analysis project Ga0207711, IMG submission 184401) | Switchgrass rhizosphere microbial communities from Kellogg Biological Station, Michigan, USA - KBS S3-4 metaG (SPAdes) (version 2) | ecosystem: Host-associated > Plants > Roots > Rhizosphere...
CGCTACCGATACGTTCATCCTGCTGGCTTCCCGCACCACCCGGCAGGAGATCTTCGTCGCCTGCTTCGCCACCCTTGCAGTCTGGCTGTTTTTTCGTGCCCGGCGCACGAATTCCACGCTATTAATGCTGTTCAGCGGTCTGGCAATCAGCCTGTCCGCCAACTTTCATCCCAACGGGCTCGCGATTGGTTTTTCACTGGGCCTGCTGATGATTGCCGAGTTTCGGTTCCGCATTCTGCAGGCGCCACGCTTTTGGTCGTTCGCCGTGGGCAGCGTGCTGCTCATCCTTCCCTTCTTGCTGTGGGTATTCCTGGATCCGTTGAGAATCCGGGCATTCCATGAACTCTGGGGAAGAAGTTCGCAAATGACCACCGCGCTCCTGGTGACTTACGAAAAGGCGCGCTATTCCGACTTCCTGGGAATGGGCAGTTCGCGCGTACCTTTACCCATCCATGTGCCTGTCCGATTACATATTGTTACGGCCATTATCATTGCCGCAATCATCCTCTGGCGTTCCAACCGTAAGTTGCTCGTCGAGTTGATCGTGCTCATGATTCCGAGCATGCTCCTGTGGACCACCGAGGTAAACGGGTCCTCGCGCTATTTCGCCATCCTGGCGCCCTATATCACTCTGATCCTGGTGGGGGGGGCTCTGGAGTTTGGGAAAAATTCCGCCGGCCGCATGCGCCTGGCCATGGCGGCGCTGATCTTTATCGCCCTGACCCAAATCGCGGGCAACGCGTTTTTCATCTGGCGGTGGCGCGGTGCGGATTATCGATCGGTAAGCGCTGGCCTTCGCGCCCTCGTGCCACCTACGGCAAAGCCTTACGGGGCACTTACCTTTTGGCTGACTTTTTACGATCGCCAGTACTTCTCTTATAACCGGGTGCCCCTCGACTACGCCCTCGCCCACGGCGCGGAGTATCTCATCATCAACGATCGCGTCATGTTATACGGCACCGGTTACGGCGACAACTTCTACGAACCGCTCCGCGAACAAGTCAATGCCTTTGCGCACACTCATTGCCAGTTAGTCGGGGTGGTCCCGAATTCCTTCTACGGCGATCTGGAAGTCTACCGGGTATCCGATTCGAGCCCCGGACGTTAGCCACCGGCGAACAGGTGCTTACGCGGCGGAGCGCCCGAACACCGCATACTGGCCGCCTAACGGCACCTTGCCCATAGCAGTTTCCAGCCAGCTGAGCCTCCGGTACAAACTCTCCGGGAAATAGAGGAAGTATCGCTGATCGTCGACCCGTGACCCCGATTCGCGGAAAAGACGGCGTGTCTCTCCGGGGCTCAAGAGGATCGCATCCGCATCCACAGGAGTCCGGCTGACAATCAATTTCGTGACCGGATTGTAAGGATTGTGTTCGATCACTGAAAAAACCCCGCCCGGTTTGAGCACCCGGCAAGCTTCTCGCACCAGCGCTGCCCGCGCATCCAGCGGAACATGGTGAAAAACGCAGACCGCCGTGACGAAATCAAACCCTTGGTCTTCAAAAGGAATCCGGCCAAGATCCGTCTGGACACGCGCTTCGATGCCCTTCGAAACCAGTCCGCCCGCTTTCAACATGCCTTCCGACGGATCGCATCCGGCAACTTTGCCGAAGTCGCTCCGCAGCAGCGTTGCCAGTTCTCCCTTGCCACAACCCAGGTCCAGATAGGCAAGCTTCTTCGTGTCTATTTGCCGGCGCTGAAAATACTCCCGGATAAGATCCCGTTTCCGAATGTGGAAAAACTCCGTGCCCCCCGGCGAAAAGCGATCGCGGATAGGGTCATTCAGCAACTCCTCGTAGGACTCTGAGAAATGATCGAACTCCCGTTTATCGTTGTTCATCGCTCCCTGCTAACACCGCAGTGGGCCCGGCCGGCAATGGCTTTTCACTTTGGGCGCCGCACATTCAATCAAGCTTAGAACAGGGGCTGTGGCGGACGCCACCTGAAAATCGGCAGGTATACAATGGCGTTAACGCTTGACGGAACGGTGTAGCTATCTCCGATCCGCCGCTCGACGAGGTGAGACGATGACAAAACGGACGGTCGGCTGGATCTGCGCTTTCAGTGTCTTGCTCGCGGCTGGCTTGTGGTCGGTCGCGTCGAGCCATCGTGCGCTTTCTCCGGCCGCCTCGGTGCGTCGCGTCTTGAAGCGTAGCTCGATGGCGCGCCGCATGTGGAACGGACTTCCCCGTTCGCTCCTGGTCGCGGCTCACGCAGCTTCAACCAGTCAGGAAATCACGCCTCGTGCTCCCGGTTTCCTGCAACCGCAGCGCCTGGATGCCTGGCGTATCATTGGGCCAGGTGGGGGAGGCGCCTTCTATTACCCCGCCATCAGCCCTCACGACCCCAACCTGGTCTTTGCCACCACGGACATGACCGCCTGTTATGTCTCCGAAAACGGAGGCCACACCTGGCGAACCTTGAACATGTGGTTTACCTGCAAAATTGTTTTCGATCCCAAGCTCCCCAATCGCGTCTACGCCCTGACTATGGCCCTGTTCCGTTCGGATGACCGGGGTCACACCTGGACCATGCTGTATCCCGACGGACCCAAGGTCGGTTATGCCGACGACGAAGCCGAGCCCTTCGTCCAGGGCGGCTTGGCTCCCATCTCCCTGGCGGTAGACCCCGATGACAGCAATACCCTGTACATAAGCGTCGGGGAAGAGCAGCTGAAAGTTTCCCGGGATGCCGGCAAGACCTGGAAAATCATGGCGCCGCAAGAGAGTGGTGCCTATGCTCCACAACTCTGGGTCGACTCCACTTCCCTGCCGCGCCGCCGCACCATCTACACCCGCCGCAATAACCTGATCGGCACTTGGGATGGCTCCAAGTACCTCACTCGCCCGGTCCCTGGCGTGAGCGATGTCAGCGGTGGCGCTTTCGGCATCCCGTCGGCCGGAGGCAAACCCGTTATCTATATTTCCTGCGACTATCTGGTCGAAGATGGCGTCCCGCACGGGGGCGGAATCATGGCCACTGACGATGGCGGTCAAACCTGGCGGTCGCTGAATGAAAATCTGCTGAAACTCGTCGCCAAAGGCACTTTTCCAAGCTTCAGCACCATTGCCACCAGTCGGAATCACGCCGAAGTCATCTATGCATCGTTCACCAACCTCACTTCGCCAGAGGATGGGAAGACCTACTACGGCATCCTCAAAAGTTCGGACGGAGGAGCCACTTGGGCGATCATCCGCCAGGAATTCGATGTAACCTCTCCGAGCGTCCACGACGACTGGACCACCAGCCGCTGGGGACCCGACTTCGGCGACGAGCCTCTATCCATCGCCGTGGATGATAACAATCCCGACCTCGTCTATACGGGCGACCTCGCCCGCGTGATGCGAACCACCGATGGCGGGAAAAACTGGTATGGAGTCAACTCCCAAAGCACCGGTACGGGGTACACCACCACCGGTCTGGACGTGACCACCTGCTATGGCGTCCATTTTGATCCCTTCAACTCCAAGCGGATGTTCATCAGCTATACCGACATTGGCCTGATGCGCAGTGAAGACGGCGGAGAAAGCTGGCTCAGTGCCACCTCTGCCGATTCGGGCGCGCCCCGGGCTTGGGAAAACACCACCTACTGGATGGAATTCGATCCGACCGTCAAAGGCAAGGCTTGGGCTGTCATGACAGCCAAGCACGATCTGCCCCGGCATCGCGAAATCAATCGCTGGTCGGAAGCGGCCGGCGGCGTGGTCGCCTCCACCGATGGCGGCGTCACCTGGAAAGTTTCGAGCGGCGGATTGCCTCCGATCATGGCGCCCACCCACATCCTCCTCGATCCCAAGAGTCCCGAGGAAGCTCGGGTCCTCTACATCACTTCCTTCGGCAGGGGCGTCTACAAATCCATCGATGGTGGTCAGAACTGGGTGCTGAAGAATAATGGCCTCCCCGAAAAGGAGCCGTTGACCTGGCGCATGGCGCTGGGCGGCGACGGCACTCTCTACGTGGTAACCATCCGGCGATCTGAAGATGGCAAGTATGGCAACGACCAGGATGGCTGGCTATTCCGCTCCCGCAATGGCGCCGACAGCTGGGAGCGCGTCCCCCTGCCTGAAGGCGTCAACGGACCTGTGGGGATCACCGTCGACCCGCGCGATCCGGCTCGCCTGTACCTCTCGGCCTGGGCCCGCTATACACTCTATTCCTGGGGATCTCTGCCGCCTGATGGAGGCGTCTATCTGTCCACCGATAGCGGCCAACACTGGCAGAATGTGATGAACTACAGCCGGCGGATTTATGATGTGACGGTCGATCCGCGCAATTCCGACCTGGTGTACGCCGGTGGGTTCGAAGGATCCACATGGCGCTCCACCGATCGCGGGAAGACCTGGAACCGACTCGGAGGCTTCAATTTCAAGGATGGCCACCGCGTGATCCCCGATCCGCTCGATATCGACAAGATCTACATCACCACTTTCGGCAATAGCGTCTGGCACGGACCGGCGGCCGGCGATCCCAACGCTGTAGAAGATATCGTCGCGCCCCGAACCGTAAGGTTTCAGAACGCCTGGAAGTAAGCGAAAGCTATAAGCCTTTCCAGAGCGACATGCCCGTGGGTAATTTGTCGGGGGAGAACTCCTTCTTACCCAGGGTGCTGTTGAACCGGTAGACTTCGATGGTGCATGGGGCAATCTCGATCTGGCATTTGCTCCCCACATTGCCCGTCATGACCTGGGTCCACCGGTCGGGATGGTCTTTGATCATCTTGGCGACGATCTCGTGCTGCGGGGCGTGCTCGGGATCGCCATCGTCCGCGAGCACCAGCAGGCTGACCGGCAACTCCTCGAAATAGCGGATCATTTCCTCGGGGGATTCCTTGGTCAATTCCATCTCGCGGTTATTGTGAATCCCGGTTCTGTGCCGGAAGATTTTGCTTCCCCGGATCAGCCAATGCCCCATGCGCGGCTCGTGTGTCGCGATTTCGGAGACGAGCATCCCCTCGCCTTCATACGATGCCGAAATGAGGATTGATGGGTTATCTTTCGCCGGGTATCGCGCCAGCAGTTCGGTCGCGAGCTGGTTGTATCCGCTGGGCACCGGCGGTGTGAACCGTACCGAGGACCGGGACACCACCAGCAGCACGGCGATCGCCGCCAGTTTCAAAGGTTGCGGAACCCGCGCAAAGACCTGCAGCGAAAACAGATCGAGCAGCGCCTGTCCGGAGAACAGCAGCAGGGCGGCCACGCTGGGCAGCAGGTACCGCTGATTGGCGTCGTGCGGAAGCATCGAGTGAAACAGCACCGGGCCGATCAAGAGCGCAAACGTGGCCGCATCCACTGTGTTCACTGGCTCCCGCCGCAATAAAGGCCGCACGATACGTGCGTAGATCGACCACAAAATCAACGGCAGCAGTCCCACCCATACCAGCCCGATCAGTTGCTTCAGGAAAAAGAACAGTACCAGGCCGGGAACGCTTTCTTCCGTCACGCCTTTCATATTCCCGATGTTGAAGGGCAGCGTCACGTACTGCCAGATGCCCACAAAGATCACACTGGGAATAATCGCCAGCCAGATATCGCGCCTGCGAAGAATTCCCAGCGAGCGGGTCACCAGAATCATCACCGGCACGCTGATCCCCAGAAACAATCCGTTGTTCTTGGTGGCTACCGCAGCCAGCAACGCCACCCCGAACCAAAAAGCGCGCGAGTACTGAGGCCGTTCCAGGTACAAGGCAAAAATGTAGACACAAGCCAGGGAGCAAAGCGAGTATTGAATGTCCGCTCCCACAAATTGATCGAGCCGTTGCATGAGCGGCGCCCACCACACCCCAATCCCCACTGCCAGCGCAATCGACCAATGCACCCGCCGGCGGGCGGCCAGGATCGCCGCCACGACCAACGCACTCATCGCAAAGTCGACATAAAATATCGCCGAAGCTCGAGTCGCCGGAAACGGAATCATCCATACCGCCAGGGCCATATGCAGCAGAGGCGGCCAGGAACCGAAAGCGATCTTGGGATAGTGCAGATAGTACAACTTAGCGAAGCTAAGTGGGTTGTGTGGCAGTCCTTGTAACAGGTAATCGTGGATCATGAGCCCCGTCATGAAATGCTCTTCCTCGTCCACGTAAGGAACAAAGCGCGTTGTGTCGTGCCCGCGAAAACGATGCACGCCCGCTTGGCCGATTGTAAAGGCAATCGTAAGTAGCAGGAAGATCGCGACTTTTGGAAGCAGACTACGCTTGGGGGTGGGGCCGGACCCTGCTGTTTGGGGGCTCAAGTATTCGATTATCGGGCATCATGCGTAATGAATCAATTCCACAATAGTCCACTAGTAACGATTGTAAGTCCTGGTATTCGTTACAGTGAGCCTTGACGGGAAGTTGGTGTACGCTCAGGTAGTGAAGGTTTCTGATTTGGGACCCGCCGCCGCTACGCCTGTTCTGTGCGTCGATCTTGACGGCACGCTGGTTCTCACCGACACCCTGCATGAGCAGGTCCTCATGCTGCTGAAAACCAACCCGCTTGGTTTCCTGGCAGCGCTGCTCGAACTGTTTCATGGAATCGCTCAATTCAAAAGGGCCGTCTCCCGCCGCGTCGCTTTCCGAACGGATTTACTCCCCTATCGGGAAGAACTCGTCACCTATCTGCGCGGAGAGGCGGAGCGAGGTAGACACATTCTCCTGGTGACCGCCGCCGATCGGGCGATTGCCGAGGGCGTCGCCCGTCATCTCGGCTTTTTCAAAGCTGTCCTGGCCACGGAAGGCTCTACCAACCTGAAGTCGAATGCCAAGGTTTCCCGCATCCGGGAATACACCCAATCCGAACCCTTCGAATATGCCGGCGATTCCTCCGCCGATATCCCCGTTTGGCAAGCGGCCGCGGCCGCCATCCTCGTCAATCCCACGCGCTCCATCCGGCGCGCTGTGGGCCGCGCCGGCGTTTCCGTCACCAAAGAGTTCCGCAGTGCCGGCACCTGGAAAGATGTCCTCCGGGCGATGCGCGTTTATCAATGGTCGAAAAATCTGCTGATCTTTGCTCCTGTCTTTCTTTCCCACACTATCTTTCGACTGCCCAAGCTTCTCCTGGCCGGCGAAACTTTTCTGGCATTCTCCCTGGCCGCATCTGCCATTTATGTAGTCAACGATCTGTTAGATCTCGACGCCGACAGGCAACACCCTCGTAAGCGTTTCCGCCCCTTTGCGGCTGCAAGGTTGAGTGCCATGCAGGGAGTCGCTCTGGCGGCGATCCTTCTCCTCGGCGCAGCGGCCTTTTCGTTAGCCCTGCCTCCCTTGGCCAGAATGGTGGTCGCCCTCTATGTGGTGACCAGTATGTCGTACACCACCTACCTGAAGAAAATGCTTTTCCTGGATGTCATCACGCTGGCAGGTTTGTATACCCTGCGGATGTTGGCCGGCGGCGTAGCGACTTCCGTGGTCATCTCCCAGTGGACCCTCGCTTTTTCGATTTTCATGTTCACCAGCCTCGCCATCTGTAAGAGGCTGTCGGAGTTGCGCGCCGGCGGCGTGCCGGATGATCGCCGCCTCCCCGGCCGCGCCTATTCCCCTGTCGACCTCTCGTCGCTGACGTCGCTTGCCTCCAGCAGCGGCTACGTAGCGGTACTGATTTTAGCCCTGTATTTGAACAGCCCGGAAGTGGCCGTGCTCTATCGCCATCCCAAAGTCATGTGGCTCCTGCTGCCCATTCTGGCCTACTGGATCAGCCGCGCCATCATGATCGCCAACCGGGGTGAAATGCATGACGATCCTATTGTTTTTGCCTTTGGGGATGCTGCCAGCCGGGTGGTTGGATTGGCCGCGTTGGGTGTCGTCATCGGATCGCTATGATCCTGAAACTCACCCGGCCCGGATTGTAACGGAAGTCGGCGGAAGTACCCATTGCCCCCCGGCACGGCCACGAGGAACGAGCCTAACGATTTTATCGTGCGACCCTCCAGTTCAGTGTGATCGCGCCCGGCGTGATTGAAGAGGCGGTGTAGTTGCAAACCCTGAACCCGACCGCATTTGTCTTCGGATAAACAAAGACCGTCAGTGCTCCCGTTGTAGCGGGTAGGTATCCGGTCACCGAGGTGGGATCGCCATTCCAACTCGCCGTAACCACGTCGGGGAATGTACCGCTGGGGGTTACTCCATTGGCTGTCACGGAGACTTCCGGCGCACACGTCGCCGAGGCAATCGCGCTGGTTCCGAGTGCCGCTGTGCCGCTCCACACCCGCACCATCGTGGTGACATTTCCGCTCGAGTCCAGGCAAGCTTGCGTGTTCGTAGTCGCATCGAAATAGCAGGCCACGCTGCCTGCTGAAGGGGTGTTCGGAACTGCACCCGTTGCGCCCACAATCCCGTAGGGGCCGCTTCCGGTTACCGTGAGTGCCTTCTTCCAGGTATTGGTGGCCGCGCACCACCATTCGTCCTGGTTGGTCGTGTCTATATAGATCGCGAGGTTGGATGATGACGGGGCGCTGCAACTGGCCGATGGAACCCCAGCGCCAGACGTCAGGACTACCGAGCCGCCGCCGCCGCCCCCGCTGAAGGTACAGTCGGTGCGGCTCGCCCCGGCATTATCGACGCAGTTTGCCCCCGCGCCTAAGTTCAGGGTGGGCCGGACCGTCAAAGGTACTCCACCAGCTTGAATCTGGCTGATTGCCCCGCCTCCCCCGGCAAGCACCGGACTCCATGTTCCCGGGTTTCCAGCGGCCGAACAGTACGTCATGACGCCAGTATCAGTCGCCAGCCAGATCTGCCCGAACGTACAGTTCACCGGCCGGATCGCCGCGGTTCCCTCCGAGAGCCCCACGGCCGTCCAGGAGTTCTGCGCAACGCAAGTATATAAGTTAGTCCCAGCTGGGACATCCGATTTGAAGAAAACCTGTCCCACCGCGCACTGCGCCGGCAGGGTTGTACCGCTACCCAATCTGGCCTGTCTGCTGAGATCAATCACTGTCTGTCCCTGGAGGTGCATTCCGCAACCCGCAAGTGAGACTAACGTTATCCATGTCCATCGAGGTGTTCGCATATCTTACCGGCCTCGATAGTATCAACCGTGTCCCCGATGGCCCGGCTTATTAGTCCAATAACTCGTTTAAAATCACTACAAAAAAACCGCCAAGTCCTGTGAACGCATTTTCGAGCTTCTGCATTACACCCGCTGGGACGACGATGGGGATGGTCGAATGTCAATGAGGACTTGCTCGATCTCAACCCGTGCATCCCGCAAATCCACGCGATCCCCACAGGAGATAGGCATAATGGAAAAGCTATGTCTCCCAGGGTTACTGTGCTCATGTTGACTTATAACCGCCCGCAATTCATCGGAAAGGCGATCGAGAGCATTCTGGAACAGGAATTCCAGAATTGGGAGCTGATCGTCGTGCACGATGGGCCCAACGCAGAGATTCCCGTCATCATGCAGGAATGGGAGCAACGCGACAGCCGGATTCGTTACTTCCACCGCGCCGTCCCAGGCAATATTGCGGAGGCTACCAATTTCGGATTGAAACAGGCCCGCGGCGAATATATCGCGATTCTGGATGACGACGACTATTGGGCCTGCCCGGATAAGCTGACCCGGCAGACCAGCTTCCTGGATCAGAACCCCGATTTTTGTTGCTGCGGGGGCGGAGTGATCGTAGTGGACCCGACAGGCCGCGAACAGATGCGCTATCTCAAAGTGGAACAGGACGACCGGATAAAACGCCAGGCCTTACTCGCCAACCCCCTGGCGCATTCCACTACGCTTTATCGTCGCGAGGCAGCTCTCCAGGTAGGAGGGTACGACGAGACTTTAGCGGGCTTCCAGGATTGGGACTTGTGGCTCAAACTCGGCCATATCGGCAAGCTGTACAATTTCCCGGATTACTTCCTGTATTACCGCATCTGGCAGGGAAGCGGGTCATTCCACCAATCGAAGAAGAACACCCAATCGGCGTTGCGGATTACCCGCCGTCACCGGCACAACTATTCGGGATTCCCGGCTGCCTTAACGATGGCGATGCTGTATCACGGTTACGCCCACTTGCCGACCGGTGTGCAGCGGGCTTCCTACTCGTTTCTTTCGCGATTGAAGAAATCCGTCTTCTCGCACCGGCCAGCCCCACAGGTTTAGAGTGCGATTGCGTGCGGCCGAGGTGTCTTATTCGGCAACGTGTGACCGAAAGTCGCTTCCTTTCCGACACCCTACACCAACACGGCTCGGCAACGAAACGATCAGCCAAATAGCCTGAAATGCTATACTAAGCGCGATTTGAAGATCGCCGTAGTCACGCCGTACTTCCCCACGGCGGCCGAACCCAATCGCGGACATTCCGCCTACCAGACGCTCCGTTTTCTGAAGAACCAGGCCGACGTCGAAGTGATCTGCCCGCTGGCCAGCTACCCGCGCGCCAAATTCCTGCTGCCGCGAGGCTTTCGCTACCACCGACCCGACCCCAATTACCGCCCTCCCGACGTCAAAGCTACCTACTTCGAATATCCTGCCGTGCCGCTTCTCAGTCGTCCGCTCAACGGCTTGGTCTGTGCACACCTCCTGAAGCCGTATTTAACCGCCATCCGGCCCGACGTGATTCTGAATTACTGGCTTTATCCGGAAGGCTTCAGTGCCACCCGCGTTGCCCGGCAGTTGGGGATCCCCACGATCGTCGGCGCAATCGGCTCCGACCTGCGCCTCCCGGGCGACGCGATCACCTTCCGGATGACGGGCCGGACGCTTGAAAATGCCGACGCCATCCTCACCGTCAGCGAGGAATTGCGGCAGTGCGCCATCCGGCGGGGAGTGCCTCCGGGCAAGGTCACGACGATATTGAACGGCTGCGACTTTTCGATCTTCCATCCCGGCGACCGGGCCGCCGCCCGCTGCAAGCTGGGCATCGCTCCCGACGCCGAACTGGTGGTCTACGTGGGGCGGATCTCGCAGCTCAAGGGGTCGGCGGAGCTGACCGGGGCGACGATTGCGCTCTCTGCCGGGCATACCCGCCTGCAAGTCGCGATGATCGGCGAGGGGGCTTATAAGAGCGAGTTGGAGGCGCGTGCTGCCGCCGCCGGAATCCGGGACCGCTTCCTGTTTCCCGGCCTGCTCTCGTCCGTCCAGATTGCGGAATGGATGGCTGCGGCGGACGTCTTCTGCCTGCCCAGCTATTCGGAAGGCTGCCCGAACGTGGTGGTGGAGGCGATTGCCTGCGGGCGGCCGGTGGTGGCGACGAATGTCGGCGGGATTCCCGAGCTGGTGGATGAAAGCTGCGGGACTCTGGTGCCGCCTCGTGACACCCGGAGCCTGGCCGAGGGGCTCGAACGGGTCCTCGCCGCTTCGTGGGACGCGGCGCGCATCTCGACCCACTTGGGACGGGGCTGGGACACAGTTGCCGAGGACACCTATCAGCTTTGCGCGCGTGTCATACGCGAATACCGGAAGAAACGCGCCGCCGCTTAGTCCGGCAGGTACCACCGGCAGCTTGACATGTACCCGTTAACCCGCCACACTTTTTAGTTACCGCCCTCGCCCAGCGCAAGCCAGCTCGGCAGCACCTTTTCCGGTTCAGACAGCAATCGATGGATATCAAGAATACTTCCAACTCCGCCAACAATACCCAGACGATTGCGCGTAACTCATTCTGGTATGGCATCGAACTCGTCTTCAGCCTGGGCGTTACCTTCCTGACGTCAGTGATCGTGGCGAACATCATTGGTAAGAGCGATCTGGGCAAGGACCGGCTGGGCTATTTCCAATTGATCGTGTGGTTCACCAACGTCACCATCGCGGTGGGCTCGTTAGGACTTCCCGCCACAACGCGCAAGTACATGGCGGAGTATCTGAATTGCGGCCAGCCCGAAATCGCGCGTGCGACCTACATTGCGACTCTCAAGCTCCAGGCCTTGATCGCTGTCGCGATCGCCGGAATAGGGTTGGCTGGTGTCTTCTTCCTGGGAGATCCGCAGTATCAGTGGGCTTCGGTGCTGCTGGTGACGGCCATGGCGCCCCGCATTGTAGCCTCCATTCCCTCCATGGCGAATAATGCCGCGGAAGTGATGCGAAGGAACACTGGACCTTCGCTCGCGGGCGGGATTGCCACCACCTCTCTGACTCTAATCGGACTGCTCGTCGGCTGGGACTTGGTGGGCGTAGCAGCGGCTCTGCTGGTGGGCAACACTCTCGAATGTATCTTGAAGCTTCAGTCCGTAGAGAGCTGGTCGGGGAAGATAGCTCGCGGAAAGGTTACCCCGGAGCTGAGGCGGCGGATGTTCACTTACTCCGGGCAGGGTCTTGGGCTATTGTTACTGAACATCGTGGTCTGGGATCGCTCCGACATGGTCATCCTGAGGATGATGAATTCCAACTGGAAGCTTCAGGTTCTATTCTTCTCGTACTCTTTCAATCTGTCGGAACGGATTCTGATGATTCCGAACTCGTTCGGCAATTCGCTGGCGGCCACCATGATGGCGCAATTCGGCCGGGGCCAGGCACGGCTGAAGGAAATGACGGTAGATGGCGCCAGGTATGCCCTGTTGATCGCCCTGCCGTTGCTTCTGGGCGTGGCCTGCATCAGCCGGCCGCTGGTGCTATTTTTATTCCCGCACTTTGAGCCGATGATCGTCACTTTAGCGATCGTAACCCTGATGGCCATCCCCAAGGCGCTGGTGGCAGCGCCCACCATGTTGTTGCAGGCTATCGAAAAGCAGGGCTTCCTGATCGCTTGGGGATGTCTCTGCGGCGTGGTGGATATCGGTCTCGACTTCCTCCTGACCCCGCAATATGGCGCGAATGGCGCGGCCATCGCCAACGGTTCCGCCCAGGCCATGGCAGCCCTGGGGATTTGGATTTACGCGTGGAGAACTACCGGTCTGCAATTGAGGCTCGTGGACTTTGGCCGGATCGCGGTTTCGGGGGCGCTGATGTCGGCGGGCGTGATTGCCTTCATCCATATGGTGCCGGGCACCATCGGAATGTTCGGTGCGATTGCGTTCGGGGGCGTCATTTGGGTGATCGCCCTGCGTCTGACAGGAGCGTTACGAGCGGAAGATGCCAGCCGGTTCCTGTCGGTGGGCAACCAGCTTCCCGCCGTGGTCCGGCCGCGTTGGAAACGGCTGATCGGCTGGCTGGTTCCGGCGGGCGCTGCGGCCTGACAGTCTTGGCTGCTAAAGGTTAGCGGTCTCACCCGGCAGAATTGATGCTACGATGTCATGCGGCTTTTTGAAATAAACCTTTAGTTACAACTTATGATCATTACACGCAGTCCGTTGCGCATTTCCCTGGGTGGTGGGGGCACCGACTTACCCTCCTATTACCGCGAGCATGGCGGCTTCCTGATTGCCGGCGCGATCGATAAGTACGTCTACATCACGCTCCACGAGACGTTCGTGCCGGAGATCATCGTTCGCTACTCCAAAATGGAAGTGGTCTCGACCGCCGAAGAGATCAAGCACCCGATCGTGCGCGAAGCTCTGCGATTGATTCCGATCGAAAATCCGCATCTCGAACTCACCAGCATGTCCGACATTCCGGCGGGCACAGGCCTGGGGTCCTCGGGCAGTTTCACCACCGCGCTGCTTTCCGCGCTGCACGCCTACGCCAAAAATCACATCTCCATGCGGGAACTGGCCGAACAGGCCTGCCACATCGAGATGGACCTGTTGAAGGAGCCGATCGGCAAGCAGGATCAGTACATCGCCGCTTACGGCGGAATCACCGCGTTTACATTCCATCCCGATGGGCATGTAGACGTTCATCCCTTGCGGATTGCGCTTTCCACGCTGCACCAGTTGGAAGACAACATGGTCCTGTTTTTTACCGGCTACACCCGGAATGCGTCGGAGATCCTCAAGGATCAGGACGTGAAGAGCAAGCAGAAGGATCAGGGGATGATCGACAACCTGCACTTCGTCAAACAGCTTGGCTATGAGAGCAAGGCTGCGCTCGAGGCCGGCGATCTGCGGGGCTTCGCGGAGCTGATGCATGTGCATTGGGAACGCAAGCGCGCCCGCACCGTGGGCATGAGCAACCGGCAGATTGACGAGTATTACGACCTGGCGCGTGCCAACGGCGCGCTCGGCGGCAAATTGATTGGCGCGGGTGGCGGCGGGTTCCTGCTGTTCTATACCGAAGAGAAGGCCAAACTGACCGCGGCAATGACCGCCGTTGGGCTGCGGCCGGTCCGCTTCCGCTACGATTTCACTGGCAACCGTGTCATGCAGCCTTAGGGTTAGTTTTGTAACTCTCGAGCAATGGGTATTCGGAGTTACTTCTGTCCCATCAAGGATACGTGCAGCAGTCGCACCATCACATAGGAACGAGCCAGGGGGATGCGGACACCCCAGGGCAGGGATTCAACGAAGCGTTCAAGTAAGATGGCCGGCAGAATGGGGGCCCGGAAGCGGTGGCCTTTGATCATCCGCTCGATCCAGACTTTTCGAAAGCCCATACTGCGAAACAGCTTTAAAAGATCAGTAATCGAGTACTCTTTGAGGTGCAGGCCGGTGGCTTCGCGATCGAAATCTCGCGAGATGTCATTCGGACCGTGGAGACGATTCGGTGTAATGCAGTAGTAGAGGCCGCCTGGCTTCAGCACCCGGTAGATATCCTTCAACTGCTCGATCACGTCATCCGGGTGAATGTGCTCCATCACTTGAAAACTGTAAGCCACATCGACCGAATTATCGGGGAGAGGTATTTCGCACCCGTTGGAGAGAAGTACCTCAAATTTATCCGTGTTCCGGATGTCCTTGGTTAACTCTGCGGACACCTCCAGACCATAGGCTTTCCGCACTAGTGGGGCCATCAGTTGCGGTAAGTGGCAATCCCCGGCGCCAATCTCGAGGAATGTCGTATCAGGGGTAAGGAAGGGGCGTAGCAGACGAAGATGACCCTGAACTTTCGCTTCATGGTTCGCGGTTTTCTGCCGGGTCAGCTGGGGGTGTTGCGGCACGCGGCGGAATAACTCGTCATAGACCTGCGAATACAGCGCGACACGCTCGCCGCGTTTGGAGTTACGTAGCCGGTTTCCCAGTTCCTTCTCGACCTCGTAATGCTGGCGTAATTCTTCTGCGGTCCGCACAACCACTCCCCTCGTTGCAATGGTATCACTGGCCACTCGAATACTGTTGGGTTTGAACAGTACCGCATAGCCTATAGTGAACCTTGTCCACAGGATCATCCTCAAGCGACCCAACCCTATTTACAGGGTTTCGGACTATCGCGTAAGCGATTGAATCGATGGGCCATAGCCACGTATCCCAGCAATCTGGTAGGCCGTGAGGGGTAGAAATGAGCGGCTTCGGGGCGGCGGCGCTGCTTTCCGCGCTGCCTGCCTAAGCACAAAACCCACGTCCACAAGGGGGGAAGGCCGAGAGCTGGCTTTCGAGGACAACAGGTCGATCGTGCTCCCGGTTCAAAACATTGGGCGAGCTATTCAACGTACTCGTTCGAAAAGCCAAGCGGCAGCCCACACGGGCACGAGCAGCCGTGCTGAGCTGGCGTGATGCTTATCCGACGGTGAAACCTCCGCCATTGTTGTAATGATCAATGCCACTGGATCTGGCAATCGCTCATGGCTTACGATTTGGAACTCGGTCGTCCTGGCTGCGTCGGCGGAAACTGGATGTTCGCTTGCTTCTATCGGAGGAGTTACAAGAGGGGTTTACGTGGCGCGGAGTCACAGTGACCAACCCGTTCACAACGCCGCTTCACCCTCTGTTGGCCGCGCTGCTCATGGATCTTGAGGAGTGATTTCCAGCCGTGCGCGGCCGAAACCTGAGAAGGTGGGTCGTCAGGCAACACTGGGAGTTCGGGGTGACTTAAAGCTTCGAGGAAATGGCAGCCACTTCCTGCGCTTCCTCGACCGTAAACGCCGTGCCGGATTTGATCTGGCCCTTGGTAGAAAGCCGCGTCGTCTCCATCGGTAAGACTCCTGTAAGATTGTTTAATAACTGCTTCGGCGGTTCCCCCAGCCCCTCGAAGCCTGCTTTACGTCGGAAATATCGTTCCCCATCCCCTTTCAGGTAAACTTATGAATCGCCAAACATTTTGGCTGTTTCCTGAAAGGAATGCATGAACGGAATATTGCTCCTGGTGGTGGTGCTCATTGTCTACGGATCGCTTTACCCCTGGAGTTTTGAGGCCCGCCAACTCGATACTAATCCGTTTGTCTTGCTTTTCAACTCGTGGCCTACTCGTCTTGACGTCAGTTTGATCAGGGATTTCATCCTCAATGTTCTGCTCTATATTCCCCTCGGGATAACTGCATTTTTGTCGCTTAGTCGAAAACTTCGAGGATGGCTGGCCGTTTTGGGAGCGGTATTACTTGGTTGTGCGTTATCTACCTCGGTCGAACTGGTGCAGTTGTTTGTTCCCCGTCGGACAACCAGCCTGTTGGACGTCACTACGAACACGACAGGGTCTCTGATCGGGGCGATCGCCGCATGGGTCTTTTTTCCGCAGTTGAAGTCTGCTATATCGACTCGTAATCTCTCTTGGAAGCATCCCGCAGCGTTTACGCTTCTGCTGATTTGGGTGAGTTTTCAGTTCTTCCCGTTGATGCCCAGCTTTGGTTTCACACGCTTGCCAGGCAAGCTGATGGCGCTCATGGAAAGCTCGTGGTCCAACCTGGAAATCCTGGCCTGTATTGCTGAGGGGTTAGTCGTTGCGATCCTCCTGGAAGTGATTTTTGGGGTGATCGAAGCCCGCTACATTTTTATTGCCCTGCCTTTCTCGCTGTTCGGCCGCTTCCTGATCGTTGGCCGTACTCTCGGCATAACGGATTTGGTCGGTCTAACCGCGGCATTGGCAATTTGGGCTGGAATCTTGCACCTGATGCCTGCCCGATATAACATCAGTGCAGTCATCGTATTAGCTACCCTGATGATTCGTGGAATTGCGCCATTTCATTTTCTTCTCATGCCAAACCAGTTCCACTGGAAGCCATTTGATGTCAGCATGGGAAATGACTGGCTGTCCAGTGCGTTAGTGTTACTTCGCAAACTTTTCGATTATGGTTCCGCCTTGTGGATGATCAGGGTAACCGGAAGGAGCTATCTTGTCTCCACTGCGGTGGTGGCCGTAATCCTGGCGATGATTGAGTTCGTCCAATGTTGGCTACCGGGCCGGGCAGCGGAATCGACAGACCCGATTTTAGCCATAATGCTCGGGTTCATCCTTTGGCGGCTCGATAAGGAACGCCGCACTCCCGCGGCCCTCGTTCAGCGCCGGTAGAAATGGCATCTTGTGACGGCAGGCCGCACGCCGGTGTGCTATTTTGCGTGATGTGAAAATTGCTTCCAGGCCAACTGCGTTTCTGCGCGTTTCGATATTCGCGGCCTTGCTAGTCCTGCCAGGACATGCGGAGTGGTTCAAAGGGCAAACCCATTCTCACAGCAATGTAAGCGATGGCGATTCGTCTCCCGAAGATGTAGCGCGCTGGTATCAGCAGTATCGCTACGATTTTCTCTTCCTCACCGACCACTACGGGATTACCGACGTCGCGCCGCTCAATGCGGCATTCGGCAATAACGGCAAATTCCTGGTAATGGCGGGACAGGAAGTCACCTCTAACATCGATCGCTTCCACATCCACGTCAATGCTCTTTTTTCAGGCCCGACCCTCCCGCTCAAGCCGTTGGTTGCGGCTGCGGCCGGAACCAGCGCCCTGCCGATCCTGCAACAGAATCTGGATGCGGTGAACGCGGCTGGCGGAGTGTCGCAAATCAATCACCCGAATTTCTATTGGGCGGTGACGGCGGCGGACATTCAAGCTTCTACTGGTGCGGTCTTGATGGAGATCTACAGCGGGAATGTGAACGCCAATGTTTACGGCGCCGGGCCGGCTTCTCCCAGCGCGGAGCGGATGTGGGATCTGGTGCTCTCGCGCGGTAAGAAGATTTGGGGAGTGGCTTCCGACGATCTTCACTACCTGAAAGTGCCGTGGGCACGTGATAAAGAGTTGCCGGGAAGAGGGTGGATCGTCGTCCGGGCACCGGTGTTGAGTGCGCCCGAAATCATCTCCGCGATCAGGAGAGGGGATTTTTATTCGTCTACCGGCGTCGAGATTCGCGACTACAACGCCGCTCCCGGCAAGATCCAAGTGAGTGTAGTGCCGGGCACCCGTGTGAAGTATCTGGTCCAATTTATCGGCCGTGATGGACAGATTCTTCAGACGACCGAGGGCCCTACAGCCGAATACGCGGTTAAGGGCACCGAAGGCTACGTTCGAGCGAAAGTTACCGCTTCCAACGGACAGGTTGCCTGGATGCAGCCGATGATGCTCACAAAATAACTAAGACAGCGCGCGAATCTACCGAGCTGCGGCT
>Ga0207711_10002045_pt1 | contig 18248 bp, 21 predicted proteins | sample KBSS34metaG_FD_184401 | JGI IMG/M metagenome (GOLD analysis project Ga0207711, IMG submission 184401) | Switchgrass rhizosphere microbial communities from Kellogg Biological Station, Michigan, USA - KBS S3-4 metaG (SPAdes) (version 2) | ecosystem: Host-associated > Plants > Roots > Rhizosphere...
AGGTCCCTGGACGAACAAAGCGATGTACCTCTTTGAAAGCGGGCTCATGACCAATCGAGACCGGCTGCGCCGTGAAATGGCCATCGCCTTCAAAATCCCACTCGATCTTTACGATCTTACCGGCAGAAGGCGGTGTCTGAGCCTTCGCCCAAAAAGTAATGTCCGCTCCTTTCTTTACCAGGCCTGTGGGATGGGACAATGCATCCGATGTTCTGCCGACGCCTAATGTCACGACGGGCTGAATACCGCCCCGCAACTCCGCCTCAGGCGCAAGTTGCACCTGGTCGTCGGCGTCGATGCGATAGTTGGTGCTCTGCGCCGGCGGAATGCCCTTAACAACCCATGCGTCCAGATCCAGCAGCGCCTGCTGTACCTCTCCGAAGTAGCTTACGATGTGGTCGGCGACGTGAGCAGAATGCTCGAAGGCAACACCGGCACTCATGCCCGCAATATCCGGGCCATGATCGGCGTTGTCCATATACCAAAGCCGAAAGCTGCCGGACAGGTCACCCAACGCGGCTTGCGCCTGCTGCCGATACCAGTCCGCTGACCACGGGTAGGCTGAAACATCCAGAACCGACTCCGCCATGATCATCTTTCCGTGGAATCGCCCGCTCGCCACCGACCCGGCGCTTGATGCGTTTAATATCGGACCGATCATCACGCTGCGCTGCGGATAGAGCGGAGCACCTTCGTTCTTCACGTATTGATCCCAACCGTACTGGTGCGGCGTTGGTACCTGGTGGCGCGAGTAGTACTGCAACGCGACAGCCCATGAGTTGTCCAGCCGGACCGCGGTGCCCGCAGTGATTCCCGATGCACTCACAACCTTGACTTTGCTACCTTCGATTCCAGTGATCACGACCGATTGGCCAGCCTTTGAACCGTCCTTGATCATTAAGTCACCGTTCAGCAGATCCTTTGACGGCTCCACGCCAAGCACCAGTTCGTTGCCCTCGCCAACGTTCTTGACCGTCGTGTCCTGCCGAACCCGCGCAGCCTGGACCGATGGCTCGCTCCCTTCATATCCCGGTTTGCTCCAGAAATCCTCCATATAGCTCGGGTCGATGGCGCGGACTGCACCCTCCACAGCCCAAAACCCGCCGCCATTCAGGGTGGCATATTGCCACCAGCCCTTCAAAGGAAATCCAAGTCGAGTCACTTCTTTCAGCGTGTCCCGCTGCTCGGCACTCAGCCCCGCAAATGGATCACCGCTTCCCCCCGGTGCTACGGCATCGGCTACCCACAGATGAAAGACGAAGAAACTGGCGTCGCGTCGAGAGGTTGAATGTGGGTCGGAGAATGCGCTCCGCAATTGATCTACGAGGGCGGAAAACCCGGGGATGAAGTGCCTTCGCGCTCTTTCATTCCAGAATAGCCAACTGGAGGCACCAGACTCGCATCTCATCGCGCACGCGATTCGCGGAGTAACTCCTTACGCATCAGTTGCGTTGCCGGGTTGGACCTCTCTAAGCCAATGGCTCACCGATGAATCTACTGTGAGCGTCCTGGGGATCGAAGCTCAACCCAGCGGAAATCTTCTCCTTTTATTCGCCTATACTGGTCCAGATGTCCCACGCTCCTTCAGGCCTTTATCCCTTTGTTGTTGCATGCAAGGAATGCCGACGGAACATCCCTGCGCCGGTGGAAACTTTGCCAGACTCCTGGATCATTGCTCAATGCCCGCTATGCGGGGAGCAACGCCGCTACTTGCCGACAGACATTTTCCAAGGACGACTTTCGCATGAGCTCGTTGGGAAGCTTGGGCGCGTGGGAGACGTCAAATGGGCGAGATGAAGCGGGCAATCGCCCGCGAAGAACAGGACCGTCGGAATCAGGATCGCTTCGTCAGCACTGTCGTCATCGCCGCGTCGATCATCGCGGCCGTTCGTTTGGCGCGAGACGATATCGGATCTTCGTCTCCTCGGCTCTACGCGGCCATTTCTGACAGCGTCAGCTTGGCACGGAAGATCTTGCAACGAGTGATCGGTGGATGAACCCGTATTGGCAACTGAGAAATCACGCTCGGGTACTCAGCTCTTTGGCGTAAAGAAGCGAGCTGGATTCTGATGTCTCGTCTCAGGGTGCGATTCAAGCGCATCTGTCATCCTGATTAACTCTGCCAACGAATGCGCCTTCATTTTGCGCATGATTTGCCGGCGATGAACGCGGATTGTGATTTCACTCGTGCCGAGTTCGTCAGCGGTCTGTTTGCTTGGCCTACCCGCAACAACAAACGGGAGAACCTCCCGTTCCCGCGGGGTCAACTGCGCATACTTCCTCTGCAATTCCACGATCCTCGCTCTCCTGGCGTGCAGCTCTTCCAAGAATTCCTCCGGAGGGACAAAGAACGGGTTTTCACGAAGGACTCCCCCAATGATGACCATAGGGTGGGCGCGCATTACATCCACGATGATGTTGGCGGTAAACCTGTTCAGATCGTAGGTGCAGATGACGGGGTTGATCGGACCATCTTGCCGAAGCCAAGCATTGTTCGTCGTTGCCTCGTACTCCAGCAGTGCGTTGGTGTCGAGATTGGCCTCCAAAGCCCACTCCATATTTGTCACAAATCTTGTGAGCGGAAATCCGTCTAGTGTGGACTTATCTATGATCTGCCTGAATAGGGCGAGAGTTCTGTGCTGATCGAAGTGGCCTCCTGCCAAGTGGGTGTCAGACCAGTCGCGCAGTTCGAATTGACCGCTCTCATTCGCCACCTCCACATCGACTCCAGCCGCCGTTAGTCGCTGGAGGTGGTCGTTGCGCAACCTTGGGTCTACCGTGTGGACATTCTTCTCTTTTGACTTCAGGCCATCTTCCAAGAAGGGAAGCAGGACCCGATACTCTTCATCTCGACTATTGAAAAAGGCACAAATATGGGCGCGATGGTCAAGTGTCGAGCCGCCGAGATGAATTTGGCGATTCGCTCTTGCCGGCAATTTTCGGCGCACGTTTTCCGAACCATTGATTTGAACCAATGTAGACCTCGATAAGAATCGTTTAGGGCAGCTTTCGAAACTGTACAACGGGCCTGTCTTACTGGCGACGGCGAGCTGACACCTATCTGGCATCGAGGGGAGCCTGATTCAGCCGTGCTGAGCCTAGTCTAAACGAACCGATAATAGACGACCGACTCCTTCTTCATACATGATGCACTCAGAAGGTGCCGTCTACGGTTTTGCCAAGAGACGGAATGATATCGACCTAGCGCCGCCGGCTCCCTTCAAAAATTCCTCATTTGAGGCCTGAAATGGCCTCCCGTAATCAGTATGACGTCGGACAGGGCTTGTCCTTCACCTTGCTACAGCATCGAGCAGACATCGCGGGAGAAGCTCGATGGGTGGGCGCGCCCTCCGGACTGGCGAACCAGAACCGAACACCCGAGGAGGTTTCATGTCGAAGCTGAACAAGAAAGTTGCATTAGTCACCGGCGGTTCACGCGGTATTGGCGCCGGTATCGCGAAGCGTCTGGCGAGCGAAGGAGCCAGCGTGGCCATTACATACACCAAGGGCGCTGACGCTGCCGCCTCAGTCGTTAAAGAGATCGAGGCTGCTGGCGGAAAGGCGATCGCCATCCAGGCTGACGCAGCCAATGCCGAGGCCGTAGCCGCAGCGGTTGAGAAGGCAGTCGCCACCTTTGGGGGGCTGGATGTGCTAGTGAACAACGCCGGTACTGCGATTCCCAAGCCCTTTGAGGAGTCGACGCTGGAAGAACTTGACCACGTCATCAATCTCAATGTTCGCGGAATGTTCATTGCGACAAAGGCTGCGCTGAAGCACATCAAAGACGGCGGACGCATCATCAACATCGGTTCGTGTGTCGGCGAACGCATGGTCACTCCGGGACTGGCCGCTTATTCGGCGACGAAAGGCGCGGTGAAGATGTTTACGCAGGGGCTGTCGAGAGAAGTTGGGAGCCGAGGCATCACTGTGAATAATGTTCAGCCGGGCCCCATCGACACGGACCTCAATCCCGCGTCCGGTGATTGGGCCGAACCTCAATTAGCTATGACCGCGCTCAACAGATACGGACACGTCGACGAGGTCGCCGCACTGGTTGCATTCGTTGCCAGTTCCGAGGCTGCATACATCACGGGAGCCAATCTTACCGTTGACGGTGGCACCAACGCGTAACGCTTTGGCTTTCTGCCAGCAATGGCTCAATAGGACCCATACCCATCCAGGAGAGGACGCAACATGAGTACATCTGCATTTGCCCCGTATTCGGCGATTACGGTGCCAACCCAGTTCGTTGAAGCGAACGGCATTCGCTTTGCCTACCGCCATTGGGGTAAAGAGGGCAAGTTGCCTCTCGTCTTCAACCAGCACTTCACAGGCAACCTCGATAACTGGGATCCAGCCTTACTTGATGGCTTGGCTGTAGAGCGCGAGGTCATCATCTTCAACAATGCCGGCATCGCGAGTTCCACGGGCGAGGTGCCTTCGACCTTTGCCGGCATGGCAAAGAATGCCACAGCGTTTATAGCCGCGCTGGGATTGAAGCAAGTCGACTTGCTCGGCTTCTCAATCGGCGGCATGGTCGCCCAACAGATCGTCATTGACCGTCCTGACCTGATCCGCAGATTGATCCTTGTTGGAACGGCTCCACGCAATCTCGATGCAGGCGGAGGCCAGGGGTATTTGACACCTGAGGCCCAATCGATCTTTGGCGCAGCCTACAATCCTCCCGAAAATCTTTGGCTCAAGGTCATGTTCACCGATTCTGAGTTGGGGCAGGCCGCTGGGCGCGAGTTTCTCAAGCGCTACCTCTCACGGACAGAAGATCGCGACGCACCCATTAGTGAGAAGGTCGCACCGGCACAACTGGCCGCGCTCGCTCAATGGGGCGAACATCCCGGCGAACGATTCGTCTACCTCAGGGACATAGAGAAACCCACACTAGTGGTCAATGGAGTCCACGACGTGATTGTTTACACGGTCAATTCTCTCCATCTCGTGCAAAACCTTCCCAACGCGAAGCTCATTCTGTACCCCGATGCCAATCACGGCTCCTGGTATCAGTACAGCGAAGACTTTGTGTTTGAGGTGAATCGTTTTCTCGACAATGCTTAGTATTTCGGGTGTCCGGGTGACGCTGATGTGCGCTCGCCCTGTCCTAGTATGCGAGTGTGAGCTTTCCGAACAGTTGTCCAGAATCCTGATGATTGAGTCATCAAAATGGCCAACCTCACGGGCCTTCGCGCTTGCAGATGCCGGAGCATTTGTGCTCGTGCATTACGGATGTTCAGCCAAAGAGGCAGAAGAGGCTGTGTCCACTATTGACATCCAAGCGAGGATGCGCCCATGCGCGTTGGTTCACCGGAACCAGCATCCCGGTCGATGGCGGCTCGAAGTTGTAGTCAATCTGAGATGGACCGTCCGAGTACTGTAGCGTGAGGCCATCATCAAGGTGGGTCGATTTTATCGATACGCACGTTGAAACGGAGCCGACAATGGAACAGTCAATCCCGGAACAAAACAAAGCCTTGGTCTTAAATGCATTCAACCTGCGTTTCAACGAACGAGACTATGACGCAGCGGAACGCTTCTGGTCGCCCCATTACCTCCAGCACAGCGCTCATATCGAACCAGGTCGCGAGGGTCTGTTCAATCTCATTCGAAGTCTTCCGCACACGTTGAAATACGAGCCTGGCACCATCGTCGCCGATGGCGAGTTCGTTATCGTGCATGGCCGTTTCTCGGATTTTGGGGCGTCCGTCAACTGGATAGCAGCTGACATTCTCCGCATTGTTGACGGGGTGCTCGTGGAGCATTGGGACGTGATCCAAGATGAAGCCTCAGAAGAGCAGTCGAAGAGCAAAGCCCCTATGTTTGGCGACAAGTTTCCCTCCTGCAAATGAACATTCGATTGAACCGCCAATTGGCGCATGCCCTCGATTGTGAACAGCTGACGTTTTGGGCCGATTCCTCCACGATCAGGTAGGTGAGAACCGGGGCGGGTTGACTGAACTTGGTCCAGAATTTGGTCCAATTGCGTGCCGCAGAGGCTCCGATTGCTCCTCTTGGCTCCTGTCTACTCCGTTGAAAACATGTGTACTCCGTGGTTTATCATTCGGCTGTTAACCGAAGGGTTGTAGGTTCGAGTCCTACCTGAGGAGCCAATTAAATCAAAAACTTAGAGCAATTGAAAGCAACAGAAGGACGCGAAATTGGCCCGATTGTAGTCAATTTTGTCGTCACTCACTTTCAAAACGGATGCTAACCCATAGCAACCGATCTCAGTTGTGGCTCCCCCCGATAGACCGACTCCAGACCTCCAGCCTCGTGTCCTGAACCACGCTCTCGCGCGGCATCATGGCGCCTGAAATTTGATCGAGTTTTGCCTTCGCATGAACCTTCAGTCGCGCGCTCACCGAAAGGACAGGAGCCCCGAATGGCAACTTATCAGAGAGGAAAATACTGGTGGTACAGGTTTCGCTTCGCCGGAGAACGCATCGGCGAGCCGACAAAATCGACATCGCGAACGGTCGCGAAAGAGGCCCAACGGCAACACCGGCGAGCGCTCGAAGCTGGCTACAACAACTTCAAAGAGGTTCGACAGAACCGAGTTCGGATTCTTGAGGAGATCATCGACGAATACCTCACGGGCTACCGGCTCCGCTATCGTTCGGCGAGTTTTGCCGGATACGTGCTCGGACACGTCAGTCGTCTTCTCGGCACGAAAATAGTCGCCGACATCACCGAAATTTCGGTTCTCCGCTACCAGGAGGACAGGCTCCGCGAGAAGCCCGCGCCAAAGTCGATCAATGAAGAGGTCCGGTTTCTTCTGAAGATGCTGGGAGACCCAGGCGGAGTGATCCGCGCTCATCTCAAGAAGACGAAGCAACTCAAGCTGACCGTTCACAAACAAATCGGCAAAGCCTACGACACCGAAGAAACGGAGTGTCTCGCAACCAAAGCAAAGAGCTCGCACAGTTCCCATATGTACCCGGCCTTCATGCTGGCCCGCAACGGAGGTCTGCGAGATACCGAGATCAAGACTCTTACCTGGAGCCAGGTCAACTTCGTCGCGAAAACAGTCAAGGTCGGCAGAGCAAAAACCGAGGCCGGAGAGGGGCGAATCGTTCCTCTGAACTCCGAGGTCTACCAGGCGCTCATCGATCACCGTGCATGGTACCTCAAGCGGTTCGGCGAGATCAGAGACGAGTGGTACGTCTTTCCCTGGGGTAAGCCCAGGCCCTCGGACCCGGCGCGGCACATTACCTTGTTCAAGACAGCCTGGAAGACCATCCGCAGGAACGCAAAAGTTAAGGGCCGGTGGCACGATAACCGGCACACTCTCATCACGGAACTGGCGGAAAATGGCGCCGGCGACGAAACCATCATGTCGATCGCCAGATGCTTCGTCATTACAGCCATATCCGCATGAAGGCGAAGCGCGAAGCGGTGGAGTCCGTGATTGCCTCCCGAAGGGGCGACTCCCAATATTGAGTTCTGCCTCGAAAGCAGGCCCCTCCGCGTAGCAGCCGGGGATGTGCGGGTCGAATTGACCGAGAATCGACCTCGGGTTAGCCTCTCGGTCAGTTCGGCCCCCGGCTGCACGCAATGCGTTGGTGATGTCCAGCCTGAGCAGAACGCGATCGCGAAGATCGAGTTTCTCGACAGCTGCGACGAGTTGGTCCCATGTGAGCACGGTCTTATCGGTCGCCCGGAGGTTCGCGGGCGGCCTCAGCTTACGCGCAGGATCCTTCGCGAGGAAGCCCTGGTCGACTGCCTCCGCAAAGATGTCGCGCACGTAAGCCCGGATCTGCAACACACGGTCCTTTGAACGGATTTTGGCCAGCTGATTGAGATGGGTTTGCAGGATGATCCTGTCGAAGTTTTCGAGACGATATTCTTCGAAGAAGTCGACGAGGTCTGCCTGGATCAGTCGTTTCTCTCCTGGTGGCGATCATACCCGTGATGAAAGAAGAACAATTGAAATTCAACTCGACAGGCTGCCCATGAAGCGTTCGGCGTTTCCTCCCCGTCAGAATCGCAGGGCGGCTGAAAGAGGAATCTTCAATGCTCGAAATTTGCATTCGGTTGCAAGGATGCTTTATAGCGAAAGAATCTGGAGTTCCCTCGGAAACGTTTACTATTACTTCAAGACAAAGGAGGCCATCAGCGAGGCAGTCATAGAGGATCGCCTAAATCAGGTCCGCGAGGCTCACAAATCGTGGGACGAAGGCGGCTCTCCTAAGGAACGGCTCTGCGCTTTTGTGGATTCGGTGCTCGGTGATCGGGAGGTACTGGCACGAAGTGGCTGTGCGCTTGGAACGCTCAGTTCGGAACTTAGCAAAGAGCGCGGATCGCTCGCAAAAAAAAAGCATCCGGCCTTTTGAGAGAGCACATCCTTTGGAGCCAGAAGCAATTTGAGCTTTTGGGCAGGAAAAGGATTCCTTCAATCACGCCGTGCATCTCTTGTCAGCGCTTCAGGGGGTGGCGATTCTGGCGCACAGTTTCAATGATCCGGACCTCGTAGTAGACGAGACAACGCGCCTACATGCGTGGATTGACGGACTCTGACCGAAGGCGAGAGAGGCGTGCTCCGTGAGGAGTGGGAAACAGTTGATGTCGCAGATCGCTCTCTTCGAGGTTGGTTCTGTGCCCGGACTCCGGCAGCATTGAACGCCCTTATCTTCGGCTGGAGTGATGATCTCTGGAACTCGCGTCGTCTAGACTGAGAACAAGATATGTCGACGCGGACCAACCTTGACCTAGATACCTTGCGCACCTTCTCGGTTGTCCACGAGTTTGGCGGCCTGACGCAAGCAGCAGAGCGCCTTGGCCGCACCCCGTCGGCTATCAGCCTGCAAATGAAGCGCCTGCAAGATGATCTCGGAACACGCCTCCTTCGAAAACGCGGCCGCGGTTTAATTCTCACTGAAGCCGGAGAGGTCGTCCTGACATACACTCGCCGCGTTCTTGCGGTTCATGATGAATTGATAGACGCCATTGAAGGAGCAAAACTGGCTGGCCATATTCGCATCGGTTCTCCACAGGATTTCGCTTCGATTCTTCCGTCGGTTCTATCGCATTTCGGCTTGCTCTACCACAGATGCGCGTAGAACTCTTTATCGAAGGCAACACCGCCCTCGCTGATGGGATTGAGAAGGGACGGATCGACCTTGCAATCGTTATCGGCCATGAAGATCGCGCGACCGCGGAGAGAGTAGGCGAGCTTGAAATCGTATGGATCGCTTTACCCTCCTTTGTATCGCCACAAGGCCAGCCATTTCCACTTGCGGTGCTCGGCCCGCAGTGCGCTTTCCGAATGAGCGCAATACGACATCTTGAGACCGCAGGCATACAGTACCGTATTGCTGCTTCGAGCCCCAGCCTGGACGGCTTGTGGGCGGCGATATTTGGCGGCCTCGGCATCACGGCGCGCACAGCGCTGAACCTTCCCGAAGGGCTCCGGTCAGGTGGCTCGCTCTACGGCCTGCCTTCCCTTGGACAATTGCCTGTCACCTTGCATCGCGGCGCGCACTCCAATGGCGTAGCCATCGATCGCATGGCTGCGCTCCTCTCCGAGGCGCTGAAGTTAGCGCTGTCATCTCCCCCAAAAGGAAAAGCTCATCGAAATCAACGAAATAGCGTTATCGATATCTCTACGGACGGAACAGAAAAGTATAAGTCGCACTCAACGAGACCCTGAGAACAATCAAATTGTGTGACGCCTCCCCGGTTGTTACATTGACGGCATGAAGATCAAGTATCTTTCGAATGCTGGCAGTTGTATTGATAGGCTCCCTTGCAACCTCTGCACAAACATCCGACATCATCGCAACATGGGTTTCGAGCAAAGCGGAGAAATTGCTCCCCGATGGAACGCGCATCTCAGACTACGGAGAGAACCCGCATGGTCTCGTTGTCTTCACAGCTGATGGCTATTACTCCGTGCAGATCTACCGTGCCGACCATCTGAAGTTCTCCTCTGGAGACAAACTAAAAGGGACGCCAGAAGATTACAAGGAAGCCTCTCTCACCACAAGCGTCCACTTCGGACGTTACACCATGGATTCCACCAAGCACACCATCACTTTTCACATCGATCGCTCTTCCTTCCCTAATCAGGATGACACAACGCAAATACGTCCTTATGAGATGCATGGCAATGAGCTTTCCTGGAAGCTCTCTCCGAGACCGGATGGCTCCGTTCCCATCACCATCCTGCGACGCGTCCGATAGACAGAGTGGATGCCGATTGGCGCCGATTCCAAACACAACATGGAAGGATAGGTGTGTTCGTGAGGCTAGATATACGGCGGTTGAAATTCGCTGAGAGACACATAAGTTGCAACGAACCATAAGCCTGTCTATAAGTAATAGGACCAAGGCGGCGGCCGGGATGGGATTCGTCTTCTTTTGCATCGTTTTACTCGTTAAAGATGTTGGGCCAAAGATCAGTAACAATACCTCGATCAGCAGGGAACGGTATTACGAAGACATCAAGAGCCTCCAGCAAGAGTTGACGCAAGGCTCGCTGACCGCGCGGCAGCTCGTGACAGTGTTCGTCGAACGTATCCATGCCTTGGATCGGGCTGGCTCTTCTATCCATTCGGTAATCGAACTCGATCCCGATGCTATGGCCATCGCCTCGAAGATCGACGGCGGGTCTGCGCATGGGCTTCTGCACGGCATCCCCATTTTGGTAAAAGACAATATCGATACAGGTGATCGTATGCTCACGAGCGTAGGCTCGCTGGCTTTGACCGAGCCTGCGCCGCAAGACGCAGCGGTTGTCGCGCGCCTGCGCGCCGCAGGTGGATTGATTCTCGCATCGATGCTGCTCTGCAGGCACACCATTTGGATGCCTTGCTCACACCTACCTGGGGACCGGCCTTTGTTATAGATCCTGTACTTGGAGGCCCGGCTTATCCGAGATCCCTCGCAGCCGGCTGCTATGGCCGGATATCCATCACTCACAGTGCCCGCTGGCTTCATCCATGAACTACCGGTGGGTATTATCTTCTTTCCGAGACCCTTGGATCATTAATTTCTTGGAGGCTGGACCGCTCGATGATGCCTTTAAGCAGGATCCACAAAGCGGATGGGTTTCGAGAGCGTCTTCCGCACCGGACAGGCCCGAGTGGCAGCTTTTAGCTGTTCTAATTGCTCTGCGCTAAGTTCTCCATCGAACTCGGTCTCAACTTCGAGAATTGTCTCGTTGGCGTTTTCGCGATTCAATTGGACTGTCGTTCGTACCTGGCGTAACGGAATTCCGCGCCGTTCGGCGAACATTCGTGCGGTCATGGTGATGCAACACGCCAGCGCAGCTTCCAGCAGGTCGTGCGGCCTAAAGCCGGCGTTTTTTCCGCCTTTATCGGCTGTTGTGTCAGAAAGACATTCATGTTGGCCATCAGTGAACCAAGTCAGGTAGGGTTCGTGTTCGCTCTTGCTCTTGATCATGCCTTATATTTTGGCACGCGTTTCGCTCAGCATCGAGACGTGCACCTTCAATGACATAGCCAACGATCGCGTGGCTACGCTCCTCTAGGCATCTCTGAAGATGTCTTCGCCAAAAGGCATGCTCATTGGAATCTGCATCATAGCGTCCTAGATATCTCTATGGCCGCGAGGAAAGCGTGAGTCACACTCAACGGTTCTTTGAGAACAATCAAATTGTCGTCCCTAAAAAGCGTTGCTACATTGACTCTATGATGACTCGCTTTTCGATTCTTGCAGTCCTATTAGCCGCACCTTTATCCGTGTTTGCACAGGCGTCCTCCATCGTAGGCACCTGGGTGCTCGCCGGAGCCGACAAGATATTGCCGGATGGAAAACAGGTATCCGATTTCGGCCCAAGCCCGCATGGTTTGGTCGTCTTCACTGCGGATGGTCATTACTCAGTGCAGATCTACCGTGAGGAGCGCACGAAATTCGCCGCGGGTGATCGACTCAAGGGAACCCCTGAAGAGTACAAGGAAGCGTTCCTGAGCACGAGCGTGCACTTCGGCCATTACAGCGTCGATTCAGAGAAGCGCACCATCACATTTCAAATTGATCGTGCCGCTTTCCCCAACTGGGATGACACCACGCAGGTTCGCACTTATGAGTTGAAGGGCGACGAGCTTTCCTGGAAAGTTCCTGCCCGTCCGGATGGCTCGGTTCCGATCACCATCTTGAGGCACGTACGATAATGAGTTTCAAGATAAGCGATACAGCCCAGTTTCGCATTGGGTATATATAGATCAGTGATCTGGCGACGACGACTTGATGCTAGCGATCTCGCCCAAAAGTTCCTCGAAGCGTTGTGAAGAGATAAGACACTAGTTTTGATGAGGAGAGCGGCCGGCGAACTCGCGAAAGGCGTCGACGTGGATGTGCTTGCCGGAGTGGTCCTAACGACCCTCTTCGGGATTGCAATTAAAGCACTCGACAAAACAAGCCGAGCGAAGCCGGAGAAGATTGCCGACCATATGATGCAGTCGTGCCTCGCAGGTAAGCGGGGCGAGTGGCTCCGGCAGAAAGCGAGTTGCCACTCACGATGTGCCGTTTGGTGTCTACTCATTCACGGCACATCGCCGATTTTCAACTGACGATAACAGTCCGAGGCGCTCATCGAGCCATAGACTGGCGCCGGCCCACCTGATTGGATATGTACAAGCTCGATCTGCTTCTCAATGCACCAGGCCAGGAAATGACGACTAGTCAGCTCCGGGCCGTTATCACAACGAATGGACCGCAGCTCTCCGCGCTGCTTCATGATCTGTTCCAACACCCGCGTCACCCGCCGGCTAGCGAAACGCGTATCCGCTTCCAAGGCCAGGCACTCCCGCGTGTAGACATCGACCACGCCCAGCACGCGAATCGCCCGACCGCCGGCGATTGCATCATGGACAAAGTCCAGAGCCCATGCCTGGTTGGCGTCCGTGTACTGCCGCAACAGAGCGCTATGTCGGACGCAGTGTTTACGCTTCTTCCGCCGTAATGCCAGTTCTGCCTCCCGGTACACCCGATGCACGCGCTTGTGGTTCACTGCCTCGCCAGACCGGCGCAGCCGCACATGCAATCGCCGGTATCAGAAGCGTGACTTCTCTCGTGCCAACTCCAAGGCCGCTCTCGAAGGTCTTTATCCGAGTGCCGCGCCTGATAGCGGCAACTCGGCACCGCCACCATCAAAAGCCCGCAGGCTCGCCGCTGACTGAAGGCGTACTGCTGTTGCACATGCTCGACAGCTGCCTTCATCGCTACGAGCTCCATCCGTTTTTCGGATCACCGACTGCAGCGCTTCCTTATCCAAACTCAAATCCGCTACCAGCTTCCGCAGACGGGGTGTTCTTATCCCACAACTGCTTGGCTTCCCGCGCCTCGGTCACGTCCATCCCGCCATACTTCGTCTTCCAGGCATCGATAGTATGCTTCGGCACCCCGCACTCCCGGGCTACGTCTCCCACCTTCCGGCCTGCCTCCACCTGCTTCAGCGCAGCGATAATCTGCGCCTACGTATGCTTGCTCTTCGACATGCTCCGCCCTCACTCCTGAATACGAAAACCCTACTCGGTTGTGTGCGGATCTACGGGACCAGGTCATCGACACCTTGGCCGGTTGGCCTCTTAGTCCGCACTTTACTGACCGTGAGCGTGCCGCGCTGGCATGGGCAGATGTAGTTGCGGTCATTACGGAGGACCATGCGCCGAAGAAGCTATTCGTCTCCGTAAAACAGCATTTTTCGGATGTCGAGATCTCAGATCTGACCTTTGCAATTTCCATCATGAACGCCCTCAATCGCCTCGCCATCAGTATGCGGCGATAATCAACACCCGATTGTCTGCGTCCCGATCCCGATTCATCGAGATTGCAAAATGCGTGAGGCGGATCTTGCATGGCGTGAAGGCATCGGAATCGCGGTAGCTTCCACGTCGCAATCCGCTTCTCGGCATGCAGGAGACCCGTTGTGAGGACACAGCTGGACTCTAGCCTCTATTTGGCCGGCGCCGAGTAGGCGTCTCCCGGGCTGTCGCGCCCTGCACCCCACTCACGTTCCGACTTCGAAAAGCAGCCGCGAGTACCTTGATCGCCTCTCGGGAAATTTGATCTGCAAGCGTTGAATGCAGGACTACGTGGGAGGCTGGAAGGGGCGGGAATCCATACTGGCGACCAATTTCGAGAGTTCCGACCGGAGCGACGCTATGAGCCATTGGCGCAACCGCAAGACCCGCAGCAACTGCGGCGCCGACGGCTGTCATACCTCCACCGATAAAGACCTCTTTCCAAGCGATGCCTGCCTTATCGAGCAACCTGGTGGCAACATTGCGTACTCCACAAGACTTCGCCAACGATGCTAGCCGTAATGGTTGATCGGGGTGGTATTCCCACTGCGGAGAGGCGAACCATCCGAATGGCTCCTGTGCCAGCAATTCGCCACCCCGGCGATCATCTTCTCGTCGCACAATCACGGCGTCGAGAGTTTCCTTATCGAAGGCTTCCATGAGTTCAAGTGAGGAGTCGATGTGGACCTCCGCAACGAGCCCTGGATCGAATGCACTGAGTCGCTGCAGTAGATCCGGCAAACTCGCGCCTGCAATCTGGTCACTGATCCCGACGGCAATTCGCCGGAGGCCCGCTGACAAGCCGGCAACTGCGGAGTCATGCGCAGCGATGAGATCTTTTGCGGGCTTAAGAAAGCTCATTCCATGAGCTGATAGGCGAACGTTCCGAGGTGTTCGATCCAATAATCGGTGGCCCAATCGATCTTCCAGCCGTTTCACCTTAACGCTGACTGCGGCTTGCGACGTATCCAGGGCGGCCGCGGCTTTGGTGAAGCTCCCCAGATCCGCAACCAAGACGAATGCATGAACCGAATCGACATCCAGAGCATTCATATCTATTCCTTTTTGTTATGGCTGAAATAATTAGCCATATCTGTATTTTATTGTCGGCGATCCGTAAATTCTTAGTCAAGCCGCTTGAAAGGCCGTCTATCAAAGATGAGTTCATCGACCGAACAACTCCGGATCCCTACCTCAGACTTGCTGCTCGATAGCGCTGTTGAACCCAGGAGGTGGTTAGCACTCGCCGTGCTTCTGACAGGCGCATTCCTCCCAGTCCTCGATTTCACAATCGTGAATCTCGCGCTGCCTTCGATCCGCGAGAGCCTTCGGGCCAATTCAGCGCAGGTGCAGTTTGTCATCTCGGCATACGCAGCGACGTATGCGGTCATGCTCATTACAGGAGGCCGGCTTGGCGATCTTTGGGGACGAAAGCGAATGTTCCTGATTGGTGTGACAGGATTCTCCTTAGCGTCCCTTCTTTGTGGCTCCGCGACCTCGCCGGTAGCGTTGATTCTTGGCCGGGTTCTGCAGGCTCTTACTGCCACATTCATGGCGCCGCAGGTCTTGGCGTCGATTCGTATTCTGTTTGTTGGCCGGGAACAGGCACGAGCGCTGGCGTTTTACGGAGCGACTTTCGGACTGGCGAACATCTGCGGCCAGTTGTTGGGCGGGTTCCTGGTCTTCGAGCATCCTTTTGGATTTGCCTGGCAATCCATTTTCCTCATCAATATCCCAATTGGACTTATGGCGTTGTTGGGAGCAGTCTTCTTCGTCAAGGAGAGCCGATCTCTTCATGCGAAAAAGCTGGATGTCCTGGGCGTCGTCCTGTTATCAACGTCCCTCGACTGCATCGTTTATCCCCTGATTGAAGGACGAGACCAGGGCTGGCCCCGATGGCTACTCGGAATGATGTGCCTTTCGGCGGTTGCCCTCCTTGGCTTTCTACGATATGAGAGGCACCTCTCTGCCAAGGGCCTGGATCCACTGGTCGAACTCGCACTATTCAGAAGCCGCCGATTCACACTGGGCATCCTGATGGGACTGGTCTTCTACATGTTGTCGGCTTTCTATCTGACCTTCTCGATCTATCTCCAAGCCGGGCTGCGTGAAACTCCACTCGACGCCGGTCTTGCGACTCTGCCGTTTGCGGTCGGCTTTTTTCTTGGTTCCATCACGTCGTCGCACATTGCACGCAGGTTGAGTGTTCGAACTCTCCCGGTCGGTTTTGCCGTGCAAGTAATCGGTTTTAGTTTGGTTGCGATCTGTGTCCGCTACCAATTGACAGGCATGGAAGAGGGCCTCGCGTTCGCAGGGATCGGCTTTGGAATCGTGATGCCTGGCGTCATCAAGGCTGTGATCGACGATATCGAAGAACGATATGCGGGGCTCGCGGCCGGAATGGTAATGACCGCTCTCCAGATAGGTTCTGCTCTCGGAATCGCAATCGTGGGCGGATTCTTTTACGTGTCTCTCGGTGTACGAACCGGCCTTCACGCCTATGCTCACGCATTCAGCAATGCGCTGGCGATGAACGTCCTGTTGCTCGGCCTTGGATTTGGATTGTCGTTGCTCATTGCAGGTGCGAAGCAGTCCTCTCTCGCACCCTAGTTTTCAGACCTCACTCAAAGGAAAGCAGGCTATGCCGGTCTCGCATTCGATCAAGCACGTGGTTCAGGTTTCGATCTTTCTACTTTTATGCAGTGTTGGAGGAGCAGAAGTGACTCAGACAAATCACCTGGATATCGATACGCTTACTGCCAGTCAAGCGGCTCAGCGCATATGCGCTGGTACTTTGACGAGCGGACAATTGGTGACCGCCTATCTGGAAAGGGCGAGATCGCGGCCTGAACTCAATGCAATTGAGGTACTCGATGAAGCGCAGGCCCTCAAGGCGGCGCGCGAGTTCGATCGACGACATCTCTCCGGTCAGCCATGCCAGCCGCTAGGTGGCGTACCGGTGCTTATCAAGGCCAATATCCAGGTGAAGGGTTTGCCCACGACGGATGGAACACCGGCGCTGAGAAATTTCATTGCCACTCAAGATGCGCCGGTTGTCGAAAGGCTTAGAGCCGGAGGTGCGATCGTGATGGGAATTACAACCATGCATGAAACGGCCTATGGGGTCACCGGGTACAACCCCATGTATAGCTACAAGGGAGAGGTCGGCGTGCGAAACGCATACGATGCAACACGCATCGCGGGCGGCTCTTCCTCTGGAAGTGGTGCGGCGCTTGGCGCGCGTATGGCGCCGGCTGCGTTGGGAACCGATACGGGCGGGTCAATACGCATTCCATCCGCGTTTAACGGCTGCGCAGGATTGCGCCCCACTGTAGGCCGATATCCAACTGAGGGAATCGCACCTCTTTCTCACACCAGAGATACAGCTGGTCCAATGGCACAGTCAGTATTCGACTTGGCGTTGCTCGATCAAGCCATTGTCGGAGAGACCGCGATCACACCTCTGTCGCTCAAGGGAATACGGCTTGGTATTGTGCCGGAATTCATGGCCAACCAGGATGACGACACCCTTGCTGTTACCAGGGCAGCATTGGACAAGCTTCGTGCTGCTGGCGTCACATTGGTCGATGTTGAAATGCCTCGCCTCAAGGAACTTGATGATGCTACGGAGTTCCCCATTGTGACGTACGAGGTGCGAGATGGCCTTGGAGCCTATCTACGCAGGTACCATACCGGTGTCACCCTCGGGGAAGTCGCCGCACACATGGCAAGTCCAGACGTTATGAAGATGTATCAAGAGCAGGTCGTCCCGAGAAGAGTGCCTGCGGCTGGCGGTGACTCAGATCTCAACCCGATCTACGAGCATGCGATTTCGGTAGCCAGGCCGGCCATGCAGAAACTTTACCGCGACACATTCGCAAAGTATCATCTCGACGCCTTCGTGTTCCCAACTGTGCCGCGGGTTGCGCCTGAGGCGAATTCGCATGTAACTGACGCAGAACTCTTCCAAAGCATCATTCAGAATACCGGCCCTGGAAGTGTGGTTGGAGTGCCTGGTTTGACCCTTCCTTCTGGACTGGGAGAGAAATCTGGACTTCCGGTTGGATTGGAACTTGATGGCCCTGAGGGAAGCGACACCCATCTGCTAGCCATTGGAATGTCGATCGAAGGATTACTAGGCAGGCTGAGTCCACCGAAGTGACATCCTCTGTTTATAGCGTTCATTGAATTCAACGAAGATCGGCGTGTGAGCCCGGTGATCCAACAACTCCGCATATGGAGCAAGGCGAGTTCATCGGGTTCACGCGGTCGAATGATACCCCCAAGCCATATGTGGATTGTTCACCTCGCACTTAACAGGCCGTATACCTTTATCGTTCTGGGGCTGCTCATTGCGCTACTGCGCTGAAGGCCGCAAAACTCCCGGGGCCCTATGTGCTGGTGGGCCACTCGCTGGGCGGCGTCGAGGCGAGACTTTACGCTGAACGCTGGTCCAAGGAGGTCGTCGGCATG
>Ga0207711_10002049_pt1 | contig 18226 bp, 17 predicted proteins | sample KBSS34metaG_FD_184401 | JGI IMG/M metagenome (GOLD analysis project Ga0207711, IMG submission 184401) | Switchgrass rhizosphere microbial communities from Kellogg Biological Station, Michigan, USA - KBS S3-4 metaG (SPAdes) (version 2) | ecosystem: Host-associated > Plants > Roots > Rhizosphere...
GGCGCATGGCGAATGTGATGACGCTGGTCGACAGCTTAAAGAAATCGCTCGAACGCGCCGAAGAAGAAGGCGATGACAATGACGGCGATAACGGCATCGATGCTGCGATCGCCAAGCTGGTGCTGCGCGATTTACTCGAGCGCCAGCAGGACGAAGAAGACAGCGACGATCGTGTGCAGCTGATGACATTGCACGCCGCTAAAGGCCTCGAATTTCCGCATGTTTATATGATCGGCATGGAAGAAGAATTGTTGCCGCATCGCAATAGCATCGAAGCCGAAACGATCGAAGAGGAGCGCCGTCTGTGCTATGTCGGGATCACGCGCGCACGTCGCACATTGACGATGACCTTCTGCGCCAAGCGCAAACAATTCGGTGATTTTCTATCGTGCACACCGAGCCGCTTTCTCGATGAATTGCCGAGCGAGGATGTCGAGTGGCAAGGGCGCGAGGATGCCGATCCTGTCGCGAGTAAAACCCGCGCCCGCGCAACTTTGGCAGGTTTACGCGATCTGCTCGATTAGTCTTCTGGCTCACCCATTGGGGCGCACGTATACTGCGGCGCTCCTGTTCATGTTGAGGCAAGAAAGCGATGGAATGGATAGCTGATCCGCAGGCATGGGTAGCACTCGCTACATTGTCGGCACTCGAAATCGTGCTCGGCATCGACAATATTATTTTCATTTCGATTTTGGTTGGGCGCTTACCGAAGGAACAGCAACAGTCGGCGCGGCTGCTCGGTCTCGGTCTCGCGATGGTCACGCGTATTTTGTTGCTGCTGTCGTTGACCTGGGTGATGGGGCTCACCGCACCGCTCTTTACGGTTTTCGAGTACGCGATTTCCGGACGCGATCTGATTCTGCTCGGCGGTGGTTTATTCCTGTTATGGAAGAGCACGCATGAAATTCACACCAGCCTGGAAGGCGAGGAGCACGGCGGTGAAAAAAGTGGGGTGAAAGCAGCGTTCGCTTCCACGCTGGTACAGATCGCGATTATCGACATCGTGTTCTCGCTCGATTCGGTCATCACCGCGGTCGGCATGGCGAATCAATTGGCGGTGATGGTTCTCGCCATCGTCTTTGCGGTCGGCGTGATGATGTTTGCCGCGAAACCGATTTCCGATTTCGTCGATCATCATCCATCGATCAAAATGCTCGCGCTGAGCTTTTTGATTGTGGTCGGCATGGCATTGATCGGCGAAGGGCTCGGCATGCATATTCCGAAGGGCTACATTTACTTCGCGATGGCGTTCTCGCTTGCGGTGGAAATGCTGAACATTCGACATCGCAAAAAACGCGCGACGCCAGTGCATTTGCGTCCGCCACAAATGCCGGGTGAGTAATTTCACCAGCCAATAAAAAAGGCCGCATCAAGCGGCCTTTTTTATTGCGTGAGCTGCAGCAGTTTATTTGCTGTGCGCCACCATGTAATCGACGGCAGCCTTAACCTCATCATCGGAACAGGCGGCGCAGGTGCCTTTTGGCGGCATCGCACGAATGCCTTGCAGCGCATGCGTGTGCAAAGTATCGCCGCCTTGCGCGATGCGATCTTTCCACGCCGCTTTGTCGCCCAGTTTTGGCGCGCCGCCGACGCCGGTGCCATGGCACATATTGCAGGTACCGGTAAATACTTCCTCGCCCGATTTCGGTTTGCCGCCGCTGGCTGCCGCCACCGCACCGCCACAACTGCTATCACCTTCGAGGCAGACGGCCCCGACCGGCTTGATGCGATCTTCGATGTCTTTTTTCTGTTTGTCGCTGAGCGCATGAGTGGACAGACTCAGCACCGTGCCCACACCAAATACGGCCAATAACAGCGCGGTTTTCTTCGACATCAATTTGCTCACAGTGTGATCCTCATGCCTTAAACATAAACCCGGATGGGCGGGGGCGGGATAAAAAACTGGCGCGATTATAGCCAGTTAACTTCGGCAAAACCAACCATCGAGTAGGGTTAAAGGCGGGGTTAAGATGGACGCTTTGATCTATGCCCGGTATTATGCCGGCCCGTTACGCGCCCATAGCTCAGCTGGATAGAGCGCTGCCCTCCGGAGGCAGAGGTCGGGGGTTCGAATCCCTCTGGGCGCACCAAATAAATAAAAAGCCACCCTTGCGGTGGCTTTTTTATTTATTCAATGTTCGCTAGGGTGCGTACTCCTGCGATCGACAAATCGTGCGTAATTTGCAGCAAGTCGTGATCATCCCGGCGTACGGGTGCGCCAACTTCCTAATCAGTAATTAAACAGACTATCTTGCGGCGCTGGCTGCGTTTTATCAAAGCGCCAATTGATCGCTAACAGTGGGGAATCTCATGAGCAAAACGATGCAAGCCTATCGAATTCTGGACTGGGCCGAACCGCCGCAAATGGTCGAAGTCGACGTGCCGCAACCCGGCACCGGCGAAGTATTGATTAAAGTGGCAGGCAACGGTCTCTGCCATTCCGATATCGGCATGATGCAACTTCCAAAACAAATGGGGGAAATGCTCGGCTGGCGCGTGCCGTTCACGCTCGGTCACGAAGTCGGCGGTTGGGTGGAGCGCTGCGGCGCCGGCGTGCAAAACTTTAATCAAGGCGATGCCGTGGTAGTGCTCTCTGTACAATCCGACGGCACGTGCTCGTATTGTCAACGCGGCATGGACAATGCCTGCATCGAAGGCGCAGCGGGGCGAGGGTACGGCCGCGATGGCGGTCTGGCCCATTACGTGGTGGCGCAGGCGCGCGAACTCATTAAATTAAAAACCCTCGATCCGGCGCATGCCGGTCCGCTGACTGATGCCGGATCGACTTCATATCACGCGGTAAAACGCGTACTGCCGAAACTGGTACCGGGATCGACTGCGGTCGTGATCGGTGCCGGCGGACTCGGCAGCTTTGCCGTACAGTTTTTACGTGTACTGAGCGCGGCGCGCATTATCGTCGTCGATAACAACGAACAACGCCTGGCATTTGCGCGCGAACTCGGCGCGCACGAAACCGTGGTTGGCGTGAATAGCGATACCGTCGATGCACTACACCAATACACCGACGGCGAAGGCGCGATGGCGGTGCTCGATTTTGTCGGCATCGATGCCAGCGTCGAAGCGGGCCTCAGTGCGCTGCGCAGAACCGGGTCATACGCTTTGATCGGCGCCGGCATGGGCAAATCGAATCGGCCGTGGTTCAATGCCCTGCCGCGCGATGGCGAAGTATTTACCTTCCAAGGCGGCAGCAGCGCGGATACGCGCGAGGTGATCGCGCTTGCCGAAGCCGGTCTCATTCGCAACGAAGTGGAAGTTTTTCCATTCAGTAAAGTCGGCGAAGCTTATCAAAAGCTCGATAAAGGCCTGCTGCGCGGTCGCGCGGTGGTGACACCGAATCAATGGGATTAAAACCGTTCGCCGGAAAGATTTAAAAATTCGGCAAAAAATTATTTTTAATCGGCTGGATTACTTCCGCCAATCCACCGTGCCGAATTGTCCGCCGTCCAGAAACGCGTAATAAATACTGATTTCTCCGCGTGTCTGGTTGGCGGAACTAATATTGGAATACGTCGCGTCGCGTCGGAGCTATAACATCAGCGCTATAAGATTTTCAATTCGCAATATAGAAGTACTGCGAGAGGGTGATAGCGTTCGATGCAGGCCGGCTGCATTAACGATGTATTTTCCGCCAAATTAAAACCGGTAAGCGCAGCAAAAATCCGATAAACATGCGCGTGTGCATCCACGTCAGCAAAACGTTGTCGCGCAAATAATTGAAATGCGAAACGCCGCCTTCGTCGCTACTTAAATATTTCACTGGCGCGGGAATATTAATCGGCTTTACGTTGCGCCAGCATAAACGTACGGCCGCTTCGGGATCGAAATCGAAGCGGCGCATCCAGTGATTTTTTTTCATCACCGCGAGCAGCGGTGCGATGGGATACACACGAAAACCGAACAGCGAATCGCCGATGCCCATCCACAGCGTTTCGAGATTTGCCCACCAATTCGAAATGCGTCGGCCTTTTACGCGCAGCGATGGCGCCGATGCATCGAATTGCGGCACGCCGAGCACCATCGCCTGCGATTGGCGCTGCGATGTTTGCATGAATTCGACGATACATTGCGCGGGATGTTGTCCATCCGAATCCATCGTCAGCACATGCGTAAAACCTTCGCTGGCGGCGCGTTCGATGCCGTGCATAACGGCTGCGCCCTTGCCGCTGTTATGCGGCAACACGAGCACGCGTAAACCGGCATCGTCGTCGGCCATTTTGCGCAGGCCCTCCGTAGTGCCGTCGGTGCTCCCGTCGACCACCACCCACACTGGGTCCCACTGCGCGCGTGCCGCACGCACCGTTTCATAAACACGAGCGCCCGGATTGAAACTCGGAATTAACACGAGATGAGTATTGGAGCGTTCAGGCATAGGGCCGGCGCTCCGCCAGTTGCGTTGAATCATTTGCGTTTTGCATCGGCGGTCGCAGCGTCGCGCGCTGTAATTCATCGCGCAGATAATTTTCGATGTCGGCGACAAACTCACCGACATCGCCGGTGGGTGCGGAAAACCGTTTGCCGAGTCGAATACGATAAACCATCGGCATATCGGGGCGACGCGATAGCGGCCACGTCTTGCCGAGGAATTCGGAATTGGTTTCGATCAATAACGTTTGCACCGGCGCACGCGCACGCTTCGCAATTAAACCGGTGCTCGGTTTGCAGATATTGACGGGTGGTGTCACGGTGCGCGTACCTTCGGGAAAAAGCAGTAAAAAACTGCCGCGATTCAATTCGTGTACCGCCTGCTTGATCATGTGCATCGGCGGGTCGTTGCGAATGTAACGCGCGAGGCGCGCGCCGCTGCCGAAAAAAATACTATCCATTAATGTCGATTTCATGATGCATGCGATATTCGGAAATTTCGAAATCACCATCACCGCATCGAGCAGGCTCGGATGATTGGGGGCGAGAATCAATCCCTGTTTTTCGTCGCGCAGCGCGTCGAGCTCGGATAAGTCGAAACGGCATGCACCGATAAATTCCAGCGTCTGCAGATAAAATCGAAAGCCGCGCATAATCGTCCAGCGACCGAGCCGCTCGCCGTAGCGCGCCGGCAGCAGCGGATAGAGCGGCACCGCAAATACGCTCCACAGTAGGCACAGCACGCCGAGCGTGCCGAGGCCCACATACAGGCGAATATATTCAGACAACCGGAGCAACATAGTTGGATTTCGTTTACGTGGTTAGTATTCGATTATTTTGACGCTGCAATAAGCAATCACTCATCCGCTTCAACGCGTTGCGATGATTGGCCAATTATCCATGAAATCGCGATGCCACCGGCGACATAATGCTTGCTCGTGACCAGTGGGCTATTTTCGAATACCGCACTACTCAATGAATCGTAACGAATAAAGCCGCCGATCCAATAGTTGGGAAAGCGTTTGGATACGGCACTCAGCAATTGCCAGCCGGCGAAACCGCCGGGGGCATCGTAGGCATTTCGTGTTGACGTCGCGTAACGATCGGCGACCGAATAAAAATAAGCGTGTTGGCGCTTACTGCCGTAAATCGGTCCGGCCAGCAGGCCGAAATTCCAGCCGCGCAAACCGACGGGATCGGTTACATCCAGATTCAGGCGCGGCGTGAACTGCCAGCCGACGGATTGCGGATTGGCCTCGGCAGTGAAGGCATAACGCGCAGGGAGACGCAGATCGAGTTTGCGTTGGCGGTCGGTGGAGCGCCATAGCGTGAGGTCGAGCGAAGGGCCGATTTCGAGCGTCGGTTTTAGATCGGGCATGCCTTGGCGCGCATCGATGTGATCGCTGTCGACTGGAATCGATGCGCTCGTGCTGACATTCAAATCGATGCGATCGTTGTCGAAGAAAATACCGCGAATACCATTGCGATCGGCTTTAAATAGTTCGCCGCGATAGATGAAATAAGGCGTCGGTAAAATCAAGGCGCGCTGTTCGTCGGAGCCACGATAAGCGGGAAAAGTCACACCGCCAACACCGAGCCCGGCTTCCCATAGCGGCTTTTGCTCGGCGGTGGCGGAGAGTGACGCTAATGCGATAAGTGCAATGAAATGACAGCGCATCATGCGCGCGCAAACTCGGTGGTGACACCGGCACTGGCTTCCACTTCCACCAATAAATCGGTTCGACAAATATCGGCCTGTAAATAAATCGCGCGCGGTATCGCACCCAGCCAGTGTTCGATTTCCGCTTTGATCGCGCCGCTATCGGCAGCATCGCGCACATAGATTTTATAGGTGAGGTCCGCGCGGGCGAATTTTCGCCGCTGAGTTGTGTCGTTAGCCGCACCGATGATGCTGTCGATATTGGCCAACAGCTCACGTGTTTGCGCGGCGACATCGCTCGCATGCAGCGTACGATGGCCGACAATGCTGGCGGTCCCGGAAATAAACAATAAATCTTGTCCGGCATAATCGATCAGATTGGCGCGCGAGAAAATCGGGCTGCGCGGCCCGTATTCGGCTGGATAGCAATACGCGGCGGTCTGGCGTGGGTTTTCAATGGCGATCGGCGTGGTGCGACCGGCAATAAAATATATATTCAAATTGCCATTTACGGTGCCGACCGCGCTTGCTGCCGGGACATTGCCGGCTATCGCGCGACCGCAGGCTTCAAAGGCTGCTTGACGATCGATATTGAATTGGCGGTAGCGCTCGAGTCCGTGTTCGACGGCGTTGATGCGCGGGATGAAATTCCATACGCGCCACAACTGCGGAAATTGCAGTTGATCGAGCAGCGCAAAAATTTGTTGATAAGCCGCGCCAGTTGCCTGTTGTAACGCACTTCGTTTCGCATCGGTTTGAAATTGCATTTCATCGAGCGAGATATAACCGAATAGCAGCTCGTCGCCATAACGGTAATGCAGCGCGCCAGCGTGGCCAGTCTGCATGTCAGCGGTGCAGTGCCAGCTTTCATGCGCGATCTCGGCGTCGAGACAGGGCATCGCCACGAGCAGATCCAGCGCCGGCAGGTTTAATGCGCCATAGGTCACAATACCGAGCGAATCGATGGTGCGCACGGGCGGTGGCGAGCTGGAATCGCACAGTAAATATTGAAGTTTTAGCATTGTTCGGTGGACTGTGAAGGAGCGTCGGACTGTACTGATTTGCGTGCGGCAATGTCAATTTTTGCACGCCGGTGATCGGTGCGCCCGGGCGTGCGCTTGGACCTTCACCGCTTATGTAATAGAATTCGACCCGAAAAAAACTCTAACGAACTAGTGGCTACGTTATGTCGGAAGTCGTAAAACCAGCGTTCCCCGTTGCTCCCGAACTACTGCGAGAGCTCGCGGAGATGATTGTATCCACGCTCAATCTTGACATCGCGCCAGCGGACATTTTGCCGGACGAGCCGTTATACGGTGAAGGGTTGGGACTCGATTCAATCGATATTCTAGAAATCGCGCTCGTCGTTTCGAAAAAATACGGTGTGCAGATCAAAGCGGATAGCGACGATAACTTGCAAATTTTTGCCTCGTTGCGCAGTCTCGCCGAGCATATTGCGGCTCATCGCAGCAAATAACTGATACGACCCGTACAGGGATGCAAGTCGCGGGTTTGTGCATGCAGATCGCGTAAGGCTTCCATATCTGACCTCAGCAATTTTTCATAATAATTTGGAGCTCGCCATGGAAGATAAGCGTTCAGTCGCCGAAAGTATCATTGCTCCGCATAGTCCGCTCACCGAATATTATGCGGATGAGTCAAAACGCGCGGGTTTCATCCGCGAAATGTTCGATAGCACTGCAGAAGATTACGATTTGATCGAGCGCGTGCTCGGATTTGGTCGCGGTTCATGGTATCGCCGCTCGGCGCTGGAGCGGGCCGGACTGAAACCCGGCATGAAAATTCTCGATGTTGGAATGGGCACCGGACTGGTTGCGCGCGAAGCGATAACGATCGTCGGCGATGCAAGCCTGGTCACTGGCATCGACCCCAGCCCTGGCATGATGGAACAGGCGAAATTACCTGGCGTGAATCTGGTTGAAGGCTATGCGGAGTCGCTACCGTTTCCCGATGCCTCGTTCGATTTTTTAAGTATGGGTTATGCGCTGCGTCATATCAGCGATTTATCGGCAGCTTTTCGCGAGTTTCGCCGCGTGTTGAAACCGGGCGGCAAACTGTGCCTGTTGGAAATCAGCTGCCCGGCGTCGCCGGTTGGAAGATTCGTTCTGAAAAATTACATGCGACGAGTAGTACCGTTGATTGCAGCGCTGGTCGGACAAAAAACGAATACGCGCCAGTTATGGCGTTATTACTGGGATACGATCGAAGCCTGCGTCGCGCCTGCAACCATTGTCGCTGCGCTGGACGAGGCCGGTCTGGTCGATGCGCGCCGCTATATCGATGTAAAAATCATGAGCTTTTTTTCGGAGTATCAAGCAGCGAAAGCTGAAGATATAGTTGCAGCTCAACGTCAGACATAACGGAAGGGTAAGCAATGTCAGGGCCCGTAATGCTTGGGCACTTAATTCTCGAATGCCTCACTCGAAAAGAATTACCGCGTATTCCTGAGCCCGATTTGATCATGGACGATCCGATCAAAATCGAGGCATTCATGGAGAGTGGCCTTGAGGATGGGGTGCTAGCATTTTTATATCTTTTCCATTCTCTGCAAGCGGCGCCTGTTATCAGAGCGGGCGATGCGGTGTTGGATCTCGCCTGCGGCCCCGGCAATCAATTACTGCAAATAGCGCGTCTCAATCCCTCCGCGAATTTTATCGGACTCGATGCCTCAGAAAGCATGCTCGAACGCGCCAGTGCGACGCTGAAACGCAACGGCATTAGCAATGTACAACTCGTGCATGGCGACATGCGGAAATTAGAAAATTTCGCGTCGAATAGTTTTGACTGTGTGCTCTGCACAATGTCGCTGCATCATCTGCCCGACGTGTTGTCCCTGAACCGCGCAATGACCGAAGCGGGTCGCGTTTTGAAAAATGATGGTGGCGCATACATCGCCGATTTCGGCCGCTTACGCCGGCGCAGCACGCAGCATTTTTTCGCGCACGATAATTCCCAATATCAATCGCCCGAATTTACCGAAGATTATCTCAGCTCATTGCGCGCCGCGTTCAGCTGCGATGAATTATCGAAAGCAATTTCGTTATTAAATATCGAGACAAGAATTTATAAGACGGCATTGACGCCATTTATGGTGATCGCGAAAAGCAAACCACGCCGCGATATGGATGCTCACACAATGAAAATGTTTAAAGAAATTCACGCGAAACTGACCGTGGATCAGAAAAAAAATTTCCGCGTGTTTTCGCGTTGGTTTAAGGGCGGTGGGTTGGAGTTGGCTTGCGATTAGTATCGAAAATGCAAAAAAAGGTGTTTGAACTCAGTATTGCGACAACTTTAATCGTGGCGGCCTACCAGATAATAATCCGCAGATTTTTTATGTTGACTCCAAACTTGTCTTTTTGTCATAGTTTCCAAATATTTAATCATAAAAATATATACAAAAATCTCTACCCAGTCTGATGAACGGATTCGCCTCGCCATTTCCAGGCTATTCGAAATCACGTCACGCATGATCGGGTTGATTGTTTGATCGACGGCTTTGCTGTTGTTGGTTTTATTGCCTGTTATAGAAGGGATTAAAAATGCCGTTCATGTCGGTTGCGTTGCTCTTAAAACGAAAAAGTGCATTTGTTTTTTTATCGGTTGTCCTCGCTATATTGACGGCCTGCGGTGGTGGTGGTGGTGGCGGCACCGACAGTCCGCCCGCTTCAACTGCACCGATAGCGCCGACTATAACCGCGCAACCTCAAAGTACAACGGTTGTTGACGGCCAGCCGGCGTCATTGTTAACGCGCTGAATAATCATGATCTCTACTCTGTAGTTGTGAGTAATTCGGCCGGCAGCGTAATCAGTAACGCGGCTGAATTATCCGTAAACTTGTCACCGCTCGATTTGATTGCCGGAGCGCCGGGAGGCTTTGGCAACATCGATGGTTTAAAAACTGCAGCACGATTCAATTATCCAATAATCAGAACAACCGATGCGGCGGGAAATATTTATGTCGTCGATGGCAATGGTGTACCCAGTGCACGCTTATTGAGAAAAATTTCTCCGACTGGAAATGTATCTACACTTTTCGGCGTATCAAACCCCTCTATAACCGGGCCGGACAGCAGTGGGAACTTTTATGCTATTGGCGATTGCTCGGTAGATAAAATCACTGCATCGGGAGCGAGCTCGACTTTGGCAGGTGACCCGCTCTCCGGCACATTGTGCGGCTTCTACAATAGCCTCGGGGATCCGCGAGGAATTTTGGCCACTGATATCGTACTGGCGAATGATGGAAACATTTACATAGCCGATCAAAATCACACAATACGAAAAGTCACGGCTAGCGGCGTCGTGTCGACATTAGCCGGGACAGTTGGTGTGCGCGGGTCAGTTGATGGTGCTGGGACATCTGCATCTTTCGAAGATATATTTTCAATCAGACAAGATGCCAGTGGCAATTTGATCGCTATCCAGAGCGACGGCAATAATTTTTTTAAGGTTCGTGAAATCACGTTGTCAGGGATTGTCTCAAGCCCCGCAAATTCACTGCGTATTTATAACGATGTAAATGCCGGTCCCACGTCATTTGTTATGAGTGACACAAAAGGTGCCGATGCAAACGGCAATCTGTATTTAGCGGATCCTATTACAAGATTTCTTCAAATAGACTCTTCTGGTTCAGTGCTGCGAGCAGCAGGTGATTCCTTTACGGCGGGAGATGCGAATGGCTCGTCGAATGTCGCTCGGTTCCGATTTATTACCTCTGTCCTCCCCGATGATATAGGGGGCGCATTGATTGGGGACCAAGCTTCGGCGCGAACAATTGACGGCAGTGGAATCGTTAGTACTATTGCTGGCCAACCGCCAAGATCAAATCTTATCGATGGTGCCGTTTCCTTATCTGAATTTGATAGTCCGCAGGGAATAGTCTCGGATAAAAATGGAAATATTTTTGTTACAGAAGTGTTTTGGAGTTTTATTCGAAAAATCTCGTTCGATGGAAACGTCTCGACCATCGCTGGAAACTCTACCCGTGGCTTTGTTGATGGGAGCGGGCTCAATGCTAGATTTAATATACCGGCCGCTATTGCAATGGATGCAAACGGCAATCTATTCGTTGCCGACAAAACTAATAATGCAATCCGAAAAATCACTACGACAGGTGTCGTATCGACCTATGCCGGTAGCGGGTCGGCAGGTGCGACGAATGGTCCAGCCCTATCAGCAACTTTCTCAGCGCCTTCTGGCATTGCTATAGCATCGAATGGAGATATTTACGTAGCCGATACTGGTAACTCGATCATACGAAAAATCAGCCAAGCGGGAGTTGTCAGTACCTTCGCTGGCAGCCCGGGTGCAACTGGAGCAGCAGATGGGGCATCAGGGGCGCGGTTCAATGCGCCAACTGGCATTGCGCTGGACGGCGCGGATAATATATTTATTGCTGATACAGGCAACTACACGATAAGAAAAATTACGCCTAATGGTGTTGTGAGTACTATCGCGGGAACGGCGGGATCGGATGGTTATGCGGACGGCGTTAACGCGCTCTTTCGCGCTCCGGTAGCGTTGGTTGTAGACAACGGCGGAAATATATATGTAGCCGATACGGAAAATCACGCGATACGTAAAATCTCGGACACCACTACAAGTACCCTTGCTGGAAAACCTTCAAGTTTATCGAGTCTTGCTGGCTCAACGGGACTCCAACTAGGTGCGCTCCCGGGCTCACTGAGTCGACCGGTGGGCATCGCCATAATTACTAAAGGGTCGAAGCAAATGCTCGCTGTGACGGATATTGGAGAACATGTAATTGTTTCTATAGATCTTCCTTAGCGTGGGCAAGAGGCGATGGATACCCATACTTATATCGGATCAATGTTTGGTGCGGATTGTTTCCGTCGATAATTACGGCAATTTCGGACAATCGCCAATTGATTGGGTAGCAAAAATAAAAATGTGCATTACCGTTTTTATTTTTGCTACCCGTCAAACCATTCCTCCATTAACAGAAACCACTTGCCCCGTGATATATCCCGCCTGCTCTGACGCCAGAAAGGCAACCAGATCGGCGACTTCTTCTGGCTTGCCGGCGCGATTGAGCGGTACCAGACGCGCAATAGCCGCCGCATCAAAAACCCCGGATGTCATATCGGATTCGATAATGCCGGGCGCAATGGCATTTACAGTAATGCCGCGACTGCCAAGTTCGATCGCTAATGATTTCGTCGCGGAATTAATCGCGCCTTTCGCCGCTGCGTAATTCGATTGCCCGCGGTTGCCGGTCAGCGCGGCCACCGATGAAATCGAAATGATTCGGCCCCAGCGACTTCTTATCATCGGCATGGTTATCGGTTGGGTGACGTTAAAAAAACCGTGCAGCGATACATCGATAACATGGTGCCATTGCGCGCGCCGCATACCGGGGAAAACGGCATCGTCGTGAATGCCGGCGTTATTGACGAGAATTTGAATGGGCTCGTGTTCGAGTAATTTTTCCAATGCCGATTCGACCGCGGCGGCATCGGTGACATCAAATTGAACGGCCTGCGCCGAATATCCATGTGCCGATAATTCCGCGCATAATTTTTCGGCAGCGGCGATGTTGTTATTCGCGTGCACAATGACGTGAATGCCATCTGCCGCAAGCCGTCGACAAATCGCAGCGCCGATAGCGCCACTACCTCCGGTGATCAATGCGCGTTTCATGCTGAATTACCGTTCGTAGACGAATGTTGCGATTGCAGCGATGCCACATCGATAAGAATGCTGGCGCGGCCAGTCAATAGGATTTCGTTCATCGCGGCGACGCTGAATCGATACAGCAATGTGACATCGCTCCCCGCAATGCGTTCTGCCTGCACCGTGAGATCGCCAGGTAAATCGTCGAGGCGTTCGCGCTGCCATTTCACATCGCGAATGCTGGTCAGATAGCCGGCCTTTGCTGTGATTGTTTTTGCGGAGAGCAACGCACCGTGTACAGCAATAGCCTGCGCAGCGTATTCGACACCGGCAGCGATACCCACTATGCCGTTGATGGCGAGCGGGTGGCACGGATCGCGATGGCTGGTCGCGATGCAAACAATTCGTTCATCGTTCCACTCTACGACAGCATCCAATAAACACATGGTGCCCTGGTGTGGAATGGCGGCGGCAATCCAGTTGCGATCGATCATGCGCTGACTTCAATAACGAGATTGGGTTTATTTAAATATTCGATAACCACACTGCCACTTTCCGCGCGCGCAATCAGTTGCATCAGCGGCAATGCGCGCGCGGTCGGAATTGTCGCGCGCAGTTTTTCCAATTCGGATTGATCGATCGGCATCGCATCGGCTGTCGTCAGCGCGATGTTTAGCGAGACTTTAGTGGTTGCTGTTTTATGCGGACTCAGCACCATCGCGATGCCGAACGGATATGGAATCGGACGGAACGAGTACAGCGGTTCGGGATAGGCGCTGTCGAATGCCACCATCAGGCAGAGCTGATCAGAAGCGCGCACTTGCGTGGCCGCTTCGAGCAGTGCCGCGGCAAACGTACCGTCGTAAGCGCAGAGACTGGTGGACGCCGCCATGCACGCTGTGGCGATGCTCCAATAGCCCGCCGGCGCATTGTGCACCGAGTTGTGAAAACGTGTCGGCGATACCGCGCGATCGTCAGATGCCAGCGTGGTGAGAAGATTGTGACAGTTATCGCAATCGCCACCGGTCGATGAGAACACGCTCGCTAATTTTGTCGCATCGGCGCCGGCATCTGCGATCGCTTCGAAACCCAGCGCCATCGACAGCTTTACCGCCAGGCCTGCGCGGCGACGCTCTGCTGCCGGTAATGCGTCCGCAACGGGTAGCTGAAGCGGTGCAACGACTAACGGCAATTGACCAGTGAGTATTTGCCGCGCGTGCTTCCAGCCATTCAATCCCGGGCCAAATAAACCGATGCCGTCGATATGCGCTAACACGCTGCTCATGCCATCACCTTCGACAGAATCAAGCTGCAATTACTGCCGCCGAAACCAAACGAATTACTCATCACATGTCGCAGCGATCGGTTTTGATTCGCCAACACATAATGGCATTGCAATGTCGGGTCGATATTTTGAGTGCCGGTACCGCCAGGAATCATATTGAATTTCAGCGCGAGTGCTGCGATGACTGCTTCCAATGCGCCGGCAGCGCCGAGCGTGTGACCGGTGTGTCCTTTCGTCGAGCTGCACGGTGTCTGCCGGCCGAATAAACGCGTCACACTTTTATCTTCCGCGGCATCGTTGCTCGGTGTGGCGGTGCCATGCAGATTGAGATAATCGATATCGCCCGTGTTTAGACGCGCTGATCGCAACGCGGCTTCCATCGCGTACTGTGCGCCTAAACCATCGGGATGCGGTGACGACATATGATGCGCATCGGAGGTTTCGCCGATGCCGCTCAACACGATATCGCCCGGCTTCACAGCGGTAGCTTTTTCCAGCAGTACAAATGCCGCGCCTTCGCCCAGTGAAATGCCATCGCGGTCGGCATCGAACGGTTTGCACGCGCGCGCAGACATTAATTGCAGCGAGTTGAAACCATAGAGCGTGGTAAAACACAGCGAATCGACACCACCGACAATTGCCGCGTCGATCAATCCACTGTCTATCAAACGCTGCGCACACGCGAATACCTTGGCGCTCGACGAGCACGCGGTGGAAACGACATACGCCGGTCCGGTTAATTCGAAGTAACTGCGCACGAAGTCGCCGACCGAATAGCAATTGTGCGTGTGGCGATAATCGTGATTTTTGGGCAGGGCACCGGTATCGGGATCGACATGGCGATAGGCGATTTCCGAACTCAAAATTCCCGATGTGCTCGTGCCTAGAAATACCCCGATGCGATCGCGCCCATATGTGCTTATCGCAGCATTAACGCTTTCGACAAAATTATCCTGCTCGAGCCCCAGCTGCGCGAGCCGATTATTGCGGCAATCAAATGCGGATAATCTGGCTTCGAGCTGCAGCGTTTCGAGCCCAGCGACTTCGCCGAGATACGTATCGAAATCCAAATCGCCCCAGTGCCCGGGCGCGAGGCCGCTGTGCATTGTTTCGAGCGCGGCAAGCGATGGCGTGAGACCCGCGCCGATGGCGCTGGTCATCGTAAAAGAACTGAATTTAAGTGCGCGCATTACCTTGTATTACCTTGTTCAGTATTAAAGGGCCCGTGCAATCAGCATCACGTTGGCGAAAGCAGTCGATTGACTCATCGGAATAGCGGTGACTGCAAAGCCGCGACGTTCCAAGTTGTCGATCCAGTCTGGCAGCGAGCGAAAAAATAACGGCGTCGCGCCGAAACCGCGCGTCAGCAACACGCAACGATCGACGAACCGGGTCAACATCGCGCGAAATGTCTGTCTCGCATCGCTAACCCGAGTCAGTAGCACGCTGCCCACTTTGAGTGAGGCACGAATTTCGTCGAATAATTTTTCCTGATCGGCATGCGGAATGTAGTGCAGTACATCCAGTAACACCACCGCATCGGCGGCGGCAATTTCCGCCGCGCGTATATCGCCGGGCAGCAATTGCACGCGCTCGTTGTAGATGGGAGCAAGCGCATGGTTACCGCAGTGCACGTCGCGCGCGTTGATGTCGATGCCGCGAAAATTCAGATTTTGCGCCGGCCGCGTTTGATGGTGCCATGCACCGTTATTCGCCAATTTTTCTGCGGCGAGCAGCCATGCTGCGAGCAATCCTTTGCCACAGCCGAGATCCAGCACGCGCGCGTTATCGGAAAAAATAGCGTGTTCGAGCAGCGCTTTAAAAATAGGATCGCCGCGCAATTTTCCGCGCACCCATTGATAGTTGATGTAGCCGGTGGCTTGATAAGGCGCGCTCGCCATATCAAGAAGCGCTTTAATCATTGAGTGCGTCGCTCAGCGTAACGGGTCGCAATTTGCGCTCGACGATGGCACCGAGCAGTGTTGGCAAAACGTCAAGAATAACGGCTGTGTCATGTTGCGTGTGGGCAGCGTTGCCGTCATGCAGCAGCAAAATATCGCCGGCGGCGAGATTGCGCGTCAGTCGCTGCAGAACCTTGGCGGCGTTACCGGTGCGAGTATCGTAGCCACGCCGGGTCCAGGTCGCCAGCCGCAAGTCTAAACGACACAACACCGAATCCAAAAATGGATTGCGCAAACCGGCCACCGCTCGAAAAAATTGTGGGCGTCGGCCGGTGATGCGATGGAGCGTCGTTTGCGCAGCGCTGATTTCATTCAACCATTGTTGCGGTCCGAACAATGACGAATGGTGGCGATGCCGTTGCCCATGATTTTCGACATGATGACCTGCAGCGACGATGGCTCGACACAGCTCGGGATAACGTTCAGCGCGTTCGCCGATACAGAAAAAAGTTGCCTTGGCATCGTACATTTTTAGAATTTGCAAAACGCGCGGCGTTACTTCGGGGTTGGGGCCATCGTCGATGGTGATGGCAATTTCGCCGCGTCTAATCGCGGCAGTGGGAAGTCGCACCAGATTTGCGCCCAATAGCGAGCAGCGCGGCAGCAGACCGGCAATGGCGATCGCCGTATGCGTCATTAAAATTAGCGCTAACGATAACGGCCACCACGCCACGTCGATAAGCAGTAATGCGCCGGCAAGTACATGCAAGAAAACACCGATAAGCAACCAGCGGGGCAAAGAAAAAAGCGCGCGCATGTCGGCGGTTTCCTCAAGATGACTTCGAGGTCGATGCGGTATAAGTCGACGTAGCAAGAATGGCCGAAAAAATCAGTGCGAGAAATGCACCGAGGCCGACCGTGCTGCCAATCGCGGATAACACCGGCACCTTCGATAAACCGAGTACGCCGAAACTTCCCACCGACGTGAGATTAGCGATAAGCACCGAGAACGCAACTTTGGATTGCGTGGCTTGGTCCTGCGCCTGCACATCCGAATTGAAGAACAGCGCGTAGTTCGAGCCGACCGCGACCACCAGCAGCAAACCGACCAAATGCAGAATGGTGAGCGGTATTCCCAACGCCAGAAACAACGACACCACGCAGAGCACCGCGCATCCCAGCGATACCATAATCCGCAGTGCCAGCGCGAGCGGCGATGTCATCAATAACAATATCGCTATCGCCAGACAGCCCAAGCCCGAAAGTATCGCCGCTTCGCGAAGATAGCCATCGAACACCGACGTGGTTTCTTCCAGCAGATCGATGACGGTGAATTGAAGCGTGTTATCCACTTGCAACGCTGCGGTGACTTTATCCAGATCGATTTCGTCACCATGCGTGCCTTCACCGCTCGGCGTAAGCGGCATCAGCACAAGAAAATCCTTCGCGCGTTTGATCAGCAATGTGTCGAACAGTGCCGCTATCGATGTTCCCGCAAGATCCGCACGCGTCAATGGTGCGCGTGAGCGTGCAATTTCGGCATCGGCAACGAATTCGCTGAGCAAATTCTCTTTGATCGGCAGACCTTGCAGCGCCGCATGCAGATTACTGCGCAAGATCGTAGCGTCGGGTATTGCGGCTTGCCGTGCGTGTTGGCTCGCCGCACTCGGTACCAGGAACGACGGCGAATTAAAGCCGCCGATAATTCGTTGGTCGATTAATGGCTGCAGCAAGGTTGCCGCGTGCTCTGCTTGTTGCAGCGCGGCTTCCTCATCGGCGGCAGCGAAGCTGGCGATGTAGCGAATATTCGTGCCACCCATATCGTTGCGCAGTTCCATATCGAGCTGCTGCGCGCTTTTCGATATTGGGCTGAGTGCAGAGAGTTGACGGTTCCATACCTCGCCATCGAATGACACGATGTAACCCAGCGTTACGACCAACAGCAAATACAGCGCCCAGCGCAATTTTTTCGCTTGCGCGAATACCATGAGCAACACATCGCCGGCTTTGATGATGGTGCGTGAGTCGATCGCCTTTGGCATCAGTCCCGGCAATACATAGCGCGTCGCCAAGGCGGCGGCAACCAATCCGCTGATTGAATACAGACCCAATTGCGCAAGACCGGGGAAGCTCGAAAACAGCAGTGCGGCAAAGCCGACAATCGACGTCAGTACGCCGAGACGAATCGTGCGCCAAAAGTTTCCGGTGCGTGCGCCGCCGGCGCCCTGAATAAATAAATAAATCGAGTAATCGACCGATTCGCCGATCAACGTTGTGCCGAAAGCCAGCGTCAATCCGTGTATATGTCCAAATACCAAACTGACCGCAACCATGCCGACCAT
>Ga0207711_10002064_pt1 | contig 18171 bp, 13 predicted proteins | sample KBSS34metaG_FD_184401 | JGI IMG/M metagenome (GOLD analysis project Ga0207711, IMG submission 184401) | Switchgrass rhizosphere microbial communities from Kellogg Biological Station, Michigan, USA - KBS S3-4 metaG (SPAdes) (version 2) | ecosystem: Host-associated > Plants > Roots > Rhizosphere...
TAGGGCCGCGCCTTCAGCTTCCCCGTGCGCGCCATGCGCAGCCAGAAGGCGAAGGCGATCAGCATCAGCCCCATCGCCAGCGCGAAGTTGATGAAGCCGAACTGGAACGGATAGCCGTAGGCGAGCGGCAGCGCGAAGATCGCGGTGGGTGGCACGCGGCCATGGATTTCGCGGGCGACCAGCAGCAGGCCGGCGACGGTGATGGCGGGGATCGCCATCACGATCAGCTTCACCGCCAGCTCCAGCCCCAGCAGCGGGCCGAGCAGCTGCACCAGCAGATCGCACCCCAGATTGCCGATCAGCGCCCAGCGGAAGCTGTAATAGTGCGACAGGAAGGGCGAGCTGCCGATCTCGAGCTGGACGCGGTAGCGCCCCATATGGCCCATCAGATCGGTGAGCGGCGGAATCGGCGGCAGCAGCAGCGGAACCACGGCCAGGGCGATCATGGCGAACGCGAAGAGGCGCGTTTCCCACCAGGCGGTTGGTTGCGCGGACGAAGGCGAATGGCTCATACGGGCTCTGCCGATAGTCTGCGGCGGGGCCGATGGGCAAGCGGGCTATGGGGCACGCTCAGTCGATAACCGAATAAACCCGCCCATAACGCAGCCCCGGCACCGCGATCCGCCGTAGCCATGCCGGCGGGTGGTTCGCCGCCAGCGCCGCCGCCATGCTGTGCGGGGAGCGTTTGGCGATGTTTTTCGCCGCGTCGGCATCGGTGCAGAAATAGACATAGGCGGGGTGGCGCCGCTGGACGACCTGCCACGCCTGTTGCTGATCGGTGGCGAAGAAGCGCAGCACATCGTCCATGGCCTGCGCACCGCGATGATAGCCGGCACCGAGGACCGTGTGGTGCGAGGCGCTGATGATCGCCGGGCCGGCATCGATCTGCGCCACGACAAGGCCCTGCGGCAAGGACTGGAGATGGCCGACCTCGCTGCGATCCATGCACTTCTCGGCAATGGGCGAGGGGAGGTCGCTGCTCGCGCCGGGCAGCAGCGAGAAAGCGGCCACGGCTGGCGTGATCGGCAGGAACAGCAGCACCGCCGCGCTCTGGCCTACCACGCGGGCAGGCATCGAAGGCCATGCCCGGATGCGCCGGCTGACGGCATGGAGCAGCACCAGCGAGCCCGGAATCGCGAGGATGTTGGAGAGGGTGCTCGCCCGCAGCACGAACATGCCGATCAGCGTCGCCGCCAGCAGCAGCAGGGCATAGTCGGTCATGACATGCCGCCGTTCGCCGGAGCGCAGGGCCCATAGGGCGCCGGCCAGCCCCACCAGCGGGAAGACGAGCCATCCTATCGCGGTGGATACCGACTGGTGCCACATCGGCTGGCCTTCGGGGACGTTGAGATACCAGACGCGATAGTCGAGCGGGGTGAGGACGGCGAAGGGGCCGGCGCTGCACTGGGGCGCCCACAGCTTGTAGACGGCGCCCGCCGCCAGTGCTGCGGCGCCAAGAGCCGCGAACCTTACCACCAGCGGCGCCGGGGCCGAGCGCATCGCCAGCGTCGCGCCCACGGCGGCGACGGCCAGCAGCGTCATGTGGACGGGCGACACGGCATCGCAATAGGTGCGATCGAACAGGGCGCCGCCATGGGTGATCAGGAACAGGGCAAGGCTGGCGAGCGTCGCGCCGGCCAGATAAGCGGGGAGCGTCGCGCCCTCCCGCTCCGGCGCCAGCGCCCAGCGCAGGCCGAGCAGGGCACCGCACGCGGCGGTGAACACCAGCCCTTCCAGCGAGATGTGCATCCAGAGCGCGGCGAAGGCGCCGGCCAGCGCCGCACCGCGGAGCTTGCGCTGTCCGCCGATCAGCAGCGCCGCCATCGCCAGCCCGCACACCGCCTGCCAGCCATGATGATCGATCCGCATCGGATGGGCGACGCCATAGACGCCCACATTCGCGACGCAGAACACCGCGGCGAGCAGGGCGAGCCCGTCGTTCGCCAGCGTCTTGCGGGCGATCCGGGCCACCAGCAGGGCGATTGCGGCATAGGTGAGGAAGGGCGTGGTGACGCAGGCGATCAGCTCCGCCATCGGCTGCCCCACGAAAGGCCGGAACAGCAGGATGGCACCGGCGATCGGCATGTCCACCAGCCGGGACCAGTGCATCGGCAACCCTGCCGGCGGATTGATGCGATATTGGGTGACATCGAACCAGCTCTGGCCGGCCAGAAAATCCCGCACCTGCTGGAGGCGCATCACATCGTCGGGATCGTAGAAATGGCCGAGGCGGATATCGTGCCAGAATCCGATCAGCATCAGGGCGAATCCGCCCAGCACGGCACCGGCCAGCCCGAGCCGGTAGAGCGCCGGCCCCACCTGCATCGTCTCGGCCGGGCGGTCCTTCACCGCCAGCATCACCTCGCTCATGCGGCGCGCAGCCGGGCCGGCACCGCGCGCACGGAGCCGAGCGCCGCGCGGATATCCTCCTTCTCCGGGGCCGCGATCGAGGCGGTGTCGCCCTCGTTCCCGGCCTCGTGATATTCGGCGTCCTCGTTCACCGCCCACACGTCATATTCGCGGGCGCCGGCCAGGATGTTGCGGACGGTGAGCATCGCCGTCATCATCGCATGATCCTGGTTGTTGTAGCGGTGCATCCCGTTGCGGCCGACGAGGTGGAGAGTCGGATAGGCGGCCTCCAACTCCTCGCGCATCGCGGTCACATGCGTCGCATAGGCGTCGTCATAGACCGGATAGGCCTTCTCCTGACGCACCACCACGCCGCCCTCGACACAGGCGGGGTCGCACAGCCCCAGCAGCCCCATCTCCTTCGTGGCGAGCGCCACGAGGTCTTCGTCCGATGAGGCCCAGAGGCCGTCGCCCTCGAAGCAGAAATATTCGAGGCCGACGCAGGCGAGATCGGGATCGGGCACCATCTCGGGCGACCAGCTGCGGAAATTCTGGATGCGGCCGACCTTCACCTTCGAATCGTGGATGTAGATCCAGTTATCGGGGAACAGGTCCGCCGAGCGGATCATCAGCGCGACCGTCAGGAAATCGCGATATTTGAGGTCCAGCGCATCCGGCAGCGAGGCGGGCAGCGGGTGGATGCGCCCGGCCAGCTCCCGCATCGGCGCGGACGAGATGACATGCCCGGCCCGGATCACGCGATCGCCTTCCGGCCCGGTGGCGGTGACGCGCCAGCCATCGGCATCCTGCGCAAGCTGCTTCAGCGCATGGCCCATCAGCACAGCGTTGCCGCCCTCGATCACGCGATCGCGCGCAGCCTCCCACATCATGCCGGGGCCGCGCCGCGGATAGCGGAAGCTTTCCAGCAGCGTCTTCGTCTCCATGCCGTCATTGGGGCGCTTGTTGAGGCCCAGTGAACGCTTGAAGCCGTCCATCACCGCCTTGCCGAGGCTGAGGCCCTTGATGCGCTGTGCCGCCCAGTCGGCGGAGATTTCGTCGCATGGCATGCCCCACACCTTCTCGGTGTAGGTCTTGAAGAAGATGCCGAACAGCTTGGCGCCGAACTGGTTGATCGTCCAATCCTGGAAGGAGCGGGCCTCCTTCTTCGGAAAGAGCTTCCAGCGCAGATAGCTCGCCATGCAGAGGCTGGAACGCCAGATGCCGAGGTTCATAAGGGCCTCGAACGCGCGGAGCGGATAGCTGTAGAACTTGCCCTCGTAATAGATGCGGCTCATGCGCGGCCGCTCGATGAAGTCGTCCGGCAGAATCTCGTTCCAGAGATCGACCACCTCGCGGCTTTTCGAGAAGAATCGGTGGCCGCCAATATCGAATCGGAAGCCCTGATGCTCGACGGTGCGGCTGATCCCGCCGACATAGACGGGATCCTTCTCGATCACCGTCACGCGCTTTCCGGCCTTTGTCAGTAGATAGGCGGCGGTAAGGCCAGCCGGTCCCGCGCCGATGATGGCTACGTCCACCTGATCGTGCAGATGAGCCACATTCTTCTCCCGCCCATTCGATGGGACCGGGATGCCTTGCAGGGAATAATTTAAGGTTAATGCAGGGTTCGAGCCCGTCGTCGGGCGAATAGTTCCGCCGGAGCCCGATCAACCGATCGGTCTCCGGCGGCAGAACTTCCCTTAGCGGCCGTCGCGGCGGCCGAGCAGGCGCAGGCGGAGCGCGTTGAGCTTGATGAAGCCCGCTGCGTCGCGCTGGTCATAGGCGCCGGCATCGTCCTCGAAGGTGACGACCTTCTCGGAATAGAGCGTGTCGGGGGACTTGCGGCCCACCACATAGCAGCCGCCCTTGTAGAGCTTCAGCCGCACGGTGCCGTTCACGCGGGCCTGCGAATGATCGATCGCGGCCTGCAGCATCTCGCGCTCGGGCGAGAACCAGAAGCCGTTATAGAGCAGCTCGGCGTAGCGGATCGCCAGCTCGTCCTTCAGGTGGGCGGCGCCGCGATCCAGCGTGATTTGCTCGATGCCACGGTGTGCGGCGTGATAGATGGTGCCGCCCGGCGTCTCGTACATGCCGCGGCTCTTCATGCCGACGAAGCGGTTCTCGACCAGATCGAGGCGGCCGATGCCATGCTTGCGGCCGAGATCGTTGAGGGCGGCGAGCAGCGTCGCCGGGCTCATGCCCACGCCGTTCAGCGCGACGCCGTCACCCTTCTCGAAATCGATGGTGATATATTCGGCCGCGTCGGGCGCGTCTTCCGGGTTGACGGTGCGCGAGAAGACATAGTCCGGCACCTCGTCCCACGGATTTTCCAGCACCTTGCCCTCCGACGAGGTGTGGAGAAGGTTCGCGTCGGTGGAGAAGGGCGATTCGCCGCGCTTGTCCTTGGGCACCGGAATCTGGTGCTTCTCGGCATATTCGATCAGGCGGGTGCGGCTGGTGAGATCCCACTCGCGCCACGGCGCGATCACCTTGATGTCGGGCTGGAGCGCGTAATAGCCGAGCTCGAAGCGAACCTGGTCATTGCCCTTGCCGGTGGCGCCGTGGGCGACCGCGTCGGCGCCGACCATCTTGGCGATCTCGATCTGGCGCTTGGCGATCAGCGGCCGGGCGATCGAGGTGCCGAGCAGATAGAGCCCCTCATAGAGCGCGTTGGCGCGCATCATCGGGAACACATAATCCTTCACGAACTCCTCGCGGAGATCGTCGATGAAGATATGCTCGGGCTTCACGCCCATCAGCTCGGCCTTCTTGCGGGCCGGCTCCAGCTCCTCACCCTGGCCGAGATCGGCGGTGAAGGTGACGACCTCGCAATTATAGGTCTCTTTCAGCCATTTGAGGATGACGCTGGTGTCGAGGCCGCCGGAATAGGCGAGGACCACGCGATTGACGGGCTGCGTCATGGCTGATTCCTTACATGGCAAGGGGGTTACGGATCGCGCGCGCCTGTGCCATCGGGACGGCCGCTGTTCAACCCGGAGTATCGCGATGCGGAAACACTGGCTGCTGCTTCTGCCGCTGGCGTGCCTTGCGGGCACCGCGCTGGCCGACCCGCCGCCGGCCTATCGCGCGGAGGTGGAGCAGCGCGCGGCGATGATGTTCGACCGGGCCGACACCAATCACGACGGCGTGCTGACCCGCGACGAATATGTCGCGGCGACCGTAGCGCTGGCGAAGGCGCGCGGCGGCACGCCGACCGAGAAGGGAATCGCGCTGGTGAAGGCGCAGTTCGATGCCTTCGACACATCCCACACCGGCCGGATCAGCCGGGCGGACTTCCTCGCCGAGACGATGGCGCATTTCGACAGCGCCGATCTCAACCATGACGGCATCGTCACCGCCGATGAAGCCCGCAAGGCGGCCGAGAAAATGCGCCGTGAGATGCAGGCGGCGAAGAAGGCTGGAACCGCCCCGGCTCAGTGAGGGAATCTATCCCCCTCCGTTCGTCCTGAGCGAAGTCGAAGGACGTGCATCAGGCGCTGCACCCGAGGCACGCACTTCGACAAGCTCAGTGCGAACGGGGCCTGTGTCGGAATCGCCGTGACGGCGCGAACGCCGCCGCTCAGCCCTTCGCCAGCAGCGCCTTCTCCGCTTCCGCCATATAGTCCCGCGTGATGGGCAGGGCGCGGCGGTCGCGGACATATTGGAGCTGGAAGTTGACCATCTCGCCCCAGCGGAACGCCGTCATCGCGCCGGCGAGATAGAAGCGCCACATCCGGTAGAAGCGCTCGTCGTAGAGCGCGACGATCTGGTCCTTCGCCGCTCCCGTCCGCTCGTACCAATGCTCGATGGTGAGGCCGTAATGGAGCCGCAGCACCTCGCAGTCGGAGAGGATCAGCCGCTCGCGCTCGCTCGCCGCCACGGTTTCCGAAAGCGCGGGGATATAGCCGCCGGGGAAGATATATTTGGTCGTGAAGCTGTCGGTGAAGCTCGGCGGCCCCATGCGGCCGATGGTGTGGATGAGGGCCACGCCATCTTCCGTCAGCAGCTCGCGCACCTTGGCGAAATAGGTGCGGAAGTGCGGCACGCCGACATGCTCGAACATACCGACCGACACGATCCGGTCGAAGCGGCCGGTGAGCGTGCGATAATCGATCAGCTCGAAACGCACCCGGTCGCTGACGCCCGCTTCCTCGGCCCGGCGGCGCGCCACCTTGAGCTGCTCTTCGGAAAGCGTGATGCCCAGCACGTCCACGTCGGCGACGCGGTTGAGGTAGAGCGCCATGCCGCCCCAGCCGCAGCCGATATCCAGCACCTTCTGGCCGGGCTTCAGGTGCAGCTTGGCCGCGATATGGGCCTTCTTGTCGAGCTGGGCGCGATCGATATCCTGCGCCGCATTGTCCTCGGTGAAATAGGCGCAGCTGTACTGCTTGTCCGCATCGAGGAAGAGATCGTAGAGCCGATCGGACAGATCGTAATGATGCGCGACGTTCTGGCGCGATTGCCGCAGCGAGTTGGCGCGGCCCAGCCAGCGCAGCCACGGATGCTCGCCGATGTTGAGGCCATCGTCGATCTGCTTTTCCCAGGCCGCGTTGAAGCGGAACAGATCGATCAGCGCGAGGATGTCATCATCCCCCACGTCCGCCCGGCCGTTCATATAGGCTTCGGCCAGCCCGAGGGACGGCGCGCGCATGATGTCGAAGGGCACCCGCCGATCACGGAACGAGAGGTGGACGGGCGCACGTTGCGCATCGGGCGAGCCGTATCGGCTCGTCTTGCCCGAGGCATCCGTGACAATCAGTTCGCCGACGCGGATGATGCGTCGCAGGAAGGGATCGAGCAGCATTTCGTCGTACAATCTATGCGGTGCCCGGTAGGTTCCACAAGATCATACTCTTGTGCATCTAGCCGAGCGCAGCCTGCTTTTCTTCGGCAAGCCGATCCAGCTCGGCGCGGCTGCGCTTCTCGGCGGCGGTCTTGAGCTGGCCGCAGGCGGCGTCGATGTCCCGCCCACGCGGGGTGCGGACGGGGGCCGAGATTCCCGCCTCGAACACGATGTTCGAGAAGCTGCGGATCCGCTCCGGCGTCGAGCATTCGTAATCCGCGCCCGGCCAGGGGTTGAAGGGGATGAGGTTCACCTTCGCCGGCAGCCGGTATTTGCGGATCAGGCGGACCAGTTCGTGCGCGTCGGCGTCGCTGTCGTTCTTGTCCTTCAGCATCACATATTCGAACGTGATGCGGCGGGCATTGTTGGCGCCCGGATAGGCGGCGCAGGCGGACAGCAGCTCCTCGATGCCGTATTTCTTGTTGAGGGGCACGATCTCGTCGCGCACCTCCTTGGTGACGGCGTGGAGAGAGACAGCCAGGTTCACGCCGATCTCCTCGCCGGCGCGCGCCATCATCGGCACCACGCCCGAGGTGGAGAGGGTGATTCGCCGCTTGGAGAGCGCAAGGCCGTCGCCATCCATCACGATCTTCAGCGCATCGCGCACCGCATCGAAATTGTAGAGGGGTTCGCCCATGCCCATCATCACGATGTTGGTGAGCATGCGGCCTTCCGGCTGGCTCGGCCATTCGCCGAGGCTGTCCCGCGCCAGCATCACCTGGCCGACGATCTCGCCGGGGGTGAGGTTGCGAACGAGGCGCATCGTGCCGGTGTGGCAGAAGCGGCAGTTGAGCGTGCAGCCCACCTGCGACGACACGCACAGCGTGCCGCGATCCGCGTCCGGGATGAAGACCATCTCGAAATCATGGCCATCCGCCGAGCGGAGCAGCCATTTGCGGGTGCCGTCGGTGGAAACCTGCGCTTCCACCACGGCGGGGCGCTCGACGGAGAATCGCTCGGTCAGCCACGGGTGCTGGGCCTTGGCGATGTCCGTCATCGTCGTGAATTCGGTGGCGCCGCGATTGTAGATCCAGTGCCAGAGCTGCTTGGCGCGCAGCTTCGCCTGCTTGGGCTCCAGGCCGGCGGCTTCCAGCTCGCCCCGGATCTGATCGCGGGTGAGGCCGACAAGATCCACCTTGCCATCGGCGCGGGCCGAAGCCGGGCGCGGCACGGGCACGGGATCGACATGGCCGGGAATCGGCATCAGGTTCGGGGCGGTCTGCATCGGCCGCACATAGGGGAAGTCGGGCCGTTTTTCCAGTTCGGCGCGATTCCCGCCTCAGTTTCGGGGCGGGCAGGCGAGCAGCGCCGAATCGATCGCGCTTGCGGCCCCCCGCAGGCGGTAGGCGTCGGCGAAGGCCGTGCCATCGGGTGCGACGGTGCTGATGCTCATCGAACTGCCCGATCGCATCGCCGCGACGATGGCCGCATCGGCCCGCCGGTCCGCCGCCCACGCATCGCGTCCGCGCGCGGTGAGGGCGAAGCTGCTCTCCGCGATGCTGAGGGTCACCGGGGCTCCGTCGCGATGGTCCTCGCTCAACCGAATCGCGATCTGCGCGCGGATTCGCCGGGCGGGCCAGCTCGATACCGATGCGAAAGCGCCACGCCCGGCCGATCGGGTGCCGAGGGGCGGTTCGGCCATCGCGGAGCAGCGGTCCGGTGCCGTCACGGAGCCCTCGCGAAAAGCGGCCCAATCGCGGAAAACCGCGATCACGGTTCGTCCCGCGGCAGCGGTCGGACTGGCGCTGAACAGGCCCAACAGCAGAGCCGCCAAGGAAGTGATGGCCCCGGTTTCAAGACTTAAGGCCTTCAAAATCGACCCATGTGACAATGCGGCAACACTCCAGGTTACGTTTATGTGACGTTCAGATCACAGGTTCCAGAGGGCATGACATCGCCCGGCTTACCCCCCTTTGCCGGAGCGAAGTACATGCAGGAGATTTGTTATGCGTCGTATCGTTTTTGCCGCGATGGCGGCTCTTCCGCTGGCCGCTGCTGTGGCCTCCCCCGCTTTCGCCCAGAGCAGCGAAGCTCCGTTCACGGGCGCCCGCATCGGCGCGACCGTCGGCTATGACCATGTCGATGGCAGCGGCGGCGCCACCTACGGCGGCGTGATCGGCTATGACATGCTCGTCGCCCCGCAGATCACCGTGGGTGCCGAAACCACGCTGGAAGATTCGACCAGCAAGAACATGGGCATCAATGCCTCGCGCGATCTCGCGGTCGCCGGCCGCGTCGGCTACATCCTGACGCCGCGCGTGCTCGCCTTCGCGAAGGTCGGCTATGACACGACCCGTTTCAACTTCGACGACGGCCACACCAACCTCGAGGGTGTGCGTTACGGCGGCGGCCTGGAATATGCGGTGACCCCGCACACCTACATCTCGGCCGAGTTCCGCCGCACCTCGTACGAGGATGATTTCGGCAGCCGCAACGCCGGCATCGCGGGCTTCGGCTACCGCTTCTGATCGAGCGGACGGCTTGAAAGCCTGAATGGGGAGGCCGGGGCGGCGACGCTCCGGCCTCTCTTCGTAACTGGGCGGCTTGGGGCTGGCGGCGGCCGAAGCGGACGCTATAACCAGCCTGTAATCAGCGTGTAGCGGGGATGGAATGAAGGCGACGATCGAGCGTGCAACGCTTCTCAAGGGGCTGAGCCATGTCCAGTCCGTGGTGGAGCGGCGCAACACCATCCCGATCCTGTCCAACGTCCTCATCGAGGCGGCGGCGGGTGGCGGCCTGAAGCTGATGGCGACCGATCTCGATCTCCAGATCGTGGAGACGGTCGAGGCGGCGGTGGATACGCCCGGCGCCACCACGGTTTCGGCGCACACGCTGTTCGATATCGTCCGCAAGCTGCCGGAAGGCGCGCAGGTGCAGCTCACCGCCTCCGAAGGCAAGATGCTGGTGACGGCGGGCCGTGCCCGCTTCAACCTCGCGACGCTGCCGCGCGACGATTTCCCGGTGATCGCCGAGGGCGAGCTTCCCACCAGCTTCGACCTGCCGGCCGCGACGCTGCGCCAGATCATCGACAAGACCCGCTTCGCGATCTCCACCGAGGAGACGCGCTATTATCTGAACGGCATCTACATCCACACCTCGGAGGAAGGCTCCGACGGCCCGGTGCTGAAGGCCGCCGCGACCGATGGCCATCGCCTGGCCCGCATGACGGTGCCGCAGCCGCAGGGCGCCGCCGGGATGCCGGGCGTCATCATCCCGCGCAAGTGCGTGGGTGAGCTGCGCAAGCTGCTCGACGAGGTGGACGGTTCGGTGGAGGTGTCGCTCTCGGCCACCAAGATTCGCTTCGGCCTGGGCACCGCGATCCTCACCTCGAAGCTGATCGACGGCACCTTCCCGGATTATTCGCGCGTCATCCCGACCGCGAACGACAAGCTGCTGAAGATCAATCCCAAGGGCTTCATGGAAGGTGTCGACCGCGTCGCCACCATCGCCAGCGAGAAGACCCGCGCGGTGAAGATGAGCCTCGATCGGGACAAGATCACGCTCTCCGTCACCAGCCCGGAGAATGGCACGGCGGCCGAGGAAGTGCCGGGCGATTACGCCTCGATGAGCTTCGATATCGGCTTTAACGCCCGCTACCTGATGGACATCCTCGGCCAGATCGAGGGCGACGAGGTGGAAGTCCACCTCGCCGACGCCGCCGCGCCGACGCTGATTCGCGAGGGCGAGAAGGCACCGGCGCTCTACGTGCTGATGCCGATGCGGGTGTAGGACGGGTGCCTCTCGCCTGATATTGTTCGAGTCCCTCTGAATCGTCATGCCGGATCAAGTCCGGCATGACGATGGAGGGGGGGGGCTAGCGTGTCGATCGCCTCGGTGGCGTTGGCGGGTTGACGCCCACTCCGATTCACCCACCGATTCCACCCACCGCGAAATCGCTCTAGGGAGGATGGCGTGTTCGTCTCGCGCCTGATCCTCACCGATTTCCGCTCCTATGCGGCCACGACCATCGCGGCCGGGCCGGGCTTCGTCGTGCTGACCGGCGAGAACGGTGCCGGCAAGACCAACGTGCTGGAGGCGGTGTCGCTGCTGGCGCCCGGCAGGGGGCTGCGCGGGGCGAGCCTTCCCGAGATGGCGCGGAGCGGCGGGCCGGGCGGCTTCGCGGTGGCGGCCCGGCTTGGCGACGAGGTGGAGATTGGCACCGGTACCACCGCCGCCGCGCCCGAGCGGCGGCAGGTGCGCATCAACGGCGCGGCGGCATCCGCGACCGCGCTCTCCGAATGGCTCTCCATCCTCTGGCTGACCCCGGCGATGGACCGCCTCTTCACCGAAGGGGCGAGCGGCCGCCGTCGTTTCCTCGATCGTCTCGTGCTGGCGATCGAGCCGGCCCACGGCCACCATGCCGCCCGCTACGAGGCGGCGATGCGCGCCCGCAACAAGCTGCTCGCCGAGCCGGAGACGGCGGACCCGGCCTGGCTCGCCGCGCTGGAGGCGGGCATGGCCGAGCATGGCGCCGCCATCGCGGCGGCCCGCCTGCGCGTGGTCGCGGCGCTAGGCGAACGGCTGGCGCTGGAGCCCGAAGGCCCCTTCGCGCGCGCCGGCCTCGCGCTGGAGGGCTGGCGGGCGACCGACGAGGCCGGCCTCGCCGCCGAACTCCGCAACGGCCGGGCGCGGGATGCCGCCGCCGGGCGCACGCTTGCCGGGCCGCATCGCACCGATCTCGCCGTCACCCATCTCGGCAAGGGGCAGGCGGCGGATCGCTGCTCCACCGGCGAGCAGAAGGCGCTGCTGCTCGGCATCGTGCTGGCCCATGCGGCGCTGGTGGCGGAGCGGGTGGGCCGCCCGCCCGTGCTGCTGCTGGACGAGGTGGCGGCGCATCTCGATTCGCTTCGCCGCGCCGCGCTGTTCGGCCGCCTGGCGGCGATGGGCGGACAGGTGTGGATGACCGGCACGGAGCGCGCGCTTTTCGACGGACTGAGTGCAGCCCGTTGGCTTGGCGTTCATGATGGGATTATTATGGCGGCGTAACGCCATTTCGCCTTCCGGGAAGACGCTATGCGGGATTTCGAGGACGAGGATTTACGCCGCCGCCGCCGTGCCCGGACCCGCCATCATGTCTGGCAGCCGCTGGCATTGGCCGGAATGATCTTCGTCGCCATCCTCGCCATACCCTATTGTCGTATCCAAGCCGGCGCCTGCAAGATGGTGTCGACGCTGTCGGGGCAAGGGGACGCGATGCCTTGTGGTCTGACGGAGCTCAGCCTGACCATCGACACCGATCACCGCCCGTTCGTGTGGGTTTCCGTCGGCCGCTAAACCTGCCCATTTCGCTTTAGTTTTGGGGCGTTCCTGCCTATATCATCGGCATGGCAAGCACTCCTGAGCAGAATGATTACGGCGCCTCCTCGATCAAGGTGCTGAAGGGCCTCGACGCGGTACGCAAGCGGCCGGGCATGTACATTGGCGACACCGATGACGGGTCGGGCCTGCACCACATGGTGTTCGAGGTTTCCGACAACGCCATCGACGAGGCGCTCGCCGGCCATTGCGACCGCGTGCTCATCACGCTCAACCCGGACGGCTCGGTTTCGGTCGAGGATAATGGCCGCGGCATCCCCACCGGCATCCACCCGGAAGAGGGCGTGTCGGCGGCCGAGGTCATCATGACCCAGCTTCACGCTGGCGGTAAGTTCGACAACACCTCCGATTCCAACGCCTACAAGGTGTCGGGCGGCCTGCACGGTGTGGGCGTGTCGGTGGTGAACGCGCTCAGCGACTTCCTCGATCTCACCATCTGGCGCGATGGCGAGGAGCATTACATGCGCTTCCAGCGTGGCGATGCCGTCGCCCCGCTCAAGGTGGTGGGCAAGGTGGAGGGCAAGCGCGGCACCCGCGTCACCTTCATGCCCAGCGCCGACACCTTCAAGATCACCGAGTTCGATTTCGACAAGCTGGAGCATCGCTATCGCGAGCTCGCTTTCCTGAACTCGGGCGTCCGCCTCGTGCTGGCCGATGCGCGCCATGCCGAGCGCAAGGAAGTGGAGCTGTTCTACGAAGGGGGCATCGCCGCCTTCGTGAAGTATCTCGATCGCGCCAAGACGCCGCTGATGCCCGATCCGATCGCGATCAGCGGCCAGCGGGACGATGTCGGCATCGACGTCGCGCTGGAGTGGAACGACAGCTATTACGAGCAGGTCCTCTGCTTCACCAACAACATCCCGCAGCGCGATGGCGGCACCCATCTGGCGGCCTTCCGCGCGGCGCTGACCCGCACGCTCAACGCCTATGCGGAGAAATCGGGCCTTCTCAAGAAGGAGAAGGTGACGCTGACCGGCGACGACATGCGCGAAGGCCTCACCGCGATCGTCTCCGTGAAGCTGCCGGACCCGAAGTTCAGCTCGCAGACCAAGGACAAGCTGGTCTCGTCCGAAGTGCGCCAGCCGCTGGAATCGCTGATGGCGGACAAGCTGGCCGAGTGGCTGGAGGAAAACCCCGCGCATGGCCGCTCGATCGTCCAGAAGGTGATCGACGCCGCCGCCGCGCGCGAGGCCGCCAAGAAGGCGCGCGAGCTGACCCGGCGCAAGGGCGTGATGGATATCGCCTCGCTGCCCGGCAAGCTCGCCGACTGTCAGGAGCGCGATCCCGCCAAGTCCGAACTGTTCATCGTCGAGGGTGACTCGGCCGGCGGCTCCGCGAAGCAGGGGCGCAACCGCCACAATCAGGCGATCCTGCCGCTGAAGGGCAAGATCCTGAACGTGGAGCGCGCCCGCTTCGACCGGATGCTCTCGTCCAAGGAAGTCGGCACGCTCATCCAGGCGCTGGGCACCGGCATCGGGCGCGACGATTTCAACGCGGACAAGCTCCGCTACCACAAGATCGTCATCATGACGGACGCCGACGTCGACGGCGCCCACATCCGCACGCTGCTGCTCACCTTCTTCTATCGGCAGATGCCGGAGCTGATCCAGCGCGGGCACCTCTTCATCGCCCAGCCGCCGCTCTACAAGGTTGCGAAGGGCCGGTCCGAGGTCTATCTGAAGAACCAGGCCGCGCTGGACGATTATCTCGTCGAGGCGGGCGTCGCGACCATGGCGCTCGATACGACGGGCGGCCGCCGCTCGGGCAACGATCTCCAGTCGCTGATCGACCATGCGCGCCGGATGCGGACGCTGATGTCTTACGTGCCGCGCCGCTACGATCCGTCGATTGTGGAGGCGCTGGCGCTGAACGGCGCGCTCGATCTGGCGGCGGACCGTGCCGCGATGGCCGCGCGCGTCGCGGCATGGCTGGGGCGGAGCGATCCCGAGGCCGAATGGACCGGCGTCGCTTCGGAAGAGGGCGGCTATCACCTCGTCCGCAAGTGGCGCGGCGTGTCGGATCGCCATGAGGTGGACGTCGCGTTCCTCGGCTCGGCCGAGGCGCGCAAGCTCCATGCGCTCGCGGGCGAGCAGGCCGATGCCTATGCCCAGCCCTCGCGCCTCGTCTCGATCAAGACGGCCGAGCGCGTAGAGGGCGATGAGGATGACGCGCCGGCGGACCCGAAGGGCATCGCCATCGGCCGTCCTTCCGATCTGCTGGAGGCGGTGTTCGCGATGGGCCGCAAGGGCCTCTCGATCGCGCGCTACAAGGGCCTTGGCGAGATGAACGCCGAGCAGCTCTGGGAGACGACGCTCGATCCGGCGAACCGCTCGCTGCTGCAGGTGGAGGTGGCGCAGGCCGACGTGGCCGACGAAATCTTCACCCGCCTGATGGGCGACGTGGTGGAACCCCGCCGCGAATTCATCCAGGAAAATGCCTTGTCGGTGGCCAATCTGGACGTGTGATCCGGCAGCTCTAGGTCATTGGTATACCGCGATTTCCGAGCCCGCAGGTGATTCCACCTGCCTGGAAATCGCTCTAACGCAGGGAAGGGCGGGGCGGCGATCGGGCCGCCCCGCCTTTTTCGTTACTGGAGCAGCGCGAGCGGGATGGCCGCCGCCATCACCTTGTAGCCCGCCGCCGACGGGTGGAGATGATCGCCGCTGTCGAACTCGGCGCGCAGTTTGGTGGGATCGGCCGGGTTGCGGACGGCGGCATCGAAATCCACCACCGCATCGAAATGGCCGGGCTGGCGAATCCAGCTGTTGAGGGTCTGGCGATCCGCCTCGTTGGCGGCATCGGGATGATAATAGTCCGATCCGCCGTCGGGGGTGATGGTGGCGCCGATCACCTTGATGCCGTGCGCATGGGCGCGGGCGATGATCTGGCCATAGGCGGCGATCAGCGCCTGTTGCAGCTGGGTGTGATCCTCGGGGCTGACGGGGTGCTCGCGCGTCAGCGTGCCGAGATCGTTGATGCCTTCCAGCACGATCAGCGTGCGCACGCCGGCCTGCGCCAGCACGTCGCGATCGAAGCGGGCGAGCGCGTTGGGGCCGAGCCCGTCCTGCAACAGCCGGTTGCCGCCGATGCCATGGTTCAGCACCGCGATCTCGCGGGTGGCCGGATTGGCCTGGAGGCGGCGGGCGAGGTCATCCGGCCAGCGATCGTTGCCGTTGGTGGTGGCGCCATGGCCGTCGGTGATCGAATCGCCGAGCGTCACGACGGCGCCGGCCTTGGGCGAGGCCGCCACTTCGATGCCGGCGAGCGCATACCAATGCTCGATCGTCTTGGCGCCGGGCAGGTCGGCCGCGCCGGTCTGGTCTCCGTGGAGATAGTAGCTGGTGGAGCGTGAGCCCGGATGGCCGGTCTGCCGCGCGGGGGCCTGCGGCAGATAGAGGCTGACGGCGAGATCGCTGAGCGCCGGCACGGTGAGGTCCACCGGATCGGACCAATAGTCAGCCCCCGCCGGGATCACGACGCCCGGCCGTCCGTCGAAGGTGAGCGCGCGGTCGCTGCCGGGCTGGATCGCGGCGGAGGCCGGCGAGGCGGCCCGCGCGATGTGCGCCGTGCCGATGACGAGCGGCGCGGTGCCGAAGGCGTTGGAGATGCGCACCCGCACGCGCGGGCCGCCGATCGAGCTGTGCACCACCTGCCGCAGCGTGGCGTCCGTCATGTCCGCGTCGGGGAGGACGTTGTTGGGCTCGGGAATCTGCTGCGAGCTCGCCCACGTGCCGACCCAGTGCGTGGTGGCCGGCGCGGCAAGGGTAACGGCGGGAAGCAGGGTCGCGCCGAGCGCCCCGCACATAACGATGATCCGGTTCAACGGGCGCATGGACTTCTCCTCAGGAGACACGATGACTTTCGAGGGGGCCGAGAGCGCCGAGGGAGATGGCGTCGCGGCTCACGATCAGGCGTTGGACGACGAGGCCGGGGTCGATCATCCACAGGCGCAGCGTGTGGCGTCCGGCGGTGGCGACGGAGTGGCGGCTGGTCCCCATCCGGGCGGAAGCGATCACCGCCTCATCCCACGCCTGCTGGCTGTCGTGGGCGAGCAGGTCCACCACCTGCGGGGGGCCGTCGTCGATCGAGATGGCATAGCGCAGCCCGCGCCCGCCGCTGGTGTCGAGCGAGGGCGAGGCGATCAGGTTCACCAGCAGATCGCCCGGCTGCTGCACGAAGATGCGGTAATCGAGCGAGGGGCCGTGGCCCGGCTCCTGCGAGGGCACGGCCTGCGGCATGGGCGTGACGGCCGAGAGCGTGCGCCCGAGGCTGGGGATCACCTGCCATGCAACGCCCTGACCCGCAGTGGCGTGGTCATGATGCGCGGCCTCGATCACGATCCGCCCTTCCGCCTCGACGAAGCCGGCGTGCGGCGGAGGTGCTGGGTGGTTGACGATCGTCACGGGCTGCTCGATCCGGTCCGGGCCTTCCAGCGTGACCGTGGCGGACGAGGTACCAGCCGGTGCGCGCTGCCAGTCCACCATGAGCGAGACGGTGGCGCCATCGGGGCCGACGGTCGCCGTCGTGCGATCCGCCTTCAGCCAGGGCACGCTGGTGCGGATGGTAACGGGGTAGGGCGTGCGGCCGCGGTTGAAGAGCTCGATCCGCCTGTCCGGCGTGCCGAAGCGCTCGATGGTGAGGGCCGTGGTGCCGCCCTCCGGCATCGTCCCCATGCTGGCCGCTTCCGGCACGTCGATACGCTGGACGGCCGGCATCACGTCGACCGGGGGCTGCTGCCAGATCGTGTAGCCGATGTGCGTCTGGTCCATCATGTGGACCCACTTGCCGCCGGCGCTCTGCTCGTAACGGCGGGAGATGGTCTTGTCGTTGGCGAAGAGGGCGGTGGCACGATCCGCCAGCGCATTGGTATCGGCGCGGCCCTGCGTCGCGTGCAGCCGGTTGAGCGCGACGGTGACGTAGAGCCGCTGGAGATTGGCGCCGGCCTCCACATCGTGCAGCACCAGCTCGTAATAGGCATCCTGCATGGCGGGCGGCTGCAGCGCGGCGATGCGCCGGGCATCCGCCTCCAGCCGGTCATAGTCCGCCAGCACCCGCTCGGCCTCGCGATCGTGCGTCAGGCTCCATGTCTCGGGCGAGAGCAGCTCGAACTTGCGCCGCGCGGCGTAGCGGGCGGTGCGATCGAGGATGTCGGCGATGGTGGCGGCATGGGCCTTGCCGAACTGCCGGGCGGCCCACTCCGTCCGGTAGGAGGACAGCCGATCGACCGGCCAGCCTTCCGGGTTCCACGCGAAATCGAGGAAGAAGCTGATCGGCAGTTCCAGCGGCTTCAGGTCGCCGACATTGACGATCCACAGCTTGTCCGCCCCATAGGCGCGGGCGAGCGACATCTGCTCCCACGTCCGCTCGATCTGGGTGGTGTTGATCCACTTGTAGTTGCGGGGGCCGCCCACATAATCGAAGTGGTAGTAGATGCCGTAGCCGCCCGGCCGCTTCTCGCCGAGCTTCGGCAGGCGGCGCAGATTGCCCCAATTATCGTCCGAGAAGAGCAGCGTGACGTCATCCGGCACGCGCATCCCCTGATCGTAATAATCCTGCACCTCCTTGTAGAGTGCCCATACCTGCGGCGTCTCGGAGGCGGGCTTGTGCGTCACCTCCTCGATGATCCTGCGCTGGTCGGCGACGATGCGTTCGAGGAGGGGGAT
>Ga0207711_10002066_pt1 | contig 18157 bp, 10 predicted proteins | sample KBSS34metaG_FD_184401 | JGI IMG/M metagenome (GOLD analysis project Ga0207711, IMG submission 184401) | Switchgrass rhizosphere microbial communities from Kellogg Biological Station, Michigan, USA - KBS S3-4 metaG (SPAdes) (version 2) | ecosystem: Host-associated > Plants > Roots > Rhizosphere...
TGCAAGCCCGGCAGCGCCAGGCTGAATTCTTCAACCGCTTCAGCTATGACATCACCCCGGACATCAATGGCTATATTCAAGCCAGCTGGTCGGAAGCGGCGGACTACTCCAAATGGACTCCGCTGACGGTCAGCTCGGCCGGCTCCCGGCCCAACGCCTTCTTCACCACCAACGCCTATCTGTCCGCTCAGCAGCAAGCCCAGTTGACGGCGGCGGCCACGGCTGCGGGCAATTTTGTTGCGCCGCCGAAAGCTTTCACCCCGGTCGGCGGCACCACGAGCATCGGGCCGGCGGTTGCTCCGAATACGCCGTTCTTCACGGACGCCCATTACATCAACAAGGTCGAGGGCGCGCATTCCAGGGACGGAGACAATATCTATGCCACCAAGGGCCTCGACCGGAATCTGAGTGTCACAACGGGCCTGACCGGCAAGCTGGCCAATTTGAACTGGGACGCCTTCTACAGCCACCAGGAAAGCCGGCTGACCGTCAGCGATCCCCAGAATACCAACAACGCCAAATATATGGCGGCGCAGGACGCGGTTGTTGCACCCGCGGGGCTCAAGATAAATGGCGTGGATGTTGGCGGCACGGTCCAGTGCTGGGTCACCACCCAGGCGCAATTCGCCAGCCTCTATCCGGGATGCGTGCCGATCAACGTGTTCGATACCAACGGCATTTCCCAGACCTCTTTCAACTATATCAAGCAGGATACTTTCTGGGTCCTGACACAGAAGCTGGACAATATCGGCGGCAGTATTTCGGGTGGCCTGTTCGGCCTGGGTCTGCCGGCGGGCGAGATCACCGGCGCGCTTTCGGCGGAAATGCGCTGGCGCACCTTTGACAACAAGACCAACGCCCTGCCGACCGATTTTGTCAATTGCACCGGCTTGCGCATGTGCACGCAAAATGGCGGGGCCGCGCCCGCGCTGTGGACCCAGAATGTCAATGCGCCTGTGAGTGCCAGCGACAATGTCTGGGAGACGGCGCTTGAGTTCAATGTGCCCATCCTCAAGGACTTCCCGCTTGCAGAGGAGTTGAGCGCCGACTTCGCCGGCCGCTATACCGACTATTCCATCTCCGGCACGGCCGAGACCTGGAAGATCGGTGTCAACGACAGGATCAGCGACGCCATCCGTGTTCGCGGCACCATGTCATTTGATATTCGCGCGCCAAACCTGAACGACCTGTTCGCGCCGACGGGTATCTCCTCAACGGGGTTCAATGACCTGTTGACGACTGGCAACAACAGCACCCAGCTGGTCACCAAAGGCAATGCCGGTTTGACGCCGGAGCAATCCCATACCTATACGCTGGGCGTGGTGTTGACGCCGGATTTCATTCCCGGCTTTACCACCTCGCTCGACTATTACCAGACCCATATGTCGAACGCGATTACCAACATCAGCTATCAGACCCCATCGATCCAGCAGCTCTGCATCGCCAGCGCGCCCACTTACAGTTCGCCCTTTTGCGCGCTCGCGATCAGGCCCATTGCCCCTGGACAGCCCGGCTACACCTCAGTGGCGAATTACCCGACCCAGGTTCTCCAATCGCCTATCAACAGCGCCAAGATTCAGATGGAAGGCTGGAACTTCGAAGCGGATTACAATTTCGACTGGGCCGATGTGTGGGACGCCATACCGGGTTCTGTGACCTTGCGGCACCTTGTGACCTACCAGCCCGTGCTGGAGACTCAGAACCTACCGGGCTCCACCTTTACCTGGACCCCCCAGCCCAAGACCCGCATGACCACCTTTATCAGTTACCAGGTTGGTGATTGGGGCTTTAATATTCAGAACCAGTGGTTGTCCGGCGCAAAGAAGGCCAACGGTTTCGTCAACCAGAACTATGTTATACCGCGTCTTCACAGCAACAACGTGATGGACTTTGCGATAAACCGCAGGTTTGACCTGTGGGGCGGTTCTTCCACTTTCTATTTCAACGTCCAGAATATCGGCAACACGCGTGCGCCGCTTCAAGGGGCCAACCCGTCGGTCCCCGGTCTGTTCTATCCGGTGAACGGGATTTACAGCGACATGGGCCGCTACTTCACTATCGGCCTCAAGGGTAACTTCTAGGATCGCCGATAGCGATTGCCTTGGACCGGCGCCGCTTTTCGCGGCGCCGGTCTTGCTTTTTGGGGATCAGGTTACGGGCACAACATCAAACGCAATAGTCGTTCTTGCCGCCTTGTCGTGAAACGGCACGGTGCCGTGCCACATATAGGAAGGAAACAGTACCAGCCTGCCAGGAACCGGCTGGATGGTGCGGCGGACGGGATGCTTCAGCACAACGTCCAGCGCCGGCTCGCCGAACTTGATCCAGCCTTGCTTCGCCGTTTCATCCTTCGCGGCTTCCGGCACAGAGACATAGTAGCAAGAGCTGATCCAGCCGTCGGGATGGATATGATTGACATGAAAACCACTGTCGTGAAGCCGCGACGACCAGGACCCGGAATAGCGGAATCTTTCCGCGCGCCGTGACAGCAGAGGGTGGGCGGCATTTTCGTCAAGTTCGGCGATATAGCGCGCCACCGCTTCGTCGATCCGCTGCTTCAGCTTTGCCACCAGGGGCAAGCCGGTGGGGAACAGATGGCCTGGCGTCTGGGTGCCGCCGCGCAGGCTCTGATCGATCAATTCACGGCTCTTGGGATGAAGGCGGTCCAAGGATGCATTCAGCTCGGCGTTGAAACTCGCCATGTCTGAAAAGCCTTCCGGCGGCTCGAGGTCGAAGCTTCGCACCAGGGTGTCGTAGCCGTTGAGCGCTTCGTCCCGCCCGTCCTCCATCATGCGCGACGCGATGCTCAACATTGCCAGGCAGGATGCATTGTTTGGCGTGGTTTCCAGTCCCTGTTCGCACAACCAGGCCGCTTTCTGCGGATCGCCGCTGAGGAGAGCAGGCCGGGCGACAATACTCAGCAGCCCTGCTTCCTTGCCATGACGCGCCAGGACGGCTTCAAACAGCGCGAGCGCCTCGGCGTGGCGGCCCATCATCGTCATCACCTCAGCGGCGCCAATGGCGGCGAGCCGGTCGCCCGGATCGCGCGCTTGCAGCTGCGCATATATGGCATGCGCCTCGGCATGGCGATTTTCCCTGGCCAGCAGATAAGCCTTTCCCAGCAGGAGCTCGCGATTTTCCGGACCCCGATCATAGGATTTCAGATATTCCGCACTGCGGCCCAACTGGTAAAGCAGCGCATTGTAGTCAAGATGCAGTCCGGCATCGGTGGGCGCGCGTGCAATCTCCTTTTCAAAGATCGCGACGGCTTCGTCGAAACGGTCCAGATTCTGGAGCGTTTCGGCGCGGTGGCGTGCGAGGCCGGGCAGGGCCGCATCGATAGCTTCCGCACTATCAAGAGCGGCCAGCGCCTCGGTATCTTTGCGCTGTCGGCGCAAGGCTTGCGCCAGTTGCAGGTATAATTTTGCTTTGAGACCCCGGTCTGCCGCCGCAGCCAGTCCCTTGCGCGCCGCAGTTTCGGCTTCACTGGGACGCCCGGCATCCACCAGGATAGCGGCCAGAGCCAGATCGGCATGCGGGAGGACCGGCGTTAACTTCAGCACCTGGCGAATGTTTTTCTCCGCCTCGTCCAATCTTCCTGTCCGGTGCAGCAGTGCGCCCAACTCGAAAAATGCCTGCACGAAATCCGGCTTGTGCTCCAAAGTGGTGCGGAGGGCCGTTTCAGCCTCTTCGATGCGGCCGAGGCGAGACAACGTCAGTCCCAGATTGAAAGCGAATATCGGGTCGCGCGGCACCGCTATGACCGCCTGATTGAACAAGCCGGCCGCTTCGCCCAGGCGGCCCTGATTCATCCGCAGCGTGCCTGCGATGTTCAGCAGATCGGGATTGGCAGGCAGTTTGCCGCTGAAAAAAGGCGCCAGCGCAATCTCGGCGGCCATCAGATTTCCGCTCTGCAAGGCATTCGTAGCTGTCGTCAACACATGCTGAATGACCGTGGAGGGGGCGGGCATAGTCATTCTCCTACTCTATAACAGCAGGTATCTCTTTCCCAGCCAATGGTGCGAAGGCTTTGCGACCGGGTGCTGAAGCTTTTGAACAACCCGTCGGTCATCCCGATGCACAACAACCCCTTCGTTGGTGGTGCGAGGTCATTGGATCGTTCTGGAAGGTGAAGGTGAAGAACGCTGTTGGCCGGTTGGCGTTACTTCGCATAGTTAATCGCGAGCCAAGGCCGCATAGTCTGAATGCCGCGGGCGCCGGCGATGCCACGAACTGGCGCGCTGGAACGCCGCGCCTGCCTTTAGCAATATGCCCTCAGCAAGATCAGCTGCAATCAGCTGGAAGCCGATCGGCATGCCTTTGCCGTCAAACCCTCCCGGCAAGGTAAGGGCTGGATGCCCGGTCAGATCAAACGGCGCAGTGAATGTTTGCAGCCGCGCAATGAGCTCCGGCCGTTCGCCCATCACGCCCAGCGCCTCGAGCGAAAGCGGCGGAAATGGATGAACTGGCACAAGGAGGAGATCAACCGAAACTAGGCACTCCGTCATCTGGCCTCGAAAAGTCATGCGGCGAAGCTGAAGCTCCTGATAGTCCATGGCGGACAACGCTCGCCCAGCCTCGATCACTTCTTTCAATACAGAGCCATACGACTCGGCGCGCGCCGGATACGTATCCCTGTGCGTGACGGCGGCTTCGACCGCGCAGACCGGAGACCAGTCAGTAACGACGCGTGTGGCATCCGGAAGGGCCAACTCGACGATGTCCGCCCCCAGCTCGCGGAAGATATCCTCCGCTTCGTCGAGAACCCGAACAACCTGAGTATCCACGTTCCGGCGGGTCCAGGCGCGATCAATGCCTATCCGGACTCCACGCATGTCACTTGTGATCGTCGCGGAATAATTCTCCGGAGGGGGTTGGAGAGCCGTCGGATCGGCGGGGTCCGGGCCTGCAACAGCCGCAAGCAGGGCCGCGACATCGGCAACGCTTCGCGCCATGACTCCGACATGATCCATAGTCGGGGCGAGAGCGAGCGTGCCGTGACGGCTGATGCGGCCCCACGTCGGCTTCAGCCCGGTCACGCCGTTCGCTCCGCACGGCCAGCGGATCGATCCGCCGGTGTCGGAGGCCAGCGCGCCAAAGCACAAGCCAGCGGCCAACGCCACGCCCGGGCCGCTGGAGGATATGCCTGGCCAGTAATCCGCATCCCATGGATTTTGCGGCGGTTCGATGCTTGGATGATAATCCGAGTAGGCTCCCTCCGTCATCTTAAGCTTCCCAAGCAAGATTGCGCCCGCCTCGCGGAGGCGCGCCACCGCGGTTGCATCGACAGGAGCCCGGAAGTCGCTATGGATGACGGTGCCCCCGGCGGTCGGGGCATCCCTGGTCCAAAAAAGATCTTTGACCGCCAGCGGGACGCCATGGAGTGGCCCTCTGACTCGCCCCGCTTCAAGTTCTGCATCGGCGCGAGCGGCCGCCTCCAGGGCGCTTTGCGCCATCACGTGGGCGTAACTGCGCAATGCGGGTTCGAGGTCATCCATGCGTGCAAGTTGCGTCTCTGTTACCATGACCGCTGTCAATTCGCGGCGACGGATGCGCTCGCCGACCTCGAGAAGGTCGAGGTAAACGAGAGACTCCGAATTTGCGCTCACGCGACCGCTCCAACCCGGACTTTCGCGATGTATCGCGCGATCGTCTCACCTACCTTGTCGGGCGCCTCCTCCTGCAGGAAGTGTGCGCCCTCGATAAGCTCGATTTCCTGATTGGGCCAAGCACGGCAGAACTCGCGCTGTGCACCGATCAGGAAACCGCCCGGCTCCGCGTCTATGAAAAGCTTGGGTATTGGGCTGCTTGCAAGCCACGCGGCATAGTCTCCGACGATCCCCACCACGTCCGCAGGTTCGCCCGCGACCGGCAGCTCGCGGCTCCACGCAAGCATCGGCATCCTCGAAGGGCCGGGATTGCGATAATGACGTCGATAGACTTCCATCGCATCTACGGGAATACGGCGCAGCGGAAGAAGATATTCGATAAACAGATTTTGCCGCAGAATCAGATCTTCGCCCTGATCGGTGCGTTGACCCTGAAAGAAGGCGCGCGTAGCTTCGGGCCATTCATCCCAGGATGCGAACGGACGCACGATCCCTTCCATGTAGACGATCGCTTTGACCCGATCCGGATGGCGGCGCGCCCAATCAAAACCCAGTGCCGAGCCCCAGTCGTGCACAACGAGGATGATGGATTGGCTGTCGAGACCCAAGGCCTCGAACCAGGCATCCAGATATCGCCGATGGTCGACAAACCGATAGCCCCCGTCTCCCGAGGGACCAGAATTGCCCATTCCGACATAATCCGGCGCGAGACAGCGACCATAGGGCAGCGCGTAGGGGATGATCCTGCGCCACAGATAGGATGGCGTCGGATTGCCATGCAGGAACACGATCGGATCGCCCTCACCAGCATCGACATAGGCGATGTGGCTGTCGAGTACGGCCACGCGCTTGCGGTAGGACGGCTCTTCCGTCGAGATCAGCATCTCTGGCATGACCTTGGTTCCTTTCCGGTCACAACGATGAGGACACCATTAAAACACTTTAGGTAGTGTTTCGTTGCCTCAACCGGCAAAATATTTATGCTGGTGTTATGAGATTGCATGAGCGCTTTCCCGTGCCGCCCGAAATCGGGCTGCTCTACGACTTTCTGAACTCGCTCGATCTACGGAGCTATGTCGAGGGCGGCGTGCCGCACGTCCCGAGCGATGAATTCGCAACAGCGGATTCGCTCCAGGCGTGGCTTGAGGAGCATGGGCTCGTCCGACCGGGCGGTAAGATCGGTGAAAGCGAGCATCGTCAAGTTCTGGCGCTTCGGGCAGGATTTCGCGCTCGCCTTGGAGCGGGCCCCGCTCGTACGTCTAGCGAAGGCCTGAACGCCGCATTGGAGCGCTACCCTTTGATCGTACAAGCCGACGATGCGGATATGAAGTTGGAACCGGCGTCTGGAGTTCGAACAGCTGGCCTCGGCCTCGTGGTCGCCGAGTTTTTTTTGCTGCATGCGACCGGGCGGCTCGACCGGTTGAAGACCTGCGAATCCGAGGACTGCTCCTGGATGTTCTTCGATCGATCCAAGCCCGCCAATCGGCGATGGTGCTCGACCGAGTTATGTGGGAACCGGCACAAGACGCGCGCTTATAGGCAGCGGGCCAAACAACCGTAGGCGGGCTCCGCGGGTTCGAACGAACCCGCTTACTGCTCGCCCTTCGCTGTGGGCGATTTGCGTCCACGCGAGCCAGCGGCCTCTGCTTCCAAGCGCCGAACGGCGCGCATTTCCTGTCTCAAGGTCCAGGATCGGCGATCGTCCAGCGATATCATGTTTATCCAGCGGAAACTGTTCGCCGTAGTTTCAGTGAAGATCCACCGAGTCGTTTCGACACCCTCCGTTCGCTTCAGAATCATGTCGTCATCCACCTGACGAGCAATGAATGGAATGACCACGCGGTTCACCGGGCCGTGCCAAGTCGACCGCCATGCGTCGATCTGCGGGTCGTAGAAGCGGACCGACATCCCATGCGGAGGCAGGCGACCACACGACTTCGATCTACCGTAGCAGTCCGCCGCCCGCAGGCCCCCTGCGACATTGCTTGCAGATGCTGCGAACGCGAACTGTCCACATAGTGATGTCGCCATCAAGCGTCTCACGTCGTGACGGGCTCGCAAGAAATTCGATGCCCCGTATTTTTACTGGAAGTAACGCCTTGGCAAGCAAGCGGCTCAACTCATTTCGGGAATTATTCCCGTGCCCGCTCGAGCAATCGTTTTAACGTTACCATGCAATCACCTGTCGGCAGGTTCCATGCGCTTCGCATCGCGTACGGACTAATTGGCAAACGTGTCCGCGCCACTCGCAACAAATAACGGAGGGCCGGTTTTGGGTGTGCTAGATGCCAAACCGTTAAAAATTATTTGTCTGACATTTGATCGGGCAACGGCCAGGGAACAGGAAACGCAGTGTCTTCAAACAAAGCCGTTTGTGGTCGCGTGCGCCCAATCCGAGCCCTGGTGCGTATGGCAGCAGCAGTTGAGCCGGCTGAAGGGCATATCCGCTCTGCCGCGCCCGATTTGGAGAGAAAGCAGGGACTAAGCATGAGCGCCTTGAACTAGAAGGGGGCAGCTTGTCGTCCGTTCGGTTGGAGCCCGTTCGGTGATTCACGCAAGCGACCGCCATGTTTGAGACGTGGGACCGTGAGTGACGCGGTCTCGATGGGCACGGAAGGAACCGTGCAGACAAATCACCATTTGGGGGACACCATGATTGGCAAGTCAAACAAAAGAACCGGAGCGCTGTTGCACACAGTCCTGCTGGCGAGCGTCTCGACGCTGGCGATTGGAATGTCAGCATCGCCGGGACACGCACAGGGCGACAACGCGGCAAGCGGCACCACCGAATCCGTGGTCGTGACCAGCACCCGGGCCAGCCTTCAAACCTCGCAATCCATCAAGCAAGAGTCCGACCAGATCGTCGATTCCATTACCGCCGTCGATATCGGCGCCTTGCCGGACCGCACGGTTGCCGACGCCTTGCAGCGTGTCCCCGGCGTGACGCTGATTAGGACCGACCAGATCAATGACCCGGTTCGCTATGGCGGCACCGGCAACGGCATCTACATTCGCGGCCTGTCATACGTTCAAAGCCTGACCAACGGCCGCGATGTGTTCTCGGCGTCGAACGGCCGGAGCCTGAGCTTCGCCGATGTGTCGGCCGACCTTCTCAGCGGCATCGACGTCTACAAGAACCCAGACGCCAAAATGATCGAAGGCGGCGTGGGCGGCACTATCAATCTCAAAACCCGCAAGCCATTCGATCACGATAGCCTTTTGATGGCGTTTTCAGGCGATTACACCTATGGCGATCTGATCAACAAGGGCTCGCCGACGGCGACAGGTCTGATCAGCGATCGCTGGAATACAGGTATCGGTGAGATCGGCGCGCTCCTATCCATCGACTACCAGGAACAGCAGAACCGCACCAATGGCTATTCGCTCAGCCATTTCGACTGCGTCTCGGCTACGGGACTCAACGCCGACGGCACGTCATCCGGCGCATCGGTTTTTGGCGACGCGAGCTGCGGCAAGATCAATTCGGCGGATCGCCGCTACATCCCAGGCATTTTCGACGCGCGCCAGATCGACTGGAAACAGACGCGCCTGGCCGTGGACAGTTCTGCGCAATGGCGCTCGCCGAATGGCGAGTGGGAGGCCACTGTTGAAGCCTTCTATTCCAAGGCCGATCCGCATGACACCGAATTCTCGCTGCCCTTCAACGTCCCCCAGGGTTTCCCGAACCCAAACGTCAATTATACTTATGATTCCAAAGGTGTCTGGACGGGCGGCACGATCAACAACGCCCAGACGGGCGGCGTCGACACCCGTATCGGCCGGCACGAGAATCTCAACGGCGATTATTCGCTGAACGTGCAATTCCATCCGAGCGAGGCGTGGAGCTTCTCAGCGGATGCCCAGTATTCGGAATCCCGCGGTACGAATTACAGCATGACCGGCTTCACGGACATGGGGAACCCAAATGATTCCCAGACCCCGGGGGTTCCGGGCGAAAACGTGACGATCGTCGACAAGGGGTACGTTCCGACCCTGTCGATCAGCAATCCGTCGGCCATGAGGCAAGAGTCGAATTACTACTACGCCGCCGCCATGGATCATTTGGAAGATAACTTTGCCCATGCCTGGACCTATCGCGCTGATGGGACCTACAAGTTCCAGGACGACAATGGTTGGATCAAATCGGTCGACTTCGGTTTCCGTGGCGAACAGAAGCAAGCGATCACACGCCAGACGGGCTACGGCTGGAGCATTCTCAGCCACCAGAATTGGGGTGGCGGTCCGCCCGTGTTCCTGGGCCAGACCGGCGGCCTGGGACCGGCCGGGTCTGATGGTGCCACGCCCGACCCCAATCTGCCCAAGACGGTGGCGCTGAAGAATTTTGGAAGCTTCTTCGGTACGGCCGGACCCCAGGCTTGGTTCTTCGCGCCAAGTGCCTTGGATGGTAACACCCAAGACGTCTACGCCGCGCTGAAGGCCTCAAAGACCAACGGCGGCTTTGGCTGGACGCCATACGCGACCCAGGCACAATGCCCGGCGCATATGGACGTCAAGTGCCTGGCCGCATATGGCACCACCACTCCAAGTGCCAACTTCCTCCTCGGCGGCATTAACACCCACAGCGAAATCATCACGTCTGGCTACGTCCAGATCAACTACGCGCACGATAACTTCCTGGGAACCGGCGTTCCGGTGGACGGCAATATCGGCGTGCGGATTGTGACCACGGAGGACAATATCGGTGCCGGGCAATTGGCGCTGCCGACCTTCTCGTCGGGCTGCATTCCCGATCCACGAACCAATTGCACCGACTTCTTCAACGCGCTGACGTTCACAGGCACGGGTGGGACGACCGCCAAGCCGGGCGTCACCAACACCTATACGAAGTTCTTGCCGAGCTTCAACTTCACGGCGCATTTCACCGATCAGTTGCAGGGTCGGCTGGCGTTCTCGCAAGGCATGGTGCGGCCGGATTTCGGCCACATGACGAACTACACCAGCCTCGGATTCAATTTTGGACCCACCCAGGCAGCGCCGTTGCCCAACCTCAACGGCACATTCTTCGGCTCCACGCCGCAAAACGGCAACGGCGGCAATCCGAACCTGAAGCCACTGCTCTCCAACAACTATGACGCCAGCTTGGAGTGGTATTTCGCGCCGACCGGCAGTCTGACCTTGGGGCTGTTCCACAAAGACATCTCGAACTACTTTGTAAGTGGTCTTGTACCCTTCACAATGACCCGGAACGGGATCCCCTATACGTTCCAGATGACCAGCTACCTGAACGGCAACAAGGGTAAGATCGAAGGCTTCGAACTCGGATACCAGCAGTTCTTCGACACACTGCCCGGTTTCCTCAGCGGCTTCGGCGTCGCGGCGAACTACACCAAGATCTATAACAGCGGTGGTTCCAGCACGCCGGGCGTGCCCAATCCGGATCCGACGGCCGTTGCTCTCAGCGCCGGCCTACCGCTCGAAGGCATGTCGCCCGACAGCTACAATGTGCAGCTGATGTACGAAAAATACGGGATTTCAACGCGCCTGGCCTACAACTGGCGTTCGCGATTCCTCCTCACCAGCTCCGCGGCGAACGTCAACCAGCCGGTCTGGTCGGAGAATTACGGTCAGCTTGATGGCTCGATCTTCTACAACTTCCTGGATCACTACAAAGCCGGCATTCAGGCCACCAATCTTTTGAATCAGACCACATTTCTTGATGCCGGATACGTCAACTTCCACCCGCGTTACGACTATATCCAAACGGACCGGAAGATTTCGTTCATCCTGCGTGCGCAATGGTAAAATCACGCAGGATGGGGCTCGCCTGACCTAGCGCGAAGGCACCGGCCATTCAAACGGCCGGTGCTTTTTCGTGGAACGGCAAGCAGCCGGCTGTAATCGCGTCCGAGAGATCACAGCATGTGCTATGCTGTGTGCCGTCAGTCCTTCAGAAGCGAACTTCGCCATGAATCCTGCCACCGCTCCTGATCACATCAAAAAGATCGTCGTCGTGGGAGGCGGCACGGCAGGCTGGATGACAGCCGCGGCGCTGCGCCGCCTACTGGGCCCATCTTTCGCCGATATCCGGCTGATCGAATCCGAAGAAATCGGCACAGTCGGTGTGGGCGAAGCGACCCTGCCGACACTGCATCTCTTCCACAGCAAGCTCGGTATTTCGGAAGTGGACTTCGTCAAAGCAACGCAGGCTACGTTCAAGCTGGGAATCGAGTTCCGCGATTGGGGGCATATCGGCAATCGCTTCTTTCATGGCTTCGGTGACTTCGGCCCCTATATCGAGGCTGTATCCCCCTTTCAATACTGGCTCCGGCTGCGTGCCGCCGGCGACAAAAGCGGTCTGGGTGAGTACTGCGTTCCCACGGTGATGGCTGAACGCAATCGCTGTGCCCAGCCGCATCCCGATCCCCAGTCGCCATTCGCTGCTTTCCTCTACGCCTACCAGTTCGATGCGACGCTTTACGCCAGATTCCTGCGCACCTTCGCTGAGAAGCTTGGCGTGCAACGCACCAATGGCAGGATTGTGGGCGTCAAGCTGCGGGACACCGACGGCTTCATCGAATCCGTGGTGTTGCAGAATGGCGAAACGGTCGCCGGAGACTTGTTCATCGATTGCTCGGGTTTCAGCTCTCTTCTTCTAGGCAAAGCGCTCGACGTGGGATTTGTGGACTGGTCGAAATGGCTGCCTTGCGACCGCGCGATGGCAGTGCCGAGCGAAAGTGCCAGTCCGTTGACGGTCTATACGCGCTCCACCGCGCGTGAAGCGGGCTGGCAATGGCGCATCCCGCTGCAACATCGAATCGGCAATGGCCATGTCTATTGCAGCAAGTTCATCAGCGATCAAGACGCTGCCGAAACTCTACTGGCAAATCTCGATGGCAAGCCGCTTGCCGACCCGCGTCTGCTGCGCTTCACGGCAGGCCGCCGGCAGAAGCAATGGGAGCGCAACTGCGTCGCCATCGGACTTTCCGGAGGGTTTCTTGAGCCGTTGGAATCCACCTCCATTTCGTTGATCCAGAACGCCATCGGAAGGCTCGTCGAATATTTTCCCGACAAAAGCTTCGATACCGTCGTGCAGGGAGAGTTCAACCGGCAGTCCGATATTGAATACGAACGAATACGCGATTTCCTGATCGCACATTACTGTTTCACCGCACGGCGCGATTCCGAGTTGTGGCGGTATTGTAACGCCATGGAGCTGCCCGACACGCTGGCCCATAAAATAGAAGTCTTCAGGTCCCGCGGCCGGCCCGTTGTCTATGATTCCGACGGCTTCAAGGAGGCGAGCTGGCTCGCCATTTACAACGGGCTTGGCGTGGAGCCACGCAACTACGACTCGCTGGTGGATCGCATGCCGTTGGAGGAGATTCGCCGGCTGTTTGTGAGGCGCCGTGAAATTCTGCGGCGCGGCGTCGAAACTATGCCGACGCACGAGCAGTTCCTCGCGCGGAATTTCCAGAAACAGCAGGTTGCTGGTCAGTAGAGGGGGTTACAATGCTTCGGTTTGCCAACTCTGCCTTTGTCGCATTTGTCGTATTGATCCTCTGCGGTGAAGCATTTGCGCAAGTAGGTGGCGGGGCCGGTGCGGCGATCTCCAATTCCGGCGCCCTGCCCATGGGAAATCATATGGGTACCAATAACATGACCCAGGAACAGTTCAATCAGCTCAAGGACTATGTCGATCAGGCGAAGCGGCTCACCAAAGACCAGCGCGTCAAGGGCAAGACGGAAGCGGATCTTAAGGCTGAAGATAAAGAGAATGCGGCGGTGCTGGTAAAAAACCTGGCTGTGCCCTGCGAGGTGTCCGACGCGATGTTGGTGGCTCAAGGAAGCGCGACGGTGGGCGGCAAGCCGGTTCAAACTCGTAGCTATGAAACCGCCTGCACCAACGGCATGGGCTATTTCCTGGTCTCGCAGGAACCCAAGCCTTATGCCGTGTCGTGCTTCGCGGCGGAAGCCAAGACCAAAGCGGATGCGGCAGCGGGAATGGCCGGTGGCGCGATGTGCAAATTGCCGCCTAATGCCGACTCCAAGGCGATGGCGGCGGCCATCCTGTCCCGTGCGGGAAAAACTTGCAACGTGACCCAGGTCGGCTGGATTGGCCAAAACGCCTCCACCAACACGGAATATAATGAGGCGGTTTGCGCCGACGGCACCGGCTATATGCTGGCAAGCGCGCTTCCCGGCTCCGCCAATCCACCCCGTGTCACCGATTGCCATGCTTCTGCGATGCAGGGCATCATCTGCAAGCTCGCCCATGTCGAAGGCGCGCCCATCGTGACGATACAAACCTTCAAGGATGCCGTTGCCCAGAGGGGTGTCTCCTGCGAGGCGTCGAATGTCAGGGTCATCGGCCAGCAGAATATCAGCAAGCGTTATGTGGCTGAATTCCAATGCTCTGAGCATCCCGAAGGGCTCATTGCTTATATCCCATTAGAGGGCAATTCGGCGCCATTCGAAACCATTGACTGTGCCGCCGCCGCCAAGCGCGGATTGAAGTGCACGCTTACGCAATAGTGCGCAGGAAGAAGACGGCTCGGTTCTCCCATGACAGAGGCACGAAAACACCGCGCAAGCTCCAACGGCCTCGATCCGCGCGATCAGGGCGGCGAAGCCGTTCGCAACAACAGGCAGCGCTTGGTGTTGCCGTTTTGGCGCTTGATAACATGTGATTCCGATGGGCAAGAAGTCGTGCTTATTTGGTGGTGTTTCTGGTCCACGGCGAGACAGTTGCGGCCGTTCGGGCGGGTACCAAGCCAGGGCAGATCGGGTTGTGTCGGCGGAGGGGCGGCACAACACCTGCCGGCGTGCGTGGGGTCATGATTTTGTCGGGTCAATGTTAGGAGGGGGAGGCGCAGCCAGGTTTCACCGGCACGTCCGGTCGGCTATGGTAGGGAATGATGCGCTCCTGATAGTCAATGGAAGGAACAGTGCCAGGCGGTCATAGGGCAGGCCGCCTGCGGAAAAAAATGACGGAAATTGCGGCACAAAACGCAACGGTGAGAACCGGCCCATCGGGTCCGGTAAAGCTGCCGGGCGCGGCCGCCGGGGCGGAGGGCGTTCCATCGCACTGGTACGCGCGATTGACGGGCGGCCGTCCGGAATGGGTGGTCAATGCCGCTATTATTTTCATAATTTCGACCCTGGTCAGTCTGTTTCTTGGAACCGCGGGACTCATTCACGGCGGCGGCGATTATGGGGAACTCGTCAATAAGCTGATCTCGGGCTGGGTGTGGGTGCCCTTGGTGCCTCTCATCCTTGCGATCGACCGGCGGCTGCCCCTTTCCGAAAGCCAATTTCCGCTGCGCTTGGCGGTTCATTTCGGGTTGAGCCTGCCTGGAGCCGCCTTACACACCGCGATCCTGGCGCTGGCGGACTTTCCCTTCAAGATTATTTGGTTTAGCCCCATCCGCGCGCCGCAGAATACCTATTATTTCCTCTTTGCCGATTGGTTTTCCTACTGGGCCATATTTGCGCTGATCTTCGCGCTGCAATATTACAAGCGCTATAGCTCCAGCCAGCTTGAGATCGAGCGTCTGAAGAACCGGTATCTGCGGCTTCATCTGGACAATCTGCGCATGCAGCTTGAGCCGCATTTCATGTCCAATGCGTTGAATGCCGTCTCCTCCACGACGGAAACTGATCCCACTCTGGCGCGGCGGATCATTGCCGATCTTGGTGTTCTTCTGCGGCTGTCGCACGAATACAGGGACAGGCATCTCATACCGCTCAAGGAAGAGATGTCCATTCTGGAACACTATCTGGCCATCCAGCGAGTGCGGTTCGGCGAGCGCATCAAGATCGATATCGATGTCGCTCCGGGTGTGGAAAATGCGCTCGTGCCTTGCTTGCTGTTGCAGCCGCTGGTGGAGAATTCGATACGACACGGCATAATGGAGGAGGATACCGGCGAAACGATTTCCATCACTGCAAGCCGCGCGGGTGACGAGGTACGGATTCAGTTGACCGATGATGGCGCGGGACTTCCGCCAGATTGGAGGCTGGAGACATCCTCGGGTCAGGGTCTCTCGATAACGCGTGCGCGGCTGGACGCACTATATCCCAATGACAAGGCGCGCCTTACCATCGGTACGGGACCTGAGCGGGGTACTGTGGTTCTCATCACCATCCCCATCTCCCTAGCGCAACCATGACCCAACCGAAACAGCTGCAGCTCCGGGTGCTGGTTGTTGACGATGAGGCGCTTGCGCGAAGTCGGTTGACAAATCTCCTTCAGCGCGACCAACAGGTTGCAAAGATACTGGAAGCTGCGGATGGCGTCGCGGCGATGAATGTCATGGAGGCGGAGCGTCCCGATATCGTATTTCTGGATATTCAAATGCCTCGACTTGGCGGACTCGACCTGGTCCAAGCCTTGGGCGCGGAAAATATGCCCCACACGATATTCGTTACCGCCTACGACCAATATGCTGTTCGTGCCTTTGAGACCGCCGCGGTGGACTACCTGGTGAAACCGTTTAGCGACGAGCGGTTCGAGCAGTCCATGAACCGGATCAAGGCCAGGATTTGCCAGTCCCAGCCGTCGCAGCTGGGGCCGCATATTCTGGATGCGACGGGCCGGGCAGGCGGGTTCTGGCGCCGCCTGGTTGTGAAATCGGGAAGCGTCGTTCGCTTCCTTCCGGTCGGCGATATCGATTGGATCGAAGCGGCGAATGTGTATGTGAATCTCCATGTCGGGCGCCACGAGTATCTGTATCGCATCGCGCTGAGCCATCTGGCATCCAAGCTCGATCCGGCGCGGTTCGTGCGCATTCACCGCTCCACAATCGTCAATATCGAGCGCGTTAAGGAGCTCGAACCGATCTCTCAGGGCGAATACGAAGTCGTCATGACGGATGGTACCCATCTGCACCTCTCCAAAACCTATCGGTTGGAGCTTGAGAAGCTTCTTGGGCAGCCGCTATAGGGCTGCAACCTTCCTGTCTTTGGATCTCTCGCAATCAGGGGAACATCTGCCACATGAAGTCGCTCCATTGTTTTCTGGCGGCAACCGTTCTCGCGGGAGCTTTCCCGCACATGGGCGTTCTGCCGGCCGCAGCGCAGGCAACCGCCTATTCCGATAAACCGGCGCTTCTCCTTGGCGCCGCCTGGTACCCGGAGCAGTGGCCCCAGTCACAGTGGGATGCCGACCTCTCCCGGATGGAGGCCGCGCATATCAACCTGGTCCGAATCGGCGAGTTCGCCTGGAGCACCATGGAACCATTGGAAGGCCAGTTCCGGTTCGAGTGGCTGGACCGCGCCATTGCGCTGGCGGAAAAACACCACATCTGCGTCGTTCTGGGCACGCCGACAGCCACGCCTCCCGCTTGGCTGACCGCAAAATATCCCGAGACGTTGCGCGTGGACGAAAATGGTGTCCGCGCTGAGCATGGCAATCGCCAGCAATTTTCTTTCACCAGCGCCCGCTACCGCGTCTTTGCGCATGAAATCGCGGAAAAGATGGCGGAGCGGTATGGGCACAATCCCAATGTGGTGGGCTGGCAGCTCGATAACGAATATGCCCAAGCGTCCTTCGATCCGGAAACCAAGGCCAGGTTTCATGATTGGCTGCGCAAGAAATATGGCTCCATAGAAAATCTCAACAACCACTGGACCACGGCCTATTGGAGCCAGACCTACGACAATTTTGACGAAGTCCCGGTGCGCGCGGAAAAGGAGAATCCCGGGCTTCTACTCGATTGGAAACGTTTCGTGAGCGATACCTGGAAGAGCTACTCGGAAAACCAGATCGCTGCCATTCGCCCGCACGCGGACAAGCGGCAGTTCATCACGACCAATACGATGGGTTGGTTTGCCGGCTTCGACGAATACGTCGTTCACTCCAATCTCGACATCGCGGCTTGGGACGATTACACCGGCAGCGAGCACTATGATTATTTCGATAACGGCGCGCGCCATGACCTCACGCGCGGGTATAAGAACAAGAATTTCTGGGTCATGGAAACACAACCGGGATTTGTGAACTGGAACCGCGTTAATTCAAGCCTTGCGCGCGGAGAGGTTCGTGACATGGCCTGGCAGGCGGTGGGCCACGGCGCGGACGCGGTCGAATATTGGCAGTGGCGCAGCGCGCTGAACGGGCAGGAGGAATATCATGGCGTTCTTGTCGGCGCGGATGGCGCGCCGGTGCCCGTATATGCCGAAGTGCAGCAAGTCGGTGAGGAGTTCGCAAAGGTCGGCAAGGCGCTCGCCGGTACCTCCCCGCAATCTTCCGTGGCACTGATCAACGACTATGACAGCCGCTGGGCCATCGACTTCCAGCGCCATAGCGGCAATTTTGATCCTGTCGCAGAGATGGTTGCGTTCTACAAACCCCTCAGGGATCAAGCGCAAGCCGTCGATGTGATATCCGCGCACGCCCCGCTGGCGGGCTATAAGCTGATCGTTGCGCCGGCTTTGAATGTCCTTTCCAAGGATGTCGCGGATCGACTGCTGGCTTATGTGGAGCAGGGCGGAAATCTGGTGCTGGGGCCCCGCTCCGGCATGAAGGACGAATACAATGCCTTGAATGTGCAGCGTCAGCCGGGGCCGCTGGTGCCGGCGCTTGGCGG
>Ga0207711_10002067_pt1 | contig 18145 bp, 14 predicted proteins | sample KBSS34metaG_FD_184401 | JGI IMG/M metagenome (GOLD analysis project Ga0207711, IMG submission 184401) | Switchgrass rhizosphere microbial communities from Kellogg Biological Station, Michigan, USA - KBS S3-4 metaG (SPAdes) (version 2) | ecosystem: Host-associated > Plants > Roots > Rhizosphere...
GTGGCCGATGACAAGCGCGGGTCGCATCTCGCGCTTTCGATCGCGCGGCTCGAAGCCCTCACCGGTGCACCGCTCCAGAAAATCGGACTATCCGCGACCGTCAGCCCCATCGAAGATGTCGCACGCTTCATGAGCGACCGTGCCCACATCGTGCAAGTAGGTCATCGCCGAGCCATGGATCTGGCGGTCGAAGTTCCTCGCGACGAGTTGGGCGCTGTCGCCAGCACGGAGATGTGGGGCGAAGTCTATGACCGCCTTGCGGAACTCGCCAAGGAGCATCGGACCACGCTGGTGTTCGTAAATACGCGTCGCCTGTCGGAACGCGTGGCTCATCATCTGACGGAGCGGTTGGGTGAGAATGCGGTTCTTCCGCACCACGGCAGTCTATCGCGCGCATTGCGGCTTCAGGCCGAGCAGCGATTGAAGAATGGCGAGCTTCGGGCGGTGGTGGCGACGGCATCCCTGGAGTTGGGAATCGATATCGGTACGGTGGATTTGGTGTGCCAGATCGGTTCGCCGCGCTCGATTGCCGTCGCGCTGCAGAGAGTCGGCCGGGCGGGGCACTGGGTCGGCGCGCTGCCGAAAGGCCGGTTGTTCGCGACTACTCGCGACGAATTAATCGAGTGTGCGGCGCTGGTGCGGGCGATCCGACGTGGCGGGCTCGACCGCCTGGAGATTCCGAAAGCTCCACTCGATATCCTGGCGCAGCAGATCGTGGCGATGTCGGCCTGCGAGGAATTTGCCGAAGATGACCTGTTCGCTCTGGTCCGACGCGCGGCCCCGTATCGCGAGCTCGATCGCGCCGACTTCGACGCGGTGGTCAGCATGCTCAGCGAAGGCATCGCACATTCGCGTGGGCGCAGCGGAGCGTACTTGCATCGCGATCAAGTGAATCATCGCGTGCGCGGCCGGCGAGGTGCGCGTCTCGCGGCGATCACCAGCGGTGGCGCAATTCCGGACACCGCACAGTATCAGGTGATTGCCGAACCTGAGGGCACAGTGATCGGATCGCTGGATGAAGATTTCGCGGTCGAGAGCCTGGTGGGCGATGTATTTTTATTAGGCACCACGTCCTGGAAAATCCGCCGCGTGGAGCCCGGGCGTGTGCGTGTGGAAAATGCCCACGGAGCTGCGCCGTCGATTCCGTTCTGGTTGGGCGAAGCGCCCGGCCGCACCCGCGAGCTATCCCAGGAAATCTCGACGCTGCGGGAAGAGGTGGGACAGGCATCCAGCCTATCCTGGGCCGCCGATTGCGGTCTCGACCAACGCGGCTCAGAGCAGGCCGCTGAGTACGTCCAGGCCGGCTTTAAGGCTTTGGGTGCGATGCCGACGCAGGACACGGTAATCGCCGAGCGCTTTTTCGATGAGGCGGGTGGCATGCAACTTGTGATTCACGCACCGTTTGGGGCTCGGATCAACAAAGCCTGGGGACTCGCCCTGCGCAAACGCTTTTGTCGCACGTTCAATTTCGAGCTGCAGGCGGCTGCCACCGATAACGGGATCGTGCTCTCCTTGAGCGATCAGCATTCCTTCCCGTTAGATCTGGTATTCAGTTTTCTGAAGCTGGCGACGGTGGAACATGTGCTGACGCAGGCCATATTCGACGCGCCTATGTTTGGCGCCCGCTGGAAATGGAACGCGGCGCGCGCACTGGCGATTCCGCGATTCTCGGGAGGCCGCAAGGTTCCACCGCCCATTCAGCGCATGCGCTCGGACGATCTGCTCGCCAGCGTCTTCCCCGACCAGGTCGCGTGCGCCGAGAACCTGACTGGGGAAATTCGGATTCCCGATCATCCGCTGGTGAAAGAGACCATCGATAACTGCCTGCATGAGGCGATGGACCTGGAAGGGCTTAAAGAAATCCTCGAGAGAATGGGCGAAGGAACGCTGCGAACCGTGGCCGTCGACACGCGCGAGCCGTCGCCTTTCAGTCATGAGTTGCTGAACGCCAACCCCTACGCGTTTTTGGACGATGCGCCGCTAGAGGAGCGCCGTACGCGCGCGGTGCAGATGCGGCGAAGCTTGTCGGTGGAGGATGCGAAGAATCTGGGCACGCTGGATCCGGCGGCGATTATGCAAGTCGCGGAAGAATCCTGGCCTGTGGTGCGCGACGAACACGAGCTGCATGACGCCCTGCTCACGCTGATCGTGCTCCCACCGGTCGAAGAATGGCGCGAGTGGTACGAATCGCTGGAGCGCGCCGGCCGGGCCTGCACGCTGAACGGGCAGTGGGTCGCGACCGAACGTCTGGAGATCGCAGGCAGTCTCCCTGAGGAAGCCGCAACCGCGACGGTTTTACGAGGATGGTCGGATTCGATCGGTCCGATCACGCCCGCGGCGCTGGCTATGCGATTGTCGCTGCCTCAGGAAGCGATAGACATTGCGTTGGCCAAGCTCGAATCGGAGGGTTTAATTCTTCGCGGCCGGTTTGCCTCCGAAGAAAACGAATTTTGCAACCGCCGCGTCCTGGCCCGCATTCATCGCATGACGCTGGGGCGTCTGCGCAAAGAGATCGAGCCGGTGAATGCCGCCGATTTCATGCGATTTTTGGGGCGCTGGCAGCATCTCGCTCCGGGAACGCAGTTGCACGGAGCCGACGGCCTGTTTCAGGTCTTGCGTCAGTTGCAGGGCTATGAGATCTCGGCGGCGGCATGGGAATCGAATGTTCTGCCGCGCCGCGTCGCGAACTACGATCCCGAACTGCTGGACCGTTTGTGCCTGTCCGGAGAAGTCATGTGGGGACGGCTCTCGCCGCATCCCGCGCTCGAGACGGAAGGCGGCCGCCGGGTCCGGCCCACTCGCGTAGCGCCACTGGCATTGTTCCTTCGTGACGACGCCAAGCGCCTGCTGTCGCCCGCTTCCAACCAGGTTCCGCTGCTCTCGCATCCGGCGCGCGATGTATTCACCGCGCTCGAATCGCATGGAGCCTCGTTCTTCAACGAGCTGGTGCGCGCCACCGGACGCCTGGCCAGCGAGGTCGAGGATGGTCTGTGGGAACTGGTCGCGGCGGGACTGGTCACTGGCGACGGCTTCGAAAATGTGCGGGCTCTGATCGATCCCAAACGCCGCCGCGGAGAAGGGCGGGGCAGAAGCGCCCGGCCTCGTCACGCCGCCGGACGGTGGGCATTGCTGAATCGCTCGGAAGTCGCAACGGAGATTGAATTCTTCGCGGGACTACTTCTGGACCGGTGGGGCGTTGTATTCCGCGACATGTTGTCGCGCGAAACGCTGGCGCCGGCCTGGCGCGACCTGTTGCAGGTGTACCGGCGCATGGAAGCACGCGGCGAAATCCGCGGCGGCCGCTTCGTCGGAGGATTCGTCGGCGAGCAGTTCGCCCGGCCCGAGGCGCTGGATCTTTTGCGGCATCTACGCCGTTCGGCGAAGACGGGAGAACAGCTCGAAATCGCGCCTGCCGATCCTTTGAACTTGAGCGGCATCGTGTTGCCGGGCCCACGAACAGGCGCATTGACGCAGGTTCCGTTGCGGCTGCTCGATGGAGTTCCGCAGGCGGTTGGTTTCTAACAGCCATGTACACTGGAGTTGTGCGCCGGTTGTCATTGTCCGTTTTATCCGCGTCAGTGTTGTTGACAGCCGACCCGCTTGCCGATAGCGCGCAGAAGAAGCTGGACTCGATTTCGGATCAAAAGCTGAAGCGCGGCGCTGTAGTGTCGCTAAGCAACGGCGAGATCAACGCCTGGATCCACGAGAAAGCCGTCAAGGCTTTCCCCGAAGGGATTCGGAACGAGCATATCGAACTCGGTCCCGGCACCGCCGACGGCAACGCGCTGGTCGATCTGACGAAAATCAGCAAAGCGAAGAATAGCGTCAATCCCTTGATCGCCCGCCTGATCGAAGGGGAACGGCCGCTTCGGGTGGCCATCCGTGTCGAATCGTCCAACGGAAAATGTACCGTGTTCCTCACCCACGTGGAGCTTTCCGGTGTGGCGATCGACGGGTCGATCCTCGATTTTCTGATCAAGCATTTTATCCAGCCGCGCTATCCCGACATCAAAATTAACGAGCCGTTCGACCTGGATTTCAACATCGACCATATCGAGATCCAGCCCGCCGGGGTGCGGGTCTTGATCAAGAAGTAGTTAGCTCGCGAGTGCCCAAACCCGCGCTTTACCGTTCCGCGCTCGAGTTTTGTGGAAGCTTGTGCGCCGCACCGGTGCGGGCCGAGGCGAATTGAATTGTTTTAGCAAATGAAGTACCGCCACTTCCTCGCTGTGGAGCGAACTTCGCGGGGCGTTCTCGGGAGGGCGCAGTCGAAACATCTGCTTCGTGAGGTAGCTCTCAATGACCGCCGGATGGATATAGTATTTCCGGCACGTCGCCGGACGATTCCCGAGTTTGCCGGCAGTCGCCTTGATCGCGGCGACGATATTCCGCTTGGCGTCTGTTTCGGATTCGGCGGGTCCAATCTTCTTCAACTGGCTATACATGTGGCCGGTCCCGTGCCAGGTTCGGAAATCCTTGGCGGTGATGTCTTCCCCCGTGATCTCCCGCAGATAATCGTTGACGTCTCCCGATCCGATCGACTGCAGTTCTCCGGACTCCGACTGGTACTGAAACAACTCCGCGCCTGGCAGGTCCTGGCAGCGTTTTACGATGCGAGCCAACTGATCGTCGTGGAGGGTGACGTCCTGTGCCTGGCCGCTCTTGCCCCGAAAGTGCAGACGCAACTCCGCGCCCCGAATCGCCGCATGCTTATTGTGCAGCGTCGTCAGGCCATAGGACCCGTTTGAGCGCATGTACTCGTCATTGCCAACACGGAAGCAGGTTTCATCCAGCAGCCGCAAAACTGCGGCCAGGATTTTGAGCTTGGGCATTCCGGGAAGTTTCAAATCGCGGCGGACCCGGCGCCGGATCTTCGTCAGAGCGGTTCCGAAAGATACCATGCGGTCGAATTTCACTTGATCGCGAACCTCGCGGTACAGGCGATGATAGCGGTACTGTTTCCGGCCCCTGGCGTCGCGACCCACAGCCTGCAAGTGACCCTCCGGCTGTGGGCAGATCCACACGCGAGTCCAGGCTGGAGGAATCACCAGAGCGCGAATACGTTTGAGGGTCGCATCCTGCCGAACCAGTGCACCATCCGCCGCAAAGTATGCAAATCCGCGCCCCTTTTTTCGGCGCGTGATTCCGGGAACTTCGCCGCTCACGTAGCGCAGCCCAACATGTTTCGCGCTATCGATGGGGTTTACCGCCGCCTCGCTCATGTCCTTAAAGAGACAGAGCATTTCACATGCCATCGTTCAGATGGGCCCGCTGATTATCGAAGAGGCAGCTTGCCGCCCCATGCGGATGCAATCCGAAATGCCGATCCCTGTGTAAGCGTTACCTGCCAGATGCAGTCCTGGCACGGCCGCCGCGTGCGATTCGATCTCTTTCAATCGTGCGCCGTGACCGACTACGTATTGCGCCATGGCCCGCGGCCAGCGGTAGACGCCCGTAAAGATAGGCTTGGCCGTCAGTCCCAGGATGTTTCGAAGCTCCGCGCGCGCGATAGCGATCAGAGACTCGTCGGATTCACTGAGTACCGCGTCGTTTCCCGCGCCGCCGAAGAAGCAGCGCAGCGTGATCTTATCCGCGGGAACCCGATGCGGGAACTTGGTTCCCACGAACGTGCAGGCCATCAGTTGCTTGCGTTCGGTCCGTGGAACCAGGAAACCGGTGCCGGCGCGCTGGCCGTCGAACTCGGATGTGCGGAACACCATCTGCGCAATCGCTGATGAAGTGTACGGAATCATGCGCAGCAGCGATGCCAGCCGCCCGACATTCTCCTTGGCGCCTCCGGCAACGTCGCAGAGTAATTCTCCGGCTGCCCAAGCGGGACAGGCGACAACCAAGTGATCGGCGTCCATCCAATCTCCGTTGACCCGCACCCGGAAGCCACTCTCGCGGCGTTCGATCGCTTCCGCCGCCCCGTGCACAACGTTCGCCTTTGCCGCAAGCCGGTCCACCAGGCAGCCCAAGCCGCTCTTCAAGGTGCGGAATAACGGTTCACTTCGTTTTGCGCTGCGGCGCGCCGACATGAGCGTCCGTGCCAGACTGCCCTGGGTGCGCTCCATCTCGACAAACCGTGGAAGGACGCTGGCCACGCTGAGCTGGTCGGGATCGCCGCCATACACGCCGGAAAGCAGCGGCTCAGCCAGGTAATCCAGCGTCTCGCGTCCAAAGTGATCCGTCACGAATTCGGAAACGCTGCGATCGGGATGCGTCTCTGGCCCACGAAAAAACTCAAGGCCCATGCGGATCTTGGTTCCCCAGCCCACCAGCGGCGAAGCCAGCATCGATGAAGGTCGCGTTGGCACGAACATGGTCGTGCCCTCCGGCAGGCGGACAAGTTTTCCATGGCGCTGGATGTAGGTGACGCGCTCTTCGTCTTTCGATCCGATGACGTCGCCGGCCAGGCCCAGCTCCTGGATCAGCTTCATCGCCTCAGGCTTGGCTGAGAGGAAACTATCCGGACCGCATTCCATTACGCAGTCTTCCCACTGACGGGTTTCGATGACCCCGCCGACACGCCGCTGCTTTTCGATCAAGGTGTGGGGAATGCCGGCGTTGGCGAGATCGTAGGCGGCCGAAAGCCCGGCGATGCCTCCGCCGACAATGATGACCGCCACCGGCGTTGCCTCTAGAGTTTGAATTCGCGCACGATTTCGACGCACGCCTTCACGTTCTCCACCGGAGTTTCCGGAAGAATACCGTGGCCGAGATTGAAGATGTGGCCGGGACGCGAGCCGGTGCGCTTCAGCAGCTCATGCACGCGCATACGCAGCTCCGGAAGCGGCGCGAATAGCACGGCCGGATCCAGGTTGCCCTGAACGGCCGACCGGTAGCTGATGTCCATCCAGGCTTGATCGATGTTGATGCGCCAGTCGACGCCCATCACATCGCCGCCGGCTGCATGCAACTCGCGGAAGAAACCCGCCGCACCCGTACCGAAGTGGATCACCGGAACGCTGGCCGTGCGGATGCGTTCGATCAGCGCTCGCGAATACGGCGCTACGAAACGGACATAATCGTCCGGTCCCAGAGCGCCCACCCAGCTATCGAACACCTGCACTATGCGTGCGCCCGCGGAAACCTGAAGTACCGCAAACGCGCCCAGCACGTCCACCAGCTTGCCCATCAGACGGCGCCACAGCGTCTCGTCGTGATACATCATCTGCTTGGTCTTGATGTAATTCCGCGATGGGCCGCCTTCGATCATGTAGCTCGCCATGGTGAACGGCGCGCCGACGAAACCGATCACGGGAACGCGGCCGGCCAGCGCAGTCACCACACGCTGAATGGTCTCGCCAACATAGCCCAGGTCGTCTGTATTCGAAATCGAGAGGCTGTCGATATCGTTCGAAGTTCGTACGGGATTATCGATGACCGGCCCTTCGCCCGCGGAGAACCGCAGCTTCAGTCCCATCGGTTCCACGGGCAGCAGCAGATCGGCGAAGATGATGGCGGCATCCACGTCCAGGATTTCCACCGGCTGAAGTGTGACCTGAGCCGCGAGGTCGGGGCGCTTGCAGATTTCAAGGAGCCCATGATGCTGACGGATCTCCCGGTACTGCTTCAGATAGCGTCCGGCTTGCCGCATGAACCACACGGGCCGAACATCGGTCGGCCGTCGGCGGCATGCGTCAAGAAAGCGGCTTGTCATTGGAGCCACGCGCATCGGTCTTGATTAACTCCCCTGTTGTTACGGCTAAACGGTTGTGGGCGCTGTCGTCTGAGGTATAGCGTCCGGAAGAAAAGCTGGGTAGACCCGTTGGCCTGTTCCTTTCACCAAGTTAGCACGACTCGGATCAGGAAATCGGGTTTTTTTCTGTCTTAGGCCGTCCGCGCCTGATTCTCTTCAGGATTTGGGGAGCCTTGGCCGCCAAAGCCGCCGGTAGATCGGCCTCGAAATGCAGTTCGGGCATTCGATAAAGCTGAAGGCGCTCTGTTAACTCACGCTTTAAGAATGGTTTAGCGTGATTAATCCCCGCCAGGGTCTCTTCCTGTTCCTGCGGCGTTCCATGCAGCGAAATGCGGATGTGAGCCTGGCGAAAATCAGGCGAAATAAGGACTTCCGTGATGGAAGCGCTGCCCACCCGCGGGTCGGCCAGCTCGTAACCGATCAGCTCTTCCAGCTCTTCCCGGAGGCTTTCGGCCACGCGTTCATGCCGATGGGGGTCCACGTCTTCAGGATACAATACGTTCGTGAAAACAGCCGTTTTATTGCTGCTGGTCTCGGCCGCTTGGGTTGCGGCACAGCCGCTACGAGTCTACTCCGAGTTTGCCAAAATTGACGCGACAGGACGCGTCACGGCGCCCGCCGAGCCGCGTGAGATTCTCTCCCCGGCGATCGCCCGCAACGCATTCTCGTCGTTCCAGGTCGTTGTGGACGTGCCGCGCGGGACGCCGTATCAGCTCTACATCGCTCAGAATCCGGAGAACGCCGTCGAGGTGACGTTGTATCGCGAAAACGGCGAAAAGCTCGAGCGTGTCGAGCAGCCGGTTAGCGGCACCGGGACCCAAGTTTTCTGGATGGATCTGTGGACCGCCCGTGACGCGCCGGTCCAGCGGATCAAGGTCGAGCCGCAGTTGCATGTGAACAATGATTGGGTGATTTATCCGATGGAGGCGCGGGTGGCCACCGCGATCGTTCCGGACGTCGGGGGTTTCTCAGCTGGTTTGCCTCCCCATGAGGTCATGCGGAACTATCTTTGCAATCGGCCAGACCCTTCTATCGGCAACGAAGCACGCAGTGTCTCGACTTCTCGCGATCGCAATTCCCGGCAAGACGTAAAGCTTGCGGCTCCGGTAAAGGACGAGCTTTTGAAGCTCTTTGGTTCTTGCGATGCGGCACCATCTCCCGATCCCGAGTGGTACCTCCGCATTCGCGACTATCTGCTGCGCCTTCCTCAGACCGTGCGTTAGACTGAAGAAGCTAACTCGCGCGGAGAGATGGCCGAGTGGCTGAAGGCGCACGCTTGGAAAGCGTGTTTAGGGGAAACTCTAACCAGGGTTCGAATCCCTGTCTCTCCGCCACGCTTTATCCTAAGAATGCTAACCGGTGTCAGTCTGAACAAAAAGTAGCTACCGAGTAGCCGGCCATCCGGAAACAATCCACCTGTCCAGAACTCCCCAGGACGCGGCAGGCCCTATTTTCCGGACGCCCGCTGCTTGACATCTTCGAACCAATTCAACACGACCCGAAGCTCTCTGCCGGTCGCGCCAGATCGCGTCTGGCTGGCATTTACAACGCCGATGAATTGCTTGCCGTCCGGCATTATGTCATAGGTCCGGACATTTGCAGGGACTGCGGTGGTGAAGCCCGACTTCGGCGCGTGAACCGGACTTCCGAAGCTCACGCCCGGTTGGGTGCTGACGATCATGTTCCCGAGTTGACTCGGTCCATAAACATAGAGCAATTCTTTTCCGTCGGGCGACCACACCGGATGATGAGAATCCGCGTCGACCGGCGCGACGTAGGCGGTCGCGGTCGCAGGGAACGGACGCACGTAAATGCGGCTGTTGGGCTGCGCCGTCAATTGATAAGCGACCCAGCGGCCATCCGGGGAAAACACAGAGGAGTTTAGGGAGGCGCCCGGAGTTTCCGCCAACACCGTGGCTTTTTTGTCCCGCAGCGAATAAGTCCAGATTGCAGCCCCGTTGTCCTTTTCCTCACTGAACGAAAAAGTTCGCCCGTCCGGAGACCACGAATCGGGAACTTGCGAAATTCCCTTGTCGGGCTTGGTTAGACGTTCGGCGGCACCACTGCCATCCGCGCGTTGCCACCAGATACCGAGGTCTCCTTCGCGATCCGACTGAAACGCAACCCGCTGGTTATCCGAGGACCAAATGGGGTAGCGATTAGTTCCCGTACCAGGAAGAGTCAGACGACGCGGGGCTGTGGCTCCGGACAACTCATAGATCCAGATGCCGGTGTCGTTGTTCTCCTCGATTTGATACGCAACTCGCTTGCCGTCCCTGGACACACGCGGGAAAGAGTAGGCGTTCGGGGGCGTCTTCAGTGGCTCGACGTCGCCCTTCCGGTCCACGAGTCCGAGAACGGTCTGTCCGGCTACTGATGCGGTCACCGCCCCCGGCACGTAAATCAATGACCCGGTGGTCGAGAAAGCAAACTGCGAGGCGATGATGTTGCCCCGTGCGACCCCCTCCAAAATGTTTGCCGGACCTCCGGTGGTCTCGAGTCGCTTCACGTCAAAGGGCACCGCGAACAGGACGCCGTTCGACACGTATGCCAAGTGACCAGTAGGCAGGTAGCGGGCATCCGTTACGCCTTCCAAGACAATCTTTCGCGTGTCTGATTTCAACGCTTGCACGACGGCTTGAGCTTTATCCAACGCCGAATTCGCATTCGATGCTGGCACAAGCGTGAATAGGACGCCGCCGGGCATCATGTAGGGATCCCCGATCGTCTCGTTTTGTTTAGCAGCGAACAACTGTTCCGGACGGCCGCCGTTGGGGGACACTCGCAGGATGCGGTCCCCGCCCTCTCCGTATACGATCCCCCCCTCGCTCCAACTCAAGCCGATCAAGTTCATCACGGAGCAAATCGTCACCGGCGCGCCCCCACTAACCGCAACTCGCTTGAGAGTCAGGTCAGCTGCCCAAAAGGCTAGCGACTTGCCGTCTGGTGAAAAAACCGGATTCGTTATGAAGCCCGATGTGTCGGTTCCCGGGATTGGCCGCGCCTCCAACTCGTCCATCGATCGAAGATAAAGGCGCTGGTTGGCGACGTATACGATATGCGTGCCGTCGGGCGAGATAGCAATAAGCGACCGGCCCGTATTGGTGAAGGTCTCGCCCTCACCGAGGATTACCGGGAAGCGCGTGATCACCGGGACTGGCAGCGGTCTGAAGTGCCAGGCGGCACCCGCGGCGAGAGCGAGGACCAGCACTATCGTAGACACTATCCAGACCACGGGCCGGGCTCGGACCGCCGTCGGCGTTTCCGTTACGCCCCGGGGCGTTTCATTCTCCAACAACTCCCAGGCATCTCCGATGTCCCGCAGCCGTCGCCTTGGATCTTTCTCCAAACACTTCTTCAGCAGCCGCCGTACTTCAACCGGGGCGCGCTCCAACTCCGGAGCATTCATCACCACGGCAGCCAGAGTTTCCGTCAGATCGTCATGTTGAAAGAGCCGCTCCCCGGTGAGCATTTCATGCAAAACCACGCCGAACGCCCAGATGTCGGCGCGCTTGTCTACAGGCTTGCCTTTTGCTTGCTCAGGAGCCATGTAGGCCGCAGTGCCCAGAATCATTCCCGCCTGCGTCGCAGCCATGCTAATCGTCGGCGAGTTTTCTGACTGGGCCGTCGGGGTCCCACCCATCTTGGCGAGCCCGAAATCCAGCACCTTCACCGTGCCGTCCGGTTTGATCTTGATGTTGCCTGGCTTAAGATCGCGATGTACCACTCCTTTTTCGTGCGCTTCTTCCAGCGCCGCCGCGATCTGGCGGGCGTAGTTCATGGCTGTATCAAGCGGCATCGGTCCTTGCGGCGACTCGCCCTCTACCAGTTCCATGACCAGATAGTTGGGTCCGACATCGAAGAGCGTGCAAATATTGGGATGATTCAGGGCCGCCACAGCCCGGACTTCCCGGTCGAAGCGCTCATTAAAACACTCGGCCGAGATCTTGATGGCAACGTCGCGGCCCGTACGTGGGTCGTGCGCGCTGTACACCTCACCCATGCCGCCTTTGCCGATGAGCGAAATGATCTGGTAGGGACCGAGCTTGTCGCCCGCATTCAGAGCCATATTACTGATCCAGGTAAGTTTACATGATCAACAAATGGTTTGTGCTGCTGCGCAGCCATGCGGGCTAAGATGAAACGACACGTTTCCTGGCAGGAGGTATGAATGAATCGGATACCGTCGATCGCGTTGCTGGTCGTTGCAACCGTAGCTGTTGGTCTAGGTCAAGGGGCGGCCCGCGGCGCTCCCCAGGGTGCGCCTCCAGCAGGCGCGGGACGCGGCGCCCCCGTACAGCCTCCCTTGGGAAGCACGCCGAAACCGGCGATTCCGAACGCCAAGCCGGTGCGCAGTTGCGAGAGCCTCGCCATGGTGTCTCTACCGAATACGACCATCGAATCGGCGAAAGTCGATGCGAACAATGCCGACGTGTGCCGTGTTACGGCAATCACCACGCATCCGCCGGCTGTGGACAAAGTGCGTATCTGGGTGGCCATTCCGATGTCGAACTGGAACGGCCGTTTCCTGGGAACCGGCGGGGGCGGGTTCGTGGGCGGCAGCGAGGCCGGTGTAAATCAACCCCTGGCGCTCGGATATGCGGGCGGAGCGACCGATACCGGACACGCCGGCGGCAGCGGCAGCTTTGCGATGGACGCGAACGGTCACTTGGACTGGCAGCTTGTGCGGGATAACGCTCACGTCGGAATCCATGAGATGACGGTCACCGGGAAGGCGCTGACGCGGGCACTGTACAATGCCGCTCCCAAGTATTCCTACTTCAATGGCTGCTCGACGGGCGGACGGCAGGGATTGATGGAAGCTCAGCGGTATCCGGAGGATTACAACGGCATCGTGTCGGCTGCACCGGCGATCAACTGGCCGAAGTTGATGATGCAGTCCGTTTGGAGCACGGCGGTGATGAACGCGGCCAAGAATCCGGTCCCCGCTTGCAAGCTGCAGGCAGCCACGGCAGCCGCGATAGAAGCCTGCGATTCCATCGACGGCGTGAAAGACGGCGTGATTGAAAATCCCGCGCTCTGCAACTTCGATCCCAAGACCCTTATCGGCAAGCCCGCGGGTAATTGCGGTACGTTCACCGAAGCGGATGCCGATGTCCTCAAGAAGCTGTTGGAGGGCCCGCGACGCGCGAATGGAACGTTGATCTGGCATGGGCAACCATGGGGCGCCGATATGACGGCGTTGGCGGCAACCCGAGGGAACCCTCTTCAGCCACAGGCGTTCACGTTCACCGCGGACTGGATTAAGTACTGGCTGCTTCAAAATCCGCAGTTCGACGCGAACTCCCTGACGCCCGAGCTTTTCGAGCATTTCTGGGATCAATCGATCGAGCAGTACGGAATCGTGATCGGCACGGACAACCCCGATTTGACGGCGTTTCGCGACCACGGCGGCAAACTCGTGCTGTGGCACGGTTGGGCGGATCAGTTGATTACAACCCAAGGGACGATCGACTACTACAAGCGGGTCTTGCAGCAGATGGGTGGCTCGGAGAAGACGGCACAATTCCTGCGTCTCTTCCTGGCTCCCGGGATCGGACATTGCGGAGGCGGTCCTGGAGCGATGCCTTCGGGGCAGTTGGACGCCCTGGTCTCGTGGGTCGAAGACGGCAAAGCTCCGGCAACGCTTCCCGCGTCACGCCCGGCGCCTCAGGGGCAGACCCCATCAGGACCTCGCACCCGCATCCTGTGTCAGTATCCCCTCGTGCCGAAGTACAAGGGCAAGGGCAGCACGGACGACGCGGGAAATTTTGCGTGTAGCACCGGCTTTTAGGGGCTGATATTTCGAGTCTGCACTAGACCTTCAGCGAACCACGGAAGCCCCTACCGCGGTAAAAACAAGGGGCAGTGTTGTGATACACAAAGACCCGGCCGAAGCGGCGGTCGCCGAAGATAGCTCCGCCTAGTTTGGTAATTTCAGGCGGTGTTTTCAACCAGCTCTGCGTCTTGGTATCGAAACTTCCCAGCTTCTGTAGCTCCCGGTATTGCTCTTCCGTCAGCGGCTCAATTCCCATGGCGGCCGCCATATCCAAGACGTTGCCGGCCACAGGCAAGCCGTCCTTTTCCCTTTTCTTTTGCCCTTCACGGTCGTAGCAAACGTTTCTGCGCTCCTGCGGGCTTTCCGCCGAACAGTCACAGAAGACGTATTCGCCCGTATCTTTGTCCCTGCCGATAACATCCGGTTCACCGCCCGTTCGCTCCATTTCACTCAGTGACCAAAGCGCTCCGTTCTTCCGTACGAGCTTGGCTTGCAGGTCGCTCCACTGAATGCCCTCATGACGCTTCATATTCTTCTCGAAGCGTGCCTTCAATGCTTTGAGAAGCTCCTCACGTTGTTCCTTCGAGATATTCGCAGTGGACATAAGTCTTAGCTCCGGAACGGCGCGGGACCGTGATAGTCCCTTGAAACTATACTATGCACATGCGGTGGCTCACACTACTATGCTGTGTTGCCGCACTCGCGCAAAGCGATCGCGGAAAAATCGGCGGAAGGATTCTCGATCAGGACCGAGCCGTTCCTGCTGCGCCGATAGAAGCCAAGAACATCCAGACAGGAATCGTCTACAAGGCCGCCAGTTCCGCTAACGGCAGCTATTCGATTGAGGAACTACCGCCGGGCAACTATGAGGTCATCATCAGCGTTGCGGGATTTGAAAAGAAGGACGTCACCGTACAAGCCGCACAAACGTCGTCCGCGGATTTTCAGTTCCAGCCGGACTTTCAGTTGGGCACGCTGGGAGACGGAGATATCTACAGCCGTATCGCGCGCCTTAGCAAGCGCCCGCCGCCCACCGGACCAGCGCCGCGGACCCCCGATGGGAAGCCCGATCTTTCGGGAGTCTGGAAAGCCCCAAATACCATTGACTCCAACGAACCGGAGCTGCTGCCAACAGCTCAACAACTCCTCAACCAGCGTTTTGCAAATAATGCACTCGACTCACCGGCTGTCCGTTGCATGCCGGACGCGATACTCAGGCTCACGCCCATTTTCAAACTTCTGCAGACCGCAACCACGCTGATGGTGGTGATCGAAGCTGAGACACCGGGATACTACCAAGTCTTTCTCGACGGCCGAGGCCATCCCCAGGATCCGAATCCCGCCTGGTACGGGCACTCCATCGGTAGATGGGAGGGTGACACGCTGGTTGTGGACACCGTTAGTTTTAATGACCGCCGATGGCTCACGGTATTTGGCACGCCTATTTCCGATAAACTCCACGTCACGGAACGCTTCAGGCGCCCCGACCTGGGTCATCTGGAAATCGAAACGACCATCGACGACCCGGGGGTCTATGCAAAGTCCTGGAGGATCCATCGATCTTCCGAACTGGCTCCCGACGAGGAGATCATGGAATCCATTTGCAACGAGAACAATAAAGACCCGCAGCACATGGTCGGAAAATGAGACGGAACTGGTTTGGGAGCGGCGCAGATAGCCGGGTTTGAGGACGAGCGCTACGCCCGTGACCTATTGTTGGCCAAAATCTATACTTCCCTCTAACTGTTGAACGACCTGTTCGAAAAACCTGGCCGCTACGGCACCGGTGGTCAATTCTCGATGCCACGACATCGACAACATCGCCGATTGGCGGGGTACACACTGGCCGTCCACTACCATTGGTCGTGCCTTCACCTTGCCAAATGCAAACTGGACCGGCCAGCATGATTTCACCAGAACGCTTTCGACGCCGTACTTAGCGGGTGAAGTGATGGCACAACTCCCGCCGCGAAACCGAACCCAGAACTTTGGGTGCAGACCGGTAGCGCGAGCCAGTACCGCCACTAGGGTTGCCGGGAATCGCTTGAGCCGCTTGAGCTGGATACTCTCGCTCGGTGATGATGCCACTTGCGATAACGCGTTCGCAATCCCATCCAAGCCAAGTTGACCTGCGTTCCGAATGATGCTCGCATAAGCGATATCCAAGTCCTCTTCAATCACTTCCACCCCCACTGCCATGTCGATCTGCTCAAACTGCGCCCAGCGATAACCGATGAGACTTCGGTACACGAAACGATTGAGCTTTGGGTGCTCTTTCAAGGAGCGCACGATCGAAGCGATAACAAATGCTGTATAGCTCGGCTTGAGCCGGCCTTCCGACTGCCGACGATCCCGCTCCAGCTCTACCGCGGTGAAATCGACTAGCTGAGAAAAAGCGACAACGTCCTGGTCCCGCCACTCTTTCACCAGTCCAACCTGGGTGCTCAGATAGTGGTTCCGACGCAACAGCCGGTAGGTGTCCATAGGCGTTAGCATACGCCCACCGGCAGCACAGTACAGGTCGTGGCTTGATTTTTGGGGAAATCCGATTCCTTGATTTAAGAGGCTTTGCGGATCAGTGCGGTTTCCGTCGCCGAGGACGTGTCCCGCTCCTGAATGTCTCGCACGCGCGATGTCCGCACGATGCCCCGTTCAGGATGAAAAAATTCCATCTTCATATCGCGTCCGATAAATCGGATTTTGAGCATCGGGGTTCCCCAGGTCGATCCGTAAAAGTTCACTAGAACCGGCTCGGGGCAGATTTCCGGGTGACCTGAAATCAGAACCTCACCATCGCCGCGATACTCGATCCGGTATACGGTGTTCGAAGTCTGAACGTCCAGAACCGTGCCCACAGGAAGTTCGTCGAGAGATACGCCACCATCAATCTCCGACTGGCAGATCGCGCGATTGATCGAGTCATCGAAGTTCGGATGAGGCCGAAATGGCTCGGTTAGTGGCAACATGTTCATGACCGTCTCTCACTCCTGCCCCTATGTGATGCACTCCGTTTACCAAACGACGCAGCGATGATTTTACAGGACTTAACTCTGCTAAGACGGATTTTCGCTACGAGGAACCCGGACATTTCGCGCTAACCCGCGCCAAATCACGGTAGAGGTTTCAGCTTTGCGACCAGGTCGATCACACTTCATGCCCATGCCTTCCCAACTGCCAGCCTCCGACCAGGGCGACCGCCGAGACGATCAGCGAGAATCCGCACACGCCCCACCACCCCCAGTGATGCCACCAGTACGTGCTTAGGTAGGAGCCTAGCGATCCACACGTAAAAGTCGAAGTCATGTAGATCATATTCAGTCGGCTGCGCGCCTCCGGCACCAGCGCGTAGATGCGCGTCTGGTTGGTCACATGGCAGACCTGCATCGCCAGATCGAGCAGGATTACGCCCGCGATCAAACCCCACAGTCTCGCGCCCAGCAGGCCTAATACGACGAAGGACACGGCCATGGTCGCCATACCGGCCAGGACACTCGATCTTCCTCCGCGGCGATCGGCGACGCGGCCAGCCAGGGGTGCGATCAGAGCCCCCGCGGCCCCGATGAGACTGAGCAATCCCGCGCCGCGGCTGGTGAAGTAAAACGGCGGACCTTCGACGAAGAAGACCACAGCGGTCCAGAATCCACTGAACACGGCAAACATGAGGGCGCTGGTGAAGACCGCTTCCCGCAACACCGGTAATCCCTGCCACAGCGGCACGGCCGAGGCAATCAATTGCGGCCAATTCAACTTAACTGTTGGGCGGCTTTTTGGAAGCGACGCTCGCAGCAGGATCGCCAACACCAGCATGAACACTGCGGCGGTGGCGAACACCACGCGCCAGCCGAACAGAGCGCCCAGATAACCGCTAAACGTCCGCGCGACCAGCACGCCGATGAGTAACCCGCTGATGACGATCCCCACCGCGCGTCCGCGCTGTTCGGGCGGGGCTAGCTGGGCCGCGAAGGGAATGATCACATGATTGATGGACGCCGTCATGCCCACCAGGAGAGCCGCGCTCAGCAGCCAGGCGGTGTTTTGAGCGGTGGCCGTCAGCGCCAGGGCTATCGCCGCGCCCAGGATCATGACGGTGATCATGCCGCGGCGTTCGCGGATATCCCCAAGCGGCACGAACAGGAGTTGTCCCAACCCGGCGCCCGCCGGATAGAGCATGGCAAAGACGCCGATCTCGGTCGCGCTCAGGCCGAACGCGCGTGCGATGTCCGGGAGCAGGGGCTGGGCGTAGTAAATGTTGGCGACGATGGCGCCCACACTCGCAGCCATCAGTCCCAACAGGCGGCCGCTCAGGCGGCCTGGAAGGCCAGGCGGATCAGACTCCAGGCTAGCCCTCTACCAGACGGCGGCCGCGTTCGAAAAGATCCGCGGCGTCGTCCGCCATTTTACGGCCTTTTTCAAACAGGTCGCGGCCCTTATCGATCGCCTCGCGGCTCACGTCAGCGAAGGCTTCTTTTCCGTGCTTGGCCTTCTTGCTGATATAACGCCGGGTATCCCTGCCGGATTGCGGAGCGTAGAGTAGGGCCACTGCAGCGCCGAGCGCCGCGCCCGTTAGAAACCATACGAGCCTATCTGACTTTTCCATATCCTCATTCTACCGATCCCCAGGCACACTATGCTCCGCGCTATGCTCAGGGCATGAAGGAAGAGCA
>Ga0207711_10002072_pt1 | contig 18111 bp, 12 predicted proteins | sample KBSS34metaG_FD_184401 | JGI IMG/M metagenome (GOLD analysis project Ga0207711, IMG submission 184401) | Switchgrass rhizosphere microbial communities from Kellogg Biological Station, Michigan, USA - KBS S3-4 metaG (SPAdes) (version 2) | ecosystem: Host-associated > Plants > Roots > Rhizosphere...
CTTTCGCCGCTCCGGCTTCGACGACTTCGCCCGGCGCCATCCGGACCTCGAGCATAGCCTGCTACAGCGAACGCTGCTGGATCTCGATCGTACACGCGAGTGGATGGTGCTGCTTGGCCGCAAGAGCGCCATGGCTCGCCTGGCCTCGTTCTTGGTGGCGATGGGAGAACGCGTGGGCAGAACTGTTCAGGCAGATGACAACGGCACGCTGCACTTCGACCTGCCGCTGAGCCGTCAAGACATTGCGGACCTGCTGGGCCTCACGATCGAGACCGTCAGTCGGCAGATCACGCACCTGCGCGAACGAGGCATTATCGAGACACCAGGGCGACGCGGCATCGTGGTGCTCGACGGCGAGAGCCTGAGGGAATGCGCCGAGGAGGCGTGATTTGGCAGGCCTTGAGATACGGAGCACGAGCGGCGCCGCTCTCCGGCATGCCCCCCTGGATGCTCGATCGCGCGAACGATAGTCATGCCTTTTGTACGTACGTCCAGCACGTCCTCGCGCAGACTCTCGGGCGGGCGGCAGCGTCCTCGGCGACCTGCCCGCGCACAAGTCATCCTCGCGGTGTCAGCTTAGCGCACATGACCATTACCAACCTCCGACGTCGTGCGGGACCATATCAGAGGAAATATTCGCTCGTCTGCGACAAGATCACCTTGCTTCAGAGGAGGGTAAGGAAAATTTTCGATGGATTGGAAGCGTTCCATAAAATGCGCGTGACTGTCATCCCAACGTACGTCTTCGCCGATCCAGCGGGTGGCCAGAGCCCTACGCGTATGTGTGTGCGAGCTATTGCCTGGAGCGCCATGAACCACGAGCGGATGGTGAACGATTACATCCCCCGGCTCGACGTCCCAAGTGAGGAAATCGTAAAGCTCGGGCCTGTCGCGAATATCCTCCAAATCCATGCGAGGCGCGGTCGATAAATCAGCGTCCAACGCCTCCGGCGGGCACCGATGAAGGCCGTCCTCTTCATCTTCGGTGAAGGAGCCGGGCTGGAACGTGCGATCCCAAAGATGTGACCCCCGAACATAAGTCACGACACCGGTATCCGGCGTGGCGGCATCGAGCGGAACCCAGATCGATAGCATTCGGTCGCCTGTCAGCGGCCAGTAAGGGAGATCCTGGTGCCAGGGCGTGGGCTTTGACGCGCGAGGCTCCTTCACGAGCAACTGGTCCGCAAAGAAGCGGATATCGCGAGATCCGGTCATCGTTCCTGCCAGCTCGCCAAGACCGCTTTCTCTGACGAACGCCTCGAGTTCTGCACTGCGCAGCCACAAGAAGGAATCGCCGAAAAAGCGCCCTTCTCCCTCTCTCCCTAAATTTCTCCCGGAGCCACCTCGCAACATGATCGTATCAACCGCCGAGCGGACCCGCTCGATCCAGTCACTGCTGATGATGCCCCTTACAAGCGCCGCCCCATCGCGTTCGAAGCTTGCTTTTGCATGGCCGAACTTCGTCATGATCCATCCTCCCGAGGAAAGCGAAATACATGCACATCGTTTCTCTAGGAGTCACATCGATCGTGCACCGCTTGCAGCATGCTCATGCCCGGGCCTCTGAAGTTGCACTAAAACCGGCTGGCCGGCTTGGCAAACTTAAAACCGAGCCGCAATCATCCTTCCGCCATTAAGGATCGCGCACCGGCAGGATTTCGCCGCCGCGCCCTTGCCGGCCCGCGCATTTGACATAAAGGTCAAAATCGGTCAGTCCATGACTGACACAACTATAAAAAAATATAACAAAACAGAGAGGAGAGAGCATGAAGACCGAGGCGATCGCGCTGGGAATGCTTTGTTTCACCAGTTCTCCGGTCATCGCGGCGGAAGGCGCGGAGCGGTCGAATTCCGGGCCTTCAGGCACCGAGGAGCGGGCGGCCCCGGCTTCCACGAATGCTGGCAGCCCACAATCCGGAGACGCTTCTGCAGGCGATATCGTGGTAACCGCACGCCGCCGCGAAGAACGTCTTCAGGAGGTACCTGTTTCGGTCACGGCAGTCGATGGAGGCACTTTAGCCAAGGCAGGTGTCAACAATACGGCTGACTTGCCGGCCGTCGTGCCGGGCCTCAGGTTTCCTCGCAGCGGCCAAAGCCAGCAGCCTACTATTCGCGGTGTCGGCAATCGTGCTTCCGGCACGGCGAATGAGTCGAGCATCGCGATTTACATCGATGGCTTTTATCAGCCAGACTCGTATGCATCCGCGTTTACGCTGCTCCAGACTCAGCGGATCGAAGTCCTTCGTGGCCCGCAGGGCACGCTCTTCGGCCGCAACTCCACTGGCGGTCTAATTAACATAATTACCGCAGATCCTGGCCGTCAGCTTGAAGGAAACGTCGAGTTGAGGGCAGGCTCGTTCAACGAGTTTTCCGGTAAGGCGTACCTTTCAGGACCGCTCAGTAATTCGGTGGCGGCAGATATCGCGGTCTATGGATACCGCAGCAGCGGTTACATCAAAGACCTCGTCAATGGCGGCAAGATCAATCCTCGGCGCGCATTCGCGGCCCGCTCGAAATGGATCTTCGATATTGGTGATAACACCCGGCTTATCGTGTCCGGTTCGTACATGAATGACAAAGACCCCTCAACTTATGCTTATCAGCCGCTGAATGGCAACACGCGGGGGAAGCTCTTCGGCGCGCCCATTCCGCAAAAGCCCAGGCAGTCGGCGCTGAGCAGTGCCACACCGCCCGCGCTCTTGGTCCGGCAAAGCTTGGCAACGGCTCGCCTCACCCATGATCTCGGCTGGGGGACGCTGTTCGTGGAAGGCAGTTACGGCCACACGATGAACAGATACTCCGCAGACGGGGACGCTTCTACGGCACTGATAGGAGCGTCTGGCGGACATTTTAAGATGGACTACCAAACTGCCGAGGCGAGGCTTGTCTCTTCGGGAATGGGGCCCTTCCAATGGATCGTCGGCGTCTTCGGCTTCCATGCCAAAACGTTTATCGACCCTCTGCATGTTCCGACATACACGAACCAAGTGCTCACGTCAGCGTCTTTGCTGACTGGCACAGCGCCGGCGCGTTCCCTCGCGGCATTCGCGGAGGTGAACTACGAGATCACACCACACCTTCGCGCGACTCTCGGTGGCCGGTACACTTATGAGAAACGTGGCTATACGGCGCGAAGCGATGTGACCAACTTCCTAACTGGAGCGAAAAGCGTCCAGACAGTGGATCGGGACATCTCCTTCAAACGGTTCACGCCGCGTGCAATCGTTCAATATGTTTTTTCGCGACAGGCGAATGTCTACGCCTCATTCAGCACAGGCTTCAAGAGCGGCGTTTTCAATGCTGGAAGCATCGCCGGGACCAGCGTGGAACCGGAGAAGATCAAGGCGTATGAAGCGGGGATCAAGACCGAGCCGGTAAGAGGATTGATCCTCAATGGCTCTGTATTTCACTATGATTACAACAACCTTCAGGTATCTGCACGCGATCCGCAAGGCGGGCCGTCAATATTCGCGAACGCGGCTCAAGCGAAGATTAGCGGTGGGGAAGTGGAGGCGATCGCATCGCTTGGGCGAGATACCAAGCTGCGGTTTGGAGCCGCGTACCTCGATGCCAAATACAAGAACTTCACTCGTGCGCAGGTCTTTGATCCCAACGCCACTTTGACAGGGAGCAATGCGGCGACGCGCGATGTGAGCGGCAATCGCATCCAGCAATCACCGAAGCTGACATTGAGCTCGACGATCGATCATGTCGAGAAGTTCGATGCTGGCGATCTCGGCTCCTCCTTGAGCGTATATTACAGCGATGCGTTTTACTGGGACGCTGCCAACAGAATTTCTCAGAAATCCTACGTTCTGTTGAACGGGGAGATTTCCTGGCGGTTCAAGAACGGCTTGAGATTGGCGGTGTGGGGCGAAAATCTGGCAAATGAAAATGTATTCCTCACTGTCGTGCCATCCGCCAACGGAGACGCCGTTGTCTACGATAGACCAAGACGTGGCGGTGTTTCGGTGAGCTATTCGTTCTGAGCGTCGCCTATTGGAACCTGTGCGCGCGGCCGAGTGCCGCCGCGCCCAGGCTCGGCGCTCCTTGCCTTCCGCAAAGAGTGATGAGCCCACGGAGTTCCGGGCAGTACCGTCTTCGTAGGATACGCAGCTTTTGAGCTGCTTTTTCAAGGAGCTTTTCCGATGACAAAGCCAAATGGCGCGAAGGCGCAAGAGTAGGAATGAAAACGGTATCTTCAGTTGCTGGGAATGCCTGGTACACGGTCTTCATTCTCGCTCTGGCGACATTCCTGTCTTACGTGGATCGCGGTGTAATCGCTGTCGTCGTCCCAAGCCTTAAGGCCGATCTGCATCTGACCGATCTGGAAATCAGCCTGCTGCAAGGTCTATCATTTTCCATTTTCTTCGCGGTGGCTGGCTTGCCGATGGGGAGGCTAGCTGACCGGTGGCATCGTCGGAACCTTGTCATCATAGGAATAATCCTATGGAGCGGCATGATGATCTTCTCCGGCTATGCGCAAAGCTTCGGCCAGCTGCTGGTGGCGCGGATGGGTGTTGGCGTTGGTGAGGCGGCGTTAATCCCCGCTGCCGCGTCGATAATAGCCGATCTGTTCGCGCCTACTTCCCGCGGGCGCCCGATGAGCGTCATCGTTGCGGCATCGTCGTTCGGAGCTGCCGGCGCAAGTCTGTTGGGCGGGGCGCTGCTGATCTATCTCGCGCATCATCCCACGAACTTTCTTCCATTCCTCACGCAAACTGCAGATTGGCGTACAGCCTTCGTGTTGTTCGGCTTGCCCGGGCCTGTCGTCGCGCTGCTACTGCTGACGACGTCCGAGCCGGCACGTGTCAACGCACCTACCGAGACTGCCCCAAGCTTTTTTAAATTTCTCCGGGAAAATCGTTTCGCCCTCGCGTGCGCATACGCCAGTTTTGCGCTCAATTTCATGGTCGGATATGCCACCGCCCTCTGGTCTCCCACGGTGCTGGCCCGGGTCTATGGCGTGTCTGCGGGGCATGCTGGTATCCAGTTCGGCTCGACGCTGCTGCTCACCAATGTGGGGGGTGGCCTGATCAGCGGCTTTATCGGAGACAGTCTCTCCAGACGAGGCGTTCCCGGCGCGCGGATCTGGATGCCTCTTGCGGCGGCGCCGTTGGTGGCGGTGGGCGGGATCATGATGCTGGCCGCATCTTCGGCGACAGCGTATCTCGTGGGTTACAGCATTGCTGGCTTCGGCATCGGTGTCCTGATCGCGAGTAGCTACCCGCTGCTCTTCGAAATGGTGCCGAGTGCCATGCGAGGACAGGGTACGGCGATCTACATGATCGTAGGAAATATCATCGGCATGGGTGCCGGGCCACTGTGCGTGGCGGTACTCACGCAACTGGTTTTCCGTGACGATAAGATGATCTACGCTTCTGTCGGGACGTTAACGCTAGCCTGTTCGATCTTGAGTTTTATGCTCATGCTGCTCCTGCGACCCAGATATCTGAGCTTGCGCAACAGGGTCGCAGCGGAGAGCGACGGCGTATCTCAGGCCTAATATTTCGCCGAGATGTTTGACCGTCCGCTTGCTACCGCTGCGTCTGTTCCTTGAAGCGGCGGCAAGTCCGTGCTGAAGGTCGGGCGGGTGTCCGGAAAAACATGGCCGTTTCGTCAGATGGTCCGTACTTAAGAGTTGACGTTGATCCTGGATGGGGAAGTCGGAGTGAAGCGGCGAAGATTACTGGCGCGACGCTACGTATCGTGCGCAACTGGGTCCCGCGCTTCAACGAGGGCGGTCTGACGCTCTGGGCACGCGCAAGGCGCGCGGCCGGACTTAGATCCTGATCGATGAACAGCGCAGCCGACTAGCAGCGGTTGTCGAGGCGGGACCAGTCCCTGCAGCGCACGGCATGTTGCGCTGGCGGCTTGTCGATCTGGCGCAGTGGATCAGGGAAGAGTTCGCGCTCTCTGCCAAGCGTCACACACTCGGACGCGAGTTGCGCGCGATGGGCTACCGCAAGCTCTCGGCGCGCCCTGGCCACCGTGGTCAGAGGCCCGGCGACATTGCCTATTTGAAAAAGCTTTGCCTCCCGTCTGCCGCAGATCAGGCGGAAGCTCCCAAGAGGAACGCCGGTAGAGCGGTGGCGGCAGGACGAAGCCCGCGTCGGTCAGCAGACCAAGCTCACCAGACGTTGGGCCAGACGCGGCATTCGACCTTCGGCACCCAAGGATCAGCAGCGATCCTCGGCATGGGCATTGTCTTTGAAACTAAGGCACGATACCGAGAGAAAAGCCAACGACTTCCTACTGTTGGAACTCGAAAAATCGTTCGGAACGTCTCTCTTCGGGGAGCCGTTCGGCATTCATTGAGATTTCCGGCCTTGCGGGGGGCTCGGAGGCTGGGTATCCTAGAGATACTTTTAGCGGCCCATCCAGAGGGCGAGCGGGCAGAAGGCATCGGATATCGTCCGTTCGCCCATATGCTGTTCAGACCAGCAGGCTTAAGGGGAATTTTCGTCACTAGGCGATTGTAGGTTGAACGTCGAATGCGCCTTCCAAGCGAGATCGAGCAGAGCGATCCCGTCGTCAACGTAGGCCTCTTCTGCAATAATCGAGTCATCGATCCTCCAGAGGCAACTGGACAGCTTCTGCCGCCATGTCGCTGCCATACGGTCGTGTCGTGAAATAATCTTAAGCTCCAGGAGCCTAACACCCTTCCCGCTGCTGCCGCGGCCCCTCTTTGTTTGCGAGTCCCATGTTATTTTCTGAACTTCCGCTGCCGCTTGCGAACGCCTTATCCGAGCGGGGCTATGCCGATCCAACGCCTGTCCAGGCCGCTGTGCTGGAAGTGGAGGCTCGCGGTCGAGATCTGATCGTGTCCGCGCAGACAGGTTCCGGCAAGACGGTCGCGTTCGGCCTGGCAATGGCGGCGGACTTGCTCGGGCCGGAAAGTTCCTCGTCGACGGCAAGTTCGCCCCTGGCGCTCATAATCGCCCCTACCCGCGAGCTTGCGCTTCAGGTCGGGCGTGAGTTGGACTGGCTCTATCGCCAGGCAGGCACAAGCATCGCCACCTGCGTTGGCGGAATGGATGCGGCAAAGGAGCGCCGCGCGCTTCATCATGGCGCGCGCATCGTAGTCGGCACGCCCGGACGTTTGCGTGACCATCTTGAACGAGGAGCACTCGATCTATCTGCCTTACGGGTCGTCGTGCTCGACGAGGCGGATGAGATGCTCGACATGGGCTTTCGCGAGGACCTGGAAGAAATCCTCGACGCTACGCCCAGCGAGCGACGCACGCTCCTGTTCTCGGCAACCATGCCGAAGCCGATCGTGGCCCTCGCCAAGCGTTATCAGCGCGATGCGCTGCGCATCTCCACCGTGACCGAAGATCGAGGCCATGGCGACATCAGCTACCAGGCCATGGCAGTCGCGCCCGCAGACATCGAGCACGCCGTGGTCAACCTGCTTCGCTTCCACGAGGCGGAGACCGCGATGCTGTTCTGCGCCACCCGCGACGCCGTGCGCCACTTGCATGCAAGCTTGGTCGAACGGGGTTTCGCGGCGGTGGCGCTGTCCGGCGAGCACAGCCAGAACGAGCGCAACCGAGCGCTGCAGGCCCTGAGAGACCGCAGGGCGCGCGTCTGCGTGGCGACCGACGTGGCGGCGCGCGGCATCGACCTGCCCAGTCTCAGCCTCGTCGTCCATGTGGAGATACCGCGAGACGCCGAGACGTTGCAGCACCGCTCCGGACGCACTGGCCGCGCCGGAAGAAAGGGGACGGCCGTTCTGATCGTCCCTTATCCTCGACGCAGGCGCGTCGAAGCGATGCTTCGCCAGGCTCGCATTCCGATGCAGTGGATCACGCCACCCTCCATGCAGGATATCCGCCGCGCCGACAGCGAGCGACTGCTTGCAGCGCTGCTCGCGCCGGTCGAAGTCACGGAGCAGGATCATGAACTCGCAACGCAACTGCTGACCCAGCGCAGCGCGCTTGATGTGGCGGCAGCGCTTGTCCAGACGTTCCGTGCCCGGTTGCCAGAGCCCGAAGAATTGATTGGCAGCGATGCCCCCCGAGAGCCGCGCGCACCCCGTTCAGGGTTCGAGGAGAGTACCTGGTTCCGTCTCAATGTCGGCCGCAGGCACAACGCCGATCCCCGCTGGATTCTCCCGCTGCTGTCTCGGCGTGGGCACGTTGGGCGTGGCGACATCGGCGCTATCCGCATTGCGGCCCAGGAAACACATTTCGAAGTCAAGAGCGCGCTCGCCGCACGCTTCCTGGAAGCGGTGCGGCGTACCAGCAACGACGACGATGAAATCGAGATCCAGGCTCTTGAAGGCAAGCCGCGGGAGGAGGACAGCAACGGCCGGGGAAGCAAATCCCGACCGCACCGCGCCGCAGAGCCCGGCCAGAGTGGCGCTAAGCGCTGGGACGGCGGTGGCTCCTCATCGCGCGGCCCAGGGAATAAGAAGGGGCCGCGTCATGGGAAGACGGGCAAGCCCAGATGACGCACACTGTCACTCGAAGGTAAGCGCACTCATCGAGCGGGCGCGCAAACAGTGACCACAGGTCGCGGCCTCAGCGTTTGAATGCCGAGGCAAGCGACATCGCGTCTACCGTGAACTTGAGCCCGACCACGAGAGCATCGTCGATGTGCCGCGTCCGAAACGGCGCACCTGTCTGGTCGGGGTGAAGAATATACTGAAGGTTGGGCGAGATGCGCACGGCGGGTCCCAGCTGCGCGCCGTAAGCCAGCTCCATCATGTACTCGTGGCGGTGCACTCCGGACTTGCCGCCAGCGAACACCCGGGCCGCGTTCATGCGGGCGAGCGCAAGATCGCTGAAGCTCTGCTGGTTGATCACGAAACCCAAGGTGTCCTTGTCGCGGCTCTTGAAAGTGCCGGTCTGGAGCAAGCCGAGTTCGAGGAAGTGCCGCTCCTCGACCCGTCCCGACAGGTCGGTCATCGCCACGCCGAACACCGACAAGCCCCGCTCGCTCTTAGGATCGGGTCGAGTGAGCATCTGATCGAAGCGCAGGTAGATGCCTGAGCGTCCCTTGTGCGTGGCCGCCGCCCCGCCGGAGACGATCGCGATGCCGCCGCGATCGTCCCGCAAGGGATCGCTGAAATCACCGCGATCGAACCAGCCGCCGAGGATGTAGTGGCGGGGCAACCGGTCGATCGTGAAATCAGTTCCGTAGCCGACTTCCCAGGGGACGATCACGCCGGTGGCGTTGCGGGTCGAGAAGTTGAAGCCGTTGTCGGTTGATCGCTTGCGATCGGGGTTGACCTCGTAGACGCCCACGTGGGCGAACACTTCGGGCGTCAGGTTGAGCTTGGCATGGGCCATCCAGCTGGATGCCGGGAAATAGGTGAAATTGCTGTTCTTGAAGACGAACGTGGGGTTACCGCAGGCGGAGTTGCTCTGGAAGTTGCAATAGAGCGGCGAGCTGAGGAAGTGGACGTTCGCCTGGCTGCGCCCTGCCTCGATCGTCAGCGGCCCCAGCTTCTGTTCCCAGGTGAGGATCGCAAGGTGGGTGTTCTGGGTGCCGTAAATCTCCTGGACCGAGGTGTTGTTGCCGATCGCGATGGCGGCAAGGTTCTCGCCATGGCGGTTGGTCACCGCCGCATGGATCGTGGCACCGTCGATCCCGGCGATCTTGCCCATGTCGAGATCGGCGCCGACATAGACCTGACCGGCATAGGCGGCATCCCGGCGAAGGCCTCCACTCAGGTTGGTGGCCGCCTCGCCCGTGTAATTGAGCGAAAGGGTGATCCCCTGCTCTGCCAGGGGCTGCCACTGGGCGTCCTCAGTCGCTTGCGGCAGCGTTGGTGGAGGTGCGTCCTGCGGCACGGCATTGTCCTGTGCCCGTGCCGACGGCGCGGATAGCGTCAGCACGGACGCCAACCAAGCGGCGGCAAGCCTGCTCGTCTTCATCCTTCGTCTCCCTGTACCCAACGATGCCTATGCGGCTGCAGCTGCCGCCACCGGGCGCTTGAGCACGCCAAGCAGAATCGCGCTGGCGAATGTGCCGGCGACAATCGCGACGGCGTAGGCAAGGAGGTGGGTCACGGCGCCGGGGATCGGCAGCACGAACACTCCGCCGTGCGGCACGCGCAATTCGACGCCGGCGGCCATCGAGATCGCCCCGGTCAGCGCCGAGCCGACCATCATCGCCGGTATCACCCGAAACGGATCGCGCGCAGCGAAGGGGATCGCGCCCTCGGTCACGAAGGCCAGGCCCAGCACTGCCGCAGCGCCGCCCGCCTCGCGTTCCTCGGGGGTGAAGCGGCTGGCGAACAGTCGGGAGGCCAGAGCCGCGGCCAGCGGCGGAGTCATCCCCGCGGCCATCGTCGCGGCCATGGGCGTGTACACTTGGCTAGCGATCAGCCCGACGGAGAAGGCGTAGCTCGCCTTGTTGACGGGGCCGCCCATGTCGAATGCCATCATCGCGCCCAGGATCAGGCCGAGCAGAATCGCGCTCGACCCCTGCATCGCTCGCAGCCATTCGGTGAGAAAGCCAAGCAGGGCGGCGACGGGCGTGCCGACCGCATAGATCATTAGCAAGCCGGTCAGCAAAGTGCCGAGCAGCGGGAGGACCAGCACGGGCTTGAGGCCCTGAAGGTTCTTGGGCAACTGGATCAATCGGTTGAGCCTGGCAACGCCATACCCGGCGATGAACCCAGCGACGATGCCCCCCAGGAACCCGGCGCCGAGATTGGCTGCGATCATGCCGCCGATCATGCCGGGCGCGATGCCGGGCCGGTCAGCGATCGAAAACGCGATGTAGCCGGCCAGGGCAGGCACGATCAGCGCAAAGCCTCCCTTCGCGCCGATCTCGAACAGCGCATGGGCGAGCGTGCCTGCGGCGGCGTCCTCGTTGGCGTGAATTCCGCCAAGCGCAAAGGCGAGCGCGATCAGCAGACCGCCGGCGACCACGAACGGCAGCATGAACGACACGCCCGTCATCAGGTGCTTGTAGGGCCCGGCGCGCTCCTTGACTGTGGCGGCGGTGCTGGGTTGTGCGCCACCGGCTTGCGTCTTCGCTTCCGCCAGCGCTTGCTCGATCAGTTTCGCGCCTCCGGTGATCGCGGGCTTGGTGCCACTTGAGAAGACCCGCTTGCCGGCAAAGCGCGCACGATCCACTTCACGATCCGCGGCGATGAGCACGACGTCCGCGGCGGCGATCTCCTCGACCGTCAGCGTGTTGCCCGCGCCGACCGAACCTTGCGTCTCGACTCGGATATCATAGCCGAGTTGGCGCGCGCCCTCGGTCAATCCCTCGGCCGCCATGAAGGTGTGGGCAATGCCGGTCGGGCAGGAGGTCACTGCGACGATGCGTCGATGGCCCGCAGCCGCGCTGGCGGGTGCATCGGAGTTCGAGCCCGTACCCGTCGTGGCGATCGCAGCGTCTGGGTCGGCCAGCACTTGTTCGAGCGTCAGATGCCGATGGGGCCGATCCCCGAAACGCAGCGCATTGTCGCTCGGCGCGACCAGCAGCAGGGTGTCGCCTTCGGCGAGCGGCGGCACCGCCTCCTGTCCGGACTGCACGATCTCGATCGTCCGACCGCTGGCCCGAGCCGCCTTGCGTAGCGCCTCACCTGCCAATACGCCGGCCACTCCGGCATCCACAGCCTCGACGACCGCCAGTATCCTGTTCATCCTGTCTCTCCCAACACTGCGGGGCCGGTTGTTCCGACCGCTACGATCTTGACCTGCTGCGCGAGCGCTTCGACTGCCGCTGGCTCGGGCAGATGCGGACCGGCCAGTCCGAGCTTGGCGACCGCAAAGGCCGTCGCCAGCCTTGCGGCACGTTCGAGCGATGCGTCTTCCGCCATTGCTGCGGCAAGGCCCGCCACCATGGCGTCGCCCGCGCCGACCGTGCTGACCACTCGCCGGACATCGAGCCGGGCAAGGAGTGCGCCCTCGTCCGAGAGAAACAGCGCTCCGTCCGCTCCCAGCGACACCACGATCAGCTCGGCTCCACGCGCGCGCAACGGCATCGTCGCCGCCAACACGTCCGCTATGGTGTCCAACGACCCGCCGCTCCACTCGGACAGTTCATAACGGTTGGGCTTCAAGCATTGAGGCAGGACGATTGCGGCGAGTGCCAGCTCGAGCGGAGCGCCACTGCTGTCGAGCAGGACACGCGCGCCGCGTTCGCGCAGCCGCGCCGTGAGTTCGGCATAGATGGAGGGTGGGCAAGCGGGCGGCACACTACCTGCCAGCACCACCAGCGTATCCGGCCCGGCTAAGGCCTCAATCTCAGCGGCCAGGGCAGTGACTTGCTCGGAACTGACTGGCGCGCCACCGAGGTTGATGTCGGTCGTATCCTCGGCATCGACGATCTTCAGGTTCACCCGCGTCGCTCCCGGAACGCGGATGAGCCGATCCTCGATCGCACTGCCGGCGAACAGCGCTTCGAATAAGGCAGGGTTCTCAGCGCCGAGCAGACCGAGCGCGACGGAAGGCATGCCCCAATCCGAAAGGCAACTTGCGACGTTGACTCCCTTGCCGCCGGCATTGCGCCGCACGTCTCGCGCACGATGAACCGCGCCGGGCACGAGGCGATCGAGAGTGATGGTCTCATCAATCGCCGGATTGAGCGTGACGGTGAGGACGCGCATCATGCCACCTCATGGTCCAGGGCGCGTACCTCGGCGGCGCTTTGCGCGCTCAACGCGCGGCTGGCCAGCGCTGTGAGCGTGCCGCTTTCGGCAGCGCGGATGCGCGCTTTCACTGCCGGAATGTCGCGCGGGGTCATCGACAACTCGTTGACCCCAAGTCCCACGAGCAACGCCGCCCCGAACGGATCGCCAGCGATGCCGCCGCATACGCCCACCCAGCGGTCGCGCGTGCGAGCACCCTCCACGGTCATCGCGATCAGGCGCAGGACGGCGGGATGCAGGCTGTCCGCCTCGCTTGCCAGTTCGGGGTTCTGGCGGTCGATGGCGAGCGCGTACTGGGTAAGGTCGTTTGTTCCGATCGAGAAGAAGTCGGCATGTGCCGCGAGCGCATGCGCCTGCACCGCGGCGGCTGGCACCTCGATCATGATGCCGACAGGGACCTGGGGTGCGTCCAATTCGCTGCGGACCTCTTCGCAGCGGGCGCGAAGAGTGATCAGTTCGGAGGCCGATGTGATCATCGGAAACATGATCGAAAGGTCGCCGCCCAGCTTGGCCGCCCGGTACAGCGCGCGCAGCTGCGGATCGAGTAAGTCGGGCCGCCGCAGCAGGAGCCTTGCACCGCGCACTCCGAGGAACGGGTTTTCCTCTCGCGGAAGGTCTAGGTGCGGAACCCGCTTGTCTCCCCCGATGTCGAGCGCGCGCACGATCAAGGGGCGCCCATCCAAGGCTTCGATCATTTCCCGGTAGATGGCGAACTGCTCTTCCTCGCTCGGAGTGTCGCCACGCTCGAGAAACAGGAATTCAGTGCGCATCAGGCCCACGCCCTCGCCCCCCTGGGCCAGCGCGAAGGGCGCCTGGTCGGGGCGGTTGACGTTGGCGCCGATGGCGATGGCCCGACCGTCCTTGGTCACGGCTGGCCGGCTGCGTTCGGCTTCCTGCGCGGCGCGCTCCTCGGCCAATGCAGCGATGTACGCCTGGGCACTGGCCAAGTCTTCGTCCGAAGGATTGAGCCATACCCGCCCGTTGTCGCCATCGACGATCGCGGTGCTGCCTGCCGCCAGCGCCAGCAGTTCGGCGCCGCCCGCCACCACCGAGGGCAGGCCCAACGTACGGGCGAGGATGGCGCTATGCGATGTCGGTCCGCCAAGGGCCGTAGCGATCCCCGCTACCTTGGCCACATCGAGCGAGGCTGTGTCCGAGGGTGAGAGATCCGCGGCGACGAGGATCGAGGGTTCGTCCGGGATCTCGGCGAGCGTACCGGTGCTCAGCGCGGGGTCGATCTGCGCCAGCACGCGCCGTCCCACGTCCTGCAGATCGGCCGCGCGTGCCGCCAGGACGGGATTGCCTAGCGCGGTCAACTGTCCGGCCAGCCGCTGGATCGCTTCGTTCCACGACCATGCGACGCCATGCCCTTCGACCATCAACTGGCAGGTCAGCGTGATCAGGTCGGTGTCGTCGAGCAAAGTCGCCTGCGCTGCGAAGATCGCCGCATCGGCCGGTCCCAGGCGACGAGTCGTATCGTCGACGAGCGCCTTCATCTGGGCACGGGTGCGGATCAGGGCGTCGTTGAGGAGCGTGCCCCCCTCGATCAAGGCAACCGGCTGGTCGGCCACTTCCAGCTCTGCGGCGGCGAGCAGATGTACCTTGCCGATTGCAAGACCCGGACTGGCGGCAACCCCCGCCACCATCCGTGGAGCACCGGCAGGCTTCCAGCCGCGCACCGGCGCCAGCGCCTTTTCAGCTGCCCGAGCAGCGTCCGCCTTCTCGCGCGAGGAAATCCCGGTGATCACGCCATGAAATCGCTGTAGAGCCTGAGCCGCCCCCTCCCCGCTCGCCGAGATGGTGACATCGTCACCCGCTTTGAGGCCAAGCTGCAGGAGCGAGATGAGGCTGCGTGGATCGGCGATCTCGCTTCCATGGCGAACCCGCATGGTCACGCCGCTGGCTTTCGCCGCTTCGACCCAGGCGGAAGCGGGTCGCGCGTGGAGGCCCGTAGGGTAATCGGCGGTCCAAGCGATCGTACTGGCCAAGTCCTCGCCCGCCGGCGAAGCGGCTGCGGCCGGGCCATCGGATTGCAAGGCTTCGGCGATCAGCGCAGCGTCGTGGGTGGTGAACAGGCTCCGCAGCCGCGGTTCGTCCTGGATCAGGCGGGTCAGGCGGCGCAGGATTGCGATGTGGCTGTCTGAGTTTGCGGCGATGCCGACCACCAAGTGCGCGATCTGACCCGGGTTCCACTCAATACCGCCGGGAACCTGCAGGACGACGATCCCGTCTCGCCGCACGAGGCCCTTGTCCTCGCCGAGCCCATGCGGGATCGCCACGCCCGAGCCCAGGTAGGTATTCGCGATTGCCTCGCGCTGCGCCATGCTGGCCTCGTAACCGGACGCGACGCAGCCTGTGGCGACCAGCAATTGCCCGGCCTGTCGGATCGCATCCGACTTATCGGCGACTTGGGCATCGATACGGATCAGATCGTTGGCCAGCGCATCCGCCGGTTCTCGTAGCGTCATTGCGGCCTCTCCTAAGACTCTCGCCATACCTAGAAAACGTTTTCTGGACGAATTGTCAATAGGACTGTCCAGACTTGCACCTCATGCGAGAAACACGCTAGACAGGGCACCGTCGAGCAAGGAGAACGTTTTCTCGCATGTCCGTTGGAATCAAGGATGTCGCGCGCGTTGCCGATGTGTCCGCCGCCACGGTGTCCCGCGTGCTCTCGGGCCGCGTGGTCGATCTGGAGATGCAAAAGCGTGTGCTCGCCGCGGTCGCGCAGACGGGCTACCGTCCCAATCTTGCCGCAAGGCGGCTGCGCTCTCGGCACAGCAACACGATCGGCTTGGTCGTAGCGGATATCCGCAACCCGTTCTTCACCGCGGTCTCGCGCTCGGTCGAAGACATCGCTTATGCGCGCGGCTTGCGCGTCATCCTTTGCAACACCGACGAGAACCCGGCGAAGGAAGCGATGTACCTGCAGTTGATGCAGGAAGAGCGGGTGACCGGCGTGATCCTGGCGCCAACGCGATCGGGCGTCGAGCAGGCTGCGCGCCAACAGTTCGACTTTCCCGTGGTGCTGATCGATCGCACCATTCCCGGCGCTGCTCAGGACTCAGTCGTGCTCGACAATGAGGCGATGGCGGCCCTGTTGGTCCAGCAACTTCACGCGGCCGGCCACCGTCGCATCGCCGGATTTTTCGGAGCAAGCAGCACCACAGGCGGCGAGCGCAGCGCGGGATACGTCAAGGCCATGGGCGACCTCGGTCTTGTCCCCGAGCCGATCCCGGTAGCTCATGGGGAGAGCGAGGCCGAGCGCGCGCTGACCAAGCTCTTGAGCGAGCCCGGACACGCCACCGCCCTGATCGCCAGTAACGGAGTGATGCTCACCGCGATCCTGCGCGCAGTCCATGCGTTGGGATTGTCGGTTCCGCGCGACGTGGCGCTGGCCGGCTTCGACAACGAGCCATGGATGGACTTGGTCGGCGGCGGGCTTACCGTCATCGAGCAGCCGGTCGAGGAGATCGGCCGCATCGCGATGGCGATGCTGTCAGAGCGGCTCGATCACCCCGACGGTGCCCCGCGCAAGGTGGTTATCGGTGGGCGCTGCCTCGTCCGTGGATCAAGCAGGGGACCCGCAGGATGAAGACGATCGGTCGCTTGAGACAGCTCTGGCGAGCTAATCCAAAGCAAGGAGTGACGGCCATCGCCGCAAGTCGGATGCTGTTCGGCCCGCCAGCTTACGGCTTCGGACCCACCTTGCCGTTCGCAACCCAATCGAAGATGGAGCAGGATTTTGCGTAGGCCCTCTCGTAAACCGCGTCGCGCTCTACGAAGAAGTTGAAGTAACCCGCGGGAGTCTCCGGCTCCACTTCTACGAGGTCGACATACTTATAATCCGGGTCGCTGACCTTCCCCTTGGCGACCAGGGCATTGATGCGCTTCATCGCATCGGATTCCGCCTTGTAGCCGACGGAAAACCACATCTCCGTATTCCAGTCCTGCACATCGAAATAACTCTTGGGCAGCTCGTTTCGACACCAGCCGTTCGCAAGCGGGCGGCATACATAGACACGGTCAAACCCGTGCAATTCCGAGAGGATACAGGAGCGGTGGTAGGCCCCGTCCATTCCATCCTTCGGGTAGCCCTCGAAGCCGTAGAGCGTGAGCCACAGTGCCGCCTCAATCGCCTCTGACGTGATGGGGAGGATGGGCTTCTCCTCTCCCGCCGGCTTGTCGAAGTGCATGTCGGCGCTCGTCTGGTCGGGCGGGACGTCGAGGTGGGTCTTGGGGTTCATCAGCGCGCGGGCAGCGTCATTGCCGTACAAGGCGCCCTCACCCATCACGGGATCATAGCTGTTGAAGATCACGCCGATGGTGTGCTGGTTGAAGGTATCACGCAGCGCGGCGATCGTTTGGGCCGACCGAGTTGGTTTGTAGACCTGCGCGGGCAACAAGCGGTTAGCGTAGAAGTCGAAGTCGAAACCGATCCATGGCGGCTGGACGAGGCGTTTCACGGCCTCTATCCAAGCCGGTGCGAACACATCAGGATAGCCGAACAGCAAGATATTGATCTGGGCGAACGGGTTGCTCTCGATCTTCGGGTCGACAAGATGCGTCTTGAGGTCGCTCTCCCCGTTTAGATAGGCCGCGAGGACAGCAATCTGGCCGCTGGTCGCGGTGATAAGGTCGGGCACGACATCGTTGTCTCGTGCAGCCGCCAAGAAACCGGCACCATGAGCGTTGAAACCGCCCAGGCCAGCGAGTGCGAATGCAAGATTAGCCTGTGCCATCGGAGTGCTCCCTAAGTACAGTACCGCGCCGCGGTGCCCCCTTAGCGCCAGCGAGTCTGCAGGCCGAATTTATCGCACAAGTGAGCTCAGCGCAAAATGGCACTTGCAGTGCTCTCAGAATAAATATCAGCGTCCGCCGATAGGCGCACTGGAGCGAACTTCGAGTTTAAAAGCGGCCCTAAGGACTAGCAGCGCTTTGACCGTTGCAACTGCTGCGCGAAATGGCCGCTATGTCAGCGGAAGATTGGGGATGAGCTGTGCTGATCTACCGCCGCAAGTCAGGATGGTTGCCCCCTAACTGGCGCCTGCGATCGCACCCGGCGTCAACGCCAGGGCCAGAAGGACCAGCGCGGTGCAGATGTAGGCCCAGGTGCCCATCCCAGCCCACGCGACCTTGAGCTTGCTCTGCGCGGTCCGTCCTTCCTTCGCGAGGCGTAGAGTGTAGATGATCGCCCCGGTCACGGCGAGCGCGGTCAGCAGAGCGCCGAAGACGAACCATACGATCTTGGTCGTCAAGCCGCCCAGTGTTCCAAAGTGTAGAGGATCGGCCATCTCCGAGATCCGCTGGTGAACGTTGAGATACCGACCGTCGAGCGACATGGTTACTCGGCCGGTGGACGGATCGACCGCTACGCCGTTGGCGCGGTCGCGCACCAGCCACGCCTGGTCCTGCCCGAGGAAGATAACGCCGTTGTCCTCGGTGAAGCGGATCTCTCGAATCTTCAGGGTGGGACGTTCGCGCTGCACCAGGGC
>Ga0207711_10002075_pt1 | contig 18101 bp, 17 predicted proteins | sample KBSS34metaG_FD_184401 | JGI IMG/M metagenome (GOLD analysis project Ga0207711, IMG submission 184401) | Switchgrass rhizosphere microbial communities from Kellogg Biological Station, Michigan, USA - KBS S3-4 metaG (SPAdes) (version 2) | ecosystem: Host-associated > Plants > Roots > Rhizosphere...
GGCTCGATCGACCTGATCGTCATCGACTCCGTCGCAGCGCTCGTGCCGCGCGCCGAGATCGAGGGCGAGATGGGCGACTCGCACGTCGGCCTGCAGGCTCGTCTGATGTCCCAGGCGCTCCGCAAGCTCACCGGTGGTCTCAGCCAGACCGGCACCACGATGATCTTCATCAACCAGCTCCGCGAGAAGATCGGCGTGTTCTTCGGCTCGCCCGAGACCACCTCCGGTGGCAAGGCGCTCAAGTTCTACGCCTCGGTGCGCCTCGACATCCGCCGCATCGAGACCTTGAAAGACGGAACGGATGCCGTGGGCAACCGCACCCGGGTCAAGGTCGTCAAGAACAAGATGGCGCCGCCCTTCAAGCAGGCCGAGTTCGACATCCTCTACGGCGTCGGCATCTCGCGCGAGGGCAGCCTGATCGACTACGGCGTGGAGCACGAGATCGTCCGCAAGTCGGGCGCTTGGTACACCTACGACGGCGACCAGCTCGGCCAGGGCAAAGAGAACGCCCGCAACTTCCTCATCGAGAACCCCGAGACGGCGGCCGAGATCGAGAACAAGATCCTGGCCAAGCTCGGCATTGGCGAGGTCGGCAAGGCGGCGACGGCGGCTGCGGCTGCTGCCGCAGCAGCGGCTCCGGTGATCGGAATCGCGCCGGCTGCCGATGCTGCCGCCAAGCGTCCGGGCAAGGCAGTGGCGGAGCCGGCCGAGGAGGCCTTCCCCGAGTCGATCGACGACGAGCTCATGTCGCGCGTGGCGTCGGGCGAGTAGGCGCTGATCGTGGAACGGTCCGACGGGGCGCAGCGCCCCCGGCGAGTCATCCCCTCGCGCGGCGACGGCCTCGCGACGGTGACCTATCTGCCCGGCGCGCTGGCGGCGCACGTGCGTCCCAGCGACGCGCAGCCGACAGACGCCCCGTCGGACCGATCCGCTTCGCAGTTCTCAGAACCTCAGGTGTTCGAACCGGGCACGCCCGAACCGGGCACGCCCGAACCGGACGCGCCAGAATCGGACGTTCGGGCGGCGCAGAGGGCCGAACGCATCAGCATGAACGCGCTCACCCGGCGCGGCATGTCGAAGCGGGAGGTCGAGCGCAGCCTGCTGGCGCGCGAACTGGATGACGAGACAGTCGCCGCCGAGCTGGATCGCCTCGAAGGCGTCGGGCTCATCGACGACATGGCACTCGCGCAGAACCTGGTCGGCATCCTGCAGGAGCGCAAGGGGCTCGGCCGATCCTCGATCGCCGCCGAACTCACGCGTCGGCTGCTCGCGCCGGCGGCGATTGAATACGCCCTCGAGCTCATCGAGACCAGCGACGAGCTCGGCCGGGCGCGTGACCTCGCGGTCAAGCGGGCGTCGCAGCTGCGCTCCTACGACCGCGAGACGGCCGTGCGTCGGCTCAGCGGATTCCTGATGCGCCGGGGATACTCGGGCAGCACAGTCCGGGCCGCCGTGGAGCACGCGCTGCCGGCGACGCCGAGCTCGCGGGTGACGTTCCGGTAAAGATGTGACCCGGCGCCCGAGACGGGCACCGGCGCTGGGACGGGCGTTACCGGCCCCGCGGCAGAGGCCAGAAATGGCCTCTGCCCCCAGCTCCACCGCGCATAAGCTAGTCAGACCATGACCCTGCTGGAATCCTCCTCCGCATCCGAGGCCGTCGAACGGCCGCGGACCTACGAGGTGCGCACCTTCGGCTGCCAGATGAACGTGCACGACTCCGAGCGGCTCAGCGGTTCGCTCGAGGCGGCCGGTTACGTTCGCGCAGACGGTGCTCCGGCCGACGTCGTCGTCATCAACACCTGCGCCGTGCGCGAGAACGCCGACAACAAGCTGTACGGAACGCTCGGTCACCTCGCCGGCGTCAAGCGGGAGCACGACGGGATGCAGATCGCCGTCGGCGGTTGCCTCGCTCAGAAAGACAAGTCGGTGATCCTCGACAGGGCGCCGTGGGTCGACGTGGTGTTCGGCACGCACAACATGGGGTCGCTTCCCACCCTGCTCGAGCGAGCGCGCCACAACGGCGAGGCTCAGCTCGAGATCCTTGAATCGCTCGACGTCTTCCCCTCGACACTGCCCGCGCGCCGCGATTCGACGTACAGCGGCTGGGTGTCCATCTCGGTGGGGTGCAACAACACCTGCACCTTCTGCATCGTGCCCTCGCTGCGTGGCAAGGAGAAAGACCGCAGGCCCGGCGACATCCTGAGCGAGATCGAACTGCTGGTGGATGACGGGGCCATCGAGGTCACACTGCTCGGCCAGAACGTGAACTCCTACGGCGTCGAGTTCGGAGACCGCCTGGCCTTCGGCAAGCTGCTGCGCGCCGCCGGCGAGATCGACGGTCTGGAGCGCGTGCGGTTCACCAGCCCGCATCCGGCGGCGTTCACCGACGACGTGATCGACGCGATGGCCGAGACGCCCAACGTGATGCCGCAGCTGCACATGCCGCTGCAGTCCGGGTCCGACCGCATCCTCAAGGCCATGCGCCGGTCGTACCGCTCCGAGAAATTCCTGGGGATTCTCGACCGCGTGCGGGAGCGCATCCCGAACGCAGCGATCACGACCGACATCATCGTCGGCTTCCCGGGTGAGACGGAAGAGGACTTCGCCGAGACGCTGCGGGTCGTCGAGCAAGCGCGATTCGTCTCTGCGTACACCTTCCAGTACTCCATCCGGCCTGGCACCCCGGCCGCGACCCTTCCCGATCAGGTGCCCAAGGAGGTCGTTCAGGAGCGCTACGAGCGGCTGACCGAGCTTCAGGAGCGCATCTCGGGCGAAGAGAACGCAAAGCTGATCGGTACCGCGGTCGAGGTGCTCGTCGCCGCCGGCGAAGGCCGCCGCGACGGCGCCAATGCCCGCATGTCGGGGCGGTCGGAAGACGGGCGGCTCGTGCACTTCGACGTGCCGGCCGGCAGCGAGATCCCGCGCCCCGGTGATGTGGTCAGCGTGGTCGTGACCCGCAGCGCCCCGCACTTCCTGATTGCAGCACCGGCCGGTGACACCCTGCCGGTGCGCCGCACGCGTGCCGGCGACGCCTTCGATCGCGCAGAGGCCGAATCGTGCGCCATCCCGGCCCACGCTCCGGCAGCAGGAGCAGACGGCCCGCGCGGCGCCGTCAATATCGGCCTGCCGAGTCTTCGGCCCGCACTCTGAGCAACACGATGGAGTCGTCGACTCCCATCGTCGCGATCGTCGGCGCGACCGGCACCGGTAAGTCCGAGCTCGCCCTCGACCTGGCCGAGTCGTTGCTCGCGGAGGGCCGTGCAGCCGAGGTGGTCAATGCCGACGCCATGCAGCTGTACCGCGGCATGGACATCGGAACCGCCAAGCTCCGCCCAGACGAACGCCGCGGCATCCCGCATCACCTGCTCGACGTGCTCGAACCCCGCGAAGAGGCCAGCGTCGCCGCCTATCAGGAGCAGGCGCGTGCGGCCATCGACGACATCCTGAACCGCGGCGCGACGCCGATCCTGGTCGGCGGCAGCGGGTTGTACGTCTCGAGCGTGCTCTACCACTTCCGCTTTCCGGGAACCGATCCCGCTGTCCGCGAGCGGCTGGAGGGTGAGTTGCTCGCCAACGGCCCGGGCATGCTGCACCGCAAGCTGCAGGCCGTCGATCCGGTGGCGGCCGAGGCGATCGGCCCGCGCAACGGGCGCCGGCTGGTGCGCGCGCTCGAAGTGGTGACGATCACCGGCGAACCGTTCGGGGCCGGCCTTCCCGACGAGAGCGAACTGTGGCGCCCGACCGTCACGATCGGGCTGCGATCCGACCGCGCGGCCCTGATCGAGAGACTCGACGCACGGGTCGCCGGCATGTGGCGCGACGGGCTGGTCGACGAGGTCGCGGCGCTGCGTCCGGCCGGGCTGGGCATCACGGCGGCTCGTGCGATCGGCTACGCGCAGGCGGGGGCTCAGCTCGACGGCATCCTCACCGAGTCGCAGGCGATCGAGCAGGCGGCGTCGTTCACCCGGCGCTATGCGCGGCGGCAGGTCGGATGGTTCGGCCGCTACACGGCCACGCAGTGGATCAGTTCTGACAGCCCAGAGCGCGTCGCGCTCGCCCGCGCCGCGCTCGCGAGCAAAGCGCGGCCGGGCGACGATAACCTGAGCCCGTGAGCACCGCACTCCATTTCACCAAGGGCCACGGCACCGGTAACGACTTCGTGCTGTTCGCCGACCCCGATGGCGAGATCGAGTTGGATGCCGATGCCCTCGCCGGCATCGCCGACCGCCACTTCGGCGTGGGGGCCGATGGGGTCATCCGCGCGGTGAGGTCATCGCGGCTCGATGTCGGAGCCGAGGCTCTGGCCGAGAATCCCGCCGCCGAGTGGTTCATGGACTACCACAACGCCGACGGAAGCCCGGCCGAGATGTGCGGCAACGGCATCCGCGTCTTCGGTAGCTTCCTCATCGAGAACGGTCTGGTCGACCTGGCGGAGGGCCAGACGATCGCTGTCGGCACCCGGGGGGGAGTGCGCGCCCTGACCCGCACGCCCGACGGGTTCGAGACCGATCTCGGCCCCTTCGTCGTGCTCGATAGCGAAGTGATGGTCTCGGCGGAGAACCTCGACGTGGATCGGCCCGGCCTGCCCGTAGGCGTCGGCAACCCGCATGTCGTGGTTGCCCTGGCCGACGAGGACGAACTCGACGCCCTCGACCTCGGCGAGGCGCCGGTGGTCACGCCGGCGCCGCCCGACGGCGCGAACGTCGAGTTCGTGGTCCCGGCGGAGCCGCTGGTGGTAGACGGTGTCGGCCGCATCCGGATGCGCGTGCACGAACGCGGCAGCGGCGAGACCCTGTCGTGCGGCACCGGGGCGGCCGCGGCTGCTCTTGCCATCCGTCACTGGGCCGGAGCGGGCGCGCCCGACATCTGGCAGGTCGAGGTGCCGGGGGGTGTGGTGGGGGTGCGGATCCTGACCACCGACGATCGCGAGCATGTGGCGCTGAGCGGGCCGGCCGAGCTGGTGTACAGCGGCGATCTGACGATCTGACGCGCTTGGTCGTCGAGTAGCCGCTCCGCGGCGTATCGAGACGCTTCGGCGTGCCGGTATCGATACGAGGCTTCGCCTCCACTCGACCACCTAGATGCGCGGCAGGGTGATCTCTTGCGTCATCCCGGTGCCGCTGCGGCGGCGGGCACGCAGCACCCGGTAGCCCTTGTTGGTGGCTGCCCGCGTCACCGCGAAATCCGACGGCAACTCGGCCTGGAGCCAGCGGTGCAGAGAGTCGGAGCCGAGGTTGCGCTGCACGACTAGCCAGGCGTCCGCGCCGAGTTCCAGTCGCGGCAACCAGCTGAGCATCATCGCGTGCAGCTCATTCTTGCCGACGCGGATCGGCGGATTCGACCAGATGGTCATGAACCGGGCGTCGGCGGGAACATCGTCGGGGGTGACGGCGTTGACATTGTCGAGGCCGAGGGACTCGGCGTTGCGGCGCACCAGCTCGAGGGCTCGCTCGTTGACGTCGACAGCCCAGACGGTGGCGTGAGGAGACTCCAACGCGAGGGTGAGAGCGATCGGGCCCCACCCGCACCCCAAGTCGAGCAGATTGCCGCCCGGCGGCGGCGCCGGGACGTTGCCGAGCAGCACCTGGGTGCCGACATCCACCCGCTCGGGACTGAAGATGCCGTTCGAGGTGGTCACCTCAAGACGTTGGCCGGCCAACTGCACCGTGATGGTGCGGGGAACCATGGCTCCTCCCGGGCTCGCCGAGAAGTAGTGGTCCGGGGGCGCCATGCAGAGAACCTATCGAAAACAAGGAACTAGGGTTAAGCGATCATGAGCGCGAACGACGATCAGATGCTCGACCGCGTGCTGGCCAGCGAGGGCGCGAAGGCCAGCGGCGTGAGCCGTTTCGGGGTCGATGGCACCCGCGGACGGGCGCAGGCCCTGCAGGCCGAGGGGCTCGACGACGACGTCGACGATTTCGGCGTCCCCGCGGACGTCGACGGCGAGCAGTTCGATCGAGACGCCCGCGCCTCGCTGCGCCGCGTCGGCGGGTTGAGCACCGAGCTCGAGGACGTCACCGAGGTCGAATACCGCCAGCTGCGTCTTGAGAATGTCGTGCTGATCGGCGTCTACTCCTCCTCTGCATCAGGCCAGGGTCTCGAAGATGCCGAGAACTCGCTCCGCGAGCTTGCCGCGCTGGCCGAGACCGCGGGCGCCGTCGTGCTCGATGGGCTGTTGCAGCGGCGGCCGCATCCCGATCCCGCCACCTATCTCGGCCGGGGCAAGGTCGAAGAGTTGGCGGCCGTCGTCCAGTCGCTCGGTGCTGACACCGTCGTGGCCGACACGGAGCTCGCGCCCAGTCAGCGGCGTGCCCTCGAAGATGCGGTCAAGGTGAAGGTCATCGACCGCACCGCCGTGATCCTCGACATCTTCAGCCAGCACGCCAAGAGCCGCGAGGGCAAGGCGCAGGTCGAGCTCGCGCAGCTCGAATACCTGCTGCCGCGCCTGCGCGGCTGGGGCGAGTCGATGTCGCGCCAGGCCGGTGGTCAGGTGGGCGGTGCCGGCTCGGGCATGGGAAGCCGTGGACCGGGTGAGACCAAGATCGAGCTCGACCGTCGCCGCATCCACACCCGCATGTCGCGCCTGCGCAAGCAGATCAAGGGCTTCGCGCCCGCCCGTGAGGCCAAGCGCGCCAACCGCGACCGCTTCGAGGTGCCCAGCGCGGCGATCGTCGGCTACACCAACGCGGGCAAGTCGAGCCTGCTGAACCGGATGACCCGTGCCGGCGTCCTGGTGCAGAACCAGCTGTTCGCCACGCTCGACCCGACCGTGCGCCGCACCGAGACGCCAGACGGCCAGCTGTACACCCTGTCGGACACGGTCGGATTCGTGCGCAATCTGCCTCACCAGCTGGTTGAGGCGTTCCGGTCGACCCTCGAAGAACTCGGCAACTCGGATGTCATCGTGCACGTCGTCGATGCCGCGCATCCCGATCCGGCGGCGCAGCTCGCCACAGTGCGCGACGTGATCGGCGAGGTCGGCGCCCGCGATCTGCCCGAGATCGTCGCGTTCAACAAGAGCGACCTGGTGGACGACGACCAGCGGCTGGTCCTGCGCGGCCTGGAGCCCGACGCCGTGTTCGTCAGCGCCCGAACCGGCGAGGGCGTCGATGAGCTGATCGCTCGCATCGCAGCGGCGCTGCCGCATCCCGATGTCGAACTCGAACTGCTGATCCCCTACGACCGCGGCGAGCTGGTGTCGCTGGCTCACGCGAGAGCGCGCGTGCTCGACACCCGTTACGACGAGCGCGGCACCTGGCTGACCGTGATGGCGACCCAGCGCGTTGCCGAGCAGCTCAAAGCGGCGGTGACGGCCGACGCCGCGGTGTAACACATCGCAACAGGGGCGACGCGACCGGGTAGCCTGGAGGCAGCGCCTCCGGCACGGGGCGCGGTGCGAAAGCCGAGCCCGGCACCCGCTCCAGACGGCAGTCGCGCGCGGCGCGACTCGGACGGACGGCAGAGGCGGAGAGCTCGTGGCGGCATTCGGGATCGAGGGCGACAGCCCTGACGATGCCGTGCGTCCGGCGGCGCTCGACGCGTCCAGTGGTCCCACGTTCTCGTTCGAGCTCTATCCACCCCGCAACGATGCCGCGGCCGAGGCGCTGCAACACTCCCTGGCGCGGTTGGTCGCGGTCGGCCCCGAGTTCGTGTCTGTCACCTACGGCGCCAGCGGCTCGTCGCGCGGAGTGTCGCTCGACGTCCTCCGTCACCTGCTGCACAACACCGATGTGCTCCCGATGGCGCACCTCACCTGCGTGGGGTCGTCGTACGCCGAGGCCTCGCAGCTCATCCGCGAATTCCTGGATGCCGGGGTCACCAGCTTCCTCGCCCTGCGCGGCGACCCGCCCGAAGGGGTGACCGAGGGCGAGCCCTTCCTCGGCGACCTCGGCAGCGCCGGCGAGCTCGTGCAGCTCATTCACCGGGTGCAAGCCGAGCGGGAGCCGTTCGTGCAGGTCCCCGTTCCGGGGTTCCCCGGCGCTCGACGAATCGTAGGCGGCCCCAAGGTCACGATCGCGGTGGCGGCCTTTCCGAATGGACATCCGAGGTCGCGCTCGATCGAGCAGGATCTCGACACCTTGCTGGCCAAAGAGGCGGCGGGAGCGAATCTCGCCATCTCGCAGCTGTTCTTCGAGGCGGACGAATACCTGAGTTTCGTCGAGCGCGCGCGGGCTGCCGGCATCACCATGCGCATCCTTCCCGGCGTCATGCCCGTGCTCAGCGCGGCTCGACTGCACCGGATCGTCGAGCTCAGTGGAGAGAATCTGCCGATCCAGCTGCTGCGCGATCTGGAGTCGGCCGACGATCCTGCCGCCGTCGGCATCGAGCACGCCACCCGCCTCGCCCAGCGCCTGCTCGACGGCGGCGCAACCGGAATTCACCTGTACACCTTCAACCGCCATGAGGCTCCGCTCGCCGTTCTCGGCGCGGTGGGGCTGCTCGATTCAGCAAGGACTCCCGCATGACCACCCGATCCCCCTTCCCCACCGGCACCATCCTCGGTTACCCCCGGATCGGGCCGCGCCGCGAGTTGAAGAAGGCGGTCGAGGCGTTCTGGGCGCACTCGATCGACGCCGATGAACTGGAGCGGACGTCGGCGGCCCTGAGGGCCGCGACACGTGAGCGGCTGGTCCGCCTCGGCCTCGGCAAGGACGACTCGTCGATCCCCGAGTCGTTCTCCTACTACGACCAGGTGCTCGACGCGGCCGTGATGGTCGGCGCGATCCCCGCGCGCTTCGCCGACCTGATCGAGAAGGACGGCAGCCTCGACCTGCACGGCTACTTCATCCTGGCCCGCGGAGAGGGCGACCGTGCCCCGCTCGAGATGACCAAGTGGTTCGACTCGAACTACCACTACCTGGTTCCCGAGATCGGGCCCGACACCGCATTCCACCTGGCGAGCGACCGCCTGGTGCGCGAGGTCGCCGAGGCGAAGGCCGCCGGCTACGTCACCCGGCCGGTGCTGGTCGGCCCGGTGACGTTCCTGGCTCTCGGCAAACGCGCCGACGGGGTGCCGGCCGAGTTCGATCCGCTGTCGAAGCTGCCGGAGTTGCTTCCGGTGTATGCCGAGCTCTTGCGCAAGCTGGCCGAAGCCGGCGCGGAGTGGGTCCAGCTGGACGAACCCGCGCTGGTGAGCGAGTCGCTCGACGTCTCGCCGGCTGCGGTACGCGCCGCCGCTGAGACGGCCTACGCGGCGCTCGGTGCCGACCGGCCGCTCGGCATCCTGGTCGCCGCGCCCTACGGCGCGCTCGGCGAGGCTTTCGCGGTGCTCGACGCCGCCCCGATCGACGCCATAGCGCTCGACCTCGTCAAGGGAGCCGTGCCCGACGGCGCGACCGACAAGGTGCTGGTCGGGGGCGTGATCGACGGTCACAACATCTGGCGCGGCGATCTCGCCGCTGCACTCGGCAAGCTCGACGCGCTGAAAGAGGTCTCGCCGAACATCGCGGTCGGCACATCGACGAACCTGTTCCACACCCCGCACGATGTCGCCGACGAGTCGAAGCTGTCCGACCAGCTGAAGAGCTGGCTGGCGTTCGCCGACCAGAAGGTCGGCCAGGTGGCCGTGCTGGCCACCGGGCTGCGCGAAGGTGCCTCGGCGATCCAGGCGGAGTTGGATGCCGCATCCGCCGCCCTCGACGACCGACACCGGGCGCCCGGTGTGCGCGACGGCGCCGTGCGCGACCGCGTCGCGGCGCTCGATGAGTCCGCGTTCGAGCGCGGGGACTACGAGGTGCGCCGTAAGGCGCAGGATGCCGAGCTCGGCCTGCCGTCGCTGCCCACGACCACGATCGGCTCATTTCCTCAGACCGGTGCGATCCGCAAGGAGCGCGCGCGCTTCGCCAAGGGTGAGATCGATCAGGCCGAGTACGAGACGTTCCTCGAGCGCGAGATCCGCGACGTGGTCGAGTTGCAGGAGAGAATCGGCCTCGACGTGCTGGTGCACGGCGAGCCGGAACGCAACGACATGGTGCAGTACTTCGCCGAGAACCTCGACGGCTTCGCCGTCACCGAGAACGGCTGGGTGCAGTCCTACGGCTCGCGCGCGACGCGGCCGTCGATCCTGTGGGGCGACGTGTCCCGTCCCGCGCCGATCACGGTGCGCTGGTCGACGTTCACCCAGGGCCTCACCGAGAAGCCGGTGAAGGGGATGCTGACCGGCCCGGTGACGATCCTGGCCTGGTCGTTCGTGCGAGACGATCAGCCGCTTGGCGACACCGCCAATCAGGTCGCCCTCGCCCTGCGCGACGAGATCGGGGACCTCGAGAAGGCCGGCATCAAGGTCATCCAGGTCGACGAGCCGGCCTTGCGCGAGCTCCTGCCCCTGAAGAAGGCTGACCAGCCTGCCTACCTCGACTGGTCGGTGCGATCGTTCCGGCTGGCGACGTCTGGCGTCGAAGACAAGACGCAGATCCACACCCACCTGTGCTACTCCGAGTTCGGAGTCGTGCTGAACGCGATCGACGGTCTCGACGCCGACGTCACCTCGATCGAGGCGGCACGTTCCAGGATGGAGGTGGTCCCTGAGCTCAAGAGCAGCGGCTTCGGCCGTGGCGTGGGTCCGGGCGTCTACGACATCCATTCGCCGCGCGTGCCGAGCGTCGAAGAGGTCACCGAGCTGCTCGAGATCGCCCTCGCATCGATCCCGGAGCGTCAGGTCTGGGTCAACCCGGACTGCGGGCTGAAGACCCGCGGCTACGACGAAACGGTCGCCTCGCTCGAAAACGTGCTCGCGGCGACGCGCGCGGTTCGCGAGAAGGTAGCGGCGTCGTAGTCCGGCCGCGCGGGCGAGCCTGAGCGGATGCCGTTCACCCTCAGCCATCCGGCGGCGGCGCTGCCTTTTTTGCGCACGCCACTGCTGGCGGCCGCCCTCGTGGTCGGCACGATGGCGCCCGACATCCCGTACTACGTCCCGCTGTTCGTGCCGCGCGAGCTGTCGCACAGCCTGCTCGGTCTCGTGACGGTCGACCTCGCCATGGGCGTGGTCGGCACGTTGCTGTGGTGGTTCGTGCTGCGCGCGCCGATCGTGGACCTGCTGCCGCGCTCGATCGGCATGCGGATTCCGGCAGTCGGTCTGCTGGCCTGGAAGCCCGCGAACCGGGGGTGGCCGCTGACGCTGGCGGTGCTACTGCGCTCGGTGCTGGTCGGCGCTGCGACGCACCTGGTGTGGGACTCGTTCACGCATCCGGGATGGGTGGTGGATCATCTGGCGCTGCTGCGGATCCAGCTCGGCCCGCTTCTGGTGGAGAAATGGTTGCAGCACGCGAGCACCGTGGCGGGGCTGGTGATCCTGGCGGTGTGGGCGGTCGTCCGGCTGCGCGCGACCAAGCCGGACCCGGATCGGTGGTGCCGGCTGCGCACGCCCCCGCGCATCGTCGCCTGGGCCGCGATCGTCGCGGCAGGGTTGGCCGGGGGGCTGATCCCGTGGATCCACGGGATGCTGGCCGGGGTCGCGCCCTTCGACCCGGGCCTGGTGTTCCTGGTGGCGCGGTTCGGCATCGGTGTCGCGGGAGCGGCGCTCGTGGTCGTCGTGGGGTGCTGGTATCTCGTGCCGCGGATACGAAGGCGGCACCCAGCCTCCTGACTTACTGTGGCCGGGTGAAGCTGGCGGTGCACGAGATCGGGACGGGCCCGCGGACGGCCGTGCTCGTCCACGGGATCATGTCGGACCACCGGGTGTGGCACCGGGTCAGCAGGGAGCTGATGGAGCAAGGCTTCCGCATCATCGCCGTCGATCTGGCCGGACACGGGGGCAGTCCGCGTTCCCACCGCTACTCGCCGAAGGCCTGGGCGGATGATGTCGTCGAGACGCTGCAGCCGCTGCTCACCCGCCGCCCCGACCTGATCATGGGCCACTCGCTCGGCGCCCTGGTCGCGAGCATGGTTGGTGACCGTCTGGCACCTCGCGCCGCCGTCTATGTTGATCCGGCCTTCGCGTTCCCGCGCGGCGTGCGCGGCGTCGTCATGAAGCTGCTGATCGCGGTAGCGCCGCGCCCGCCTCGATCGCTTCTGGTCCGCTGGAATCCGCAATGGAGCGCCGTCGACGTCGACATCGAGCTCGCCACCCTCCGGGCGTGGGACAAGCGCACGATCCTCGGGCTCGCCAGCACTCGCGGGCTGGTTCCACCGGCGCGCCTGGTCGCGCCCTCGCTGGTGGTGCTGGCCGAGAAGAGCCTGTTGATCACGGATGCGGTTGCCGCCCGACTGCGCGGGCAGGGCATGACCGTTGAAACGGTCGCCGGCAGCGGTCACAATGTCTTCCGCGATCAGCACGCGCGATTCATGGACATCGTCGACCGCTGGCTTGCGGCACTGCCCGTTCCGGCTCGCTAGGGCCTGCTGGTCCCCGCTCCGGCCCGCTAGGGCCGCTCAACTCGGCTGGCCGGCCCAAAGGGCCGCTCAACTCGGCTGGCCGGCCTGAAGGGCCGTGCCGTTCGACGAAATCAAACCGACCGCAGCACCGCCACGACCTTGCCGAGCACTTCGGCCTGGTCGCCCATGATCGGCTCGAACGCCGAGTTGCGCGGAAGCAACCAGGTGTGGCCGTCGCGCTGACGCAGCACCTTCACCGTGGCCTCGCCATCGAGCATGGCGGCGACGATCTCGCCGTTCTCGGCGGAGCCCTGCTGACGCACGACCACCCAGTCGCCGTCGCAGATCGCCGCATCGATCATCGATTCACCGACCACCTTCAGCATGAAGAGATCGCCCTTGCCGACGAGCTGACGGGGGAGCGGGAAGACCTCATCGATCTGCTGCTCGGCCGTGATCGGGATGCCAGCGGCGATGCGCCCGACGAGCGGCACCATGGCCGCGTCGGCCACCGAGGGGCCGGAGTTGTCGGCATCCGTCGGTTCGAGCTCGATGAGCACCTCGAGGGCGCGCGGTCGGTTCGGGTCGCGCCGCAGGTAGCCGCTCAGTTCGAGCTGGTTCAGCTGGTGCGTGACGCTGGAGAGGGACGCGAGACCCACCGCGTCACCGATCTCGCGCATGCTCGGCGGATAGCCGCGCGACGAGACCGATCGCTGGATCATCTCGAGGATCGCCTGCTGCTTCTCGCTCAGGCTGGTGCGCCGACGGGTGCCCGTGCGTTCGGGGCTGCTGGATGCCTCGGAAACGTCTGCCTCGCTCATGTCCGCTCCAATGTCGGTGGTGACTGATCCACTCGGTCTCAACGATCGAAACTGTATCCGGTTGTTCGAGATCCAGCAAACATCTGTTCGAGTGTGTCGCAACTTTCTTGCGGGATTCGTTGTGAAGGGCTTGAACATATGTTCGATCGAATGTATGTTCGGAACACAGGTTCGCATCTGAGCCTCCGGCCGAGGTCCGGATGCGCAACCTGTCCAGCTTCGAGTCAGCACCAGCAGGGTCCACGAGTCCAAGGAGTCACGATGAGCACGATCGCCTTCGGTACCGCAGCAATCGCCCAGCCGCACCTGCGCATCACCCGTCGTGGGCGCGCGGTGTTGACCCTTCTCATTGCGATCCCGCTCGCCATCGGCGCCGCGGTCACCGGCGTCGGCGCCATCGGAGCCGCCGCCGGCACCCACGGCAGCGCGGCGACCTACCAGTACCTCACGGTCGAGCCGGGAGAGTCCCTCTGGCAGGTCGCGCAGTCGGTCGCCCCCACGGCTGATCCGCGCGAGGTGGTCGCTGACATCCTCAGCCTCAACAACCTGAGTTCGGGCGACGTGCAGTCCGGCCAGCGGCTCGCGATCCCTGCACAGTATTCGATCACCGCGAACGAGCGCTGACTCCGTTCTATCTACGAGCCCCCCGTGCCGCCCGGCGCGGGCATCCGACCCCCCTCGGTGCCCGCGTGGGGCGGCTTTCTCGTCGCCATAGGCTGGGGGAGTGACCTCGCTCGATGACCTGCCGATCCGCGATGATCTGAGGGGGCAACACCCCTACGGGGCACCGATGATCCCGGTGCGGTACGCACTGAACGTCAACGAGAACACCCACCCGATCCCGGAGCCGGTCGCGCGCGAGATCATCGAATCGCTCGCCCGCGCGATCCTCACCGTCAACCGCTACCCGGATCGCGAGTTCACCGAACTGCGCGAGAATCTCGCGGCTTACCTCGGCCATGGGATCACCCCGGAGCAGGTCTGGGCCGCCAATGGATCGAACGAGATCATCCAGCAGACGCTGCAGGCGTTCGGCGGGCCAGGCCGCACAGTGCTGGGCTTTCCGCCCACCTATTCGATGCATCCGATCATCGCCGCGGGCACCGGCACGTCCTGGCTGACTGCCGCGCGTGACGCCGACTACCGGATCTCGCCCGAGACCGCGGTCGCGGCCATCGAGGCGCAGCATCCCGACCTGGTCTTCTTCTGCGCGCCGAACAACCCGACCGGCACGCCCCTTCCGCTGGCCACCATCGAGGCGGCGTATGACGCCACCGACGGCATCGTGTTCGTGGATGAGGCCTATGCCGAGTTCATGCCCCACGACGCTCCGAGCGCGCTGACACTGCTGCCGGGGCGCGAGCGGCTGCTGGTCTCCCGGACCATGAGCAAGGCCTTCGCTTTCGCCGGCGCGCGGCTGGGTTACCTGGCCGCGGATCCGGCGGTCGCCGACGCCCTTCGCCTCGTGCGGCTGCCGTACCACCTGTCGGCGCTGACGCAGGCGGCCTCGATCGCGGCGCTGCACCATGCGCCCGAGATGCTCGCCATGGTCGACGACATCGCGGCTCAGCGCGACCGGATGCTGGCGGTGTTGCCCGAGCTCGGATTCCGCGTCTTCGAGAGCCAGGCCAACTTCGTGCTGTTCGACGGCCTCGACGATCCGGCCGCGACGTTCCGTGCCCTTCTCGAGCGCGACATCCTGATTCGGGATGTCGGGATCCCCGGGGCGCTTCGCGTGACGGCCGGCACCGCAGAAGAGACGTCGTTCTTCTTGCAGTCGCTTGCCGAGTTGGGATCAGGAGGAGCCCGATAGGCTCGATCCCATGGCACCTGGGAGGACAGCGACCCTGACCCGCGAGACGAGCGAGTCGAGCATCGCCCTGTCGATCGACCTCGATGGAACGGGCGCGTCGAACATCGACACCACCGTCCCGTTCTTCGACCACCTCCTCACCGCGTTCGCCAAGCACTCGCTGGTCGATCTGACTGTGAAGGCGACCGGCGACACCGACATCGACGTGCACCACACGGTCGAAGACACGGCGATCGTGCTCGGCACCGCCATCAAGCAGGCCCTCGGCGACAAGAAGGGGATCGCGCGGTTCGGCGATGCCCTCGTGCCGCTCGACGACGCCCTCGCTCAAGCCGTCGTCGATGTCTCGGGCCGTCCGTATCTGGCGCACTCGGGCGAGCCCGAGGGCTTCGAGTACCACCTGATCGGCGGGCACTTCACCGGCTCGATGGTGCGGCACGCCTTCGAGGCGATCGCCGTCAACGCCGGTCTGACCGTGCACCTGCGGCTCCTGGCTGGGCGTGACCCGCACCACATCGCCGAGGCCGAGTTCAAGGCCTTCGCGCGCGCCTTCCGCCAGGCGGTCGCGCTCGACCCGCGGGTGGTCGGCGTGCCGTCGACGAAGGGCGCGCTGTAGTCGTGTCGCCCGCGCAACCCACCGTCGTCGTCCTCGACTACGGCTCCGGCAACGTGCACTCGGCGGCCAAGGCGCTCGAGGTCGCGGGAGCGCGGGTCGAGCTGACGCGCGACCGCTCGACCGTCATGGCCGCCGACGGGCTCGTCGTTCCCGGTGTCGGCGCCTTCGCCGCAGTCATGCAACAGCTGAATGCGGTGCACGGCGGCGAGCTGATCGGGCGACGGCTGGCCGGCGGTCGCGCGGTGCTCGGCATCTGCGTCGGCATGCAGGTGCTGTTCGACCGCGGAATCGAACGTGGAACCGACACCGCGGGGCTCGGCGAATGGCCGGGACTCGTCGACCAATTGGACGCGCCCGTGCTGCCTCACATGGGCTGGAACACGGTCGAGGCGCCCGCCGACTCGGTGCTGTTCGACGGAATCGCCGATGAGCGGTTCTATTTCGTCCACTCCTATGCCGCCCGCAGCTGGGAGCTGGATCCGATCGGTGCGCTCGCTCGCCCGAAGGTCACCTGGGCCCGGCACGGCGACCGCTTCGTCGCCGCGGCCGAGAACGGACCGCTGTCGGCCACCCAATTCCACCCCGAGAAGTCGGGCGAGCCGGGCATCCGGCTGCTCGGCAACTGGCTCAGGAGTCTGTAGACCATGACCGAGACCGTGCCCGGTGCAACGCTGCCCGTTCTGACATTGCTTCCTGCCGTGGATGTGGCTGACGGCCAGGCGGTGCGCCTCACGCAGGGCGCTGCCGGCAGTGAGACCAGCTACGGCGAGCCGCTGGACGCGGCCGAGGCCTGGATCGCGCAGGGCGCCGAGTGGATCCACCTGGTCGACCTCGATGCCGCGTTCGGGCGGGGCGACAACCGACGGGTGATCGCCGAGGTCATCCGTGCCACGCCGGCGGCGGTGAAGATCGAGCTGTCGGGCGGCATCCGGGATGATGCGAGCCTCGATGCGGCGCTCGCAACGGGCGCGGCCCGGATCAATCTGGGCACGGCCGCGCTGGAGAACCCGGAATGGGCCGCCGAGGTCATCGCGCGCCACGGAGACGCCGTCGCAGTAGGCCTCGATGTGCGGGGCACCACCCTGGCCGCGCGCGGCTGGACGCAGGAGGGCGGCGACCTCTGGGAGGTTCTGGCGCGCCTCGAGGATGCGGGCTGCGCACGCTATGTCGTCACCGATGTCACGAAAGACGGCACGCTCCAAGGCCCGAACCTGGGGCTGCTCCGCCAGGTGATGACCCGCACCTCGCGGCCGGTCGTGGCCTCGGGCGGCATCTCGAACCTCGGGGACATCGCGGCGTTGCGCGAGCTGGTGCCGCTCGGCCTCGAGGGGGCGATCGTCGGCAAGGCGCTCTACGCCGGGGCGTTCACCCTGATCGAGGCGCTGGATGTCGCCGGCCGCTGACTCGGCCGGCGTTCCGTTCGCCGGGCGGGCCTTTCACGAGAACCCCGGCACCGGGGACGATGGCTCGGCGCCGCCTCTGCTGCTCGAGGCGATCAGGCGATTTCGTGCACGTGAGGTCGGGGCCGCCGAGGTGGTGGTCGCGGTTCACGGCTCGCGGCTGCTCATCCCGCTGGTGGCCGTACGCGGTGACGAGGGCGTGGGAGCGCACGGTCAGCTGGTCGACAAGACCCAGGAGCTCTCGATCGTGACGGTGGCCGGTCCAGATGGGCGCAATGTCCTGCCCGCCTTCACCTCGGTGACTTCGCTGTCGGCCTGGGACCCCGCGGCGCGCCCAATCCCGATCGAGGCGGCCCGCGTGGCGTTGGCCGCCGCTTCTGAGGGGACTCCGCTGATCGTGCTCGATCCCGGATCGCCGACCGAGTTCGCGATCCGCGCCCCCGCCTTCGAGGCGGTCGCGACGGGATCGACCTGGACGCCGAGTTACGCGGACGAGGCCGTGCTCGACGCGTTCCTGTCGGCCGGTGCTCGGGAGCCGGCGCTGCGCGCCATCCAGCTCGCGCCCGGCGACCCCGACGCCCGCCTGGCCGGCCCCGAGTTGCTCGTGCAGCTCTCGGTGCGAGCGGGTCTCGAGAAGGACGAACTGGATGCTCTTCTGGGCCGGCTGCAGGCGTCGTGGGCCGCGGATCCGGTCATCGCCGCTCGCGTGGATTCGATCGGCGTGCGGGTCGACCGGGTCTAGACGACCGATCCCGTCCACTTCTCGCCCGGCCCCTTGCCGATCGGGTCGGGGATCGGTGACGCCTCACGAAAGGCGAGCTGCAGACTGCGGAGGCCGTCGCGCAACGGACGGGCGTGCTGGTCTCCGACGCTCGCGGCGGCGGCCGTCACCAGTCCGGCGAGCGCGTCGATCAACTTGCGGGCCTCGTCGAGGTCGAGCTGGGTCGCCGGGTCATCGGCGAGGCCGACCTTCACGGCTGCCGCGCTGAGCAGGTGCACCGCGACGGTGTTGATCACCTCGACCGCCGGGACGTCAGCGATGTCCCTGGCTTCGTCGAGTGCGTCCGACTCCACGTACTCTTCGGCCACGAACGCATCCTCTGCTAGTCTTATGCGGGCTCCGGGGCCAGATCCCC
>Ga0207711_10002077_pt1 | contig 18089 bp, 12 predicted proteins | sample KBSS34metaG_FD_184401 | JGI IMG/M metagenome (GOLD analysis project Ga0207711, IMG submission 184401) | Switchgrass rhizosphere microbial communities from Kellogg Biological Station, Michigan, USA - KBS S3-4 metaG (SPAdes) (version 2) | ecosystem: Host-associated > Plants > Roots > Rhizosphere...
GAACCCACGGCTGGAAAGTGGCGCTCAACTCGCTCGTGAACCTCTTCCCGGGGCGCTTGCCCTTCTGATAGCGTGGGTGTGTAGGCTGTTATTCACCTCTGGCTTACACGGAAATCGTGACAGGCTCGCGGCGCCGCCACAGGCCGAAGCCGTAGAAGGCCCGGTCGGCCATCAGGAGCATCCCCGGCTCGCAGGCATCCAGCAGGGGCGCCGCGAGTGACCGCTCGTCACCGAGGCAGCCTCCGATCGAGGCGCCCACGATCGCGTGTGTGCCGCACTCGGCGAGCGCGACGACCATGGCCTGCGGGAACGCCGCGGCTTTCGGTCCGTTCGCGGCCCTGGCGTGGGCGAAACACAGCGCGGCGAGCTGGTCGCGGTAGCCGTCCCGCTGGGCGCGCAGCAGAGTACGGCGCATCGTCTTCTCACTCGCCGGCGTGGCACCAAGATCCGTCAGCACCCTGCCGGTGTCCAGGATCGACGTCGGCTCGACCAGCCTGGCGATCACCAGGTCCCGGAACACCTCGTCCTGGAGAACGTCGAACCCCAACGACGTGAACACCGAGACGAGCGTGTCGTAGAGCACCCGGGACGCGGTGCCCACGACCCGCGGCCCGGTGACCGTCGACCGCCCGCGCGCAGGCTCCACCGCCACGTCGAACAGAACCGCCGGGGCAGGATCAACCCCGGCGAGCAGCTCCACCCGCGCCGCGACCGGCTCGACCCCGAGTTCGAGCTCGCCCTGGCCCGGAGCTTCCAACAGCCCCCGAGCCCGCTCGACGAGCACCCCAAGCTCAGCCTCGGTATGCGCCGAACCCACATGCGCGACGATCCGCCGCCGGCCCCCCACCGACTCGGCGATCTGCACAGCCGTCGCCCCCGACGCCGTCCGCACCCGCCGAATCCAGGCCACAACCACACCGTAGAGCACCAATTAGTGCCTCAGAACGACCCTCCCGACACGTATCACCCCAGGTCAACGCGCTACGCCATGATCGAACCTGGACTGGTGACCGAACTCAGGCCTGACGCCCGTCCGTTCAGACGCGTCGCCCGCGATGCGGTGTGGAAGCTTGCACCTATGAGCTACGACCTGGCCGTGTGGGAAGGCGAGCGCCCAGCGGACGACGAGATTGCGCTCGACGTTCTTGGGGATCTCTGCGGCCGTTACCTCGAAGCCGACGTCGAGCACCCTCCCACCACGAAGATCACGGCGTACGTGGCCGCGCTTCTCGAACGGTGGCCCGACATCACCGAAGCCGGAGTCGAGACCTCGCCCTGGTGCGCAGGGCCCCTGATCGACGACGCCCGAGGTCCGATCATCTATCTCCCGATTACCCGGGACGCAGCCGACGAGACGTCCGCCTATGCCGCCGCCCTCGCGGGCTCCATGGGGTTGATCTGCTTCGATCCCCAACTCGGTCGGCTTAGGCCCTGACCTGGCGCGCGAGGCCACCGCGTCCGCGGGGCAGCCGGCAGGGTTGTGGGCACGAGCGAGCAGAGTCCGTGAGGACGCGGTCCGGGCCGAGGACGCGATAGCGGTCGGCGCCGCTTTGGAGCAGGGTCGCCGTCAGCGCACCTCCCGTGAAGGCCTGATAGCGCAACGTGTGGCCACTGTGCCTCTTGAATGATCGCCAGCGTTAGGGGGCCTGGGTGGTGGTGGGTGTGTGGGCGCGGATGAAGAGGGTGACGTTGGCTCGGATGGCGGTGTCGAGTTCGGTGGCGTCGTGGTCGGGGGGTGTTCCGAGGGCGAAGGTGCCGAGTTCGGTCATCTGCCAGGCGGCGCCGGTGACGAGGGTGAGGTATTGGCCGGCGGCGCGGGCTGGGTCGTCGATGTGTAGGGCGCCGGCGTGGGCGAGGCGGGCGAGGTTGCCGATGAGGGCTGGCCATACGGGTGTGGCGGCGCGGGAGCGCCACAGGGCCAGCAGGTGGGGGTGGCGGGGTGCCTCGGTCTGGATGAGCAGTCGCAGCGAGGCGGTGGTCGGGCTGGCGTAGACGGCCGTGATCCGTCGTGCGAGGTCCAGGAGGTAGGTGGCCGCATCGTCGAGGGTGGCGACCCGGGTGGGGAACGGGTTGGTCGCCTCGCGGAGCGCGTCGAGGTTCGCGGTGATCTGTTCGTCGACGACGGCGAGGAAGAGGTTCTCCTTGTCGCCGAAGTGGTTGTAGACGGTCTGGCGGGAGACCGGGGTCGCGGTCGCGATGTCGTCGAGGCTGGTCGCGGCGTAGCCCTGCCGCGCGAAGACCTCGAACGCGGCCCTCATGATCGCTTCACGTTTGGCCAGCCGGCCGCGGCCCAGCGCGGCGGCGCCAGTACCCGCTGCGTCGGTGGCCACGGACACACGCTACCGTCCTGGACTCATGCGACCCGAAAACTAGACGCATCTGTCTAATAATCTAGGCGGGTGGGTCTTGCGGGTCGACTTTCGTCGTCCGTCGAGGGAGTGGGAGAAGCAGTGTCGACGCAGGTTCCGCACACGGTGGTCATCGGCGCCGGGCCGGCCGGTCTGACAGCCGCCTACCAGCTGGCCGCTCGCGGCGCGGCGGTCACGGTGTTCGAGGCCGACGACGTGGTCGGCGGGATCAGCCGCACGGTCGAGCGTGACGGCTGGCGGTTCGACATCGGTGGCCACAGGTTCTTCACCAAGGTCGCCGCCGTCGAGGCGCTGTGGCACGAGCTCCTGCCCGCCGAGGACTTCCTGCTGCGGCCCCGGATGAGCCGGATCTACTACCAAGGCAAGCTCTACGACTACCCGCTGCGCGCCCTCAACGCCCTGCGCAACCTCGGGCCAGCCCAGGCAGCGCTCGCCCTCGGGTCCTACGCCCACGCGCGGCTGCGCCCGCCGCGGGACCAGAGCAACTACGAGGCGTGGCTCGTCGCCCGCTTCGGCTGGCGGCTGTACCGGACGTTCTTCAAGACCTACACCGAGAAGCTGTGGGGTATGCCGGTCAGCGAGATGCCCGCGGACTGGGCCGCGCAGCGGGTCAAGAACCTCTCGCTGTCCTCGGCGATCGTCAATGCGGTCCTCCCGAGGCGAAACCAGAAGGACATCACGAGCCTGATCGAGGAGTTCCGCTACCCGAAGTACGGCCCCGGCATGATGTGGGAGACCTGCCGCGACAAGGTAGAGAAGATGGGCGGCACCGTCGCTCTGGATACCGCCGTCGCGACCATCCACCACGAGCACGGCCGCGCGGTCGCCGTCACCACCCAGTCGAAGACCGGCGAGCTGGCACGGGTGCCCGCCGACCAGGTGATCTCCTCGACGCCGCTGTCGGCCCTCGTGCTGGGCATGGACCCGCCTGCGACTGCCCGGGTCGTCGAAGCGGCCAACGACCTTCGCTATCGCGACTATCTCACTGTCGCGCTCGTGGTTCCCGCCGAGTTCAGCTTCCCCGACAACTGGATCTACATTCATGATCCAGGCGTGAAGGTCGGCCGCATCCAGAACTACGGCTCCTGGTCCCCCTACCTCGTCAAACAAGGGCGGACGTGCCTCGGCCTGGAGTTCTTCGTCTTCGAGGGCGACGACATGTGGACCAAGCCCGACGACCAGCTGATCGCCCTCGCCACCCGCGAACTGGAACACCTCGGACTCGTCCGCCACGGCGCCGTCGAACGCGGCTACGTCGTGCGCGTGCCGAAGGCGTACCCGGCCTACGACCAGTACTACCGACGCAACGTCGAGATCATCCGGGCATGGCTCGCCGAGAACGTCCCCAACGTCCATCCCGTCGGCCGCAACGGCATGCACCGCTACAACAACGCCGACCACTCCATGCTCACCGCCATGCTCACCGTCGAAAACATCCTGGACGGCACCCACCACGACGTCTGGACCGTCAACGTCGACCAGGAATACCACGAAACCAAGACAGCCGATGCAAACCCCGGCCGACCAGCCGGCACCGGCCGCGACGCACCCATCCTCCCCCGACGCGACCACCCACACCGCTGACGGCCACCAAAGATCAGGTGCGCCGCGACGGGTTTCGGCATATGTCCTCAGTCAGGCCCCGCGACCCACCACCCCGACGCCCTCGAACGAGGCGGCCCAGGACGACACCCAAAAACATGGGACTGCCGCCATCCCATATGAGCCTATGAGGGTGGCGGCGTAGCCGCCACCCTCATAGGACGATCTACACCGTCATATACAACGCTCACTGAGACCGAAGGATCGGGATACAACCCGGCATCTCCCGATTTTCCTCTAGGATACGAAATCCAGCGAATTTCAGAATCGCAGTAATTGCAACCCGCATGGCGTCCTCGATATTTACTTTTTCATTCACTCTTGGATCATTCAGAAAGTCGTCACGCGCCACGCTGGAAAATATATCTACGACCTCTCTCCTCAAGCTGCTATGCACTCTCCATTCGACGTAAAGAATGTTCGCCGACTCAAAATCATCCCAGTGTAGGTAAATTCCTTCGGAAAGACTCGTATTGGCGGCGGGCGAAATAGGAAGTGCAGCCCTCGCAAGCACTCCCCTGACCGACTCTTCGAATATTAGTCCTTGGCTGATTGCCGCAAGCGCATCCATGGTGATCCTCCATCTAGCAGCTCTTGCTATTTCTTGATCTTATCATATTCGAGGCCACATAGCGGTTTCGCCCGCCTGCGCCCGACCGGGGAATCGGCGCAGCCTCAGACGGGACCAATGAGCAGGAAGCCGCCGGGGCCGACCTCCGAAGCGCTTGCGGAGGTCAGCCCCGGCGGGCCCAATCAATAGCGTGTTCTTCTAGCGAACGCGGCGACGCGGGGGGAGCCCTCGCACACGGGCTGCATGGTCGATTCCTTGGTCCAAAAGGTCCTTCGTTGCTTGATTCTGTGTTCTTCCACCTGGCGCGTCAGGATCAACATAAGGCACGCTGTAGGTAATTACGGTGTCGGCCGTGATGTACTCCATGAGTTTACCTTGACATTTTCGACGCCCGGCCGCGCCAGTAGTACTTCTTGCTCCAGGCCAGCGCCCCGACCGGCACCTGCCACGTCCCCGTCGTCGACACGCTCGAGATCGAGCCCGACGTCCAACAGTCACCGGATGCCGCGTCCGGGTTGGTGCAGATCTGGAACTCATACAACAGACCGGTCTGGTTACCGGTCAGCGTCAACGTCGGGCGCAGCGTCCCCACCGACTGCAGGTCGTCCGGGTTCGCGTCGGTCACCCGCACCCCGGTCGCCGTGCTCGAGGTGACCCCGGTCGGGAACGTCGACACACCGTCCTCGGAGAACCACGTGGTCTCCGACGCGCCCACGTGCTGCATGTCGAACTTCAGCAGGTAGCTGCCCGCCGGCAACGCGTCCACGAACGCGGTGACATCCAGGCTCTGGCCGCGGCCGACCGCCGACGGCAGCTCCGTCTGGAACCCCTGGTCATCGATCAGCGACGTGCCCGCGGCGTCGTAGACCCGGTAGGACAGCTTGTACTCGCCGCCCGGCCGCCAGGTCTCCGAACCCAGGTTCGACACCCGGATTTTGATCTTGCCCTGGGCGGTCGGGCTGACCGGCTCGTCCCACACCGGCGGCGTACTGCGCGTCGTACGGCGTCCACGTCACCGACATCCGCTTATCAGATGGTCTCGGCGCTTGTGAGATTGTGAACGTGCAGGTCAGAGCACGTTTGGTGCGCTCGGAGGGACTCGAACCCCCAACCTTCTGATCCGTAGAGGGCCACAGGCCGGGTTGGACGGTGCCGCGTGATGCCGACCCATCCCGCACCGTCCGGGGCACAGGGCCTTCTGGTGCCGGTGGGTACCGACCCGTGCCAGATAGGGACGGCGTGTGCGCGCACACGCCGCGCACACCCTGGTCAGCTCACCCATCCGACGATCACGTCTTTCGACGCTAATCGCCACCGCTATCAAGATCGAAGCGGCCGTCTCCCCCACCCTACGAAGAACGGCTACGCCACCACGGGCACAGCCCGAAGGACCCCTGCGATCACCGTTGCGGCGCCCCTCAGCGCCGGCCCGCACTGGTCGATCGGCACCACCGCTTCGATGCCGAGGGCCGGTGCCCGGTGAACCGGCGGAAGAAGACCTCGGCAGCCCCGCCCCACGAGGACGCTGAGGCCCTCGCCGGATCTGTCCATGCCGGGAAACTCGTCACCGCCATGATCGGCATCGTCGTCGCCCTCACCTTCCTCTTCGGCTTCGGGAACTCCTTCGCTCTCGGCCTCCGCCTCGGCGTCCCCATCTTCATCGCACCCCTCGTCGCCCCAGCAGTCGACCTCTCCGTCGTCGCCCTGCTCCTGGGCATCCGCCAACTGGCCCTGAACGGCGGCCCCGCGAAGGTTCAGAGGTCCGCGCGACGACTCCTCGTCTTCGCCAGCCTCGTCACCCTCGCCCTCAACATCGCCGAACCCCTCATCGCCGGCCACTACGGCAAAGCAGCCTTCGACGCCATCGGACCACTACTCATGATCGGCTGGGCAGAGATCGGCCCCGACCTCATCCAAGCCATGCAACCGACCACATCAAACACACCCCCACCAGCACCACGAGCCCAGGCTGACCCGCATTCGACAGTGACCGACCAGCCGGCAGGACCGACACAGGTACCCGAGACCAATCGCGCGGAAACGCCCACAGCCAACGAGACACCCCCGAGGAACGAACCTGGAGCCCGGGAACAGGACCTCCTCCACCGCGCCCGAGCCGAAGACGTCCTGCACTGGCAACACCACCAACGCCCCATCTCCGCAGAGACCCTCCGCAAACGCCTCCACATCGGCGCCACCCCAGCTCGCAACCTCGTCAACCAGCTACGCACCGACACCCACGCCACGATCGAACGCGGCGCCGATCGGCCGGGCGACGAGCCCCAAGATGCCTCGTAACCGGAGCTGCACTTGCCATCCCCCGCGTCCTTACGGCGCAGAGGATCGCAGGCAGCGCCCTAACCGACCGTGGCCTCGCACGACTGCACTACCACCGCGGCAATCAGGACGTTAGACCACTTTGTAGGTCTTTAAGGGCGGCCTCGCCGGCTATAAGCCAGCCGACACGGATTGAGTAGATAACAAAGCCCTCGACCGCCGCCATGGAACGCTTGAGCTGCTCCAGTTCCTCCGGGTCTCCCGTGTCGGAGTGCTTGATATCTTGCAAGGTATTTCGGGCTTCGACGAGAGCCGTAGCGACGAGCTCGTGCAGTGAATTTGGTTGGTCGACCGAGAGGCCGGCATAGGCGAAGCACAACGCCTCGGCTCGCTTCGTCGGCTGGGCCTGCCCGTTCTTCTCATAGAGCAGGAAGGACGTGAAGGTTGAGTATTCGCGTTCAACCCAGGAGACCACGAATTTTCGATCGAATGCTTCTCGCAGGAGCCTGTCGATCAGTTCGACAAGGGAGCTTGCTGCTTGGGAGACTCCGTCGGCCGAAGTTGGCAGGACATCCCGTGCCCCCTGAAACTTGCGGGCCAGTCGTCGGCTGAGTGAATTGAGGATGTCTTTGGACTGACCCTCCATCAGGTCGTGTAGTTGATCGGCAATTTGCTCCAGTTCCAGATCGCTGGCGCGTATCTCATCGGTACGTGGGGGGACGGCCAGGATCGGAAGACCGATATCGATGGCTCGATCCAGGGCCGAATCGACCTTGAGCATTACCTGCAGCAGAGTATACCCAACCTGACCTATCTGACTGAGGCTCGGCAGCTGATTGAATTGTTCTGGCGAGAGGATGGCGAAGCAGTCATCGAGAGCGACGGCTATTGGCATGACATTGCGAAGAACGCGCCTCACGGCGATGACAATGACCGCGCCGTCAGCCTTCGTTGCTACCTCGATCCGATCGTATTGCGCTGCCCCGAGCAGGCGGGGAAGAAATCGCCGGTATCCCTCTTCCTTGATGTGCGTGAGTGTTGGATTGCCTTCTTTGGCGAGCTCGGATAGACCATCGATGATCAGCTGGAGGCGCGTTTGGTCGATATCTGGGAAGATGAACTCCAGATCGCGCATGCGATCAGTCCAGCTTCGAGGGTCTGCATCATCCAGGAGAACTCGCGATACGGCGATAACCGCGTCCAGCACCACGATGACGGCGTCGTCCAAAACGAGGGTATCCCGTAGACGTGGCGACAGTCGACTAAGCTCGGTTGCTAGAGCGGACTGGCCGGACAGGCTGACTCCGCCGACCCTGCGCCGGACAACGGGCGCAACGGATCGGGTGACCATCAGGTGCTCCTCGTGCTGGTGCCGGATTGACGAAGATCTATTGTACTCGAACACTTGTGCCCACAGTGGGGTCGACATGCCGCGACTGGCCCGGACACGCCGACGCGCCAGCATCGGAAGCAGCGCCTCCCCACCAACGGTTTGCTGGCGCGCTTGTAGTAGCTGTTGCGTTGTCCTCATGTATTGAGAGGGCATTGGCCTGGGCAAGCCGCCGAACCGAGAGTCCCTACCTAAAAGCGATGGCCACGCCGGGTCGCCCCGGTGCCGCGGCGGAAGCGGTGCCGTCGGCGGCGCTAGAGACGTCAGAGCCCCGCGCCACGAGAAGCGGCTGCGGGGCTCTGACCTGCCTCGACCAGGCGTGCGCTCCGAGGAGTCGAACCCCAACCGGTGATCCACATCGACGCGTGCCCGCCGAGAACATTCACCAGATCCGCTAAGCGCTGTCTACGGCTGCAGCCTACCTGGGTACGACCGGCAGTGCGAAAAGGCCAGCCCAGCCAGCAACTGTCGTAGTACCCCACGGATCTTGATGGCGATACGCCCTGCCTCACGGAATCGCACGGGTCGACGACGCTCGCGCGAAGTCTCGTGAGATCGCTTCGATCGCGTGACGCGCGCTCCTTGCTTCACGGTCGGGGCTGGTGCTCGTTGAGGAGGGTGTCGAGGTCATCGGCGATGTCCTGGTCGAGCGGTGTGGCGTGGGAGTAGTGGTGCAGGGTCGTGGCCGGGTCGCGGTGGCCGAGCCGGGCCTGGGCCTTGAGCAGCGTGCCGCAGCCGACGAGATAGGTCGCGACGCCGTGACGAAGCCGGGATGCAGTGCGGGTCGTTCCACGCCGGCGGCGCGGCCGAGGCGGCGGAACCGGTGCGAAAGCGCGTCGGCAGTGATGAACGTGCTGCGGCCCGGTGAACCCGCGAAGATCCAGTCCGCGACAGGGTCGCCGACTCGTGCAGCCCACTCCTCGAAATGGGTTCTGATCATGCCGGCGGTGGTCTCGCCGAGAGTCAGACGCCGGGTCCGTTTCGACTTCGTCGGACCCAATTGAGACGCGGCTCCGAAATTGCGCTGTAAGGCAGGTCGTCAACCTCGACGCCAGATCTGTCTCTGCAGTAGTACGACGCGATCAGAGCATCGCTCACCGGAATGGCGCGCCGCGCACGCTCGGATCGAGTCGGCTGACGGTTAAATTGAACCGACTACGAAGGTGCCGATGACGGTCACGCCGTCCTGCTCATAGATCGGGATCGGCGCCCGCGCCCCAGCTCTCATGCGCCATTCTACTCTTTCAGCGGGCGGTAGACCGGCACCGCGCGCAGCTTCGAGTTCGGTCCGCCTGACGTAGCCGCGTTTCCCGTCCCGGAGCCCAACCGAGATCAGGTCCGGCCGGAGGCGTCCAGACAAGTCGGCCACGCCCGACCCGTAAGTCTCTCCGGCCGCATTTCTCGGCCAGAATGATCCTGCCTCGTCATCACGCATGGCACTAGTATCTACTCTGCCGTGCGATGTCTCCCCGTTGCGGCCGCCGGCACTCTGCGCCTGTGCATGCCGAAAATCCCAATCGTTCCGGTCAGCACGGTCTCGGCAGTCGGGACTGAGCGTGGCCCTGCAGCGTCTGAGCTACGACCTGGCCGTGTGGGAAGGCGAGCGCCCAGCGGACGACGAAACGCTCGCAGCGTCGGGCAAGCGTGAGATCCGTCAGGGACCGGTCGAGCACAGGTGCGTGCAATAGCCAGGGCTTCGGCGTGTCCTGGGGCGCCGGATGCAACAGACCTGCCAGATTTCAGGCAGCGCCTTCAGTAGGAGAGACTGCACACGATAGCGCCCCATGTGCACGGGTGGCCAGCTTTGATATCAGCCCGCCATTCCTGACAGAATAAACTAATGACAGTCGAGACCGGCCAGCGCCGCCCTCGCGCGGATCGTCTCTGGATGAACCTCGCCAAGAATTCGACGAGACCGAGCGAACGCGTCTTCGTGCAGGGTCCGGGCTGCCGCGAGGTCTCCCTGGCTTGTAAGGATCAGCGCAAGGTTAATTTCGGACCTTATCGTATCGGGATGGTCCTCACCGAGGACCCTTCTCCGTGAGGAGAGCACTTCATCGTGCAAGACACGGGCGGCCGGCAAGTCCCCTTCAGACGAGACCGTGTGGGCAAGATTGTTCAAGGAACGGATCGTATCAGGGTGGCTTTCTCCGAAGATCCGACGGAAGCGGCCGAGCGCCTCTTCGCCCAAGGCGCGGGCGGCAGAATAGTCGCCTTGATCGAATAGCGTATTGGCGAGGTTGGCTATGGCACGGATCGTTTCTGGATTGTCGTCGCCAAGAATCCTCCGATGCCGAGCGAGCGTCGTCTCCTGCAGAGCGCGAGCCGCCGAGTAATCGCCTTGGTGGCGGAGGATATTCGCAAGGTTAGCTGTCGCACGGATGGTTTGCGGATCGTTTTCACTGAGAACCTCTTGGCATTTAATTACCAGGCCCTCCTGCAACGCGCGGGCAGCTGTATAGTCGCCCTGATTCCACAGCGTGCCCGCGAGGCCGCCCAAGGCGCTCAGCGTGTTCGGATGATCTTTGCCGAATACGCGTCGGCATCGGGTTACGGCATCTTCCTGGAGGACACGCGCCGCAGCGTAGTCGCCCAAAGCCGAGAGGGTAAGGGCAAGATTTCCTGTGAGAGCGATCGTTTGCGGATCGTCCATACCGAGGACACGCCGAGAACGCTCGAGGGCGTCCTCCTGTAGGGCACGCGCGCCGGAGAATGTGCCCTGCGACGCGAGTGCGAGCGCGAGGTTCGCTGCCGAGCGGATGGTGTCAGGATGGTCGTCGCCTAGGACACGCCGCCGCTGCACGAAGATCCTCTCCGGCATGCCGCGCGCAGCCCCGTACGCTGGGTCATCCACCGACAAGCCGTCGTTTCCGGCGTTGGTCATGGCTGGCAGCCTCCCACCGGCTGAGAGCTGGTTGTACAAAGACCGTTTAGGTGCGGCGCGCCACACCATGGCGATCCGGTTCGGTTGTCGATCCTCTGTCGTGCGCAAGGACGTGCTCACTCAAAGCTGTGCGAGCGGCTGGTACCGTTGCTCCCGCCGCTCGCGCCGAGCGGTTTGGTATGCGAGCCGTTCGCCGTCGATGATCGATAACGAACTGGGACCTGCGGACGCTGCAACGACGAGCCCCTGACGACAGCTCCGGGCCGCGCGGTTCCGAGTTCTGGGGTTGGCCTTGCTGCTGGTGCGAAGTTGATCGGCATAAGGCATGCTGCTCCGAGCACTGGTCGCCTCCTCTCACATCGCAAACGCAAAAGGGGTGCAGACGGAGCTTAGTCCGGCCGACCCAGCGCATCTGGCAGCGAACCCGACACATCAGTATCCGGCTGGTCACACCCCGTGCCGGCGGCAACCTCAACGACGTCGCCGACCCGATCCCGCTCGCCGAGACGCTCCCATCTCATCCACGGCCCGCCGCAGCGTCGCACACACCCTACGACCGCGACACATACTGCCAGTTGACCGTCCGACCGATCACTTCGACCAACGCTCGCCGTGGTCACCCTTGCGACTGCGGCCTCCCTACCCGTCAACGCTGCCTCGTCGAGCGAACCACCAGCTGGCTGGGTCAGACCCGCCCGGCTTCACACCCGCCGGGAGCCAGGCCGATACGAAAGATCCGACTGAATTCACCAGAGCTACCGCGGTCCGGCAGACCCGTAGGCCTGCTTTGAATCCTTGATAATTGTAACGCTCTGTGGTGGGTCGGGGGGTCCAGCGTGGGACAGGGACGCGGCGAGCAGGACGGCGGGCCGCGGCCCAGATCATGGTCCAGTAGACGAAGGCTGTGGAGGTTGCCGGGTCACGTTCGTGGTCGCAGGCGAGGCGGCGGTCCGCAATGATCCACGCCAGGGTACGTTCGACGACCCAGCATTTCGGTAGTGGTTGGAAGCCTTTCTGTCCTTCTGTCTTCCGGACGGGCCTGACCGTGGTCTTCACGATGGAGGCGGCCCGGTGACGAACCGTCCGGCGAAGCTGCCGTCGACGAACAGGTACCGGCCCGTCAGGGTCGAGTATTAATGATCGACGAGGAGCTGACGGGCGCCGCCACGGTCTTGCCGGCTAGCGGGAACGACCAGGACCGTCAGCAGCAGGTCTAAGGCGTCGACGACGATGAACCGCCCACGGCATTGACTCTCTTGCCCACGTCGTAGCCCCGGCTGGCCGCAGACATGGTCAGGGAGCCCTTCACAGACTGGGAATCGATCACTCCTACACTCGGGCCCGGGCTCGCGCCCCTGCGGAGCGCGGGCTTCGTCGCGCAGCCCGCTATGGACCGTGATGACGACGTCCAGGCGTTTCCGTCGTAGACTTAAATCGGCAGGATTGAACTCATTACGGATAGCCGACAACGAGGTAATCGGCCCCCTCGTGATCATCCACGTCGATCTCGAATCCAGCAAATTCGAGAATACTTTTCATGGCAACGAGCATGGCATCTCGCGCATTTCGCATCTCGCGCATCTCCGGATCTGCAGCAACTACCGCGAAGGTGGTCATATCGTGGACCGCGGTCGCATACTTTTCCTGCAAAATAGGATGCACCATCCACCTTATGATGACTCTCGGGTCTGGAATCTCGTCGAGTGGCCGATAGTCTGACGGCTCGACATAGAAGCCAGAGCAAAGAGCACTCTGCAGCGTCGCCACCATAAACAATCCCGCCTTGATGAGCGTCGCCTGCACTTCGGCTTCAAGGATTATCCCACTCCTTCTGCCCGGCTTGATTGCCAAAATACTTCACCTTCCCTGTGAGCTTCTTACCTGATGCCTGCCGGGTAGACTATACGCTGTCCGCCTTTCGTCGAGTCCCGAGAGATTCGACAACTTCAGGGCGCCGCCCGGACGGCGTCGGATTGTTCTGCCGATGCTACGGCATGATTGACACGTCGCAGCATCGGCTGTCCATCACGTCTTCGCCTGGCCGGGGTCAGGATTGCGCGATAACCCTGAGAATCACGGCGTCTGGCTGCCGCATCGTGTCAGACCGTGATCGGTGGTCGGTGGTCGGCTGGGCTGGGCTGGGCTGGGCTGGAAGTAGATATTTGAGTTACACGGAGCTGGGTAGTGGATGGAGATCGTCGGGAGGCGACGAACCGGTCGACACACTGCACGCAGGTACGGGCGTAGGCTGGCCTACCCTCCGCTCAGGCGCATAGATCGGTGCCGATGCGGACCGAGGGAGAGCCGCGGAAGCCGTACCACGTGGCGATGATCGTGGATATGGCGTTTTCAGTCGATGCTGGGCCGCGTGAGGCTAGTTGAAGCCACCGGCCGCTGTGGGGTGGTCGGCTAGCGCCGACCACCCCACAGGATTTGATCAGGACGTTTTGTTAAATAATCGAAGGGTATAAGAATCGCCGTTTGGTGCGACTAACCTGGGCCCAAGCGACCCGAGTTTATTTCGGCCGTTATGCTGCGGTGCAAATGCTCGCTCGTGTAGTTATTATAGTCTTTGACCAGTCGTTCACAGGACTTCGGGTCGGCGTCGCTTTCACATTCACTCGCGTTCGGATACCGGAAGGAATAGGTGACCTCCGCGCCGGGCGCCATTCGCTGATTGATCAATGGGTCGCACTTTACGCACGGCTCCCGCTCTGTATATAGCGCAAGGATCTGCTGGTCTTTCCCGAGATTGTTTATCTTGGCGAGAATGTCGTCTTCGGCATGCCACTTTGTTCCCGGATTCTCGGGGCCCCGACTTATCCCGTAGACGACATGCAGTTCTTCATCAGGTCCTCGGGTGACGGCTACGGCGACGTTTCGAAATCCGCTGAGGCCAGCTCGCGAGCGCCGCCGCACACAGGGACAGCTGCCAGCGACCCCTGCCTCGCGACCGCGCACCTCCGAAATCCCCGCCCTTCACAACCCTTGCACAACTCAGGAGCCCGAAACACCGCCCGTCCCCGCGGACCTCCTGCGCTCCGAAGCACGAGCGACGCTGGCACGAATGCGATCCGGAAAACGATCGACTCCAGTAGCGACCGCGATGCTGACCGCCTTCTCTACGGATTTCGCCGCAGCCGCCTTTTCGCCAAGAAACTCAAGGTATACGGACGCGAGTTCAAGCCGTGGAAGCTCGTTCCATGGAGCCAGCCGTAGCCGCGCGAATTCGCTTTCTCCATTGACCACGAGGTCAAGCAGGTCGGCAGGCTGTCTCAATTTCAGAAGGAACTCGTTACAGACAACACGAAGAACCTCGACAAACTCCGACTTGACACGGGAATCCTCATCGGGATTTCCAATTAGCTCGAACCGTTTAACATTCTTACCCCGCATGCGGTGAATATGGTCCAGTGAGGCCTCAACCACCCACTCGGAGCTGCGAGCAGACGCCGAGCTTAGCCCCACCAAACCGAGACCGAGGGAGGCGTCAAAACGGTACGACCCCGGGACCGCCCACTTGGACGGCCAAAGCGTCACGCTTCGCAGCAGCTGGTCTTCTCGAAAGAAGAAAGATCCCCGTCGCGTGAACCCATTTTCTTCGACTAGCGCGCCAGCTATGGTCTCAGCTACATTTTTGAGCTCTCCGGCCATCGAATATCCCTCTCACCGGATCCGAATGAAGATCAACGCACCCGTCTCTGGATTTACCCGGTACACCCAAAGTTGTCCGACACCCCGCGGAAGGATCATTTCATCTTCATATCTGGTCAAGTCGCGAATACCCTCTCGTATTTTCGACGGATTGTCGGGCTTCAGTTCCACGGGAATCTCGACACCGGTTGCGGGATCCGTGAAACCGCCATCCGGCCGCCGACCACTGCCGAGCCTAAACTCCCCTCGGTAACCCACCGCGCCATAAGTGTCCAGAATATCCGAGAAGTCTTTGTGCACTCGCTGCCCAAGCCTGGCATAGGGATTCGTGCCGCTTGTGCTGCATTTTGCGTTGTGCACGAGCACGGCCGCGTCGCCGGCTTTTACGTAGTACGTGTGGATTGTGTCGATGGTGAGGTTGTACACGGCCTGGATGGCATGGCGACGGTGGAGGTTCGTGACGATGGCGGTGGCGCCGTCGGGTTCTTCAATCTTGTGGCCGGGGATCAGGTGGTCAGCTGTCGTCCAAGTGTGGGTCGTAGCATCCCATATCGGGTGGCCTGCGGTGGAGGTGAGGGTGGCAGGTCCGCGGTCGGTGCCGATGGTGATGTCGACGAGCTGCTTGTCGCCGTAGCCGATGATGATGCTGGTGACCGAGCGTGGCGTGGTCGTACCAGTATCAGGGTCAGTCGCGAGGACCTGGTCGCCGATCTGGATCTTGCTGATTTTCTCAGATGTGCCGTCAGCGAGAAGGACAGGAGTGGCGCCGTCGAAGCTGTTGCAATCTTCGAGCGCGTCACCGACGACGCGATTGACAAGGGAGTCGTATCCGTGGTTGGGGAGGAGGCCATCTTGAGCGAGCAGGCCCTCCCCGTCAGCGGCGCACGACAATCCCGGATTGTTGGTTACACGGAGGGCGCCACATTTTACCCAGATCGGCCCGACCGGATTCGTGCTTCGCGGCTCGGCCGGCTTCCCGGATCCGCAGAATCCACCGTGGGCCGCGACAAGCTGGTCACCACAGTCCCACGAGGGTCCTCCCCCGTCCGGAGGATCGATCGGCAATCTTCCAAGCTTTGGAATATCGATCACGTTCTGAATTCCAGGCGAGGACACGCTGGGCTCAACCGGTTTTGCCGCTACTACCGCGCCGCGGTCTTGAGCATCTTGTGCCGACTGCACGGCCGACTGATGAGCCGCCTGCTGTGCTGCCACCTGGGCTGACTGATTGATTGATTGCTGGGCGGCTATCTGCGCTGCCTGGTTCGCGGCTTGCTGGGTGGCTATTTGGGCGGCTTGGTCTCGCTCGCGTTGTGCTGCTGCCTGTGCGGCGGCGTTCTGGGCGGCTTGTTGAGCTGCCTGATTGGCGGCATCTTGTGCGGCTCGCTGGCGGTCGGCTTCTTGAAAAGCGAGGGCGGCGTTGACACCCGCCCAGAAGGCGGCCTCTTCCTGCCGTTTCCTTTCCGCCTCCTGGAAGGCGAGCGCGGCGTTGACGCCGGCCCAGAATTCGGCTTCCTCGCGCGCTTTGTTGGCGGCGGCCTGCGCTGCTGCCTGCTTCTGGGCGGCGTTCGCGACGTTCTGTGCGTTGACTGCTTTCTGGGCGTTGACTGCGGCCTGTTGGGAGGCGGCGACGGTGCTGGCGGAGGCGCCGGGGGCGCCGTCGAGGACGGCTCCGGTGGGGTCGTTGTGGCTGACGGGGTTGGCGGCGGCGTAGGTGTAGCGGTTGTCGGCGGGGGTGCCGGTCCAGGGCAGGGGGTAGGTGTCGCGGGTGAGGAAGGTGGCGGTGGTGGGGTCGTACCAGCGGGCTTGGGCGGCGACGAGGTGGGTGTCGGGGTCGGTCCAGTTGCCTTGGTAGCCGATTTGGAGGTCGGTGCTGACCGGGGATCGGGGTGTGCCGAAGGGGTCGTAGTTGCGGGTTTCGGTGAGTCCGGCGCCGTCGGTGGTGAAGGCGGCGACGATGTCGCCGTGGGCGTCGTCGAGGGTGACCCAGTCGCCGGATCCGGTGCCGGCGCCGATCAACGAACCGTCGGGGCTGCGAGCGAAGGCGGAGGTGCCGTCGGTGGAGGGTTCTCGTTCGAGGCCGTTGTAGAGGAAGTCGTAGGTGCCGCCGTGGGTGCGGGTGGCGATGCGGTCGAGGGCGTCGTAGGTGTAGGACGTCGTTGTCGATCCGACGGTGGTGGAGATGAGTCGGTCGAAGGCGTCGAAGGCGGTGGTGGTGACGGTGCTGGCGGCGGTGTGGGTGGAGCGGGTGCCGCGGGCGGTGTAGGTGTAGGTGGCGGTGCCGTCGTTGGTGAGGCGGTTGCGGGCGTCGAAGGTGGCGGTGACGCCGTCGGCGGAGGTGCGGTTGCCGGCGCCGTCCCAGCCGTAGGCGGTGGTGGTGTTGGCCTGGTTGGTCCAGGACGTGAGCCGGTTCGCCCAGTCGTAGCCGTAGGTCTGGGTGCCGGCGCCGGCGACGCCGGTTCCGGTGACGGTGGTGGTGGTGAGGTTGTCGTTGTTGTCGTAGCCGTAGGTCTGCGCGCGCAGCGTGCCGGACGGGCCGGTCAGGGTGTCGGTGGTGACGCGGCCGAGCTGGTCGTGGTCGTAGGTGCGCAGGGCGCCGGTGCCGCCGTGGTAGTCGATCGAGGTGAGCTGGCCGGCGTCGTCGTAGTCGTAGATCCGGGTGCCGCTGGTCGCGGCGCCGTCGACGGCGACGAGCTGGCTGCGGGCGTCGTAGTGGTAGTTGGTGAACGTGCCGCCGTCGGAGCGGCCGTCCAGACGGCCGTCCTCGTCGTAGGTGAAGCTCGAGCCGCCGAAGTCGCCGGTGGTGTCCAGGAGCAGGTTCCGGTCGTTGTAGCTGAAGTTCTCGTCGCCGGCGGCGGAGTCGACGGAGGTGAGGTTGCCGGCGAGGTCGTAGCCCTTGGAGCGGGCGGCGCCGGTGACGCTGGTCCCGGAGCCGGTCTCGAGGGTGAGCCGGCCGAGTTCGTCGTAGGTGGCGCTGCGGGTCACCCCACCCGGCTCGGCCAGGGTGACGGGAAGGCCGCCGGCGTCGTAGCTGGCCTGCCAGGTGCGGTCGGCGAGGTTCGGGTAGGCAGTGGTCGACGGTTCGATCGTCTTCTCGGGCAGGCCGAGGGAGTTGTAGGTGTAGACGGTCGGGTGGTTGTTGCCGTCGGTCAGCCGGGTTTGGTTGCCCGCGGCGTCGTAGCCGGCGCTGGTGGTGATCGACACGCCGGAGGAGGTGAGCGGCTCCGAAGAATCCGGATAGCTTCTTATTGTTTTTTCTATGCCGCGGCCTGCCGTGCGAGGTATTCGGCGTGTACCTCTGCGGGGGTTCGGTAGCCGAGCCCGGAGTGGATCCGCTTGCGA
>Ga0207711_10002089_pt1 | contig 18033 bp, 13 predicted proteins | sample KBSS34metaG_FD_184401 | JGI IMG/M metagenome (GOLD analysis project Ga0207711, IMG submission 184401) | Switchgrass rhizosphere microbial communities from Kellogg Biological Station, Michigan, USA - KBS S3-4 metaG (SPAdes) (version 2) | ecosystem: Host-associated > Plants > Roots > Rhizosphere...
TCGGGTGAGCAGTACGTTCACAACCCTGACTATCTCGAGCCGGCGCTTGCCGACCGGGTGCGAAAAGACGTGCGAACGCTTTGCACCGCGCTCGGTTACGATCTGAACACAGTTGAGTTTGCGATCAAGGATGGCGTGCCGTATGCGATCGATTTCATGAATCCGGCGCCGGATGCGGAGCTCGCGTCGGTTGGGGAGTTTTATCACACGTGGATCGTGAATGCGGTGACGGACCTGGTGTTCAAGAGGTTGGCCGAGCCTGTTGAAGGGCCGCGGTATCGATGGGATGCGTTGTTGAATCCCGCGCCGCAGCAGTTATATGCGGTGGCGTCAGCCGCGGAGCAACAGGCGCGAACGATAACGCCTGCCGCCTCGAAGAAGCCGGCGACGACCAAGCGCAAGAAAACTTAGAAAAGAATTTTCCGAAGAAGGAAAAGCAGATAAGACGGAAAAACGAGTTTACGCTGAACGAGGTTTGGAGCGACTGAATAATAATTTGGTCGCTCCAAGTGTTACGAGCCAGATCAGTAACGCCGAAGAGGCCATCGACCAGCCCACGCTCGCGGCCATCGGATCGATCACGCCGCCGCTCAATGCCAGCAGCACGCTGAAGTTTGTAACGCGCAACGCCAAACGCCGGATCCGCGTCACTGTCTGCAACCAACTAATCCTACGCAGCTCGGTCGCGAGATAATCATCATCGTTGTTGAGCTGCAGGTAGTATTCGCCCTCGCTCCGCGCATAGCGAGCGAGAGCTTGTTCCGAACTCACGCGCGCCGCCTCCTGGTAATGATGGATCACGTGCGCGAGTTTGCCTTCGCGAAGCGCGATGTCGGCCAGTCCGACTCGCGCTTTGAAGTTTCCGCTGTCGAGCTCGACTACCTTCCGCAACGCTAACCGCGCCTGCCGCGCGTCGCCGCACTCGAGAAAACTCTCGCCGATCAACGGCAACAGCACCAGGTCGTTTTTCGCCCTGATACTCGCGAGCCGCAACGCCGCGCGCGCTCGCGAAAGCAAACGCGCATCCGATTGCGCACTCGCCTGTGAACGCAACAAACGCGCGAAGTCGTAAATCAGCCACGCGCCGTGCGGACGCACATTCAACGCGCGGCGAAACGCTTCGCCGGCTTCGCGCAAACGCCCCGACACGCGAAGCTCGTTACCGAGCCGTCGCAGCACGTGAGCACGTTCAAAATCCTGCGGTGTCGCTGCTGCCGGTTCGATTTCCCGCGGCCGTTTCGACTTACCGCCGAGCTTAAACTCCGTCTCCGATACTTCGAGCACGTCCGGCGAAGCGAGCTGCGAGAGCTGCGCTTTTCGTTTGAGAAACGTCGGATCGTTCAGATAATCGCGCAGGTCGCGCGTGCGGCTGTCGAGTTTGTTTTCGTGAATGAGGGGAAACAGCTCGCGCACCATCCGCCGGTAATCGCGTCCACCGGAAATGATGACAAACTGTTTTCCTTTGCCGCTGATCTGCGTGCGATAGCGATAACGGACGCTGCCGCCGCGGCGCAAGGTGCGAACGGCTTGCGTCTCGACGGTTTCAAAGTCGTCAACCGCGAGTTGTTTTCGATAACCGAAGAGTAAATGCAGAAACGAAGCGAGCAGACCGCGACGTTGCAGTGAAACGCCGTCAAAGACGATGCGATCGGTTAGCCCGAGTAACGAAAGAACCAGCCAGCTAAGCGTGATCAGCAGTAGAGCGAGGGCGTCGTACTCAACGCGCAGCAGCATCGCGCTGAAGAAAGTAACGACACTACCGGCGGCGAGATATGGCCCGGGAGAAACGCGCACGCTGGCAATCGCGGGTCTTTTCAGTGCGCGTTCGCGTTCGTCGTTGACGCCGGCAAGCGCGGGCAGACTGTTGAATTCTTTGGTGTCGCTCATCTGCCCTCGGTCACAGTTTCCCTTGGCCCAGCCTCGTTCGGGCAATCAACCGGCAACTCTACAGCGAAAGCGCCTCGCGATCTGCCCGGTTCAGTGTAACGCAAGTCGGCAAGTTGAACGAGAGTCTGCGTCGTGCAATCTGGATCAGCGAGACTCGCCACCGGGAATCGCGCGAAACCGAGAAACACGCGTCCCGGCTTCTGCTGTCCGACTGTGTTCATGACCTGCGCCAAGGCTCCCGCGGGTTTTTCATAACGAATCACACGCGTCGGCGAATTGCCGGCATTTAGCCGTACTGGAAAGCGGTAGGTCGCGCGATCGGTTTCGAAAACGCATTCCCAGCGCAAGGGATTCGCGAGTGTCGGCATCGCTGCCAGACGCAACACAGTCTCGCCATTCGGCGCGACGATTCCCGCTGCTGCTTCCCTGCCCTGCTCGACTGCGCGTGAATGAGCCACGGCAAGCATCCCCCAGTACACGAACACGACGGCAAACGCTGCAAACGCGATCCGTTCACCCCACTTCTCGCGCGCGCCGTTCCTGTAGAGAGCAATCGCCGCCACTACCGCGCCGAGCCACAGCGCGATGATCAGCCCGCGGTTCGGCAGGTCGCTCGCGCGCGGACCCATTACGACCAGAAAACTTGTGACCCCGGCGAACGCCGACCAAATCACTTTCGAGAGCGGTGTCTTTGAAGTGAGCAGAAACGCAGCGGCGCCGAGCACGACCCAGAGAAACGGATCGATGATGAAAACCAGATCGCCGTAAAACCAGCGCGGGCTCCACGGGAGTAGAAGACGTATGCCGTAGTTGTTGGTCCAATCAAGCAGCGGATGGGTGGCGCTGACGATGGACGAGGCGATCAGCAGTCCGCGCAGATTTGTCTTTGGTGGTTGGCGGCGCAGGCGCGCCCGCAATCGATCGACGCCATAGAAGATCAACGGCAGCAGGACGGCGAGAACGACAACCCCGGCGATCGAGTGAGTGATGCCACGGTGATGCTGGAGATAGTCCCAACGATCTCCGAAGAGGACTACTGCGACGTCGGAATCAGGCGCGTTGGCAGCAAGAACGCAGAGGATCGACGCTCCGGGTGACAATCTTTCCAAACCCGCCTTGGCTGCCGTGAGTCCGACGAGGGAGTGCGTTAGATTGTCCAATCCGGGTGGTTCCTCCGCGCGATTTCCCGAGACCTAACCGAGCAGCGACGGAGTCTCTTGCGGAAGCTGGGAATAACGCTCCGGATCCAGCTTTTGTAATTCCGTGGCTGCTTCACGCGCGGCAGCGGAGATGGGCGCCGGCTGGTTCTTCTCGCCCTTCGCCTTGCGCGAGGCGTCAACCATGTTGAAGAGCACGTCTACGGCTTCTTTTTTCTTGCCGAGCTTTTTGTAGACCTTCGCGAGGCGGAGGTTCGCCGTTTCGGCGGACACGCTGACGCTGTTCTGTTTGGCGAGGTCGCTGTAAAGCTTCGCGGCCTCTTCGAGTTTTCCGTCACTCTCGTTGGCCTGGGCGAGCGCGAACTTCGACAACGCAGCGACTTCCGGAAGACTGCTGTTCGAGAGTTCACTCAACTCGGTCATGCCCTTGGGGCGATCGACGACCAAGCGATTCGCGGCGATGAAATAGCGGGCTTGTGAACGATAGGGATCGCCATACTTGGCGGCGACCTTTTCAAACTCCTCGATGGCGCGTTGGGATCGCTCGTATTCGCTGGTGTATGAGGGGTCCGGGCTGCCGGCAATCGGGGTGGCATTGATGTCCGCGGTGCTGATATTGATCGCGCGGCCGAGAGCCTGGCGGGCCTCGTCAGTCTTCCGGTTGCTCCACTTTACGAAGCCTATTATGAGGATGCCGGCGAGCAGGATTCCGGCCAAACCATAGAGAATCGTCCGGCCCCGACCCTCTAAAAGGTTGCCGAGCCGGTCGAAAAAGCCGATTGTTGTATCGCGGAAGCGGTCATGTTGGAGTTCTCGCGCCCGCTTTTTCTTGTACTTTGCCACTTCGATTCCTCTCGCAAGCCTGCATAGTCGGCTGCGTTCTGTTGGGTGTATGATTAGCGAAATTGTCACTCTAATGGCGCGTTGGAAAAGTTGTCAACCGCGAACGCATCCAATACAGGTGATGAGTTTGCGACAGGCAATGCGTTTCAGACAGGCGATGAAAATTTTTGGGAAATTTTTTAGGGAACAAATCCTGCTTGTCGGTTGTCTAAGCGATTGCCTGTCCGGGAATGGGCAAAAATTATTAAATGCTCCGGTTCCCGCCCCAGGGGGTGATCAGTGAGCTACGGAGAGCCAATAGCCCTCCGCGGGCAAATCGAGCTAGAGCAGGTTGCACCGGCGACCCTGGTGGAAGCACGGCCTCAGATCGAGGCACAGTTCATTGAAAGACTAAAACGCGGAGATGCTCAGGCATTTGAAGTTCTGGTGCATGAACGCTCGGGCGAGATTTACGGTTTGCTCTATCGCCTGACCGAAAGCAGCGAAGAAGCCCGCGACCTGACGCAGGAAACATTCTTGCGGGCGTTTCAGAGCATCGGTCATTTCCGTGGCGAGTCAGACCTGCGCACGTGGATCTATCGCATCGCGATCAACCAGGCACGGAACCGCTGGCGCTGGTGGCGCCGGCGACGTCGCGACGCAACCGTCTCGATCGATGCGCCGCAGGGTAACGGTAATACGACGCTCGCGGGAACGCTCCAGTCTGACGGAAACAGTAACCCCGAGAGAAATGCTCTCGCACACGAGCGCGAGCGAGCTTTACGAAGGGCGTTGAGTTCACTCAAGCGCGTTTATCGTGAAGCGGTGGTGATGAGAGATATTGAAGGTTTTGCTTACGAAGAGATAGCAGTCGCGCTTGATATAAGTGTTGGAACGGTGAAATCCCGACTCGCGCGTGGACGTCAGGAGCTCCGGCGAAAGCTGGAAGGATCTTTGTAATAGCCCGATTGGGATCAGGATGGCTGACCCGCCCCGGCTCACGAAACTCGGTGCCAAATGGGTCGAAGTGAGAAAACGGCGGGATCAAGGCTTCCGCAGTGGCATTGACAGGGCGTATTGAAAACGTGGCCAGCAACACCCGTTGAAGCATCGCTCAATTCAAGCCTGAAGGGGTTGCCCGAAACTTGTCGGAGTTGCTTCTTTTAGAAAGGGAGCAGCCGGGGTCGGCCAGCCATCCACGATCATCATGGGAAGATTTCTTATGTTGTGCGAAGAAACCAGACAATCGCTTTCGCTGTATGTTGACGATTGTGTTTCTCTCCCGGCGCGGGTAGCGATCGACGAACATGTCGATCGTTGTCCGGTATGCCGCGATGAGGTGGTGGAACTGCGCGCGTTGAAACGGCAGTTGAGTTTGCTGACGCCGCCAGTGCCACCCGCGGATCTCGCCCCCTCCATCTCCAACGCACTCGCGATTGAAGCCGCAGCTCGACGACAGCAGCCGAATCCTTCACTCAGTCGTCGCATCGGACGATTCATCGAACCGTGGGTGATGCCTTACAGCGCCGGCTCGTTTGCGTCTGTGCTCATGTTCTTCCTGATGTTTACCGCGCTTCGCCCGCACTTCGTAGCGTTGCGCGAAGCGGCGGCCCAGCAGCGTGGCGATGTGTTCATGATTCAAACGGTCGGCGGGCGTTATGATCTGTACAAGCCTGTGACCGCGGAAGGTCTCGCTGCCGAACGTGCGCCCTTCACCTTCCAATCACCTACGCTGAATCCGAATGGAGCGCTCGCGGCGCTGACAATCTCCTACGCGCGGCCTCATGCGGAGGTTGTTGGTGAAGCTGACGACATGATCGTTGTCACTGACGTTTTTAGTAACGGCGCTGCCTCGCTGGTGGACGTGGTCCAACCGCCGCGCGATCGGCGCATGCTGGACGAGTTTGAATCCGCCTTACGCCGCGATGCCGCATTTGTGCGCGCCTCCTACGATCGCCGTCCCGAGACGATGCGCGTTGTCTTCACCGTGCAGAAAGTCGACGTAGACGAGCGCAAGTTCTAATCGCGCCTCCAGCTATTTCATGAATTGCGGTCTTCAGCGTTTGGGTGCGTGCGCCTCCGCCCAAGTGAAGTAGTTCTGAATGAACTGCGCCTAAGGACGGCTAGCGCGTAAATAGAATGCACCGAGCTAAACTCAAACGCACGGGTGCATTTGTAATTTTGGTTGGAGTTTGCGCGACAGCGGCATTTCTCGTCTACATGACGAGCATGAGAGCTCAGAACATTGGACCTCAAAAAACGCCCAGTCCGCACCTCGCCGAGCCTGCTGCTAAGGTGTGGGAGGCCTCGTTCTTTTCAGCCCTCGAGGAACGCACGAGCAAAATCAATCTGCCGCGGTTAAAAGCATCAGCGGTCGCGGCTGATCACCTTGAGATGCGTTACTGGTACGACGGTAGCCCAGATGTGATCAACGGGTTCGTCATTCGGCGTGTAAATAATAGCTGGTCAGCCCTCGGAATTCGTCAAGCACGCGATCGCTGGCCTTCTGCGGTGCTCCAAGAGAACCTCGGCGCACCCAAATCGGGTTGGGATGCTCTTTGGAAACAACTTACCGATGCGGATCTGTTGGTTTTACCGGACGAGGAGCAAACAAAATGTCATGGCCAGACTCTTGACGGCGGTGGCGTCGTCATCGAAGTGCTCTCAAAAAAGACATACAGGATTTACAGGTACAGCAATCCAACCGTGGTGACCTGCGAGGAAGCCAAACAAATGCGATTGATTGACCACATCATTGTCCAGGAATTCAATCTCCTTCAGGGTCGCGCTTAGTTTTGACCAGCAACCCCGCACAACCCCAACCGCTCGCTTGACGCACCGCACTTCGCATGCTAGCTTGCGGCTTCACCTGTTATCTCTGATTCAAACAGCGTGAGGCTCGCGAATGAGTCGCGCGTGGTGAGTAACTTGACTGCAACGGCGCCGCAACTAAAACAGACTCCACTCAACAACGCTCACCGGCAAATGGGCGGCCGCATGGTCGATTTCGGCGGCTGGGACATGCCCGTTCAATATCCCGCCGGCACCATCGAAGAGCACCTGCGCACCCGCACGCACGCCGGTCTCTTCGACGTTTCGCACATGGGCGAGATCGACGTGCGCGGCCCGGAAGCAATCGCGTTTGTAAATCGGCTGACTTCCAACGACGTAACGAGGCTCGTGGACGGCCAGGCCCACTACACCGCGCTCACCACTCCCCAAGGCACCGTCATCGACGACCTGCTCGTCTATAGACTCGCCGGCGATCATCTGTTCCTCGTCGTGAATGCAGGCACCACCGACAAAGACTGGGAATGGATCAGCTCGCACCACGCCGCCGAAGACGTCGAACTGAAGAACGTGAGCTCCGACTACTGCCAGATCGCGCTGCAAGGACCAGACGCGGTCGCAATCCTGCAAAAACTAACCGACGTGCCGCTTTCCGAGATTAAGTATTACCACTTCACGCACGGCAAGGTTGACGGTATCGACAGTATCGTCTCGCGCACCGGCTACACCGGCGAGGACGGTTTTGAAGTCTATGCCGCGCCTGAACACGCGGAACAACTGTGGAACAAGTTTCTCGACGCGGGAAACTTCGGCGCTGCCGGCGGCGTGCTTCCCTGCGGTCTCGCGGCTCGCAACACCCTGCGGCTCGAAGCCGGAATGGCGCTCTACGGACACGAGATCGATGAGAACACCACGCTGCTCGAAGCAAACCTCGGTTGGATCTGTAAACTCGACAAAGGCGATTTCATCGGCCGCGAAGCGCTCGCGCAACAAAAGGCCGAAGGCGTGAAGCGCAAGTTAATCGGATTTGAAGTGACCGATCGCGGTATCGCACGCGACGATCAAGGCATAGTGATCGATGATCAACCGGTGGGCAAAGTCACGTCCGGAAGTCCCGCGCCGTTTTTGAAAAAGAACATCGGGCTGGGCTATGTTCCCGTCGCGCATGCAAACGCAGGACAGGAGCTCAAGATCGACGTGCGCGGCCGGCTCGTGGGCGCCCAGGTCGTGAAGACGCCTTTTTATAAGCGCGCAAAGTAAGGATTAATCTAAAACCGTTTGGAGGAACCATGGCGAACGTTCCAGAAGACCTACACTACAGTAAAGACCACGAGTGGGTCAGGGTCGAAGGCGATCAAGCCATCATCGGCATCACCGATTACGCTCAAAATTCATTGGGCGACGTAGTGTACGTTGAGTTGCCAAAGACAGGCGAGGAATTTGCCGCGAACGAACCGTTCGGCTCTGTTGAATCGGTGAAGGCCGTGTCGGAAGTTTTCACACCCGTTGCCGGCGCGGTCGTGACGATCAACGAGTCGCTGGCCGACGAACCCGAAAAGGTCAATTCCGATCCGTATGGAGAAGGCTGGATGATTCGCTTGCGCATGGCGAATCCGGGCGACGTCGACAGCCTGTTGACCGCCGCGGAGTACGAAGATTTTACGAAAGCTGAGAGCGAATAATCTTGCGCTACATTCCTAACTCGCCGGAAGAGCGCGTGGAAATGCTCGAGGCGATCGGGCTCACGTCCGCTGAGCAACTGTTTGACTCGATTCCGGAAGCACTACGTTTGCAGCGGCCGCTCGAGACGCCGGCAGCTCTTTCGGAAATCGAGCTACTCGATAAGTTTGAACGGTTAGGCCAGCAGAATGCGGCCGCGCGACGCGCCAGTTTTCTCGGCGCCGGCGCCTATTCACACTACATCCCGACGATCGTCGATCACATCATCTCGCGTTCCGAGTTCTTCACCGCTTACACCCCGTATCAACCCGAGATTTCGCAAGGCACGCTGCAAGTCATCTTCGAGTTTCAAACACTGGTTTGCCAGTTGACGGGCATGGACCTGGCGAACGCGTCGATGTACGACGGCTCGACGGCGCTGGCCGAAGCCGTGCTGATGGCCGAGCGCGTCACGCGACGTTCGAAAGTGATCTCTTCCGCGGCGGTGCATCCGCAGTATCTCGAAGTCGTGAAGACTTACGTGCAGCACGCGGGCATCGATTTAGAGCTAGCGGATTTCGATCAAAAGACCGGATTGGCTGGAGCAGCGTTGGCAGAAGCCGTGGACGATCAAACCGCGGCGATCGTGGTCCAGTCGCCAAACTTCTTCGGCTGCGTTGAAGACCTGAGCGCACTCGCCGACGCCGCGCACGCGAAAGGGGCGTTGCTCGTCGTGGCGATCACCGAAGCGATGTCGCTCGGACTGCTGAAGTCTCCGGGCGCGTGCGGCGCCGACATCGTGGTCGCCGAAGGCCAATCGTTCGGCGTGCCGCTTTCGTTTGGCGGTCCATACGTCGGGCTGTTTGCGACCCGTGATAAATACGCGCGCCAGATTCCCGGCCGGCTCGTTGGCGAAGCTTACGACAAGAAGGGACGCCGCGGCTTCGTGCTGACTCTCGCCACGCGCGAGCAGCACATTCGCCGCGAGAAAGCGACGTCCAACATCTGCACCAACGAAGGTTTGATCGCGCTGGCGGCCACGGTTTATCTCGAAACGATGGGCCGGCGCGGCATTCAGGAAGCGGCGCACCAGTGTTTGCAAAAGGCGGCTTACGCAGCCAGGCGCATCGCGAAGTTAGACGGTTTTTCGCTTCCCTTCGCGGCCCCGTACTTCAACGAGTTTGTCGTGCGCGGCCCACTCAACTCGGTTGAGCTGCTTTCACGTCTGGCCAAAGACAACGCAATTGAAGCCGGCATTGCCCTGTCGCGGTTTATGCCCGATCGCGACAATGACTTCCTGGTTTGTGTTACGGAGACAAATACACGCGAGCAGATCGACGCGCTCGTCTCAGCGCTAAGTGAACTATGACCAGCGGTATCACCAAAGTCACCACCCACATCAGTCCGAACGAACAGCTCATCTTCGAGCGCTCACAAGCCGGAAGAATCGGTTATCGACTACCCGCACTCGACGTTGAAGAGTCGGCCGTCGACGATCTGATTCCGCAACAGTTTCGACGCGACGACGATCTCGAAGGCATGCCGGAAGTCAGCGAAGTGGACGTCGTGCGCCACTTCATTCGCATGTCCACGTGGAACTACTCGATCGATCTCGGCATGTATCCGCTCGGTTCCTGCACGATGAAGTACAACTCGCGTCTCAACGAACACGTCGCGCGCATCGCGGGCTTTGCGAATCTCCATCCGCTCGCAGCCGAGGAAGACAGTCAGGGCGCGTTGCAGGTGATCTACGAACTTCAGGAATGTCTGGCGGAAATCACGGGCCTACCCGGCATCTCTTTGCAACCTGCCGCCGGCGCGCACGGCGAGATGACCGGGATCATGATCATTCGCGCGTTTCTCGACGCGCGCCATGGCGCGGCCGCTGCCGGCCGGCGCACGATGCTCATTCCGGATTCAGCCCACGGCACCAACCCCGCTTCGGCGCACCTTTCGGGTTTTTCCGTTAAGACCATTCGCTCGACCGCGGAGGGACTGACCGACCTGGACCACCTCCGCGAGCTCTGCGCGCACGGCGACGTCGCGGGTCTCATGTTGACCAACCCGAACACGCTCGGACTCTTCGAACGCAACATCAAGCAGATCTGCGACATCGTTCACGAAGCCGGCGGTCTGGTTTACATGGACGGGGCGAACATGAACGCGCTCGTCGGCGTAGCGCGGCCGGGCGACATGGGCGTCGACGTCATTCACCTCAACCTGCACAAGACCTTTTCCACGCCGCACGGCGGCGGTGGCCCGGGCTGTGGCCCCTGCTGCTGCACGAAGGAGCTCGAGCCGTTTCTGCCTGTGCCGCGCATCGTTAAAGCCGATGGAGCTTTCCGGCTCGATCACGATCAACCGAAATCGATCGGCCGCGTTAAAGCGTTCTTTGGCAATTACGGAATGATGCTGCGCGCTCTCGCTTACACGCTGACGCACGGATTCGACGGTCTGCGTGAAGCAACTGAAGCCGCAGTCCTCAACTCGCGTTATATCGCCGAGGGACTGACGTCTGACTACGACAAGCCCTTCAACAGCCCGCCGATGCACGAAGTCGTATTCACGGACAAGCGGCAGTCGCGCAAAGGCGTGCACACGCTCGATATCGCCAAGCGTTTGATCGACTACGGATTTCATCCGATGACGATCTATTTTCCGTTGATTGTGCAGGGAGCGATGTTGATTGAGCCGACGGAGTCAGTCGGCCGGCAGGAGCTCGATCAGTTCATTGCCGCGATGCGCTCGATCGCTCGTGAGGCTTTGGAAGATCCGGAGCTGGTGCTCGGCGCCCCGCACGACACGCGCATCGGCCGCCTCGACGAAGCCGCTGCGGCACGCAAACCCGTTCTCCGCTGGAAACCACAAGTGGCAGAAGCCGAGGCTACTCCGGCGTCGGTATCCTGAGCAACGCCAAACGTTCGACAACGCGTCCATTGACGATGTGCTCCTCGATGATCTCCGGCACATCGACGGCACGCACCTGCGCGTACCAAACACCGTCCGGATAAACCATCACCGCCGCCCCGATCGCACAAAAGCCAACGGAACCACACTCCGTCAACACAACCGTGCCCTCCGGACTGCAACCCTTGCTGACCTTGCCGTACTGAAGCCCACGCGATTTGAGCCCCGATTCGAACGCGTCTTTTACCGCGGCGCTGTCCACCGCCGAGCACGACTTGCCCGTGCAAACGAAAACGTGGCGCTGAATTCGCGCCGTCGCAATGGGCGCCAGTTGCATCAGGCGCTCGCAATCTTCGATGAAATTAACTTCCGCCAAGCAAAAACCTCGTTTCGATTTCATGCTAACTCATTGTAGAATCAGCGTCGAGAGGTTGGCGCTTTTATAGCTTTTATGGCAACTGGCCTGGTTATCCACATCTCCTCGGGCGAAGACCGGCACACCGAAATCCTCACCGACGACAACATTCGGATCGGCACCAACGAGGCTTGCAATCTTCGGCTGCGCAGTTCGAGTCTGTCGAAAGGCGCCGCCAACTCCGTGCTGCTCGAAATGGCGCGGTCAAACGGCACGTATCGCGTCACCGGTTTTGACCAAACGTTGCCGGTGACTTTGAACGGCGTGCCCGCGACCACCGGCGTCGAGATCAACGACGGCGACGAAATGCGGCTCGACGATTCTGACACGGTATTGCATTTCTATCCCGTGCGGGCGCTCCCGGCGGTCGTGCCTGCAAGCACGCGCGAAACGCACGTCGCGCCTTTCATCGAAGCGGCCGCTATCGAGTCGGCGGCCACTGCCAGACGCGACGACGCGAAAGTCTTTCTGCGGGAGTTTACTCGCGAGCTCGTCCGCGAGATCAAGCCGAGTACAAAGTTGGTAACCCTGGCGATCGCGATCGCGCTCGTCGGCGGCGTGCTTTATCTCGGCTTCGCGATGTTCAAAGAAATCCAGCGTAGCCGGCGTCTCATTGACGACCAGCGCGCGCAGCTCGGCCAGATGCGCGATCAGGTTTTGAAGACCAACACGCAGTTGACCGACCTCGGCCGCTCGACCAAAGAACTCCAGGACAGTCTTTCGCTCGCGGTGAAGTTGCGCAGCGAATACGGCCGTGGCGTTTGCCTGATCGCCGGTTCCTACTACTTTGTGGAATCGGGAACAGGCCGTCCGCTTCGCTTCGCTGAATCACAGTTGAACGACAGCGGCGGCGCGGTTCAGAGCGGCACTGGTCTCGAATCGTTGACGCCCGAGGGCAATGCCGCCGTGGCGGAGTATGAATTCGTGGGCAGCGGTTTCTACGTGGGTCAGGGATTTGTGATCACGAACCGTCACATCGCGCAGCCGTGGATCGCCGACGATCGCGCGCAGAGCATCAGCGGCGGACTGAGGGCGCAGCCGCGACTCAAAAAGTTGATCGCCTACTTCCCCGACTTTACCCAGGCCATTCCATTAAAATTCAAGAACGCCGCCAACCGCGACGATCTCGCGGTCTGCGAGCTCGATATTCCGGAAATTCCGGAAACGCTTCCGGTGTTGCCGCTGGAAACCGATCCTGACGCGGTGGCCGTCGGCAAAACTGTCGTGATGATGGGTTATCCTTCCGGTCCCGATCGATTGCTCGCGTTGCTCGACGACGCGGAATCGCGCGGCATTCAACAACGCTACGGTACGCCGATGGCACAGCTAGCTTACCTCGCCGAAACGAAACGTATTCAACCGCTGACCACGCAAGGCAGCATCACCGATCTCGACGTTCGCCGCATCGTTTACGACGCGCGCACTGCCGAAGGCGGTTCCGGCGCGCCGTTGTTTGGTCCATCAGGACGCGTCATCGGCGTCAACTTCGCAGTCTTCACCGAAAACCAGGCCTCAAACTTCGCTGTTCCGAGTCGCTTTGCCATCAGCCTGCTCGAGCGCACCGGGTGGACCGCTCCAAAGGAAGGCAAGGAAGCCGATACTGCCGGCCAGCCGTCGAGTTTTGTCCCCTAACCGCTACACCGAACAACATTGCCACAGTTAACGATCTCGTGTTCATAACCGTCACTACAAAACGGCAACGCAGGTGCGTGACGAGCGCATCTGATCCCGGACTGTTGCAATGCATGGCCTGTCACAACTGCCAGTACAAAATCGGTCCATGCGCCGTTAGACTGATGTATATTTTAGTTAAGCCCTTCGCGGGCATGATTATTGCTAACTGATTGGTCGAGGGCGAGGTTATTTGAGTGTCTGTTAGTCCTGCCGTCCCGGGAATGCAGCACAAACTCCCCAACTGCCAGAAATTCTTAAGTGTTCGCACGAACGAAGGATGAAGATCCACAGTTTTAGACACTGGCATCTGAGGGCGAGCTTATTTGCATTTCTGCTCGTTATCGCGCCATTACTCCCCATCATCACGGCTCGCGCCGATGGTTACGATTCCGCTAGCACTGCGGATAAGGACCCAGCGACACCGCTGTCGCAAATTCTCCGGCTCGAAAAAATCGAGATTCCGGGCGGCGCCGAACTGATCACGGTCCACGCCAAACTTTCGGGTCTGGCATCCGATAAAAACGACAAGTGGATCCCGCTCGTGTCGATTCTTCGCGACACCCTCGGCGACGATATTCCGGAAAACAATCGCCTGCGCTACGTTTGGCCGCTGACCTACACGCGGCCGACCGTGAAGCAACGGCTCGCCGCGGCAATTCCCTTCTTCTACACGCGCGTCGGCAACAAGGGGAAGACTTCCAGGACCCCGCCGCCCGCGCTCGATCTCGCTGCGCCCGAAGGCGACGTGTGGAACAAAATATTCTGGGCCGCGCTTCAAGGCATCCTGCTGGATCCGTACGGCACGCCGATCAAGGCGTCCGCCAGTTCTTATCGGCGCAACACGAACGACTACCGAAAGTCGCACATCATTCGCGCTCTCTCGGTGCTGTCGCTTTACGAAGCAGTCGAAGGCGAATCGGCGTTGAGCGATGCGGAGATGGCCACGATCCAGGCGCGGCTGCTGCTGACTGACAAGACTTTCGGCGGCCTCGTCGACGATGCAAACCTGCGCAGCTACTACGCGAAAAAGACGACGCAGGTACGTGACGAGCGCGCGCACAACTGGGAACTGCTGCGCCAGCGAGCGGAAGCGGAGTCGCTGTACTTCGAACCGCTGTTGATGCCTGACGGCAGCGCGACACACGCGTTGGTATGGGTCGCCAAACGCGATCTCGCCAAGCAGCAAGGCGCTGATTACAAAGGCCGCTTTCTGAACATCGCGAATCCGTGGAACGACAAACGCTTGCTCAACTGGCGCGGCTACGTCGAGACGCGTTACTTCGACGCCGACAACCAGATGGTTGACAGTGACACACCGGGCGCGGAAGCCGTGGAAATGATCCCGCTCGCGCTTTACGGTCTCGACAATCCGAAGATCCCGATGCTGCTCGTCGATTTCCGCGACAACTACAACCCGAAGAAACGCGAGATGTCGCGCCGTGTTTTGAACGACGTGACGCGAAACGTGTTCGCGGTTTCCAAGTTTGGCAACTTGCCGGTCTTCCTCGGTCGTACGGTTTTCGATTTCGTAACCGGCCGTCGCGGTATCGACATCAATCAGCCGTCGCGTTTACAGACCTACTCGCAACTCAAACTGTTGTTGGCGCTGAACGAGTCTCTCGAGCCCGACCTGCGCAACCAGATCGGTGATCGGCTCGAAAAGATCTCGCTGAACCCTTTTGAAAACGATCTCAACGCCGAGGCCAACGTCGCGTTGGAGCAGTACGACGCGCTCGTCGCTTTTGCGAAAGATCCGTCAGGTCTGGCGGCGAAGGTCGAGCAGGATCGACGCGCCGAGATGCTGCCGTTGGAACATGGCCGCACCGGGCGCATCGCGTTACGCACGTTGAACGTGCTCACGTTTGGCACGTACGTGCATCGCGAAGAACGCACCGAGGACATGGAAGCCCGGCTCGACATCGCGCGCCGGCTGCAATACCACACCAATTTTTTGCAGCAGATCGCGAAGTCCACCGCGGAAGTCGAAATCACTGCAAACTTGAGCGAGGTGTTGCGCTCGTTACATTTCATCGCCGATCACGGCACTGAAGCGGGCGCCGCCGCAGCCTCGGCAACCGCGAAGATCTTCGAACGCACCAAAGACGATGAAACGCGGCGCGCGTGTCTCGACAGCTTGTCGCGCATCAACAACGCGAAAGCGAAGAACGAGCTGCTGCGAATTTCGCAAAACACGGGTGTGGATCAAACACTGCGCGATATCGCCGCCGATTACCTGCGCGGCGTGAATCCCCGAAGCCAACCGATCGCCGTCACCGCTAACGGCGGCTCATTAATCAAAGTAGGCCAGCCGTAGCAATGGCCCCTGGAATGGCGTCAGCAATGAATTGCCGCGCTGGATCTCGTGTGCGCAAGCTGTGGCTGGTTCTCTTCGTAGCCGTCATCTGCCTGGTCTGGAGTTCGACCACCGCGCTTGCCGAGACGAAGCGCCTCGTCGTTATCAAATGCGACGGCCTGCCCTATGACCTCGTTGACCAGCTCGTAAAACAACGCGACAACGACACCGGCAAGAGCACTCTGCCGTGGATCGAGCACATCTTCTACCAGCGCGGCGCGCGGCTCTCGAACTTTTACGTGCGCGGCATGAGCCTCTCGGCGCCTTCGTGGTCGTTACTCGAAACCGGCCAACATCTCCAGCTCAAAGGCAACGTCGAGTTTGATCGTTACACGCTTCATTCCTACGACTATTTGAACTTTTTTCCGCTTTACCTCGCCGGCGCGGTCGGCACGCGCGTCGACATGCGCGGCGTGGAAGTGCTCGACTCGCTGGGCCTGCCAATGCTGACTGACGCTTATCCGCACGACGAACGTTACATGACGTTCTCGTTATTTCTGCGCGGGGTGCGTTATTCAACCTTGCAGACGAGCCTGCAGAACCGGTTCGCGAAGTCGCCGAAAGAGTTGTTTGACGAGTGGACGATGGGCTTCGAGATGAGGAGCGCTGTTCGGGATCAACTCGTGCGCGAGCTCATCGAGAGGTTGTCCAATCCGAAACTCCGGTATCTCGATCTCTTTCTGGCGGATTTCGATCACGTAGCGCACCACAACAATGATACGCAGTCGCAGGTGTTCGTGCTGAAACAGATGGACGCGATCATCGGTCAAGTGTGGACCAGCATTCAGCAGACTCCGTACGCCGCCGACACCGCGCTCGTGCTCGTTTCCGATCATGGCTTCAACAGCGATAACAAGATCTACAGCCAGGGTTACAACCTCGTGAAGCTGCTCGGTAGCCGGGCCGGCGGTGGACATCACGTCATCACCAAACGCCGCCTGATGCTCGATTACTCCATCAAGGGCGTTAATCCGCTCGTGCCGTTGATTACGACCACCACCAACGACACTTACTACCTCAAAGGCGAAAGCACCACGTATCCGACCGCGATGCTCGACTTCGACGGCAACGAGCGTGCGTCGGTTCACCTGCGCGACAGCGATCTGAACACGCTGCATATCCTGCTGCTGCAGATGCAACGGCGCGATCTCCCGGAGGCGATTCACAAAGCGGCGAGTGAGGCGTTCTTCAGCGTGATCGAGCGCCGCCGGGCGGAGTGGCAGCAGAACCTGAAGGCGTTGAAAGCGGAGCTAGGCGCGCTCAACGTCGCGGTGGAGGAACAACGAAAGCTTTGGCAGTCGCAGCCGAAGAAGTTCACGAAGGAACAACAGAGCGCCGGGCTCGACGATGCGGCGAAACGTATTTACGTTCAGCTCGATCGCTGGGAGCAGGAACAGAAAGAATATGGCGAGTATGTAACCTGTTTGGAGAACCTGCTGCGACTCTCGGCTGAGGCTTTTGCGCCCGAGCAGATCAAGATCCCGACCGTGATTCCGAAGATGTCGATGGGTGATCGCAACACGCTCTACGAACTTCAGAACTACGTCGTCGGCGCTAATCCGACGGGGCTCGTGCTCAACAACGACGGCACCCTGAACATGGAACGCAGTTTCGTACGAATCGATTATTTCGCGTTACTGCAAAACATCTCCGTTCGCAACAACGTGCAGCGCGGCATCGCGAACCGGCCAATCGACATGATCGCCACGAGATTGTCGCGCGAGCTGGTGCTGCCGCTGATCGACGACAAACAGATCGACAAAGACGTGATCTGGGTTACCGCCGGGCCTAACCGGCAGGCGTTGTTGCTCTCGCGTCGAGATGCAAACGATCAGTTGAGTTTCCGTTATCTGCCAGTGAGCAATCTGACGCAGGATGCAGACGGGCGGCTGCGGTTTCAAACGATCAGTTGGCAGGCCGGTTTGCCGTTGCACATCTTTGAAGATCCGAACCTGAATATTCCCACCACCGATCGCACCGCGTGGCTGACTCAGTGGCACACGGATCGGGAATGGCTCGAAGCGTTGCACCGGACAGAGTACTCAAACGGCCTGATTGGTTTGCACGAAGAGCTCGCGCACCACTGGCTCGAAAAGCTTTCGTCTGCCGAGCCCGGTTTGAGCGAACAGCAACGTCTGCTGCGAGATTTCGAACGGCGCAATCGCGAGCTCGTCGAGGCTGATATGTTGATCGTGGCCCACGATCATTGGAACTTCGACGTGCGTGGTTTCAACCCGGGCGGCAATCACGGCTCGTTCTTTCGCATCTCGACGCACTCCGTGTTCATGGTCGCGGGCGGCCAAAACACCAACATTCCCCGCGCGCTCGATATCACGAAACCTTACGACAGTCTCAGCTTCGTGCCGACG
>Ga0207711_10002093_pt1 | contig 18016 bp, 19 predicted proteins | sample KBSS34metaG_FD_184401 | JGI IMG/M metagenome (GOLD analysis project Ga0207711, IMG submission 184401) | Switchgrass rhizosphere microbial communities from Kellogg Biological Station, Michigan, USA - KBS S3-4 metaG (SPAdes) (version 2) | ecosystem: Host-associated > Plants > Roots > Rhizosphere...
ATCGAAGTAGCCCAACCCCTGCACGTAGTTGAGCAGGTTGCGCCGGCCCTCGTTCAGCAAGTCATCGTCGAGGGCATTTTCTTCGTACACCGGGACATTTTTCTTGATCTGGCCACGGCTGATCTTGAGTCCTTCGACCACGATTTCAACCTTCGGTCCAGGGTCGATGTCAAAGGTATAGTCCACCGTATTGCTTGCCGGAAGATAGACCCGGCCTGCGATCGCCACCTGGGACAAGAGACGATTCTGCTTTTGATACTTTTTGCGCAGCCGATCCAGGGCGCGGCTGACCCGTTGCACGGTCACATAGTCCCCGGTGTGCATCTTGGCAATGTCCTGAATCTGTCCCACGGAAAATCCCGCCGGACCGTTCACCGTGATGTGGCCGACGCGGGCGTGGTCCCCGGGGACGAGCCGGAACAGGACATTCATCTGCTGGGTCTCGACTTTCGGCTGCTCCTCGTCCGTCACCGACGAGCGATAGTATCCGTTCTGCTCCATCAGTTGTTTGATGCCGTTCAGCCCGCGCTCCAGTTTTTCCCGGGTGAATAATTCTCCCAGCTGGAGCTTGGACGCATTCACGATCTGATTGGCCGCCGGAGGATTGGGGGCCCCTTCCACAAAGAGCTGGCCCACAAAAAAGTTGGGCCTCATACGAAACGTCAACCCGACTTGGCCCTCCGGCGTGCGCTCCGCTTCGGCTTGAATATCGGCAAAACGCCCGGTGGCGTGCAGGGCCTGAATGCTTTGCCGCACCTTCTCGCGTTCCAAAGGGGCACCAGACTGTTGCGGAATCAGATCGAGCAGACCCGTGGTATTGGCTGAGGGCAGGTCGGCAAAGTCAATCTTCTGAACGATAAGCCCCTCATAGGAAGCCATCCCTCCCACCATCGGCACGGGCGGAGCCCCTTCCTGGCCCGGGGACGGCTGCGCCGACGGCGCCGGGGAGAGTCCTTGCGGGGAAGACGATTGTGCCGCCGCGCTCAGGCAGAGGGAGACCACGAGCGCCAGCCCTGTCAGAGTCCTCCCCATCGCTCCCTCTAGACGCAAACCGGCTCCTCGCAAGTGCAGGCGATGTTGGTTCGATGAATGGCGATCAGACAGTGTTGCATTTGGCTCGGGATACCGCGCGGCAACTATAATAAAGGTTTGCAGGCTGGGAACTGGTGACCTCTTTGGAACTGGAGGAAAGATACTCGCGGCAAGTGCTCTTTCCCGGAATCGGGCGGGAGGGACAAAGCCGGCTGGCCGCTGCGCGCCTAGCCCTGGTGGGATGCGGCGCCACCGGTTCCGCGCTGGCTTCCCTGCTGGCCCGCGCCGGCGTGGGCGGCATCCGCATCATCGACCGCGACTACGTCGAGCCCAGCAACTTGCAGCGCCAGTCCCTGTTCGATGAAGCCGATGCCTCCGATGCGCTGCCCAAGGCGATCGCGGCCGCGCGCCAGATTTCCGCCTTTAACTCCCAGATTGTGATTGAACCGCAGGTCAGTGACCTCGTGCCCACCAACATTGAGGCCCTGCTCGGGGGCATGCAGTTAGTCCTTGACGGCACCGACAACTTCGAGACCCGCTACCTCATCAATGACTTTGCGGTGAAGACTTCCCTCCCCTGGATCTATACTGCTGCGGTCGGCAGCTATGGCATCACCATGAACGTGCTGCCGGGGAAGACCGCCTGCCTGGCCTGTCTTTTCCCCGATCAGCCGCGGGGAGCGTTCGAGACTTGTGAGACCGCCGGAATCCTCAACTCAGCCGTGAGCCTGGCTGCGTCCATCGCCGCGACCGAAGCCATCAAGTTGCTGGTAGGAGCCGATGCGCAAGTGCGGCGTACGCTGCTATCGTTCGACGTGTGGCGCAACCAGCGCGCCGAAGTCAATGCCGCGAGCCCCCGCCCGGGATGCCATGTCTGCGGCGAGCATGACTTTGTTCATCTGGCCGGCGAAGGCCGCCCTCACATTACGCTGTGCGGACGAAACTCGGTGCAGATCCACGAGCGCCACCGGCCGGTTGATTTCCTGGAAGTAAGCGCCCGGCTCCAGCCCCACGGCCCGGTGCGGCATAACGATTTCGTCCTGAAGTTCTGGCCCCAGCCCTATGAGATGACGCTCTTCCCCGACGGACGGGCCATCATCAAGGGCACAACGGACACGGCCCTGGCCCGCAGCCTGTACGCCAGATACGTAGGAAGTTAGGTAGCGCCGGCGTCCCGCCGGCTGTCGGGCGGGCATCTTGCCCGCCCAGCACGGAATCTGAGGTAATGTTTGAAATGGAGGAGAACACTATGCGTCAGCTAGTCGGTCTCTTAGTCGTAATCTGCGGCTGCGGCTTCGCTGCAGCTCAGAACGATCAGGTCCTTCCAGGAGCGTACGCTCAGCCATTCGCCCCGCGCCTCGCCACACCTTCGGCTTCCCCTGAAGCCCTGGCGACGCCGACTCTGACTCTGCACACACCGCATCTTACCGTCGGCGCAAGCACGGGCACACTGAGTGCGGCCGGCTCTCCGTGTACGTCAACCAGCCGGTCTGGTATGAGCCGGGAGCGCGGTTTACGCGCCAGTGGACGAACCGTCAGCCTCGGCTGCGCCAATCACCGCTGGAGTCGCTGGTCGCGGAATTGAACTCGGGGCCGCCATGTTTCAGAGCAGCTACGGCGTCGCCCAACTGGCGAGTACGATTTCTCGGGGGAAAGCGAAAAGGGTCTATACCAACCAGGACGTTGCCAGCGTCAACGACAGCAATGGCCTGATTAAGTTTCACGGCCAGCTGGAACACGCGAACTAGACCTGCGTGAGATGCATTGCGGAGCGCGGCCGTGGCGGCGAGTTCCGCTCTGGCCGCCATTTTCGCGATTGCACTCGTGACCTTGTTGTGAGTGCATCGTCTCAAGAATTGATCGCGGAACTTTGCTTTTCGCCGGCCTAACGTGAGGAAATCTTGTGGGTCAGGGCAAGTTTGGCCTTGCAGCAGTGGCATACGTCGTGTTGTTTGGGGCATGTGCCGTTCTTGATGACTTGGCGCCCGCGTTCTTACTGACTGCCGCGGTATCTCTTGTCTTTCTGCTAGCGGGAATTGTTTTCTTGCCACGAATCCGACCCGCAATCAATGTCGCCATCGCTAGCGCGGGAGAGGGAGATTCCGACCCTATTCCTGTTCGGATTGCTGAAACTGAAATCCCGTTGCGTCCGTACGTCCAAGTAGCGACGTGCACCTTGACACTGCGGCATACTCCGCAACTCGTCGCTTCCGGTCTGCTTGCTATTGGGACAATCGCGGTTGTTGCTTCTGGCGTCGCGTCATATCGGACGCTGCTTGTAAATTGGGGGCTCTTCGCGCTTGAAGGCGCATGCATTGCTGGTGCGGTCATCTTGCTTATGTGTTTGCGATGGGCCAACGAATGCCGGCTTCTGGGACGTGCTCACGCTGTACTGGCACCCATCACTGGCATTGAAAGCGGCTTGGCATACCGACACGTTAGATATGAATTTTCTGATGCCGCAGGGAACCGTTTTGGTGGATACAGCCGCATTTTTGGAGAATCCGCTGAAAACGCCGTTGTCGTCTTTTACGAGCCGACTAACCCGGACGAGAATCGAGCGCACCGTTCGTTGGATTTTCGCCGGCTTCGCATTCACGCGGTTGGCGCGCTAAGACTTGGGAAGGAATCAACGACGGAGAGCGCGCCGTCGTAATTGTTGATAAATGACCATTGCACTCCCGTCCACGCCTTGTGCCCCCTTCGTAAATCAATCGGGGGGGTGCCGCTGGAACGCTGTGCTTGGGATCGTAGGACTAGGCCACCAAAGGGGACCCTGCTGCATATTGTTTTCAGCGTTGCGCTACGTTCTCCAGTGCGTCGAAGAATCCAGGATAGGAAATGATCGCCGCTTCCGCCCCGCGAATCCGCGTCTCCCGTTCCGCCCGCAGCGCAGCTACCGCGAACGCCATCGCGATTCGGTGATCGCCGAGCGAGTCAACTTCCGCTCCGCGCAGCTTCTGCCTCCCGGGAATTCTCAATCCATCTTCGCGTTCTTCCACCTGCGCTCCCATGGCGCGCAGATTGGTGGCGATGGCGGCAATGCGATCGGACTCCTTCACCCGCAACTCGCGCGCATCCCGAATCTCGATCCCGCCCTCGGTGTAGGGCGCGATCGCAGCCAAAACCGGGATTTCGTCGATCAGGGCGGCGGTATCGGCTCCGGCAATCGTGGCCCCTTTCAGTCCGCGCCCTTCCACATTCACCGTTCCCCGCAATTCCCCGTACTGCTCTTGCAGTTGGGTCACGGAAATTCCCACGCCCATCAGGATCAGGATATCCAGCAGCCGGGCCCGGGTCGGATTCATCAGCAGGTCCTCAATGGTCAGTTCCGCGCCCGGAAACAGTGCCGCAGCACAGAGGAAGAAAGCCGCGCTTGAAATATCGCCGGGAATCACCGCTTCAATTGCCCGCAATTTTTGCCCGCCGGCAATCCGGGTTTCGTTCTCCATCTGCGTGAGTTCCGCGCCAAACCCGCGCAGCGCCAGCTCGCTGTGATCTCGAGTACGCACGGGCTCGCTGACTGCCGTTTCTCCGCTGGCCAGCAAGCCGGCAAACAACACGCATGATTTCACCTGCGCGCTGGCCACCGGCAGGTTGTAGCGGATTGCTTTCAGCTTTCCGCCGCGCACCCGTAGAGGCGGCCGGCCACCGGCTTGAGAGGTAATCCTCGCTCCCATCATTTCCAGCGGCGTGATAATTCGCGCCATGGGACGGCGGGAAAGGGAGTCGTCGCCGGTAAGCTCGCTCTCGAAATCCTGTCCCGCCAGGATGCCGCTCAACATCCGCATGGTGGAACCCGAGTTGCCGCAATCCAGCGGCGATTCCGGCGCCCGCAATTTCGGGCCGCGGCCGTGAATGACGATGCTGTTTCCGGTGCGCTGCACTTCGACGCCCAGGGCGCGCACGCAGCCCAGTGTGCTGGCGCAGTCCGCGCCGGTGGAAAAATTCTCCAGCCGCGTATCGCCTTCCGCGATCGCGCCCAGCATGGCATAGCGGTGGGAAATTGATTTGTCGCCGGGCAGCCGCAGCGCTCCGGCGACACTGCGAGCGGGACGCATGATGACGGTGGAAGTCAAATTCATCGCTTGATGAGCAAGTCTTGAGGCGCCGGCAGGCGCTACTGATCTGAAATCAGAAATCTACGATCACACTTCTGCAATCGTTAGGCCAACGCCTTGGCTTCGGCCGTGGCTTCCTTCAGAATGTCCGGCGGCACCTCCCGGATGGTGAGGTGGAATTCGAACATCGGCGTTTCCGTGCCTCGTCCCCAGCGGTTTACTTCCCAATGAGCGCGGATGAACTTCACCTCCGCGTGCCCGCTCACATCCAGCAGCATGGGATGCTGCCCCCGGTAAAACTTCTGGGGAAATGCGATGAGCGGCTTCGCCCCCCAGGCCGCCCCGTCGGCCGAGCCATAGACGCTCACGTCCAAAGCTTCCTGCTCAACCATGTTGGTAATGTCCAGAGTCAGCAGGAAGACGCGGCTGGCGGCTGCTCCGATCTCTAGCGCCGGCCCGTCGCCTTTGGCGTTGGCCAGAGTTTTCTCGGGAACCAGGAAAGTGTTGATCGTCTGTGAGGACATGGCGAGAGAATTGTAGCAAAGCCCGGCAGGATACTTGTCAGCTCCGAGATCACTCCCGAAGCCAGAACACGTGGGGACAGCCGCCCCGGCTGTCCGGCGGAGCGGAGCTCCGCTATGCTACCGTCCGTCCGCCAAAATGTGTCGAGCTTCGCTCGACTGGACAGCCGAGGGCGGCTGTCCCCACGTGTTCAGGTTCCCTCGAAGAACTGGCGCAGCAGCTTGCCCACTTCAGCGGGCTGCTCCCAGGGTGAATAGTGTCCCGCATGCTGGATGATCTTCAACTCGCTGCCGGCAATATTTTGCCGCATCAACTCCGCTTCCGAAGGCCCGGTGAGCGTATCTTCATCCCCGGTCACAATCAAAGTGGGGATGTTGATCGTCTTCAAGTCAGGCAGCGAATCCGGCCGCTCCGCCATGCCGCGCTGCACCTCGGCAACATTTCGGGCTGACATTTTTCGCATCATGCGCAGGGCGCCATCCACCAGGTCGGGACGGCTGTCCCGGGTCGTATTGCCAATCAATTTACGGACCATACTCGCGAAAAACGGCTCAGTGCCCCGCTCCAGCACATCGGCGGCAGCCTGCAGACGTCCAGCCCTGGCTTCGGGAGAGTCGGGCGGGGCTTTGGTGTTGCACAGCGCCAGCGCCGCCACCCGCCCGCGATAACGCCGCCAGAACTCGAACAGCACATAGCCGCCAATTGAGACTCCCGCCAGCGGCACCCGCCCCAGTTCCGCATGGTCAAGAATTCTGGCGATATCGGCCGCATGCTTCGCCATGGTGGCCGGCCCTTCACCGACGGATGATTCACCATGTCCGCGCAGGTCGGGAAGAATGAGCTGATAGCGCGAGGTCAGGGCCTGGGCGGCGGGCAGCCAGAATTCATGATGAGCAGGAAAAGGATGGAGCAAAACCAGCGGCGGTCCCGTCCCCTGGACATGGTATGCAATCTCGGCGTCGCCACTGGTGATGTGAATCATTCGGGATTGTGTGGGTCGGACACTCCATATCCAAATTACGAAACCACAGCCTGGTGCCCAGCAGGCGCTTCAGCCCGCAGCGGCTCTTCCGGCATCACCACCCAGGCGATGGGATACGAGAGCAACCCGATGCCCGTCATCACCGCCGTAATCAACCACACCAGCCGGACCAGGGTCACATCGAGATCAAAGTATTCGGCGAAGCCGGCACAGACTCCCGCAATCTTGCGGTCGCCACGAGGTCGCACCAGACGCCGGCGTGAAACCGCGCTCCCGATTCGCTTGCCGCAATAGGCGCAATGGCTGGCATCATCCTGAATCACCTTGCCACAGTAGTTGCAGTACATGGCTCCTCCGTCCCACTCAACATATCTACTCAACAATACGTACCATGACACGTGAAGGTTCCCAGATCTAGTTCTCCCGATAAGCCTCTTTGATCCGCTTGCGCGCTGTCTCGGCCGGCAGGGAGTTGGAGTCCTTGGCTAACACAGCCTGATATTTCGCCAGCGCCAGATCGCGCTTCTGCAGCAGATCGTACATCTCCCCGGCCCCCAGGTTGGCCTTCTGCAACGCCTCCTCTTCCGGCTGCGGGGCCTGCCCTACCTGTTCGTACGCGGCCGCGGCGGCGCTGTAGTCCTTCTGACTACGCAGCAAGTCTCCCAGGCTGAGGGCGGCGATTTCATAGTGCAGGCCGGGATAGTGTCCTTCCCTCCCCGCCTGCCAGATTCTTCGATAAACCACCGCAGCCTCCTGATTGTGTCCGGCGGCGCGCAGCAGGTGGCCCTCCTCCAACGCCAGCAGTACGTCCTGGGGAAAGCGCGGGACCAGCGAGCGCACAATCGGCAGGGCCTCATCATAGCGGTGCTCGCGGCGCAGAAACACCGCCAGCAGGATCTGCGCATCGATACTAGTCTCGCCGTTTCCCTGGGCACACTCTTTGAGGTACTCCAGTCCCTTTTCCTTGTTTCCTCCCAGCCCCACCATCGAAGCTGCCACCTTCACTCCCCAGGGCAGACTGCCGACCACATAGTTGTGTGCCCCCACGATCAACTTCGCTTCCACCGTGGAAGGAGAGAGTTCGAGCACCCGTTCATGATCGCGGCGCGCCCCCACGGCATTGCGCAGGGCCGAAAACCAGGCGCGTTCGATCAGCGCCGTGTAGGTGGCGAATTGCGCACGGGTCACGCCGCGGGCGTAAAGCGCGTCCACGTCGTTCGGGTTTGCCGCCAGGCGTTTTTCCTCCAGCTGCAGGGCGCGATCCACCAGATTCTTGATCTGTTCCTTGACCTTCGGATCCGCCGGACGGTGCGGCGCGGAAATAAAACTGTCGTTGGCGTACTCCCCCGTATTCAGCACGCCCATGCGGTAGAGCTCCCGGAACAGGGTCGAGGTCAGGAGATGATTGACCGCGAAAGGATCGTCAGGATGCCGCGCCAAAACCTGTTCGAACTCCTGCACCGCCCGGTCGTAGTCGAGATTGTAGAAATGGTTGAACGCGGTCAGGTTCAGCGGATCATGGGGACGATAGGCAAGGGAGGTGGAATTGGCATCTGAGGACGCCATCACCTGCGCAGCCAGCAGCACACACACCAGCAGGAGAAAGGCGCGGCGTGGAAGGGGAGAAAGCAAATTCTCTCTCGTCGGAGTCTCTAAACTTCAGTTTACCTGAAGAGGGCTGCCGTCTGCCGCGAACCAAGAAGGTTAAGATCCGGGTGTAATACCAGACTGAGAGTGTGCCTATAATCAGCGTCCAGAATTAACTTTTCATAATCAATCGAGCGCATCTTTCCTAGTAGCAGCGGTAATTCTTGCGCGATTTGAGACGGTCACCTTGGGGCTCGATCGGCAAAGAATCGGCGTTTCAATAACTTAGCCATTTTTGCTTTTTGGTTACCGGCTTGCGATCTGGGAAGGCGAGGATTTTTATGTCTAACGCCGTGCACGATGCGCAACACGAGTTCTGGCGGCCTCCCGTAGTCCCCGCCGACGCACCTCGCCCCTCCAGGGTGGAGGTCTGCGACAGTTGCGCCAGCGAGTTCATGGTGGGCTCACTTTTCTGCCATGTCTGCGGGGCTTCGCGCGCAACACGGCCCACGACCGCTTCTAATTCTCATTGGACGCTTTACCTGGAGTTCCACCACATCCAGCGTGCGCTGGGGCTGTCCACCGCCTCGCTGGTCGCTTTTCTGGTCGGAATGGTGTGCCTGATTATGGCCGGGATCGCGGTTGGCCTGATCTACAGTGTTCAAACCTTCAACGATTTTCAGGCAGTACAACTCTACCGCATGCAATGGCTGCTGGGAGCTATCGCAGCCTTCGCCGCCGGCTTGCTCCTCAAGAAGACTCCTGACAAGAAACGTTAGAAATTGCACCGCCCACGTAGGCCCGGAAGTCCTCGTCCGAGTAGGGATGTGAGCAAAACCAAAATCAACTTCCAAGGCGCCGGACAAGAGTGTCCGACCCACACATACCAGGCTCGCTCAATTTTTCTCACTTCCGCCAAAACCAGCCGGGCTTCGCCCGGCCGGGCGGGGTAAGGACACCCGCCCCCTTATGTGGGGTCGTTGATCACGACCCGCCTCTGTTGATGCATGCGATACAGATGATGGACCGGCCCGGTGCCGCGCCCCAGGGGATGGGCGTTGGCAATCGCGGCGGCGACGTAGGTTTTCGACAAGAGCACGGCCTCGGGCAGTCCGCGACCGCGCGCTAAATGACAAGCCATCGCGGTGGAGAATGCACAACCTGTGCCATGGGTGGACTTCGACTCCAGCCGGTTGGATTTGAACACTTCCTGCTCGGTCCCGTGGCGACTGGTAAAACTCAAGAGATCAATTGCCTTGTCGAGGTGACCGCCGGTGATGACCACAGCCGTTGCACCCATCTCGTGCAGCCGTGCGGCCGCCACCCGCATCTGCTCCAGGTTCGTGACCGCGAACCCGGTCAGGGCTGCGGCCTCGTCCACATTGGGTGTAATGACGGTAGCCTGTGGCAACAACCTTTCGACTAGAACGCGCAGGCCAGGAGCATCGGTCAGATCGCTTCCCGATGACGACTTAATGATGGGATCGAGAACAACGTTGCCCAGCTCTGACTTTGCCAGAAACTCGCTGACCACCCGGGCGACCTTCCCTGAGCCCAGCATGCCGATGTGAACCGCTGAAATCTCGAGGTCGGCGCTCAGTTCCTCAAGGGTCTCCGCAATCAGCTCGGGAGTGACCGCCTCAACCCGCTTCACCCCAGCCGTGGACTGGACGGTCAAAGCCGTGATACAGGCCACGCCATAGCAACCGTGGGCGGCGATGGTCTTCACGTCCGCCGTCACCCCTGCTCCGGAACAGGGGTCGAATCCGGCGACGGTGAGAACCACGGGTGGAGCCTGGGCCATAAGGGAAATGTAACAGTTTCAGATGTAGGCGCGAGCGTCCTCTGTAGGCGCGAGCGTCCTCGCTCGTGCGGCGGCGGACACGCCGCCCCCGGGCGCTTATGCCTTCGAACAACCCATGCCTTGACAGGCTGTCGATCATGCCTCAACGCTCCTGCCAGCCTCCGCATGAGCGGGACGCTCGCGCCCACATCGAGGCAAAACCTTGAGCCAAAATATTACCTCAGGGCAAACTGAGGTAATGTCGGTAACTCATTGAAAGCAAATGCAAGGTAATAAATTCTGTCCCGTACACTTTGGACTGTATTTACTATTATATAAACATATAAGGCCATTAACTACAGCAATATGGGTAGCATCAGTCAAGATTAACAGTATGTTACGTAAGACATCTATTACTAGATAAGCATCTTGCTAGGGTTAAATCCGCATTGACAGGCGTCCGTCCCCCCGGTAGCCTTGTCGAATCCCTGGGGACGGTGGGTGCTAAGACTGGCAACGACTTAGAGATGTGGAGGTGACAATGCGAGGACATATAGCTCATATCCTGGCGACGGTTTTGATGGTCGTCAGCCTAGGGGCGGCTCAGCGACCGACCAGCTCAGAGTCCGTGAATACCGGAAATAAGGCAGTACCGGGCAAGGTAGCCCGGACCAAGCCGTATCAAATTGGGACGGCGTCGTGGTACGGAAGCTATTTTCAGGGCCGAGCCACGGCCAGCGGCGAGCCCTACGACATGTACGATCTGACTGCCGCGCACCCTACGCTACCCCTGGGTAGCTGGGTACGGGTCACGAACCTGCATAACGGGCGGGCAGTGGTGGTGCGTATCAACGATCGCGGTCCGATCGTACCGGGACGGATCATCGATCTTTCTTACAACACAGCGCGCGTGCTTCACTTCGAGTCAAAAGGCTTGCAGCGAGTGCGCCTGGACGTGGTAAAGGCGAGCAAGAAGACCACCCAGCCGCAAATGATGGCCTCCCTGCAGTACTAGCCTGCAAGCTCTAAATCCCTTACACTTCCCCTAGGATGTACGATCCGAGACAGCATCTGATCGTGGCTTTGGATGTATCGACCGCGGCCGCCGCCCAGAAGATCGTGGCGGCCCTGGGCGATTCCGCTTTGACCTACAAAGTCGGCATGCAGCTCTACACCGCCGAAGGTCCCAGAGTGGTGCGCGACCTGATCGCCTCCGGTCGCCGCGTCTTTCTCGATCTCAAATATCACGACATTCCGAACACAGTCGCGGCTGCGGTGCATCAGGCGGGCGAACTAGGGGTGGGAATGCTCACGGTGCACGCCGGCGGCGGCGGCAAGATGTTGCGCGCGGCCGTCGAAGCCGCACGCAGTGTGAGCCCAGCCCTGATGGTGCTGGGAGTCACCGTGCTCACCAGCATGGATGATCAGGACCTCGACAAAGTCGGGGTGCGCGGCCGCGTGGTGGACCAAGTCTTGCGCCTGGGGGCGTTGGCCCTCAACAGCGGCTGTCAGGGCGTGGTGGCTTCCGCGCTGGAAGCTTCTGAGTTGCGCTCGGAACTGGGCGACCACTTTCTGATTGTCACGCCGGGAGTGCGTCCGGCAGGCCAGGACCACGGCGATCAAAGCCGGGTGGTGACGCCTTCCGAGGCAATTGCCGCCGGGGCCACTTACATCGTGGTCGGCCGCCCTATCACCGCAGCGGCCAATCCCGGCGCCGAAGCCCGATCGATTTTGGAGCAGATGAGTCTGGCAGTCAGCGCTTAGCCACGGCTTTCCCTTCTTCTTCGTTGTGAGTGTAAACGCTGTTAACAATACTTACGTTGGAACCGTTTGACGAGTCGGGTAAAGTGCTGACTGTGAAACATACCGGTCGAATGGCTTTGTTGCTGGTCACAGTTGCAATTCTGGAAGCATGTTCGTTAGCGCAAGAAACTCCTCACCCTGTGCAGTCAGATGCGACAAAAGGTGAAGTCGTGCTTGCGACGCTGTCGAAACCCACCTTCTCTCCATTGGCGCGACAAGCGAATGTAGAGGGCGAGGTCATAGTGGACGTTACCGTTCGTCAGGATGGACGCACCGAGGCGACAGTAGTAAAGGGCCATCCTTTGCTCAAACAAGCTGCCCTCGACAGTGCCATGCAGTCTCGTTTCGAGTGCCGAGTGTGCAGTGCTCCTCTTTCGTACACGCTTGTGTACACGTTCAAGCGCACTTCTGAGGGCAATTGTTGCGATGGAATGGGAACGCCGGTCAAGGTGGAGCAAGAACCACAATCGTACGATGAGCGAGGCCGACCACAAACTCGTGTCACCATTTCAGCTGAGAAGATATGTCTTTGCGACCCCTCTTTCACGGTCACGAAGAAAGCGCGTTCGCTGAAGTGTCTTTACCTTTGGAAGTGCTCCACACGCGGATAGGCAGTGCTAAAACGCTGTCGCACTCATGCACCGCTCCCGAGTGTAACGGGTTCGCAGCAGCCAATGGCGCTAAAGTTTCTCGTAGAATTCGCAGGCTGAGCAGGAAATAAAAATCCCGCCGGGAACCCCGCGCTCGCGATCCTTCACCCGCTTCACGATGCGCGTAGGTTTCCCGCACTTGGGACAGTCCGTGCTCTTGGTAGTGTCCATTTCCTTCTTACGGTCTGCGGTCTTCGCAATCTTGACTGCCATTTCTTGATCTCCTTAAGGCCTTGCGGCCTAATGCCTTGTGTCTAAATTCAGTAATATTCCAGTCCCAGGTGCGTGATCAGCTCTTCGCCCTTCAAATGGCGCAGCGTGTTCTTCAGCTTCATCAGCTGAATAAACAGATCATGCTCGGGATAAAGTCCGTGAGCGCTCATGGGAGACTTAAAGTAGAAGCTCAGCCACTCCTGGATTCCCAGTCCGCGCAATTGCTTGCTGCGCTGCGCCAGGTCGAGAAACAGCACCAGATCAAGCACCAGGGGCGCGGCCAGAATCGAATCGCGGCACAGGAAATCAACTTTGATCTGCATGGGATAGCCCAGCCATCCGAAGATATCGATGTTGTCCCAGCCTTCTTTATTATCGCCGCGCGGCGGGTAGTAATTGATGCGGACCTTGTGCGTGAACTTGCCGTAAAGCTCAGGATAAAGTTCCGGCTGCAGGATGTGCTCCAGCACCGACAGCTTGGACTCCTCCTTGGTTTTGAACGACCCCGGATCTTCCAGCACCTCGCCGTCGCGATTCCCCAGAATATTGGTAGAGAACCAGCCGTTCAACCCGATCATGCGGGCCTTAAATCCGGGCGCCAGGATGGTCTTGATCAGGGTTTGTCCCGTCTTGTAATCCTTGCCGCAGATGGGCGCCGACTTCTCCCGCGACAACTCCTGCATCACGGGCAGGTCCACGGTCAGGTTGGGGGCGCCGTTGGCGAAGGGCACGCCCTCCATCAGCGAGGCGTAGGCGTAGATCATCGAGGGCGCGATCATTTCGTCATTCTGGGTCAACGCCTTCTCGAACGCCTTCAACGACTGGTGGGCCGCAGTCTGCTCAATAAATGTTTCCGTCGAGCCGCACCAGATCGTGACCAGCCGGGAGGCTCCGGAGGTCTTCTTGAACTCCCGCATGTCAGCCCGCACCTGTTCCGCCAGGTCCATCTTGTTCTTGCCCTTTTTCACATTGGGGCCGTCGAGCTTCTTGACGTAATTGTGATCGAATACCGCCGTGCGCGGCTTGATCGAGGTTAGAAACGGCTTCACCTGGTCGAGCAGGTCCCGCTCCAGCACGCCCGCCTTGGACGCGGCCGCGTACATGTTGTCGTCAAAAATATCCCAGCCGGTAAATACCAGGTCGTTGAGCCCTGCCAGCGGAACAAATTCCTTGATCTTGGGCGACAGAGCATCCGTGCGCTTGCCCAGCCGGATCGTTCCCATCTGCGTAAGCGATCCGATGGGCTTGGCAATACCCTTGCGCACGGCTTCCACACCGGCGACAAAGGTGGTGGCCACGGCCCCCATGCCGGGAATCATGATGCCCAGCGTGCCCTTGGGCGCCTGGATCTCACTGCTGGCAGACTTCGACTCCGTCCCGCTTCTTGCGTTCTTCGGCCGCGTCGGCATGTTTAGGCTGCTTCCTCTTGGCTGATGGAAATTTAAGGCGAACCGCTATGTTCTCGTATTGAGTCAGCATTTGCAACCGCACGACCAGCGAATGGTTGCGGAAGCAACGTAAACGGCAGTACCCGGAGTTCTTTTAACCACAGAGGACACCGAGGACACAGAGGTAAACCAGCTTCTTCTCTGTGTCCTCAGTGCCCTCCGTGGTTAAAGCCTTTACTTGTCCAGATCCAGGGTCTTCACCGGCAAGTCCCAGTGCGCATCCAGAATCTCAAACCTTCGCTGTTCCTCGCGTTCATACGCCGCCTGATCGGGCCAGAGCTGCTTCTTCAAGGCATCTTCCTCAAAGGGTTCGTTGGCCACGGTCGCGTTCTTGAACACGATGGTCACACGGTAGTCCCAGCGCCCGTCTTCGGTGGTGTGATAGCGGGGTTGGTCCATCCAGACCTTGAGCATGCGCCCCATTTCAACTTCCTTCTTGAGCAGCGGGTAATGGTTCTTTTTGAACAGGCGGAGAAATTCGTCCGCGTGCCCCCACTTGGTCTTGTAGTAGTACTCGACCACAAAGGGCTGGCCCGGCGCGGTGGTCGCGTTCTGCGCCACGCTGCCGGCAACGGCAATGATTGACATCACGAGTACAAGCAGAAAACGCTTCACGATTGATCTCCTCAGCGAAGGCATTGCAGATTTCAGATTGTAGATTTCAGATTGTCAGGCACAGAAATCTGCAATCTGAAATCAACAATCTGAAATTTTGCGGGTGAGCTTACTCCGTCCGCATCCGGTTCTGCCAGTGCGACCACACAAACCAGATGATGCCGGCGGCGAGCGCGATTCCAATGACCAGGTCTAGCTGGTGGAAGTATTTTCCCAGCTCGCGCCAGTGCTCGCCCAGCTTCATGCCCAGCCAGGCCAGACCGAAACACCACGGCCACGACCCCAAAAAAGTATAGATGTGGAAACGGCCGCGGGGCATGCGGGCGATTCCGGCAGGCAAGGCAATGAAGGTGCGGATGACCGGCAGCAGGCGCGCAATCAGTACCGCCAGGTATCCCCAGCGCAGAAAGAAGCGGTCAGCCCAATCGAGTTCGCGGCGGCCCATCAGGATCCAGCGGCCGTACTTCTCCACCAGCGGCCGGCCGCCGTAGTAGCCGATTTCGTAAGCCACCAGCGACCCCAGATTGCAGCCGACAGCTCCCGCGGTCGCCACCCACAGTAGTTTCATCGAACCTTCGTAAACCAGATAGCCCGCGAAGGGCATGATCAGCTCGGAAGGCAGCGGGATGCAAGCTGACTCGATGGCCATGAGCAGCGCAATCCCGCTGTAGCCCGTGGCTGCCACGACAGACTTGATGAACACAAACAGGATGGCAAGGATTTTTTCGGTCATGCCGGGAACATGATAAACGGGAATGCTGGTTTGGAATTGGGTTAGTGCCTGTCCTGAGCCAAATCGAGGGGACCCTCCCCAACCGCCCCACGGACGGCAAGGCTCAGAATGCGCCTTCCTGGGTAAAGGTGTATCCGGGAAGCGAAGCGCCGCTGGCGTTTTTGTTCACTTTTACCCGGACCGTGGCCACATCAGGCGCCGACAAGCCCGCCGGGCGCAACACCGCGTACTGGGTGAACACTTCGCTGTACATCTTGGTGACAAGGTAGTCCTTGCCATCGCTGTCGTTCCGCCACACCTGGCCGAGCTGGATGGATTTCACCGCCACGTCAAAACTCCTGCATCGCTGGAAATCTCTTTCAGGGTACCGGGACAGGCCCAGCCCGTCAATTAGGCCGGTGGTTCCGCGGCATTACGAAAGGCTAGGCAAAGAAACGTGTGGGAGGCAAAGAACGTGTGGGAACGGGCACTCCTGCCCGTCCGGGCCGTCCGCAGGACGGCTCGTCAGCAACACCACAGTTCAGTCTTTGCTAAGATTGTGCCTCGCTCTGGAGGAGTTCTCATGCCCCGCGGCATCACCCCGCGCCAACCGGCACGAACTGGACGCCACGAAGGTGCTCGCAAGGCTGCTCCCCGGGAGAAGCCAGGCGTCCTTCGGATGCCCCGGACGGGCGGGAGTGCCCGTCCCCACACGTTCCCTGCTGCCCCGAAGAAATCAGCCAGCAAGAATAGCTACATGCCGACCGCACCGGGCCGGGTCCAGGAAATTCTTCACCGGCTCAACACTCTCTATCCCGACGTGACCTGCGCCCTGCACCACCACAACGCGTGGGAACTGCTGGTGGCGACAATTCTCTCCGCTCAATCCACCGACGTTCGGGTAAACATGGTTACGCCTGAGCTGTTCAGGAAATATCCCACGGTCGAGGATTTTGCGGCCCTCACACCCGAACAGCTCCAGCCGGACGTCCGCTCTACAGGCTTCTTCCGGAACAAATCGAAGTCGGTTGTCGGAGCCGCGAAAAAGATCGTGAGCGATTTCGGCGGCCAGGTGCCCGATCAGATGGATGAGCTTCTCACTCTGCCCGGTGTAGCCCGCAAGACCGCCAACGTCGTCCTCGGCTCATGGTTCAAGCAGAACGAGGGCGTGGTCGTGGATACACACGTCCACCGTATCAGCCGCCGCCTCGAACTCACGCGCAATAACGACCCGAAAAAGATCGAGCAGGACCTGATGCGGATCATCCCGCGCGAAAAGTGGACCCTGTTCTCTCACCAGATCATCTGGCACGGCCGGAGATTATGCATCGCCCGCCGTCCCAAGTGCGCCGATTGCCCCCTCGAAAACATCTGCCACGCTGCCGACAAGACCTGGAGCACGGTCGAGATCCACAAGAACGCGAAGTAGAGAAATTGTCGAATTTTAGGATTTTCGGAATGTCGAATTGAAAGGCCAGGCGTTCCAGCGTTCTCAATTCGACAATTCGAAAATCCTGCAATCCTAAAATTCCGCAATTACCTTCCTCTGCTACACTTTTTCCATCACCGTATGCGTACTCTCATCCTGTTTGCCGTTTTCATTTCTATGAGCACTCTTGCCCTGACTCAGAAGCTTCCAGCCCCCCAGGCGATCACCGATCCCAAGCTGATCACCAGCAAGCCCAACGCGAACGTGGAACAGAATCAGCAGAGCCTTTCCATCGAACGCCTGTTCATGACGCGCTCGGTCGGGGCATCCGCCTGGTCACCGGATGGCAAGAGCGTCGCCTTCGTCTCGAACATCAGCGGCCGCAACAATATCTGGCTGGTGCCCGCCACGGGCGGCTGGCCGACACAGCTCACCGTGAGCGACCAGCGGCAGACTCAGCCGGCATGGTCGCCCGACGGCAAATGGATCGCCTATATTTCCGACTACGACGGCGATGAGCAGTGGGACATTTTCTTCGTCTCGCCAAAAAGCGGACAGGTCATCAACATTACCAACACCCGCGAGATCGCCGAAGAGAGTCCAACCTGGTCGCCCAGCGGGCGCTATCTCGCTTACACGGTAAAGCCCAAAACATCGTCGGTGTTCGAAATCGACATCTTCGACACCCTGATGCGCGACACCAAGCATCTGACCAGCGGCACGCCCAAGGACAAGATGAATGTAAATCCCATCTGGTCGGCCGACAACAAGTGGATCGCCTACACCCAGCAGCAAGCCAAAGGGACAGATTCCAATATCTTCATCGCTGAAGTCGCCACCGGTAAGAGCACGCTGCTCACGCCGCACCAGGGCGAACAGCTCTACACCGCAAACGAATTCTCCCCCGACGGCAAGCGTTTGCTGATCACCTCCAATGCCGGCAACGGTTATGACAACGTCGGACTACTCGATATCGGCACCCAAAAAATCGACTGGCTCACCCAGGACAAATGGGAAATCGAAGGCGGCAATTTTTCTCCCGACGGCAAGTCCGTCACCTGGACCGCCAACGTGGACGGCAACACCGATATCTACCTTCACGATCTGGCTTCCGGAAAGACCGCTCCCCTGCCCCTGCCTAAAGGCGTAAACGGGTTGGCGGGCGCGGAATCGGCCTTC
>Ga0207711_10002095_pt1 | contig 18010 bp, 29 predicted proteins | sample KBSS34metaG_FD_184401 | JGI IMG/M metagenome (GOLD analysis project Ga0207711, IMG submission 184401) | Switchgrass rhizosphere microbial communities from Kellogg Biological Station, Michigan, USA - KBS S3-4 metaG (SPAdes) (version 2) | ecosystem: Host-associated > Plants > Roots > Rhizosphere...
ATTTATTCCACTCCAACTGGACTCCAACTGGATTTAGTTTTTCTTTCTCTCTCATTCGCCAAACTCCAACTGGATTACAAACCAAAAAACCCGCACTCCAACTGGAGTACGGGTTTCTGGCGGGGATTATTTTGCTGGTCTGCCGTATTCCCAATCTGGATGCCGACTCCAGAACTTATCCCATTGTTTTTCACTCCAAGAGTGACAACCGCATTGACAGATTACTCCGTCATTCAATACCTTTCGACATCTATTGTGAACGGTCATCCAGCAACTTCCAGTTTTACGAACTTTCTTTCTCAACGTCTGTACTCTGTCCACCACTCATGGAATTTCTCCCAACTCAAGCGTAGTTTCTCTTTCTGTCTCTCATCCAAAAGTCCAGAAATCCACGCTTCCATTATCACGGCTTGCAGAGAATCGCGTAGGCGCTCCAATTCCTCTCTTTCTGACTTTCCTTCTTTGCTTATGTCCCTTCCATTGTTTTCCTTATCGCCACTTTCAGACATTCTCTGCAAAACGCTCTCAGTTTCTCGTGGGCAGAGAATATGATTATGTTGTTCTCTCCTGCGAGTGAACTACTGCAACACGCGCACAGTAAATCCACTACATGGACTACATGTCCCGATAGTGGCACCATTGTTTGGCGCAAATCCTCAACTGTGGCGATGCTCCACTCGATTTCTCCTGTTGAGGAATGTTTGTCCACATTCTTTGCATTCCCAGATTTCAATTTCTCTACTCCACTTTTGAATCAACGCGGCGATTGCGATAAACGCGACAACAGCGAACCCATACCTCCAGAGGGAATCATTTGTTGGAGCATTGCCAGTGCTTGAGAAATCAGCATCACTCCCATTCGTTCGCACGGCCAATCCTCCTGACAAGCTTCACAAATGATCGTTACTCCAGTGATTCCGCTTCGATCTTCGTCAACTTGTACGGGACCGTGGACTTTCTCGAACTGTGCCATTGCTAACTGCGTGAGCATGAGTTTCGAAGCATCTTGCATGTTTCTGTTTCTTTCTCACTCCCCAAACAGAATGAGCCTGAACAGGTATCCCCGTTCAGGCTCTCTCCGTGCTATCTACGGCGCGGCTGAGCCGTTTCTGTGGTTTCTGAGGTACCCTCCCCCGTTTCTGTGGTTCCGTTGGCTGACGGCTCTGTTTGGGCCTTTTCCTGAGCCTCTTTCTGAGCCTTCGTGTCAATCGCCTTGACTTTGGCAAGAAACTTCTTGGGTTCGACGCCTTCGGGTTGCTTCGGGTCCAGAGTTGTCCAGTCCAGACTACGGAACGTATGTCCCGCAGCGGCGTTCATTCGCTTTTTGAACTGGCGGACACTCTCGGTATCGGGGCGCTCCGTTTTGAACGCTTGACCCAACGTGAGATTTCCGATGCGGGTTGCCCACGTCATATCAATTTCTTTGGAGCGGGCGGTAGTGGTCAACTTGCGGACTTCGGCCAAGTCCAGAATTGGTTCGTAAACGTCGGTTGAATCAACCGTGGTCATGCGCTATTTCTCCTTACGGAAGTGGTGTTGCATTGCGAACGTATTTCGCAAGTTTCCAATAGGACTGTCCCTTGTGTGCTTCGGATTGCACGTTGACGATTGTTGCGAGAAATGGCCTACCTCCGTTTTTGCGAAACTCGGAACGAACCTGCTTGATGATTGTTGATGTTTTCGGACTATCGTTCCCTTCGTCCGAGAAAAACATTCCCCACGGTTCCGTATCCCTGTCGTCAGTGACAAGGTTGTACAGAACACTCCGAGCGGGCGGAAATGAGGAACCTTCGGGTTTGTAGATTTCGGTTGAAAGTCCACGGAAGATAATTCCCTGTCCTTCCAAATCCTCTTTTGTCCACTCGGGTTGATTCCCGAAATCGGAACCCGTGAACTCCGCTACTTCCTCTCCAGTGTCTACGAACACTGAACGGAGGACAATACCAGTTTCGTCTGACATACAGACTCCACTCTGCATTTGGTGGAGAACTGTGGTGCGGGCACAGTTCCTCCCCACTTCATTTTACCACTCCTGTTCCAACTTGTGAACTCGGATTAGTTTCTCACTCTTTCGGAACGCCAAATAAAAAAGTCCCGAGCCACATTGTGACTCGGGACTTTGAAGATCAGGCTAGATGCAGAAGTGGCAGTCTAGATCCGTCTTGTGGTGGAACTTGTCCACCATCTTTGAATCCAATGCCTGTTCGTAGTGGAACGGACACAACACCACCACCCGAGTCTGTTTCGGATCGTGTTCCGCATGGATCGTGAACGTCCCATTTTCCAGATTCACGGTCGGCTCGATTTCCGCGCACAGTCCGCAATCGTCATCCGACATAACGGGTTCTCCGCCGTGTTCCACCACGTAGTAGGACGTTCCCGCATCATTGAATTCCGCCATGTGATTTTCGCAAACGATCAGGCTCCAATGTGGAGCCTGATCTACCATCATTACTTTGAAGTTCACGATTCGCCCCATTCCAGAATGTCACCCTGCGGACGGGCGGTACTTCGCATATCCGCCTGATACTCTCCAGTGACCAAATCATCTCCGCCAGTCAAGCAGACTGCAATCACGTACCGTGGATCACGGTTATCTACTTCCTTGACCCATTCCAGTGTTGGCTTGATCCAGCCGTATTTCTTCTTTCCGCTCCCCGCCGTTCCGTCTCCGATGTATTCGTCAATTTCCCGCTTGAGAATTTCGGCCAACAAATCATCTCCTGGCCGCGAGAACCAAACGTCATTTGCAAAGCGGGATTTCAGCGCTCCGTAATTTAGCTTCGTGAACCGCTCGTAATCATTGCAAGTCGCAATGAGAACCATCTTCGCATCTTTGTGAACATTCCCGCGTGCAGTGGTCTTACGGATTTCTCCCCGCCCATCTCCGATACCGAGAAACAGCGTGAGAACATCGTTCGACGCTTTCTCGATTTCCTCAATGACGATTACTCGGGGAAGTTCCTCCGCTTCGTCCAGCATCTTCGTAGCGCCAGCATGAGTGGTGGAGGTTCCGTCAAACTCCATGACAGCGGAATCTCCGTAAGCCAATCGGAGCCTTCGGCAAATTTCCGTCTTGCCACAACCTGGCGGTCCAACAAGTAGGGTATTGATTCGTTTGCGGAAATCGGAATCCTCCGCCAGTCGAATCGCCTTCATTACGCGGCGGATTTGCGCATCCAGTCCAAACAGTCCCTTCCAATATTCTTTCATGTCGTCGGACTCGGGAGTTTTGAACGGAGCGTATCCAATCAATCCGTCTTGGTTTTTTGAAGCGGAAAGTTTCGAAGCTGCACTCCGCTCCGTATATGCCGATCCGTCAACCGATGCCACCACAAATGGTTTCCCGCCAAACGTGGTTCCCTTCACGTCCAATGCGGAAAGAACTCCTGGCAGTTCAGCATCTGATTCCGTCTTGGGATTCGTGCCGACCACATTGAGAAAGAAATGGTACTTGCGCGGACCCGTCATGGATTGCGTCAGGTATTCAATCCGCTTCCAGTCCGTAGCGCCATCTTCAATCGGGCGGAGGGACGCTTCCCATCCCCGACGCAATCGAGCGGAGATGTTGACCGCGTTCACCATCTCCGTCAGGTTGCGAGTGAGAATGTCATCCGCCAGTGCGCGGCCAGCTTCCTTCGTGATCTCGATCACATGCGCGATTTTCTGTGCCTGTTCCATTTTCCTACTCCACTTCGGCGAGTTGGTTTCGTTTGCTCGCCTACGGCGAGTATACCTAGTTTCGGCCTACTTTTGAGTTCAAATCAACCGAAACGCGACCAACTGTAATGCGTTTGAGACGCCAAAAAGCCGAAGTCAACCCATTACGGTCAACTTCGGCTTAGTTTCTCTTTCTTTCTCAGTTCCGAAACTAGCGGATTTTCGAGAGTGGAGTTCCCCAACAGTTCCGCCCGACGTATTTGTGCTGACGGAATCTACTCCCGTTCGGATTGGTTTTCGTTTTGTGGACTAGGGTTATGTATTTCCCGCACAGATTGCATTTCGCTTTTACTGGCGGTTCACTTGTGCTCGCCATTGAGCGTTCCTCCTGGGATGAAATCATTATCAATCCAGCGGACGAATTGATCCGCGAACAATACGTAATCCGTTTTGCTGGAGGGAGAAAGATTGCTTGCGTTTACTTCAGTTGCATACTCCGTGAGCAATTCGTAAATCTTGTCAATAAGGCGGCTGGATATCGTCTGCGGCATAGTCTCCACCACTAAGCCACATAACGAACTCCATAAATCGAGCGATATGTGGCGAAAGATCAGAACTCGTTTGGACCGCGTATTTCGCTCCGAGATAGAACGCGGCTCCAAATATCTCGCGGTTTGCTTCGGTATCCTCCAGACGGTGTTTGGAGAGATACGCATAATAAATTCCCTTGGATTTCTCTCCAAACTCCCGTCCAGTAAACATCAGTCCAGTTTCACATTCTTTCTGACGTGGAGGTATCCCAAGTCATTTACAAAACTGGTGGTAACCCGAATGGTTCCATCAATCCATTGGTGGAGACAATCCCCACACTCCAGCCGTGCATAATCCCCACGGTTCGGTTGTGTTCGTTCGCGGGTTTCAGCTTCGGTACTAACCGAAATCAAAACTCGGTCCCGTTCGTCTGGAATGTTTCGGGAACCGTCCACTTCGTAATTCAGTTCCCGCCGTTCCTCAAAATACGCGACAATGTATTTTGCTCTCGCTCCACATTGTCCGCATGTTGGGAAGTATCTGGAGATTCGCTCCACGTCGTCTGGAGTCAGTTCCGACCCCATTCCTATCTGTGTCATACTCCACTCTCTAGGGAATATCTCCCCACTTACATTTTACTACTTTGCTTCGGAACTCTCTATCTCGATTAGTTTCTCTGTATCTCCGAAGTCGAAAACAGAATCTATATATCCAAACTGTGACACTCTCAGGTTTTCGTCGTCTACCTTGATTTCATCCGAGATAGTCCACGGATGCGGATTCGTGCTCGGCCAAAGCCATCCGTCCGTATCGGGTTCTCTCCCGCGTGGAGGATTGAATTCCAATCGTGATTCCCGCTTAGTCCATGTGCGGCGTAAATTCGGTTTGTGTTGGGTAATCGCTTCGTGTGAACGGTTGTAGTCGTTTGACGTAGCAGTGATATATCCCTTTTCGAACCATTCCGCCTTAGCAATTTCCCAATCCCATTTCGGGAATCCTCTGTGCGTATCTTTCTGTCCATCACTGGAATACCCAAACCCGTTTCCCAACAAAAAGATATCGGGAAGTGCTTTGCATTTCCACGCTCCCAATCGTGTTTCGTGTAAATCGAGCGGGAGAGGTTTGAGAGAAAGAATGGAATCTGTAGACATTGCAATAACGGATTCAGGATCATGTGTCATGGCGTCCAATAATTGTGCGCGAGTTGCGGAGGTAATCATTCCCGCCCAAATCAAACATTGTGTGGACGGAGTGAATCCTTTTGTTTGCGCGAGTTTTCCGTATCCACCATTCATTCCCGTTTTCAACACTTCGGCTAGATACGGTTCACTTTCTTTTACGGCTTGTCGTCGGAGATAATAAGATTCAATCCATTTGAAGGGTTCGCACTCGCATTGTGGAATGAATCTAATGCCGTCAAGTATCGAGATAGTCGGATCGAATCGGAGTGCAGCCGAAACTTCACTTCCGTAGTACCATCCAATACCGCTTGAGTGGTAGCGGATTCTTTTGTCATCTCGATATGGGAATGGACTCCATCTCTTATCAGTGTCGCTCCACTGCACAAGCCACAATGAGTGCTGATCTTCCACATAATCTCGGGTGGACTCGGTTCTAATATGTGTAAGACATGGAAGTGATCGCATGTGGTGCGGATATGCAGAATTGATGTCGTATTCGTAAGCACTCCCAAATTGTCCCTGTCGGGTAAAATCAAATCTCCCACCAAGATAAGCTCTCTTGATAGGTGATGGAGGTATGAATTGTTGCGGTTGCATGTAATTAGCCACATCGTTTTTGACGAACATGGCTCCTGATAAAGCGCCCGCTCCATGTGGACTGCTAATTCGCAATTCAAGTTTTGTCCACTCTGCACGTATCTTTTGAAAAACTCTAATGCCGAGTTTTCCCTCAAGTGCATTGTATGTACAGGTATCCTCCGTGATTGGACCGAAATTCTCTCGATCATCTTTATGACGTTCTAAGAATTCCTGTTCAGCTGGAGTTGCTACGTTCCACTTCCGAGTAACTTTTGCGAACGCTGCATGTCCAAAGAATCCAGCGATATCGTAAATCCTTCTACGTGGATATAGTTTTCCTATTTTTCTCTTTCTGTCTCTACTCTCAACAAAAAAGTATTTCCCTGGAATGTAGTTCAGTCTGTATCGAGTCCAACGGAGCCACTTGGATTTGTGGAGTATCTGCATTTTGTCCAACTCCACGTCAAACAACATTTGCTCCACGTCATATCCGAATCCGTAGGAAATGATTATGTATTCTTCGGGAATGGAAGTAATGAACTCCAAACACTGCCGCGTGGATAAATGACCATCATTGTTTTCACCAATGATTTTTTCGTATCTCCCATCTTCATACGTCACTCCGAGTAGGGAGTAATGCTGGAGTTGATTGGAGTACGTCAATCCATCTTTGACAGTGTGAACGGGTTCCCCGATATTGGAACCCTCTCCGTCAATAAAACAAACTGGACGGATGGCAATTGGAGTTTGACCTTTTCCACGTCCACGCCGTTTATCGGAGTTTCGGATCATTGTTGCCAAATATCCGAATGCTTTTTCTGTTTCCTCTGGAGTAGCTATTTCAAACACATCCGCTGGTGGCGGGAAAGCTTGAGCCAACTCCGCTGGAGTCAGAACTTCGAACACGTCGTCAATCAAGATAGTTCCTCTCTTGATTTATTGGGAGTCGTCGTTTCTATCCTTTCGGATAGAAACGGCGTCCCTTACGAAACACTCTAAGGCTTTGTAATCCGAGTTTTCGTGTTTCGTATTTAGTAGTGGAATTTCACCACCAATGCCTAATTCAGTATTTGGACTTTCCCCGTCTCCATTGGAGAACTTCCATTTACCAAATAACTCTCGGAGTTTCCATCTGCATTACCCACGGAGTTTGCGGGTCCGCTACCGAGTTCCGCTCACGGTTGCTCCGAGTCCAGTGTACCACTCCGCCCGACGTGGTACACTCTTGGTAGTCGGGAGTGGTCGGAGTTCCACGGTTCACTCCCGACAACCGCGCGGTCAGGTACCTGGTAAATGGAAGATGGTTCCACTCCGATTGCACATTGTGTCGTTTCCGCATTTGCAATCCTTCGTGTGAGTGTAAGGGTTCGGGAGAGTGATACTCCACCACTACTCCCGCTCATGAACCGTCCATTTATCAGGTAACCTGAAAATCATTCTGCAACTGGGGAGTTGGAGAATGAGAATGGAAAGTGGCAATTGAGCCAGAACAAATACCGAGTGGAAGTGGATTTGTAGTAAACAGTCCAAACACGCAATACAGACAAGACTTATCGCGGCTGGTCCCGAATTATTCGGATCAGCCGCTTTTTCTTGCATTCGATATTGTGTTGGCAACTGCTACTCCGATTCAGCGAATTGTGTGTGATGGCGGAATTCCGCAGAGATGGATTATCAGTATCCTTCCTGTAACTGGAATCGCCGTAAGTGTGTATCTCGGACCCGAGGCGAGTGGAGTAGGAATCAAATGTACGGGTGGAGCCGTAATTACGCTCCCATCATTTGACGAATACCTCACGCTAGTTCTCACAAGTGGAGCGGCTGCCACTGGAAATGTGCTCGCATTACGCAAATACGATTTCATAGTGTTGGACTCTGGAGTTGGATAGTTTCTCTTTCATTCGGAAGATAGAAAGAAAAAGAGTTTGACAGAAACACCTAATGCGAATGAAAACCAATCGAGCGGAAGTGATCCACAAGAGGTTTCGGCAGAATGGCTGAGGGAGCAATTCGGATCGTTCCAGAATCAAATCAAAACGCTAACGGAGAAACTGGAAGCGATGACGAATTCCACGTCCTCTCCGACGCAGAACTCCGAGAACTCGACGGAGGAAGTTCCAACAACGGAACTCCACGTAAATCAGCCAAAGATAGACGGCGGGAAAAGCGGGCATCGGTCCGTGTTACGGATCGGGGGAATGAAGATACAGAGGTAAATTCAGAACCCGATAGGCGGACTCCGCCACCACGTAGAAAAACAACCGCTCCGACTGTTGCAAAATACATGTCGGAATCCGAATCACTTACCAATGCTCGATTCTATTTAGCAATGATCGAATATATGGGAGTGCGGATTGCAGGCGGGAGTGCCGATGCAGAAATGACGGAATTCGAACGAATGGCAATGACTCCAGCATTGCAACGTTCACTCCGTCGAATTCCTATCTCCATGTTGGAAAAGGGAAATGTCATTCTGGACTCCGTTCTATTAGGCGGAGGATTGTTTATGTATTTCGCTCGCATTTCTCCGAGAGTGAAACTCCCGAGTCGAAATGTGAAGAAGGGAGTTCAGGAAGATATTTCGTCTCCAGTTTCACAACCGATGGAAACCGTGGTAGTGAATACCAAACCTGGAGATATTGACGGTATCGCGGTTCCAGTTCCCGACGTATTCAAACAATACATGGACGGAGCAATCTAATGGCCGAATCAAAAACCACCATTCTTTCCTCCACGCAAGACAATGTACTCCAGCCCGATGCAATGCGCGGTTCGGAACAGTTCCTGAAAGACCTAAACGTAGTGGACGAAGAAGCGGATAGGCGAGAAGCGCAAGAGGGAAAGACAAAAGACTCGTATACCGCGCCCGCAAATCCAACTCCGCCCAAGACAGAAACCAAGTCTAGTTAGTTGTTTCCTTCCCAAGATAGAAACAGAAACTAGTTCGGAAGATGCCTGAACCCGAAGTCTCCGTAGACTCTGGACAAAGAGTTGTGGCAGTTGGCAAAACAGGTAGCGGGAAATCATTTCTTATGCGCTACCTAGTTCTCCAATTGCATCGGGTTATGGTGTTGGACCCGAAAGCAACAATTGATCCGAAAGTGTGGCGATTGGAATGGGCAACCGAATCGTCACTACGTCAATTGAAAAAAGGTAAGTCCGCCCGAATACTGGTACGTGCAGATAATCTGGAGGAATATTCTTATTGGTTGCAAGCTGCATGGGATATCGGAAAGATTGTTGTATACATTGACGAGTTGTACGCATTAGTCGAATTCGGACAAAGCAAACCACCAAAGATTCTCTCTCGAATTTACACACAAGGGAGAGAAAAAGAAGTTGGAGTTTGGGGAGCAACACAACGTCCGAGTTGGGTACCGATGTTTACCTTGTCGGAGTCCGATTGGTTTTTCGCTTTTCGAACACAACTCCAAGATGATAGGCGGAGGCTGGCGGAGTTGATGGGAGAGGAAGTGATGCAACCAATTCCAGATAAACATGGATTTTGGGTATACAACACGGAATGGGATTCACCGTACTACGTGAATCAATTGCAAATAGATCAGCCTCCAAACGTGGAGCAACCCGCAGCATGAGCGGAGATTTTTTCGCAATCTACACTGCCATTGTTGTGACAGTGATTCTGATTTGCGTTCTCGTTCCATTCGCACGGAGATAGACATATGACATTGGATTTTGCGGACGTCAAACCGTCCCTGTTGAATTGGGCAGTTGTCGGATTGATGGCAGTCACATTCATTTCGTTCTGGAAATATGTGTTGGCTCGATTCAATATCGGATTCGGCATCGGGGAACTGTTCGCGTCAATCTAATTTCTCTAATGGGAGTTGGAGAAAGCAAAATGAAAAGTGGCAGGCGGATTTGTAGCTAACACTCGCCGTAAGATCATTCAACTTCCAAACCTTGTTCGCCCACTTGGTGGCGGAACATCGTTTATCCAATCTCCCGAAAACAGGATTGCTCGCGGTACTCCATCTCGCAATCCGTGGAAGTATCGCGGGAACCTTGACAGTTCCCAATGCGCTCGGACTCGCATCAATCATTTCTCGCGTTCGTGTAACTCTCAACTCGGGAATTGATTTGGTGAATATCAGTGGTGGTGGATACCACTATCTGCTCCGAGAAGCGCTCGGTTCGGAATACATTGATCCGAATGGGCAGAGTTCCGCCCGTTCGGCAGTTACCGCAACCGCGTTCAATCTGGACATGACAATTCCAGTCTCGATCAATGATCGTGACCCACTCGGACTTATCATGCTCCAGAACGAACAGACATTGGTTACCTTGTATGTGGACTGGACTACAGATACAACGGTAGCAACTGGCGCAACTGTCACAGGTACCGTTACTCCCTATCTGGAGTTGTTCACAGTTCCCGTTGATCCGCAGGATTATCCTCCGCTGAATATCGTCCATCAGGTATTGGAAGATCAGCAGCAGATTTCGGGAGCGGGCGATTACACGTATAACTGGCCTCGCGGTAATACGTATCTACAAATTCTCCACGGTTTCGGTATTGGTACAGCTGGAACAGACGCGTTCACCAAGTTTCAGGTTCGCGTCAATCAATCGGATTATCTCCAAAATACCGATATTCCATATCTCGATTTGGAGTTCCGAAAAGAACGTGGACGTGCGCGCCCCGCTGGTGGAATGTATGTTGACCTACTTGCGAGTAGCGGACTAGGCAACTTCGGTTTGACGCGAGATGTTTTCAACTCCGCATTGGTAACCGATCTCGCAAGTGTCATTACCGCAAGTAGTGCAGGTACGCTTTACTCCGTTCGGAGGCAGTTGGTTGTACTCCAATGATGGGAACGCTAAAGAACCTGTCGAATTACGGATTGTTCCTGTTCGGACTCTCCGTAATCTTTTCATTGTTTCTGTTCTTTCTCGCGTGGTTCAGAGGTAACTAAGAAATGGCGACATTGAATCTCGCGGACGTTTACGGAGCAAAATCCTCCGCTGGCGCGAGTCCCGCAAATCCAAGTGTGCAGGTTACGGGACCGAATCAATCCGCAGTAACTACAATGGCACAGGGAAACAATCCGCAAATGGTGGCGTCGAGTGGAGCCGCGTTTAGTTGGATTGGATTTGCAATTGCACTTGTGCTGTTGCGAATTGCTCTGGAGGCTGGCGGAGAATCCAGATAATGGGCGCTCCACTCGGAGTGATGTTGAGTGCGGTTGCTGGCGCAATTCTCGCTAAATTCGACGTGATTACACTTGTCGCGTTCGGATTGATTCTCGCGGGATTGTGGTTGTATAAATCCACACTCTGGCCGATGCTGAGCGGAAAATGACCGCTGTATTTCTGCTAGTTATCGGAATGCTCTTTTTCTGGCTCACTGCTACAGGAAAATGGGACGCGATAATCCGAGTGGTGAAAGAGAAACCGTGAACCAACTAGATTTGTTCCGTGAGAACTTCGGCGGATATCTGATAGCTGGCGCAATTGTGCTGGTGGAATATTCAGCACTAACGGTTTTCATGCCGAGTCTAGCTACTCCACTTGCGATAGTAACCCTACTCGGAATTGCAATCTTTTACTTTCGCAAGTGAGAAAGGAACAGAAACTAAAATGTTCGGAAAGATTGTCGAAGGCACCATCACTCTCGTTATGGCATTCCTGATTTTGTCACAAGCAGACAATTTCGGAACCGCTGCAAAAGCGGCTGGCGGAGTGTATGTTGATGCGGTAAAGGCATTGCAAGGGAGGTAACGTGCCACAACAAAAAGCAGTGGCCGCGCCTCCGCAGTTGTCGGGTTCTGTAGATACCTCCACTCCATCTCCAATAAACTTGAGTGGAGGTAATCTCCAAGACCCAACAATTCGACTTGCGGATATCTTGGGAACTCCAGTTGATACTGGACCTAATCCGTTCCCAACAATTCCCGCAGGGTTCAACGCGAATCTGCATTACTACCCTGGACTCTCACGAAGTTACGTTGGAGCCGCATATATTGAGAGTCCGCAGCGCGCACAGATTCGATATGCAACCTACGATATCCAGTCAATCCAGTTGACAATCAAGGGTCCAGTTGCAAGTGATGTTATTGCGAGATGGCAACTCGCGCTAACTGGACCCGCAACAGTGATGCCATGACACAAAGTGCAACACTTCCAACAGGCGGAGGTAATCCAGTAAGTGGATTACCTCTCCCCGTCAAACTCGGATTGATTGGTGGTGGATTAGGACTCGCGGTATTTATCTGGAAACGGAATGCAGGCGGAGGAAGTACAGACGAAACCGATGCATTCGGAATTCCCAATACCGCAATTATGCTCGGTTCACTCCAACAAGGGTTGTTGGATTTGAAGGGTGAAGTCGGATATGGAACCGTAACCATTTCCGATTTGGTATCTGGCGGATTCGAAAATCTTGGAGCGCAAATCGACGCACAAACCGCAACCTGGCAACAGGGACTCGGAGTGCTCCAAGACAATATCATCAACAATTCCAATGCCAATACCAAAACCATTGTTGATTCCCTGAAACTCGGAACCGATGCACTCTCCACATTGATCGGAAATAACGCCGCTGCACAAAAAGCAATCAATGAATCCATTTTGAATTCGCTGGTAAATGGATTCGACGCAATCACTACATTTCACAATGCCGAGATGGCGGGAATTGGAGCGCTCGGAAATAACATTACCGCTGGACAGTCCGCAATTATTGACAGACTAAAAGGTGTCGATACTACGCTGGCGGGAATTGCGGCTGGAGTTGCGGCTGGAAATCTTCCCAAAGAAGTTCTCCCGTCTCTGGATTGGAACATGTTCAATGGGAAAAAGATTTTCAGCGAAGCGGATCAGGGATGGTACACGGTTATTGATGGCGTAGTGAAATCCGTGAGTTTCTGGGATACCGTTCCTGGTAGACCATTTGGAGATCAGGTACCGCAAATCAATGTGAAACAGAGTTTGAAGGGAATCTCCAAGGGAGCATACCAAGCTCCCAATTAGAGTTTGGGAGTTGAGAAAGAAAGAAAAACTAAATGAATGCTAGTGACATTCTCAGTGTGGCACATGTCGCACAGAGAGATACAGAACATCAAACTCCCTCACAAATGGCAGCATGGAGTGTTGGTAAGTGGCCGACTCCAGATACCATTACCAACATTGTAGATGCGGGAGAAATCAAATCCACCACTGGATATTACGGCGGAACCATTCCCGATCACTCCGCCCACTGGTACGATTTCTTCGCGGGAGATATCCAGTTGTCTCCAACTGGTAAACCACAACAGTTTATCAATACTCCCGATCCAACTGGAGTTGTTGATGCGGTATCGGAGTCACAGCATTTGGCAAGTGCAAACGGACCCGATACGTGGAGTTGGTTCCGCTCCAACTTCCGTGGAGCGTTGGACAAAATAGCTCCGAATAATAGCTACAAACCGTGGAACCCGTAGACAGCATAAAGAATATTCTTTTATTCTGGAAAGATAATCCGTCGTCATTCAATGGATTTATTGGCGGAGTAATTGGAGCCATTCTCGTAAACGTGATTCATTGGAGATGGCAGATTAGCAGGCGGAAACATGGTAGTAGCGATTCCGAGTAGAGTAAGTCCGCTCCCTGGATGGAGCGGACCTATTGTTGCCCACGGAGGAACTGAACAAGGCGGTTCCGATATGATGGTTACTCCTGGCGCAAATCAGCCAATTGTCTCCATTACCAACGGAACCGTCACACTGGTATTCAAGAATTCTGGGCCTGGTGGAAATGCAATTGAAATAAAGGGAATTGACGGACTCTACTATTACTACGCACACATGAAAGACACTCCAACATTTCAAGTTGGAGCGACCGTCAAAGCTGGACAACAAATCGGAATTGTTGGAAGTTCAGGGAATGCTAGTCCAAGTGCTCCACATTTACATATTGGTATTGGGCATTCTATTTCTGAGGGAGTTGGAGCCAAGGGCGGGGTTGGAACAGGATTCAACGCGGTTGCACTCCTGAAAGATTTACAAGCACGCGCAAATATCCCTGAATTGCGTAGTGTGGACGTGCAACAACAAATCCGAAATTCTCAGGGAGCGGGAACCATTTCCATATCCGCTGCCGATAAACCCGTATCTCAATCACTGGCGGATCGAATTAGATGGCTCACAGATTTAGCTCGACATGCTGGAGTTCCCCCGCAATTCATAGCCACATTTGTCGCAATAAGTTTGGCGGAAAATCGAAACTCGGACCCAAACGCCATTTCTTCAACTGGCGATTACGGCTTGTGGCAAATCAATTGGGACACTTGGAAGGCGAAACTTGCAGCGATTGGTATCAATTCCAAAGAAGATTTGCTAGACCCTGTAAAGAATTCTCAAGCTGGAGCCTTCGTCCTAGCAAATCAAGGATTGAATGCGTGGACTACCTACAAACAGGGACTCCATAAACAATTCGAAGCTGCAATAGACGACGCGCTAACGGGAATTGATATTTCAAATCCTGGCGATACTCCAGTCCCTGGAGTTGGAGATTCCAGCGATTTACCCGACTGTACCGCGACATGTCCCAAATGGACTATTTCGCAAACTCCCAAAATCGAAATTCCCGATTTGGGTTGTGTCGCAATGTGTACGATGGGAAACGTCATTACCGAATGGAAACGGAGATGGCTCAGTTTTTGGGAAGGCTGGCAATACGACACTGGATATAACGTCGCAATGGTTATTGTCGGAGTGGTGATTGTACTTGTTTCACTCTCGCAAATTGCTCAAGAGAACATCTCGGGATACGGCGGAATTGCGGGAATGATAAAGGCGGTTCAATAATGCTGGCTGGAGCCTTACTGCTATTCGGAATATTCCTCATTTGGATTGGAGTAACTGGACGTGGACGCAAGTTCTACGAAGCGGTTACGGGAATGATCCTTGAACCCCCGACCACGCAAAGTTGACACTCCATATAACGGCTCACGAAAAACCGTCTATTGCATGTACTGTGAATTGCCATTCTCCGCTAAGGCTATGAAAGTCGGAGATACATTTCGAGTTGTAAGTAGCAGAGAACAAATGGAGATACACTACCAACAGATTCATATTGGGAGTTCAGAAAGAAAGAAAAACTAAATGGCTATCGGCCAGATTCTCACAATTCCAAACAACTCCGCTCAATTGATTGTGTCCCAATCGCATGATTCGGTACCGAGTCTTGCGATGCTCAATCCAAATGACGGAGTTTGCTATATCAAGCTGAACGGACCCGCTTCCACCACTGTCGCAAGTTGGGACTGGAAACTACCCTCACAATCCTACGGTTTATTCCCTGGACCCTGGCAATCGCTCGGAGTGTATTACGCGGATCAATCAGGTAGTGGACGTGCAGCGGAAATCAATGTGTACGATGCACAAGCCAGATTGATTGTTCCCGAAATTCATTCAATCGGGAGAGCCGTTCAGGTTGCAGGTACCACAATGGATATTACCGAAGGTAGTCAACCCTCTAACCCATCACTTGGAACTGTTCGATTGTGGGCGGACGAAAACGGAGATTTGCATTTAGTAGACTCCAGCGGAAATGATGAAACTGTACTGGATACCAGTAATTACGGAACACTACTTATTACCGCAGGAGACGTGCAGGGTCCAATTGGAAGTACAGTAGTACGTACTACGCATCTCGCATTTCCTGGATTTTCCTATGCTCAGAATTCCAGTTTAGTAGATAAACGTTGGTTTGCTTACTCCGCTGATGGATATACCACTTTCCATGCTGGAGATACTGGACTACTGATAGCCAATCAAGCGAATACAGTTCGATTGCTTACTGTTGATAATGGTGGGGCGGGAGTCAATATTGCAGTAGGCGGATTCAGTATCAATAACGGGAACATGACCATTCAGACTCCAGCGGGAACTACTCAAGGAAATATTATTTATAAAAGCGCTGGCGCAATTGGAGCGGGCAATTTCAATGATGGAAGTCATTTGAATCTCCAGAGTGCCGATGGTCAGCCTCCACGAATTGGATTTCATAGACACGGTATTATTGGTATGACACTGTATGAGGGAAATACCAATACTGAACCACTGAAAGCAATTGGTCATGACGGCGTAATAACTGAATTCATTACCGACATTGGAACTCAGAAACTCACCAATAAAAATATCGTCTGGAAATATGAGTACAACACGTCTGGAGTAATGACGCAGTATTTTTGCTTCTATGTGTTGGCTGTTCCTGGCGGAGTGTGGACGCTACCAACTTCTAATGGTCATGCTGGAGAAATGATTATTTGCAAAAATTGGATGGGTAGTGATGGTACGGTAGCGGCTCCTGGTGGATCAGTATTTGGAACTGTTCCTGGCGGAGTATCTTCCATAGTTTTGCACCCTGGAGATTCCTACACATTTATGTCTGATGGTGGTGCAGGCTGGATGGTGATATGACATATATTCCAATTGGAACTCCGAGTATTACCGCAACTGCAACAGTAGCCGCTACCAGCGATGCTCTCAACTATGTAATTGGACTTGCGCCACCAAAAGTTGGATATTACTGGTGGCAGTATTACATGGCGATTCCTAATTCATCGGGCGGAGTTGTGGAAGTTCGCGTAGATATTACTGGAGTAGGAACAGTTTATTATGGAAGTGCGGATGAAAGCGGAGATGCTGGAATGTACATAAATCATATGGCTATTGGGACTTTGTATGGCGCTCCATTGGGGCCTGGAAACGTACTCTATGTATTAGTAGCCAAAGCTGGTAGACCATCATTCAATGTTAGTGCTCAACTGGTATTCATTCCATCACAGGCATATCCAAGATGACATTTCCTCCACTTCCCGTTACAACTCCCGTTATTGGTTCCGCGCCAACCGATGCAAATGATTACAACGTGAAACTCGGATTTCTCCTGAAACAATTTATCAGTATCAAGACACAAATAAATCAATGGCAAGCTTGGCAAGCTGGAGTGAATCTCGCGGATCGGTACGGATTTACGCCGAGTGATGCAGCGTTAGCGGCCTCCGCTATCAACGGATTAGATGCGGAATTGGACTCCGTAGACATGACATTTATCAATCAACTTGCGGGTCCGTAATGGATCGGGAGATTACTCCGCAAGAACTCTTGCAAATCATTGGCGAGTTGTTTGTCCAAACCAAATTGCTCCGAAGCGAACTGAATAGAATCAGATTCGAACTTGAGAAAGAAAGAGAAACTAATGGATCAGGATCAAATAACGGTACTCCAGCAGCAGCAGAGTTTCTTCACGCAAGCATTAGCGGCGATGTTGGAGGGTAAGTGGACTGGAGAGGGTAGCGTCGAAGCGTATTTGTACGCATTGAATCCAACATTTCAGGGACAGCTGGATTTGAATATTCCGATAACTGAATCGGAAGTGGAGCAACTCCCAAAAGGATAACGTGGGACGAAAATCATGTAATGGCTCCACAAATCTACAATTGGACGTGTTCAATCTGTAGTTTCACATGGGTAATTCAGGCTACGGGAACTGATCCATATCTCACGCGTGAAACCGCAGCGGAGATAATTGGAGTTCCCGAATGTGTAGATTCCAGTTGGGGATTGAAATCAAGTGAGTGCATGATTCGTGCATTCGCAAAATATGGATTGCTCGCAAAAGAGAAATGGGTAACGTATGACGAAGCATATGCAATCTGTAGAGAGACAACTGGAATATTCAATCCAATTGGAATGTATCACGTAATGGCAATTCGTGGAGTTGGACCCGATTACATATGGGTAGCAAATTCCGCCAGAGGATATCGGCAGATATGGGACACAATGGATCGAAATCAGTTCAATTCCTACGGTCCAACAAAGGTAATTTATCTAGTCTAATTCAAATCCGTTCGCCAGAAACCCGTACTCCAGTTGGAGTGCGGGTTTTTTGGTTTGTAATCCAGTTGGAGTTTGGCGAATGAGAGAGAAAGAAAAACTAAATCCAGTTGGAGTCCAGTTGGAGTGGAATAAATCAGGAATAAATCAATCCAGTTACACTCCGGTAACAGATAGTGTAAAATCTGTAACCGGAGTTTTACAAGATTGTTTCTGGAG